>APMI01002789.1_pt1 | contig 39934 bp, 39 predicted proteins | sample 667938 | NCBI WGS metagenome assembly APMI01 (sample SAMN01084076, study PRJNA167559) | wastewater metagenome | biome: Wastewater | place: Denmark: Ejby Moelle, Odense | collected 2011-11-28
GCTGCCTGATCTGCATACCAGGGAAAGGGCTGTTTGTCCGGCTGCCTGATCTGCATACCAGGGAAAGGGTTGTTTTGTCCTACTTTTTACCCTGTTTTGTTACTTATTTGATACCGCAAAATGTAAAATGCTGTTATATTGATATATATTCAAGTCCTGTAAGGACTAACACAACAATTTAAACATAAGAAAACACGGGGTTAATCCGTGTCTAATTTCTTAAAAATTTCTTTTGCGTGTTCCTGATACTCTTTGTAAATCTGTTTAAATGTCTTTTTTCGTGGCAAAAATGGCAATAATTCAAGTTTTCCGGCTTTTAAGTCAGTTAATGTACTGTTTATTAGCTTATTAGTGATTGTATTTGTTATAAGGGTGCAATCTCTTACACTTAGTTTATATTTTTGGGCTGTTTTGGCTATACTGTTTTTTAAATATTCGCTGTAAATGTTTATAATATATTGATTTTTAATTATATACTTTTGTCTTTTCTGAAAAATAATACCTAAATACATTTTAATAATTAGTGTGTTTTCAGGTCTTAGGCTCTTTTTTACTTCAATATAACATCTTATTGCTGTTAATAGATCGGTTTTGTTTATTGGTTCGCCTGTGGTTCTGAAAAATCGCTGATACTTTACATTTGATATGTGAAAGTTTGTTTTATCCTTGTCCTTATACTCAATATGCTGTTTTTCTCTATAAGGCTGTTTAGCAAATGTCAGTAAAACCAGTTTTGAAATATTTAATGTTTTACCCTCGATTTTTACATGTTCGTTTCGTGGGTAATTCTTTAAAAGGTTTCCAGTTTTCAGGTTCACAATATCACCGGATTTATTTATATAATAATTGCGGTGTTTGGGTATCACCTTAAAGCCTCTTAACTTTAATTTGTTTATTTCGCTATTTCGGGCGGTGTGTTGCATTGAAAGGGATTTTAAAGGTATTGTATTACTTTTCTGTTTTGGCTTGTTTGAGGTAACGCCATACAGTAACCTTGTTAATATTTAGGGTTTCTGCTATCTCGTTGTAAGTCTTTCCGGCTTCGCTCATTCTTAGTGCCTGTTTTTTGATCGGTTCAACTGTTTTGAATAATACCCATTTATCAACTGTCTGCCAGTTTTCGAGGGTTCTAAATGGTATATCCAGTAATTTACCTATTTCATTGAGGTTTAAACCTAACAAATAATATCTTTTTGCTTCGCTCCTATGTGTGGCGGTGTACTTGTTCCTTTTAACGGGATGGGCTTTTTTTGCTTTTTTGGTGGGGGTTGCTTTCATTTAAGAGGGTATTTGTAATAATGTGGTTTTTTATGTAAGTTGAATTAAAGTAATGTTAACTTTTGGGTTGTGGTTTAGCTTTGCGGTAATCTGCAATTTTGTGCAGTTGTTGCCCCTATTTGAATTTTTTGCACCTGATTGGCTTGTGTTGGTTAACTATAAAGGTTTTTAGGGCTGAAACTGTCATTTATTAGAGTAATCCGGCTTTTGTAGTACGCTTAACACTATACATCTATACTTTTAAGAGGGTAATTTGTAACCTTAGTTTCATTTTCTTTAATTTCGGGCGTTTTTTTATCATTTTCGGGGGTTTTGGGTTTCAGTCTTCCGGCTGGGTTCTGTACGGTTGCAAATCGTTTCATTTTTCAGGGCTTCAAGTTCTTTTAGTTCCTTTTTGGCGTTGGTTGCTAAAAAGCGGTAGTATGTTGCAATTGAAATTAGATACTTTGGATAGATAATTGTTTTGTGAATCCATCTTTGGGAATGTCCTTCTTTTTGGTATTGTAATACTAATGTTTGCACCTCTATCATTCTGCGTAATAAATTCATTCTGTTAAATCCCATGTGTACGGCTGTTTTTAGTTTTTGAAAATCGGGCTTTTTATATTTCTATTTCTTAAATGCTTAAAGTGTGGTTTGTCTGTCTGAAAAAAAGGCGTTTTTTTCTTTTTTACTTCTTTGTGTTTGGATTTCGGTTTTCCTGTTTCGGTCATGCGTGGCATGTGTAGTATATAGTGCCGTGTTTACCTCTTTTTTGAATCACGGCTATATATATGCGCCGTGGATTTCACTATGTACCTTATCCTTTTGCCTTATTGCATAGCCTTTTTATTGCTTTTTGTATCTTTTTTGCTCTTTTTATCTGTTTTACTTGTGTATAAAAAGTTAACTAAAAAGGAACAATTTTGTTCCTTTTTTACATTTTGTCTAACTCGTTAATTATCAACCTTTTAACATTTATTGCCTTTTCTGAAATTTGCCTTTCTGATTTTATGCCCTTATCGGTTATGGTGTGGGCTTGCTGCTTAAAGTATTGAAATTGCCTTTTTGTTATTTGTCCGGTTTTTAATCGCTCCTTTTCGGCTTTTATTGCCCTTTCAAAGCCTTCATTTTCAATTCGTTCAATTATTTCAAGTTGTTTGTTACTGATACCCTTAGTTTTAACCGGATATGTTTTGTACTCTAAATCATGTACAAATCTTTGCTTAAACTCCTGTTTTGTGATCTGCTGAAACACGGGATTAAAAAGGGTATTCCAGTATATTAATTCAAATGGGCGGTGCGTGTCCCTTTCAACTCTCAAAATATTGTCCGGTATTTCGTCCCGTTTTTCGGCTGCTTTTATCTTACTCCTAACCTCAAAAGTCTTGTTATAGAAAATGTAAATTATTCGTTTGTCCTTGTGTTTATGGGTTGAAAATTGTTTATACTCTTTATAGTGCAAATCTTCAATTATTCGCATGTCCTTGCCTTGTACCTTAATCCGGTGTAACTCTTTCAAATATTCGTCCGGTGATTCATCACATAAAATATTTATACCTACTTCAAATTTTTTAACTACTGCCCTATTTAAATCAATGTTTATCAACTTATTAAACATTATAAAAGCTTTGTTTGCCTCTGAAAAATTAAAGCTGTTGTAATTATACATGCTTCCGGCTTTGTTGTAGTTGTAAAACTTATGCAGTGAAAATGAGAATGTTAACAGGCTTTTAGGGCTGTTTATTGTTCCATGCTCGTATCGTATAAAAATACCTTTGTTTTGTTCAAGTGTTTCATGTCCTTTATTGTGGTAAATCCCTTTGCTTTCATCCTTCACATTCAATGCAAATCGTTTTATAAATAACTGTCTTTCAGTATCATTAACAAAAGGATTGTAAAGCATTAGTTTAATATGGTCGTACATGCTTAGGCGTTTTCCTTCGCCTGATTGGTGTAAACCAATAGGCAAAAATCAAATAATGTGTTTTCAACGTCAATACCCTTGTACATTCGTTTCAATATGTTCATGGTTTCGGCTTTGCTGTATCCTATATCCAGGTAACAAATAAACTCATTCAGGTTACAGGCTTTTACGGTTGTTATCGCTTTAAGTGTTGCCGTTCCTGTGGCTCTGCCTGAAATTTCAATACTGTATTCCTGATTAATTATGTACTTTTTCGGGTTGTGTATTCTGATCGTTGTAAAAGCCTTGTTTGTTAACTTGTTATTCCAGTTAAATGAAAATCTAATTACCGGTAACTCTATATTACTCATTACTCAAATCCTTTCCGGTTTCGCTTTCGGGGGCTTCGCTTCGGGTAGTTGCCATCATACACAATTTGCATTTAACAAGCCTTTCAGTAATTGAATTATGCTTTATCAATAGAATAGCGGGGCGGATCGGGTTTGTAACATGTTCGCATGTTTGTTTACATCGTATCATTTCTAAACCTGTGCTTTGTGCGTAGGCTGTCATTTCTGATTTTCGGTGAAAATATTTTTTCATGCTTTTATATTTTTTATTGTTTTGGTTGTACTTTTGTTGTGCTGTAAAAAGCCGAAGCCGGAGCGATAACTTCAATTTTAGGCGGGGAAATGGGTGTAATACCCATTTTTACAGAGGTTAGGAGCAATCCGGCCACTGTGCCAGCCCCTGAAAGGGGGCTTTTTTATTTTATTGTTTCTCCTATTTGCTTTGCACCCTCAAAACAAAGTTTTGCTATCTGATACGCTGGGCGTTCGCTTGGTTTCAGGCTCTTTAATACATTGTTTCGGGTGTGTTCATCGTTGGGGTTGCTTTTATCGGTATATATTACCCCGCTAATTGTCCGGCTTTGGGCGGTGCGTGTGTTCCTTATTATTGCATCACCATAATATATTTTTTGTGGCATGGGTCAAATTGTTTTATGTTCAAATAATTTATTTACTTTTGCCTTAATGTTTTGCTATTAATTATAGTAGGCATTAAAGGGATAAAGCCGGTAGGGATACCGGCTTTTTAATTTTATGTCTTTGCAGTCTTTACGCTGGGTTTTCATCTTTCAGGCGTTCAATGTCTGAGGCTCTGAAATATATTTTTGAACCTTTCTGATTATTAATTCTCACTTTTGTAAGTGTGCCGTTTAATATCCAGCGGTCTAAAGTGGTGCGCCCTATTTCAAGCATGTTCATTACTTCACGGCTTGTTAAAAATTCCTTTTGCTTGTTAGTGCTTTGGGATGTAAGCATGTTAACTATGCTTTTTACATTCTCTTTTAATTCGTTCCATTCGTCAGCCGGAACAGGTATTAAGTTTATATTATCCATTGTTTAAAAGGGTTTTAAATGGTTTTTAATCTCTATTCACAATTTTCAATTCTTTCTTTTTGGTTTCGGGATAACTTCCTGTTTGCCTGAATACTTCACGTTCCATTAGTGCCTCAACTAAATCGTGCATTACGTGTGTTAATTCTCTGTTTGCTTCAAACAGTTGATAAATCCCGTCTGCTACTCGTTTGTGATTTTCAACCACTTTTAACAGTTCGTCATACTTGGTTTTTAGTTCCTGTTTTTGCTTTGCGGTACTCATAGTTTGGATATTAAAGGGATTGTTTTTTTTTGTCGTTGTGTACTGTTAATCAATAAAATATGTTTCTGTTATTACCGTTCTTACAATCTGTACTTTTAAAACACATTCATCCCCTTTGTATATTTTCATTATTGGGGTTCTGTTTGTTTTTTGATATGGGTTTAGTGTATCTTGTATAAATTGTAAGGCTTTTTCAAGTGATTCAAATTCTTTTTTTAGTCCTAATATTGTGTACATAGTTTAAAATTTTAAGGGGCTTAAACTGGATATAAGACGTTGTTAATAGCCTGTAAAGCTTCTTTTTCGGCTTGCCTGTATTCTGCTAAAAATTCGGCTGTTGCTTGTAGTACTTTGTGAGTACTCATACTTTTACGCTTTCCGTTTACTACATCGCTAACAGTTGCCGTACTTAATCCGGTTCGGGCTGCTATTTCCTTAACTGCTCCCTGTGGGAGTTCCTTTTTAAGTGATTGGATTGGTTTAACCTTTTTTGTTTTCATAACTGATTTTTATAATTTATTTCTGCAAATATATACACAACTATTGTAATGTTACAATATCTATTACAAGTTTTTTCATAAAAAAAAGGACTTAAAATTTAAGTCCTTAATATTCTGTTAGTTACTTTCAAATATTTATTTCCTGTAGGCTCCTTGCCGAATTAAAATACTCTTTAGAATTTATCACGTTATCAATTATATTTATAAACTTGTCTATTAACACATTATCAATTACAAATCCCTGTTTAAAATAATATTCACTACTTCGCTTGTATGTACTCAAAAAGTCTTTTAGTTCATTTTGAATCATACCGTCTAACCAATCCATTAAGGGTAAATCATATCCTGTTTTGATACTGTAAGGGGCTAAAAAACTTCTTAACCTCTCACGCAATACCAGCAACTCAATGTTTTCTTTGCATGAATTTTTATAAATAAAGTCTATTTCTTCAGTTGTGGTTTTGTACTGAAACATTTTTCGCACATCTTCCTGATTAGAAAAATTAAAAATCTTTGATACTTTGTTGTAAATCTCTTTTTCTATTTCATTTGTGCAATAATTATCTATTGCATCAAAAAACGAGTATGAATAGTAATCTATATAAGCATTCAAATAATTTATAAAATCATCTTTGCTGTTATATCCTTTTGAGGTAATGAATGTAATCAATTCCTTTCTAACTGATTGCTTTTCAATATCATTCATAAATAGTTTAACAATCCTTGAAAATAAATCACTTTCGTATTTTATTTTTCTGATTGTGTCAGGTTCATTTATAAAATTGTTTTCAAAATCATTTTCCGTTATATATTCATGTATCCCGCTTTTCCTTCTTATGTTTTTACTGTTTACGGTAATTGAAACGTACAAAGGGTAATATATATACGTTCCTTCAATTTCCGGCTTTAGTTGCTTGTTTAGATAGTGTTTTACGGTTATCTTTTTCATACTTCTAACATTAAAGGGACTGTAAATGTAATTAAAATTTAAGGTTCTTTAATTCGTTTACAACTGTTTGGTTTAGTACTTTGGCATAAATTTGAGTAGTAGCCATTTTTTTATGGCCTAACAAATTTTGAACGGTTGTTATTGTTGCTCCCTTGCTTAGTAATAGTGTGGCCTGGGAATGTCGGGCGGTGTGAAAAGTTATATTTTTTGTAATCCCTGCCAGCGTTGCAATGTCCTTTAAACATCGGTTTGTATATTGGTTTGTAAGTTCGTCAAACAAAAACCGTTTTCCGTTGGCGGTGTACTTGTTAAGTATTTCAATTGGTTTTCCGTTAAAGAGTAGGGAAACGGGTATTTTTATTTGTGTATTGGTTTTAATCATTTTCAATTCAATGTATGTAATCCCGTCATTTACTGTTATATACTCTTTTTTCAGGGCTGTAAGGTCGCTAAACCTCAAACCAGTATAACAGGCAAAAAGGAACATATCTAAAACCTTTTGCAAATGCTTTTCATCTTCGGGAATAACAATGTTTTCAATTATTTGTAATTCTTCGGGGCTTAATGGGTGTCGGGTTGTTTCTTCGGTTTTTACTTTAAACTTTCTGAAAGGGTAAGAATTTAAATCAACTAAATCTTTATTAATAGCCATATTGTAAAATTTTCGCAAATGCCTGAAATACTTATGTATAGTATTTAATCCTAATCCTTCTTTAGTTAAATACCTGTCAAATTTACTCAACAGCTCTACATTCATTTCACTAAAAAGAATATCTTTTTTAAATTCCTTTAGCTTGTTTAAAGTGGTGGTTTGTACTGTTTTAGTGGTTTTTGCATCCTTACTCTGTTTTATTTCCAGTTCCATAAACTTTGTAAAACTGTTAGTGAGCTTTCCGGCTGCAAAGTCCGTTAACATTTCGAGTGCAAAAGGTTTACCAGCATTAACCCTATTTAATTCAACGGCTTCAAATTCGGCTATTTTGTCCGTAATTTGTTTGTTTAGTCGTATGTCGTTTGGGTGATTTTTAACCTTTCGTGTTTTCTTATCCCATTGATCGGGATAAATATAAATTGAGGTTGTAAAGTATTTTCGCTTTCCGTTTAAATAAGCCTCAATTTGAATCAACGCTTTGCCGTCCGGCAAAAGTTCGTCTTTCCGGTTAAAAACCGGTTTGTAAACTGCTTTATCCATTTTTCAAAAGTCATTAAAGGGGATTGCAAATATATAAATAAATATACACGGTGTAAATAGGTTATATTTTTTCGGGTATCAATACGGTATCAAAAACACGGTTTTTTATGGTTATTTAGATTTTTTACAAATAGTTGTAAATATCTGTTTTTCAATGTTTTTGGTAACTTTTGGGCATAAAAAAAGCCCTCATTTTGAGGGCTTTAGCGGTCCGGACGGGACTGCGAATTTTTCATTTTTTTGCGTCCTATTGCTTTCATGTACTTGTATATCAATATATTATATTTTATCATATAGCAACTTAAAGCAGTAAAAAGTAGTCAAAAGTGACAAATGTTGTACCTATTGTTGTACCTATCATAATTTGTTGTATCTTTACTTAAACAAAGGTTATATGGCTACGACAAAGATAATACTTAAAGAGAATAAAGCCAAATCCAACGGCGATGTTCCACTTTACATCCGGGTAATCAAAGATAGGAAAGCAAAATTCATTTCCTTAGGTCTGGCAATCAATCCTAAATTCTGGGATACAAAGAATAATGTTGTTAAAAAGTCTCATCCTAATTCCGGCAGGATGAATAAGTACCTGGCAAAAAAAATGTCTGATGCTGTGGATGCAGCATTGGACCTTCAAACGGAATCCGATTATGTTTCGCCCAAAAGCCTCAAGGAAGCCATTATGGGTTTAACAACCATGAGCTTCATTCAGTATGCCAAACATTACCGGGATACACTCGAAAAGAAAGGGAAAATAGGAACCTATGACAAGGCGAATGCGGTTATCTCAAAGCTCGAAGACTTCATCGGAAATAAGGATTTCACTTTCGATGAATTGAACGTTCATTTTCTTAAAAAGTACGAAGAGCATCTGCGGGTCAAAAGAGAGAACTGCGTTAATACTATCCATTCTAACATGAAAGTTATCAGGCGTATAGTTAACCAGGCAATCAGCGAAGATCTATTTCCGGTTGAGAAGAATCCTTTTATTAAATACAAGTTGAAATGGGAGAACACCGAAAAAGGTTTTCTGACTGAAGAAGAATTGACAGCCCTGGAAAACTTAAAACTTGTTGAAGGTTCCATGAAATACCATCATAGGAATATCTATGTTTTTGCTGCCTATGCCGGAGGGTTAAGAATTTCGGATATCTGCCAGCTGAAATGGGAAAACTTTGATGGAGAAAGAATCCTAGTTAATACGATGAAAACCGGATCAGTCGTTTCTATCAAGCTGCCCAAGAAAGCACTTGACATAATTGAACTCTATAAAAAAGAGGATCAGGAGCCAGGCCATTACATTTTCCCTTTGCTTCATAATGACAGAGATTATTCAGATCCTAAAATCCTTTTTACTGCTATTTCCTCAATAACGGCATACACCAATACTGATTTGAAAGATATTGCTCCAGACGCTGGAATCACACAAGTATTGCATTTCCACACGAGCCGGCATACTTGGGCAACTCGTGCTTTACGCAAGGGAATGCGCATCGAGTATGTATCAAAACTCATGGGCCATTCTTCCATCAAAACTACCCAGGTTTATACAAAAATCGTAAATGACGAACTTGACAAAGCAATGGAAGTATTTAATGATTAGATTTGCATATTAACTTACTATTTTATTATACAATTTCGTACTCATATACAATGTAATTACCTTGCCCAAGTAAAAGCTTTAATACCTGATCTGTAACATTTGAACATATAGGCATGAAGACTAATTTCTGGAATGAACAGGAGCTAATAACAAAGTTTCTAAATGAATTGCTTAATGTTATAAATCAATTACCGTATCCTGGCAGCATACGAACCTCACTAAAATATAATGTTATTGTTGATTTCTTTAATACTTGGCAATTTGATGATGAAACAAACAATATAAGTTACAGAGCAGTCATTGAAGACAGAAACAAAAAACCTTTAGAAAAGTTAAAGTTTACAGAGGGAATTGTCAACTTTAAACAGGCGAATAGATATGTTTATGAGTTTATAAAACTTCTGAATCATGTTAGAGTTGAAGCATTAGAAGATATTTTTTTTCCAGTGGAGATGTTCCTTATTGACAAAAAAAAGCCCAAGAAAAGCCCTACAATCCATGATGTTGACAAATACACATTACTTAGGGGATCAGGAATAGATATATATACAACTGATGATTTCACAGGCTATCTAATTAAAATGGTTGGTGATGGGTTTGAAGAGATCATGCGACAAAATATAATGGCAGATGTTTACCAGACTCCACCTTCGAATGACATAAATAAAATCATTCTTGAACATGCTTCGTCTAAAATCTATATGGCCGAAGAACTTGAATATATGTTTTGCATCGAGGCAGTAAATTACTACCACTATCTTTTGCGTCATTCATTACGTACAGATTACCACATTGATTACCTCAAAAAAATCCTTGAGGGTCCATTGAAATTAAAATTCATAGAGCGATTGGAAGAAAAATTGGCTCCTTTGCCCGATCAGATGAAACTTTTTTATCTTGACTGTTCATTTAATCAATTTGCAACATATTCGCCTGATGTAAGGCAGCATGAATTATATGACAAATTTTGGAAGATGTTTATATTCCCAAAGCAAAATAACAGTACTGTTATGGATCCTTTTATCAAATTCATGGATGAAATCTTACTCACTTATGGATTTCAATATTACAGTTATGCGCAAATTGTGGAAGATTATTTTTACAAGTACAGCCTTGAATTTCCAGAATTTGCCCAACATTATATTTCATTATATGAAGCTCAAAAAAAATATTATAAATCAGCTGGTGAAGCTGAAACTGAATCTAATCCTGAGCCTCAGGCTGGTTTAGCATATCCACCTCTTAAAAGTAACGCTAAAAATACATCTATTGTAAATTCATATACATACATAAATAATCAAAAAAATTACGACGCTATAGCAGATTTATGGGACTTTCTACGAAATAAAGATTTTATTGCTGAAGATACTGACAAAAAAGATTTTCGAAAAATCTTTGAAAACAAAAAACCTAATAGGCCAATTACCTGGACTGGCAAAATATCTTATTTGTTTTTGTTTGTAAAATTGTTGCACTCTAAATATAAACTCATTGATAAATTAGGGAAGAAGGTCTGGGTAGTTACCGACCAAATTTTTGTTGATGAAAATGGTGAGGCGTTCGGGTCTCAACGCCTAAAAGGTCAAAAAACACCAAATGATACGACTCTGCTTGAAAATGCAATGGTACATTTGAAATAAAGCTCTACTATTTAAATTAAAAATTCTACTATTGAACTAACTCTAATATTTCTACTCCTCTATTAGTATAACTCTACGATTCTTCTGACTTCTCTCCTTTTCATTGACCTACTCCATTTTTAATTTCTTTTTCCAGTTTATTTTCTTTAATTTTCTTTTCCTACAACCTTTATTTTATATAAATTTCCCTATACTCTACTTTCTACTTTCCACTCTACTTTGATGATCTTATGCTTTTTAGTGCATTTCTCCACCCCAACTTTGTTCCGATTTCAACACTGTGGAATCACTAAAGAATATTCATCAATTTAAATACTCAAAAAACAATGGAACTCGTAACATTCGAATCCGAAGCCTACAAAGAAATCATCAGGAACATCAATGAGATTAAAAGCAATCTCAATAATAAGGGAAATAACAACACTCCCCTTTCCGAACCCTGGCTGGATATTCAGGAAACCTGCCAGCTACTGAAGATTTCCAAACGAACACTCCAATCCTACCGCGACAACGGAATATTACCTTTCAGCCAGATAGGCGGCAAGATTTACTTCCGTGCCGGTGATATCGAAGATCATTTGAAAAAGCATTACATCAAAGCTTTTAACCCTAAAAAGTAAAGGCCATGATTGTATCAATCTTTCAAAACTTCAATGAGGTTTCGGAAGATCTGGCTCTGCCTGCCGTGTTGGATCAGATCCAAAATGGCAGGTACCGGGAGCAGATCGAAAACCTCAGGGCTTTACTCCTTCAGGGCAAAAAAGAGGAATATAAAAGCAAGAAAAAGTCCCTCCCAGCTTTCACTACTTCAGCAACTTTTATAGGTGGACGTAAAATGGAATTCCTGCAGGAATATACAGGACTTGTAATCCTTGATCTTGATGAAATTCCGGATAATCTATTGCTGATACTCAAATACTCAGCCTCACGGATTCCTTATACCCTTGCATGTTTTATCAGTCCTAGCAATAACGGCCTGAAGATATTAATTCAAACAGATGCAAAACTTGAAAACCATGCAGCGGTATTCAACGAACTGAAGATGTATTACGAAGACCTGTTGGATTTCCAGGTTGATCCTTCTGGGAAAGATGTTACCCGACTTTGCTTTTTCTCCTTTGATCCGGAACTCTACTTCAATCCAAAATCCGAAACATTTAGCACCCGTACCACTATGATTGACACTGATATTAATAATGTTGTTGATCAGCTGGAACAGCGTCAACTTGATATTACCAACGACTATAGCAATTGGATAAAAATCGGTTTTGCCCTAACTGATGCCCTTGGTGAAGGTGGCCGGGAGTACTTCCACAGAATAAGTCGGCTTTCATCCAAGTATGAGTCAGCACCTTGCGACAAACAATTTGATAAATGCCTGAAGGCAAATGGTTCAGGTACCACAGCTAAAACGCTGTTTTTTCTGGCAAAACAATATGGCATTGATGTATCGCCAGTCAAATCATTTGATCTCACTGAAACTGCGACTATTCCAACTGCCACAACGCAAGAAGATACTGGTAAGAAAAAAAAGAAGAAAAACATAATCGATCAGATTGAGAACTACTTATCTGCCGGTACCACATTACGATACAATATCGTTTCAGGTATAATAGAGATTTTGAATACCAGTACGGAAGAATTCGTACCTATGGTTGACTACCTTGAAAATTCACTATTCCGCGCTTTGCTTAAAAATAATATACCTTGTAGTATTGCACGATTAAGAAGCATCATCTACTCTAATTTCAGTAAAAAATACGATCCTTTTAAAGAATACTTTGATCACTTGCCTCCATGGGATGGTGAAACAGACTTTATTTTGCAGCTTTCTAAAACCATCTCAACAACGGATGATATGTTCTGGCAGTTATGTTTCAAAAAGTGGATAGTAGCTTCTGTTGCATCTTTGCTGGTGCAAAAGATTGTTAACCATACTGCAATAATCTTTTCAGGTCCTCAGGGAATTGGTAAAACAACTTGGATGGAAAACCTATGTCCAACTGAGCTTCGTAGTTATCTTTTCTCAGGCACAATCAATCCAACAAATAAAGATACCCTCATTCATCTCACTGAATGTTGGTTCATTAATATGGATGAGTTGGAAAATATGAACCGCACTGAGATCGGAACATTGAAGGAAGTGATTACGAAATCTGCCATCCGGACACGGCGTGCCTATGGCCATAATAACGAAACCCTCCCCAGGCGAGCTTCTTTTATGGGATCAGTAAACACCAGCCAATTTCTGAACGACTCTACTGGTTCACGCAGATTCCTATGTTTCGAAGTATTGTCTATCGATTACCAGCATCAGGTAGCAATCGACAAGGTTTATTCTCAGGCACTTGCATTGTTCCAACAGGGATTCAAGTTTTACTTTGATAAAGACGAAATCAAGGATATTACAACTAATAATGAGCAATACCAGGTAAAAACCGTTGAAGAAGAATTACTTCTGGTCTATTTCAGAAAGCCTTTAGTTGATGATATTCCACTTTACCTGACGACCTCCCAGATACTTTATAAGCTGGCTATATTTTCCAAACTTCCAACAACCACCGGAAATGTTATTACTCTTGGTAAGGCTCTCAAAAAACATAACTTCCAACGCATCAAGAAAAAAGGCAATTATGTTTATTCCGTAATTGAACTTACTTCTGATCAGGTTGATAAAGAAAACAGGGTTGCTCCTTCAGGGGATGATACTGAATCTCAATCACCTAAAGAAGATGATGATACATCCTCTGACGATCTGCCCTTCTGACTTAGGGTAAGAAGGGTAAGAATAAATGACTAAAAGTTTTAAAACCTTAATTTTCATCCTGTGAAAAACGTCTCTAATTCAATGACTGCAATGGTTTCTGCAAGGACATCATTTTGGTTAATATTCTTTTCGCTAAATTATCTTACCCATCTTACCCTATCAGATCATTTTGCCAAATTCAATAATACTTTTCTGATTTCAACTTTATATCAATGTTTAATAAACACGTTAAGAATTCCGATAAATGTACTTTCCATGAATATTTCAAAAATACATCAACATATAAATCTAAAAGCCATGAATAAAACAAGTAGAGGGCAAGCAAAGGAACCTAAAAAAAACACCTTAATGATCAAGGTGATATTAAAGAAGCATATATTTGCTGACTCAAATGAATCTGCATATATGTATTTTAATTAACTTTTTGTGAACAATTTATAAATTATATGTATGGAATCAAGTTGTAGAACCGTTATTAACGAATCAGTTTTCTGGAATAATTTTAATAATTCTCCAGATCAAATTCCAGGAATAAACCAAGAATTAATGCCTGGTGTCAATTGGGGATGTTTCAGTAAATTATACACACCAGCATATTGGAAAATACAATATTTGCTTCATAATCAGTATGAGGAATATAGAATCAAATATAGACTCGGGGAAAACATTCTTGAAGAAGTGGTAGCCTGTTTATTAGGTGGATTTGGATTAAAATCCGAAACCGGATTAGCTGCATTTTACCGTTTAAGGAAAAAACAACAGATCAGAGTTGGTGTTGAATACAATTCAATAAAAACTAGTTTAAGTGAGCCATTTTTAATAGGGGAAAAGTCTATTCATTATCGATTCCATAATCAAAAATCGAAATATATTACTAACTTTCTGAATCGAAAAGATTTGGACAAGATTCCTTTAAATAATGATCTGGCTTTACGTTCCTGGCTGATGACTATTGATGGAATTGGGCCAAAGACGGCTTCTTGGATTACTCGTAATTTTTTAGACAGTGAAAATGTTGCGATAATTGATATACACATTTTCAGGGCGGGATTATTATCAGGTCTGTTCTCACATAAGCTTGATATACAAAAAGACTATTTTAAAATAGAACAGATTTTCATTCAGTTTTGCAGGGCATTAAAAGTTCAGCCCTCAAAGATGGATGCTCTTATGTGGTTACAAATGAAAGAATCCAACAGAACAGCTTTGAAAGCAATTTCTAACCTCTAAATTTATATATTATGTCTGGTAGTTCAAATGATGGTGGTATTCCGAGCATAAATCCGTCGAATTCTGAAGAGAGTTGTGAAACCCTCGTAATTAATACAAATTTATCTTCACCACAAGCAGCTGTTATTCAAAATTTGTCAGTGGGTGATTTTCTTTCAATTCAGGCTGCTTCCGATCAAGGCCCAGTACAAGCAATTGATAGTAATGGGGCAGTAGCTGGCAGTATTATGACAAGAGAGCAGATACGCCTATTGAATTGTATAATAGCTGGTACAGAATATGAAGCTGAAATTCTTCATATTAATAATGGTCAATGCAACGTTATAATAAGAGCGGTATGATAATTATTGGAGGTACATATACTGAAATTTGTTTTGAACCTCGTTGGGATAATATGTTTGGATCAGGTTTTCGGGCAGTTACCTTAATCTCGGAATATGACGCTAATCAACAGATTAGCTTCCATACTTGTTGCGATAAAAAAACGAAGGACCTACTTGACTATTACATGAATCTGAATCCAAAGTTGGAATTGTGTGCAACGGAAATTTCTAAAAGTCCAACATTTTATTATGATTACCCACTTAAAACACCCTCAATTTTCCCAAGGCCTGACTCATATTCAGAAGATCGTACCAAACTCAATGTATCAGGGAAAAACATTTTAGCTTATGGTCTGATTGAAGCATCTATTCAATTAGAGGGCGAAAAAGTTGTTTACGATCCACAATCTCCAGTCAATCCTAAATCTTTTTCTTCAACAGGATCTAAAGCTGATAAATTAATTATGATTATTAATTTATCAGAAGCACAAAGAATTACTAACACCTCTGACATTAAAGAGATTAGAGATTTTTTCTTTAAAAAAGAAAAATGTTTTGCACTAATAGTAAAGATGGGAGCAAAAGGAGCCTTCCTTTTTGAAACAGAAAATAGTGATTCAATTAATATTCCGGTTTATAAAACTGAGCAAATTTGGCCTATTGGATCTGGTGATGTTTTTACTGCCTTTTTTGCTTATAATTGGTTCAAAGGTGAAAGTTTAATTAATAGCGCAATTAGTGCGAGTAAAGCCACTGCTATTTATTGTAATTCAAAAGATTTGGCCATTCAGTTTAATCTAAAATCATTTTCTTTTCCGGAACTAACTTTTGATAGCGTCCCTGAAGGGCAAATATATTTGGCTGGCCCATTTTTTACATTTGCCCAACGATGGCTTGTTAATGAAATATGGAGAACACTGAAAAGTTTTGGACTGAAAGTATTTTCTCCTTATCATGACATAGGTCATGGTAACGCTCAGGATGTTGTGCAGAAAGATCTTGTTGGTTTGGATAAATCAGAGATAGTCTTTGCGATTATTGATGGACTTGATTCAGGTACATTATTTGAAGTTGGATATGCAATTGCTCAAAACAAAAAAATTATTGCTTTTGTGCAAAATGAAAGTGAAGAATCCTTAAAAATGCTTGAAGGAACTAACTGCTTAATAGAAAGTGATTTAACTACCGCAATTTATAAAACATACTGGAATCTTGGACAAAAATAGATCTGGAATACTGTTATCAGGTGGCATGGACTCGATTGCCCTTGCTTATTGGCTAAAACCTTCCTTTTCCATTACTATTGATTATGGACAAAAGCCTGCAGAATCTGAGATACAAGCTGCTGCTCAGGTATCGAAGTATCTTGGCATGGAACATCATATAATCAGGGTTGACTGTTCTCAACTAGGCTCAGGTGACATGAATGGGTCCAAGCCCCTATCTGTTTCGCCTGTTTCAGAATGGTGGCCTTATCGCAATCAACTCCTGATTACATTAGCAAGTATGAAAGCGATTATGCTGGATATTAAAACTCTTATAATTGGTTCAGTCGCTACCGACAAAACACACCTTGATGGGACTGAAAAATTCTATTCAAAAATTGCTGAATTAGTTAAACTTCAGGAAGGCAATATTGAAATAGTATATCCGGCAATCAATCTGTCAACAGTAGAATTGGTAAAAAAATCAGAAGTCCCGATGTCATTACTGATGTGGGCTCATTCCTGTCATACTTCAAATCAACCTTGTATGATATGTAATGGTTGTAAGAAATATCTATATGTGCTTCAACAATTAGGATTTGATTGATGAAAAATCCAAAACCGAAAGAAAGCCAGCAAGCTTTTTATCCCTTTATTTATCCCACAACTGGAAAGACCCCTCTTTGTAGGGAATTTCCGGTACGCAAATTTGATTTTTTAGATGTGTATTTATCCCGTAGGTCAACTACTCATCTTTCAGGAATGTCTTTTTTGAAATTATCAGAAGTATTATATTATTCCTGTAAAACTCAATATATCCAGGAGGATGAATCCGGTTTCCTTTTATCAAAAAGGGCATCTCCTTCTGCCGGTGCACGTCATCCTATTGATATATTAGTGTCACCTTCTCCGGTATCTGGGGTAAGAACTTTATCCTATTATAATCCGACTGACCATAGTCTGAATGAATTAAATATTCAAAAAGAGATACTACAAGCATTTTTTTCTGAGGTAAATGAAAACGTTTGTATGAATGATGCATCTCTGATCTGGTTTTCAATTCAGCCTGGTAAGACCAGTTCAAAATATGATAACTCTGAAAGTTTAATTTGGCGCGATACAGGCGCATTATTATACTGCATTCAAATTGCTTGTACTTATTTAGGTTTAAGTTCATGCCCTCTTGGCACCTTAGCCACTAATACATTCTATAGCTTATTTAGCACAGATAAATTAATCCCTGGTGGGGGAATTTTAGTTGGTGAACTTAGAAAAGAAGAATTGACCGGATTCTAAAACATGATGTTTCATGTTTCTTAATATTCCCTTTCAGTATCTCATTATCATTTTTCTTCCCTAACTTTGGCTCAGTTCAACTTAGCATTAAGTAAGAATTTCAAAAACATTGTTCACCCTAATTATGAACGAGATTAATCTTTATACTCTTTAACTTTTACCATGTCCGACGATCAAAAAAAACAACTCGAACAACAACTTTGGAACATTGCCAACACCCTTCGTGGCAAGATGGGTGCTGATGAGTTCCGTGATTATATCCTGGGATTCATTTTCTATAAATACCTCTCAGAAAGGATGTACCTCTATGCAAACGATATACTTAAAGAGGACGGCATTAAATATGAAGATATCAAAGAAAACACACCCGAGGGTGAAGAATACCTCGAAGCTATCAGGGAAGAATCATTACTGAAATTAGGATACTTCCTGAAGCCCTCTGAGCTTTTCAGCGAAATTGCTAAAAAAGGCAATTCCAATGGTAAAGCCGAAAACGAAAGCACTTTTATCCTTCAGGACCTAACCCAAATTTTGAACCACATCGAGCAAAGCACGATGGGCACAGATAGCGAGGATGATTTTAATAAGCTCTTCGAAGATCTCGATTTAACCTCCTCCAAACTTGGCAAGTCCGAATCCGCCAAAAATGAATTGATCTCTAAAGTGTTAGGTCACCTCGACAAGATCGACTTTAAACTGGCAGATGCAGATTCAGATGTACTTGGCGACGCTTACGAATACTTGATTGGCCAGTTTGCCAGCGGTGCCGGTAAAAAAGCCGGTGAATTTTATACACCACAGCAAATTTCAACCGTTCTTGCCCGTATAGTTACAATGGGCAAGAAAAAGATTAAATCAGTCTACGATCCAACACATGGGTCCGGATCTTTGCTATTACGTATAAAAAAGGAGGTTGAAGAAGTTTCTAATTTCTATGGTCAGGAGCTTAACCGCACTACGTATAACCTGGCCCGTATGAACATGATCCTTCACGGTGTCCATTATCGCCAGTTTGATTTAAAGCAGGAAGACACACTCGAACATCCGCAGCACCTTGGAATGCAGTTCGAAGCTGTGGTTGCCAATCCTCCCTTTTCTGCACAATGGAGTGCCAGTCCATTACATATGAGCGACGACCGCTTTAGCCAATATGGTAAGCTGGCACCTGCATCAAAAGCTGACTTTGCCTTTGTGCAGCACATGATTTATCACCTGGCCGATAACGGAACAATGGCAGTTGTCTTGCCTCATGGCGCCCTCTTCAGAGGTGGTGCTGAACGCCATATTCGCAAATATTTAATTGAAGACCGCAACTACCTTGATGCCGTAATAGGCTTGCCTGCTAATATCTTTTACGGCACATCTATTCCAACATGTATTCTTGTCTTTAAAAAATGCCGCGAAACTCCTGATGATATCCTGTTTATTGATGCAAGCCAGCATTTCGAGAAAGTTAAAAACCAGAACTTCCTACAACCGCAGGATATCGATAAAATAGTATTTACATATCGCGACCGCAATACCGAAGCTAAGTACAGCTATGTTGCACCAATGACCGAAGTTATTGAAAATGATTACAACCTGAATATACCAAGGTATGTCGATAATTTTGAAAAGGAAGCAGAAATCGACATTGAAACCCTGGCAATAGAATTAAAAGCGATTGATGAAACAATAAAAGTAACTGATAGCACAATCGCTCATTTTTGCAAAGAGCTAAATATCTCAACGCCGTTTTAACTGTAAGTGATATGAAAACAGAAGAAATTAAAGAACTTTTTTCCTTATTTGAAGCAGCAGCTTCTGAATTAGAAGGCGTTGAATGTTGGAGCGCCAGAGAATTGCAAGTTTTATTAGGATATTCCAAATGGGAAAACTTTGAAAAAGTTATCCAAAAAGCAAAAGATGCTTGTAAAAATGCAGGTGAAGAAATTAACTATCATTTTCCTGACATCAGGAAGGTGATAACCAAAGGCAAAGGTGCTAAAGATGAAATAGATGACATTCTTTTAACACGCTATGCTTGTTATTTAATTGCTCAAAATGGAGATAGCCGTAAGGAAGAAATTTCCTTCGCTCAAAACTACTTTGCAGTGCAAACCCGTAGGGCAGAATTGGTTGAACAACGTTTGTTGGAATTCGAAAGAGTAAAAGCCCGTGAAAAACTAAGCCAAACCGAAAAGCAACTTTCGGGAATTTTGTACGAAAGAGGAGTTGACAACCAAGGTTTTGCCATAATCAGAAGTAAGGGCGACCAAGCCCTTTTCAGGTTAAATACTCAAATGCTGAAACGGAAAATGGGTGTGCCTGACAGTCGTCCGCTTGCCGATTTTTTACCCACCATTAGCATAAAGGCAAAAGACCTTGCAGCCGAAATGACCGGCTTAAATACGCAGAGCAAAAACCTGAAAGGGCAAGCTAAAATTGAAAAAGAACATATTGATAACAATTTAGCAGTGCGAAATATGCTTACCCAACGTGGTATAGTGCCGGAAAACCTGCCTCCTGCCGAAGATGTAAAGAAACTGCAACGTAAACTCGATGGCGACGAGAAAAAAGTACTGAAAGACACCAGAAAGAAGAAATAATGACCAAACAAATGAATACACCGGAATTGCGCTTTCCTGAATTTACTGAAGCATGGCAAAGTAAAAAAATGGGGCGATTTGCCAAATTCTCAAAAGGAAAAGGAATTTCAAAAAGTGATATTTCCGAAGATGGAGAAACTGAATGTATTAGATACGGTGAATTATATACTATTTATAATGAGGTAATTGATAAAGTATATTCTAGAACCAATATCAACCACAGAGATTTAATTTTAAGTGAAGCTAATGATGTAATTATTCCGGGATCAGGCGAAACGCAAATTGATATTGCAACAGCATCATGTGTTTTAAAATCAGGTGTCGCTCTTGGTGGAGATTTGAATATCATTAAGACAGATAACAATGGTGTGTTCCTTTCATACTATTTAAATAACAGGAAGAAAACAGAAATCGCAAAAATCGCACAAGGCAATTCAGTTGTTCATTTGTATTCAAGTCAATTAGCTACATTAAATATTAACTTGCCATCTATCCTAGAACAGCAAAAAATCGCATCCTTCCTAACCGCAGTTGATGACAAACTCACCCAACTCAAACAAAAGAAATCTCTCCTAGTACAATACAAAAAAGGCTTAATACAAAAAATATTTTCTCGGGAAATCAGGTTTAAGGATGAGAATGGGGCGGAATATCCGGATTGGGAAAAGAAAAAAATCATAGATTTTGCTCCTCTTCAAAGAGGATTTGACTTGCCTATTGATAGTATTACTAAAGGCGAATATCCTGTTGTTTTTTCAAATGGTATTCTAAAATATCACAACGAATTTAAAGTAAAAGCACCAGGTATTGTAACAGGCAGATCTGGTACGATTGGAAAAGTCACTTATGTTCAAAATGATTATTGGCCTCATAACACTAGCCTTTGGGTTACAGATTTTAAAGGAAATTTTCCGATGTTTATTTTCCATTTTTTTTCAAAATATAAGTTAGAAAGATTTGGAACTGGTTCGGGTGTACCAACATTGAATAGAAATGATGTACATTCTCAAAAAGAATATTTCCCGGCACTTCCAGAGCAAACCAAAATCGCCAATTTCCTTTCAGCTCTCGATGAAAAGATAAACCATTGCCAGCTAAAAATAGAGAAAACAGTATTATATAAAAAAGGGTTGCTGCAAAAAATGTTCTGTTAGTTCGTAATTTAGTTGTGTTTATTAGTCGTACTATTGTTATGAGAGATAATAAAAATTTTGTTAATGAAGTTACAAAGGCACATTTTTGTTTTACTTTTGCACTAACAGTACCCGTTTTGCATACCGTAAGATCTGCTGACGGGTCATTTTTCAAAATCGTTCATCGCTTTAAAAATAATACACCTCCCTTGCCTCTCGCAGATGCACACTTGGGAGGTTTTTTCTTTTTTGATATTCCGGTAATACTATCAAAGTCGATTTTATGACAACTCAGCCCGAACAGATTTTAGAAGACAATCTCGTAGCACAACTCGTTGAATTAGGTTATTCGTACGTCGCTATTAAAGATGAAAAGGATCTTTACGCTAATTTCAAATCCCAACTTGAAAAGCATAACAAGGTCACGCTGTCTGATACAGAATTCAGCCTGGTACTCAACCATCTGAACAAAGGCAATGTATTCGACCGGGCTAAAATACTCAGGGATAAACTGCCTCTGGTCCGCGCCGATAAATCAGGATTAGTTTCAACCGTTTACATCGAATTTATCCAGCAGGAACACTGGTGCCAGAATCAATACCAGGTTACCCGCCAGATAACACTTGATGGCACGTACAAAAACCGCTTCGATGTAACCATTCTCGTTAACGGTTTGCCTTTAGTTCAGATCGAGTTAAAACGTCGTGGCCTCGAGCTGAAAGAAGCATTCAACCAGATTAACCGCTACCAAAGGCATTCCTTTTGGGCATCAAACGGATTATTCCAGTACATCCAAATATTTGTTATTTCCAACGGTGTTAATACCAAGTATTACGCCAACAATCGCTTCCAATCATTCAAGCAAACCTTTTACTGGTCCGATCCGCTAAACCAGCCCATCCGTCAGCTATCCGAATTTACAAGGGAATTCCTGGAACCATGCCACATGTCCAAAATGGTTACCAAGTATATTGTATTGCACGAATCCGATAAAATACTGATGGTATTCCGGCCGTATCAGTATTACGCTGCCGAAGCTATAATTGAAAGGGTAAAAACCAGCCACAAAAACGGGTACATCTGGCATACAACCGGTTCGGGCAAAACACTCACTTCATTTAAAGCCAGCCAGGTGCTCACACAGTTACCCAAAGTTTATAAAGTTGTTTTTGTGGTCGATCGCAAAGATCTGGATTACCAGACAGCCAAGGAGTTTAACAGTTTTTCTGAAGGAAGTATTGATGGTACCGACAATACTGCTGCCCTGGTACGACAGTTTTCTGACGACACAAAACTGATTGTTACCACCATACAGAAACTAAATTCAGCCATCACCAAAAATTACTTCAGCTCCCGTATGGATCAGCTGAAGGAACAGCGGATTGTTTTCATCTTCGACGAATGCCACCGTACTCAGTTTGGCGAAACACATAAACGAATACGCGCCTTTTTCAACAAGGCTCAGCTATTTGGCTTTACCGGCACTCCAATATTTGCTGAAAATGCAGTGAAAAACGAGCTTGGTAAACGCACCACTAAGGAGTTATTCGAAGAATGCCTGCACAAATATGTAATTACCGATGCCATTAAGGATGAAAACGTGCTGAAATTCTCAGTCGAATACATAGGCAAATACAAAGAAAAAGACGGTGCAAAAACCGAAATTGATATTGAAGTAGAAGGAATTGATACAGAAGAACTGCTGAACTCTTCCAAACGACTTGAAAAAATTACCGATTTTGTAATTGCTAATCACAACCGTAAAACACACAGCCGCACGTTCACTGCCATGTTTTGCGTTAGCAGTATTGAGAATCTGATAAAATATTACGAAATATTCAGGCAACGCAAATCCGAAGGAATTCATAATCTGAAAATTGCGACTATTTTCAGCTATATCGCCAACGAAGAGGATAAAGATGCAAATGGCTTCCTGCAGGACGATTTTGTGCAACTTGCTGCAGATGATGGACCGGCATATGGCAATACACCAAACATTCCCTCATACTCCACTATGCATAGTCGCGAAAAGCTGGATGAATACATTTCCGATTATAATAAAATGTTCACCACCAGTTTTTCAACCAGGGACAGCCAAAGCTATTACAACTATTACAACGATATCTCCAAACGGGTAAAGAACCGTGAAATTGATATCTTGCTTGTGGTAAACATGTATTTAACTGGTTTCGATAGTAAACCGCTTAATACGTTATATGTTGATAAAAACCTTGTCTATCATGGACTTGTACAGGCATATTCCCGCACCAACCGGATATTGAACGATCAGAAATCGCAGGGCAATATTGTTTGCTTCCGTAACCTCAAACAAGCCACTGACGATGCAATTGCATTGTTCTCAAACAAGGATGCTAAAGATATTATTCTAATTGAGCCTTACGAGGAATATGTCCGGAAATTCAGTGCCGCTTATGCTGAGCTGTTAAAAATAGCGCCCAACTTAAAAAGTATTGATGAATTAAAAAGCGAAGACGATGAAATGGCCTTCATCAAAGCCTTTCGCGAAATAATGCGTCTTCGGAATGTCCTTGGCACTTTTGCCGATTTCACCTGGGATGATCTGGCAATGGCTGAGCAACGCTTCAACGACTATAAAAGCAAGTACCTTGATCTTTTCGACAAAGTCAAAACCAATAACCTGAAGGAAAAAGTATCCATCCTGAACGATGTTGATTTTGAACTGGAGCTTATCCACCGGGATGAGATTAACGTGGCTTACATTCTCCGGCTCCTGGCTAAACTCAAAGAATCAACGGGCGAAGAGAGCATCAAACAGAAAAAAGCTATTGTGGATCTGCTTTCCGGTGAAACCACCCTTCGCAGCAAACGTGAACTCATCGAGAAGTTTATTGAAGAAAACCTGCCACACATAGCTGATGTTGACAACATACCTTCAGAGTTCGAAAACTACTGGACCGTCGAGCAGCAAAAATCCTTCGAGGATATTTGTTCCAGAGAGCAGTTAGACTCCGAAAAACTTAATACCATTATAAAAAACTTCATCTTCACTGAGCGCCTTCCACTCCCTGACGAAATCATCAACACGCTTCACATAAAACCTAAACTCCTCGAACGCAAAAAAATCGTTAAGAGGGTAATGGATAAAATCGTTGGTTTTGTTGAAACGTTTATGACGGGAATGGTGGGGAGTTAAATGCATTATCTTTACTTACATGCCTTTACGAGCAACTATTAATAATGTAGAAATCATTGCGCCCTTCCTCACCTCAAGGGAATGGGAGAACCTCAAATCTGAGGTAAAGCGGAATAATTATAAAATTGAACTGCCATGCTGCCAACAAAAAGGAAACTTTAGAACGAGCAAATTAGGGCTCCAACACTTTTATCACCTTCCAGAAGACAAGGAATGTAACTGGCAACCTGAAAGTCCTGAACACTTGCAATTGAAATACGAAATCCTAATAGCTTGCAAGGAAGCTGGTTGGGATGCAATACCTGAATATTCAGAAAATAATTGGCGGGCTGATGTCCTTGCTTCGAAAGGAAAATCCAGAATAGCATTTGAAGTCCAATTGAGCAAAATATCCTATATAGAAACAAAAAGAAGACAGGAGAAGTACAGAAAAAATAATGTTCGTGGTTGTTGGTTTTTCAAAAAAATGCCATTCAAAATAGATTCTCCTCCGGCGGAAGATCATAGACTCCCAATCTTTATACTGAATTTTGACGCATCAGATGGAATTACTATCCGCCTGGAACCTAATGAATTCAAGGTCAACGAATTTGTAAAACACTTATTGAATCACCATGTAAAATCATGCAAGAAATTCAATACCATTCTCTCAAGAGATTTGTTAATATCATTTGCTGATATAAACTGCAGATGGTGTAAAAAGCCTCAACATGTTTTCTTTGTTGAAGACATTACTAAATCCAAATGTGGCAGACCTTTAGATTCTCATTTTTCAAATTGGGGATTTTGGGGAGATAGACTTGAATATAATCCTTATGTCCTGAACAAAGTCAACCATATTGTTGATTCTAGTAATGGAGAATTAATACTGGGCGAGGTAAAATTACGATATGATGCTATGTTAAAAAGAAACGAGATGACTTTCGGATGTAAATTCTGTGATTTGCGACATTATAGCAGTAAAATAAAAAATCTCGAAAGTCAGCACCATTTTGATCCTGATAAAAATTTGACATTTCAAATCCAGTTAGAACTTAAAAAACCTTTTACACTGTATTCTGAGCATTGGTGCTTTAGCAAGGAAAATGATTTTTGCGAATAAGGAATTTATATTTCCTTAAATACTAATATTGTTAGCCCTTAGAGAATATTTGCTATAACTCTCTTTTTTCCGGCTTATTAAAATATCCCAATTCTTCACTTATCTCTTTTGCTTTTAATCTAAAATCTTCAGAAAACTCGGGATAACAACTATAGGAAAAATCTAGCGAATATCCCTTGGGATTGTATTTTTCTGTGGCTAATCCAACAATAGTTTTGCAATTATAAATTCCTCTTACCACAAAACTTCTTAACAGAAGTTCTTTCATTCGTAAATCTCTGTTTTCATAAGCTCCTGAAACAAACAAATATACTAGGTCCGGATTATCATTTGATTTAACCAACCTGGCTTTTATTTTAGAGGGTTTGTTAACTCCAATAAAATCTAAAAATTGCTCACTAAGAACTTTGCGGGCATTTCTATCTTCTCTGGCCATCTGGCGTATTGTTAATTCTAGCTCCTCCCGTGTAACTTCATTTATTAAATCGCCTTTTCTAAAATCTTCAATTAGCTTTTCAATCAAATTATCCCAAACGTAACTTACTTTTAGCTCCGCCATTATTTTTTTATATTCCGGATCATTGGATAAACCTACATATAAATCGTCATGAAAAATAACAAAATCTCCTTTGTCAGGAAATGCGAAGTTATTGGATAAGTAGTAAGCTAACATATCTTCTTCTCCGTAATTGAAAGGCGTCCTTTTAGATCTAATAAATTCTTCTTTTGCATTCAGATAATATATAAAGTCCTTTATTGTATCTAATTCATGCAAAACTATTTGAACTGATTTTTCGTCAAAGGCATGAACGAAACCCTTTCCAAATTCTCCATATTGCATTGGAAATTTATCACCCCTTCCAAATCCAACAGCTATCCGATGAATTTTCCAATTTACAGATTTCGGAATATCTATTGTTGTCTTTCTATCTTTTAAAACTATTCTATCAATGCTTAGTATGAACTTTTCCGCTCCATATATTTGTTTTACAGATTCCGTAATTGCTCGCTGCATCCATCTTTTTATATCCAAGTCTGAATTACCGGATTCTTTAATATTAATTTCCTTAACTGAAAATATCACAATATCAGGCTCACAAACCACCAAAACATCGCATAGTTCTTTCCCTTTCTTACCAATAGGATTAGGGAAGCTCCAGAGAGAAAGGAATGTCCTATTACATAGGTCATAAACAAATTCTTCTGTCCGGGTCATAACTTCAAGTTTACCTCAAATATTTGCAATATCCTTATAAACTATGGATACGGCAATTCCATACACATATGTATAATGCTTTTGTAAAACGAATTGATTAAAATGTCCTTTCAAATTTGTTCTGGTTCATCCGGCTCGGTTGAAGGATTATATTTTAATCCCTTTTCCCATGCTTTTGCAATTTCAATATAATTAGGAAAGTCTTTTGGCAAATCAATTGTCCAGTTTTCAATAAATTGTGGATTATTACTATTCGGCTTTGGATTAGCTGTATTCATTCTAGCTTGTACAGGTGTTCTTACAGCATCACCCATAATTATTACATGCTGTTGTGGTAATATAGGCAGTTGTTGCAGTATATCTTCATTTGCCGCAGATACTAACTGCCTTACATATTTTTGGTCTTCAGGATTTTGAATACGATGAATAATAAATGAATTACATTGTGATAAAACTGTTTTGGATAACTCAGAAGGGCGTTGGCTAGAAACCAATAAAGAAATCCCATATTTTCTCCCTTCTCTGGCAATACGCTCAAATATTTTTTTTGCTATTGATTCTTTTTCGCCTCTATTTTTCTCGGGTATATAGTTTTGAGCTTCTTCTAGTGCTATAACTATAGGTAATTTCCCTCTGTCGCGTTCCGGGAATCTTGATACGAAATCCAAAATAAGTCGCCCTATTAAGCCTGTCACGGTTTCTAACACCTCATAAGGCAACAATGACATATCAATTATTGTTACCTGACTAGGTCTATCAATTTCTAGCTTTTCAACATCTTCTTTGACTAATTGACTTCTGTAAAATGATGAAAACAAATCGGAGTCTTCAACCTTAATTACCTTACAAAAGTCACCAAGAATAAATGAAATAAATTTTGCTAAAGCATTAGATATCTCTTCAGTATTATTAAGCAAAAGAGGTTGCGAAATTCTTTCATCACCTAAATATGATTGCAATCTTAACCTAAGAGTTGAAACAAACTCTCTGATTCTATTACTCGAATTCTCTTGTTCATTTATAGCTTCATCAAAAAATCTAGTTATTAAGTCCTGAAAATTGAACCATATCGGCAGATCAATATTTTTTTCAATAGCTATCTGTTCTACATTCTGAGTACTTGAATATTCTAAATATAATTTTTCTAGTTCTGCCAAAGCATTTTTTTCATCATTGAGAGAATTGTTAGAGCCAAGTGTTATTAATGTATTTTTAATTTCTTGTAATAGCGCATTCCCATTGGGATTAATAGTATCTGCTAAGCCTAAGATTTCATTATCTGCTTTATATTTCCAATTTCCATAATCACTAAACTTTTTCCTTTTCTTAATCTCATCAGGCGATGATTCAAATAAATTCAATATTCCCCTTTCAGTAAATTTATCTAAAATTGGTTTTTCTTGAATTGCTGTTTGATTTTTTGCGAGCCCTAAAGCACGCTTAAAAATTGGTGCTTGTGTGCCTGGTGTTGGATCAAAAAGAAAATCAAAATCGGCAAAATTCATAAACCAAAAAGGCACTTTCGTTCCATTTTTATCAATATGGAAAGGATTAACTTCTTTAATATTCCTATATGGATTTTCTTTGGTTCCTTGAAATGCAGTTTTATATTCTCCATTTGTATCAAAAATAATTATGTGGGCATTTTGAACCTTTTTACCATTATATTCAAAATCAAACATGCTTTGGATGATAGAAGCAAACGTGCAAGACTTACCAGAACCAGTATTACCCAATATTGCAGCATGTTTACCGAAAAACTTATCCGGATTGATTTTTATTTTATAATCCGAGAAAGATGGTGAGGTACCAATAGGCAAATAATAATCCTCATCAAAATCTATTTTCCCCTTTACTTTTTGATCAAATATATCATCTAAATCCTTCCGAGTGACATACCAGACAGGGTTATCAAGTATTGGATAATTGTAAACACCTTGAATATATTTCCCACTATTTTCGATTGTGCCAATCATGGTTGCAACTATATACCTAACAGATTTGGTTAAAAAAATAGCTTCTTTATTTTTACCAAATTCAGTTTCATCAATTGAACTCACGCTAGTTACCATTGCAACAATTTTGTCGGATCCAATCGGTATTATTACATATGAATTAATCCTGGCAACTTCATATATATCCTCATAACCACTTTTATATAAACTTTTCAAGTCATCATCTAATTTTATTGAGACACGAAAACTATTTACTAAAATTACTTTGCCGATATTTCGTTCACTCATTTTTCTGGCTCTTTAACTGGTTCATCTTTATTTGACGCGGATTTAAATAAATCATTTAGCGTGTTAGCAATCTTCTCATTATTATCAATGTTATTGAAGTTGGGCATTAACGTGTCTGAAAAAGTTAGAAAATCACCAAAGAAGTTGCCTTCAAGAATAATGATTCTTGGATCATTTAATTCCATTATTTTTCTAATATACTCATTCTTAGTTCCAGTGAAATCGACAATAATTAATGTAAAAGTTGGATTAGAAAGTGCTTGATAAATTATATCATTAAAATGGTCATCACCAAACGAATAGCCAATGGTTATTAATACTGATTGGGATTGCGTAATTGTTGATGCAAATTGTCTGAAAAGTTCAGAATATGGCAAATCAAGAGTGTATGATTTTTTAACTGCTGATGGATAAATGATTATTTCACCTTTTTTATTTAGATTTTCTATTAATTCTAAGGGTTTTTCTTCAATTCCGTATAAGTTATTAGCATCTCTTAATTCAGAATTAACCCAGGACAATGAGCCATGCAATTTAAAATATCTTACCACCTTTTCAATTCGTTGAACTTTGCCCGCAGTTGTAGAACCCGGATAAAAAATATCATATTCAAATGTTTCAGGCTTAAAAAATCGTTTGTGGAATCCTGCAAATCCATCAATATAATGTACACCAAGTCTATCAAATGCGTACTCAAAAGCTAAATCGTAATTAGCAGAGAAAATATTAGCACGTTTTAAATTTAACGGTCTTTGCAACAATGCTTTAATAAATCTTTCATGAAAATAATATTTATTTACCAAGGCATTTTTAAAAGCATTCTTTTTACCTCTACTGATTATTTTTTTTAGTTCTTTAATTGAAACTTTTCTTTTATCAACATTGCATACCTTGAATAAACCTTCTTTAATAGCAATAATTAGCTCCTTAGCTTTGTCAGTCCTTTCAATGCTTTTATCTTCGTTAAGCACAAAATCTTTGGCAATCAAGTAATTAAGTATTTTCTCATATTCTGTTGCTATTTCTTTTGACTCATTGTCACGAATGATATCACTTTCAATTACAAACTTCCATTTTCTTTCATCTTCAAATTGTTGAGTACCAGCAATTAACTTTGCCTTGCCAATAGAAAGGTTTTCAGCTTGCAATGCTTTAACAGTAGTAACAAATTCATCTTGTATACCAGGCTCCTCTCCATTTTTCTGCAATATATATTCTTCAACTTCAACTGGAAAATTTCTAATTGACACAGCACCTAAATGGATTGATGTTCCAGATCCAAACAAAAAACTTACGTTGTCTAACTCGAGATAGTTTTTCAACATTAGTTTTATTTTGTCGACAATCTTACTTTGGTCCAAACTTTCGTTTATCCACTCGTTTAACTTATCTGAATTAGCAAAAAATATTTTGTTATTTGTTGGCTCGAAATGTGTCATCTTATTGTTTTATTTGATAGAAAGTCCTGTTAGCAACCATAAATTTTTTAGGGTTAAATTTATGCTAATTTCCTTATATTCAACTTCACTTAATACTTTCTAATATTAATTTAATCAGTATTGTACAATTTTGAAGGCGTATCTATAATTATTATAAACTAACTTTAAAATCGCTCTGTTACTGCAACTATATACTGTCTAAAGACCTTCCGTATGCATGTATATCTAATGCCGGAACAGTTCCCATTTCTTGTAGTTTTGTCAGTAATTTTAAAAAGAAATATATTAAAGATTCGTCAACGGAACTAGTTTCAAAAGAATAGGTTTCCGTTTCATACTTTATAACAAAAGAGCCCTTCTCTAGACAACAACCCATATCAATTCTGGAATTTTCGTCAAATTCTGAAATACAATTTTGAAAAGCATCACCAAATGTGTCAACCCAAGAAGTGGTTAAAGTCAAAATACCTCCAATAATGTGAAATGGCGGCCTTGGCACATCAATTCTTCCTCCTGCTTGAACTATCGGTGCAGATGTTCTATTTAATAATCTTACGCTTTTAATCTTTTTTGAGGCATAAACATAATTTGGTTTATCGAGTTCTTGCTTTATCTCAAAAACGGCATAGACACTTTCAGCGGGAATATAAATTGCGCCATCTTGATTAAATACAAAAGGAGAGTATTGTTGATCATATATTACTAAATCGATTTGTTCGCTGAACCTTCCATTGCTATCAATTATAAAAGCTTGGTCAACCTGGTATCTTTTAGGTAGATATTTTTTCAACCACTCAATCCAGTTTAATTCTGTTGCAGCTCCTTTAGACGGAGGGTGAAAGACTATTGCCCTATCAGAAGATAACTTTTGAATCATCTGTTTTTGAAGATTGAGAAAAATGCTTTTAAGCGTTGGTGTTTCTGACATATTACCAAATTATATATTTCCAATTCTGTTCTGCTATGCTTTGCTTTGCAATTTTCTGAATTTCAATTTTTTGATATTTATAAAGTAAATCAGAGATTACATTTTGTGAATTTGCAGGATCAACAAATTTCGTATCAACAAAAGAATCACTAAGATACTCAAGTACAGTAATAAAGTTTTTCTCGAGTTGTCCTTTATTTTTATACTTTAATGCATGAACAACAACTAAGTCTATATATATTGAAGGAAATTTAAGCTTATGACAATATTTCCAGATTTTAACAGCCATTATTTCTGCTTGTCGGCCAGATACATGAACGTTTTGAATATTCAAATCAATATTTGTTTGGGTCCAGGTATCTTTTTTGCTTAAATATAGACTGTGATAATTCTTATAACCAGATTGAATTTTGCCTGGAAACAAGTCAATATCAAGGCCGTTAGTATTTATTCTGATTGACACATTTTGTCTTCTGGTAGAATAACCAGCGTCAGTAACATACACATCGAGATTATCATAAATTTCTTTCAATGTTTGGGGCGTGCTGGAAATCAATGAAATAAATAAATCACAGTCTGCTTTTCCTTTAATTGCAGTATTTTTTACACAAGACCCTGCAAGTTTTATTTCAGACAAATATATCCCAGCCCATTTACGCAATACATTTTTTATTGCAGTTAACCTTGGATCATAAAATGTCAGATTAGGAGCTTTATGCCTAGAAACTACATTTATTAAGTATTCTTCTCCAGTCATTTTTTATCATTTTCATATCAAAATCAGCATTCTGTACAAGACTACAAAAACATACTATTGTATCTGAATACTATGGTTGTACAGCATAATATATATTATATCAACAAAGATATTAATTCAGTTTTATAAATCAAGAGGAGCAAAATTATATTTCATGATCTTGCTAAAAATCCAGCTTTTATAAATTATATTAAAAATCCCCACACTTTCATATAATCTAAATTTACTATTTTTCAATATCCTCTGGAAAAACACATCCCAAACTGGTAGAGCCAGATGGCTCCATGTTCTTTTCCAGTCGCATAATTTAAAGAAAAAGCAATTAATAGTTGCATGCTCAGCTCCTGCGAAAACATACAGCCTTGCATCCAAATATTAGTCATTGTCTAAAAAATATACAATACTTGTATTTTATTCAATGAGCGATAAAAATGTTTTTGCTATTTTAGTTGTTCGTGTATAAAAATTATAGCTTTACCAAAATATAATAAATCGCCCGTCAGTAGTACTTTTATACAAATATACTTTTCATTTTTCTTCAACAACATCAAAATTGAAATATATGAATTGGAAACAATATCAAGAAGAAGTTGCAAAAATATTTAAGTCATTAGGAGCAAAAACATTTATTGAATATACAATTTCTGGAGCTCGCGGTAAACATAAGGTTGATGTTTTGGTACGATTCAAAATCTTTGGTGTAGGTGTGATTTGGATATGTGAATGTAAGTATTGGAATACTCCAATTCCTAAGGAAAAAGTATTGACATTATATGAAATAACAAAAGATGTGGGTGCTGATAAAGGTTTTCTATTTTCAGAAAGTGGATTTCAGTCTGGTGCAATTATGTCAAGTAAAAAAACGAATGTCATTTTAACAAGTCTTGGAGAAATATCGGAATTAATAAAACAAGAGCTAGTTGAGAGTAGTTTGATCCGCGTCTTAAAAGAAATTGATCAAATAAAAAGTAATTTAAAAACTGGTTGGATAGATGATTTAAAGAATCCAGTGCCACTTAAAAACATTGAATTTGACAGACTTGTATTAATTGATGGCACCCTAATGTACTTATCGCTAGAAATACAAAAAGCTATTAATAATAATTATCCAATTGTAATTTCCTGGTTAGAAAGTGCATCAATAAAATGTTATAATGTTGACGAGCTGCTCAAAATCTTGAATGAATATATGCCTAATATTCGTTCATTAAGTAAAGACCTTTTAAAAATAATCAAAAAGGACCAAAAAAAAATCCAACTACTAAAAGACTCATTTCTAACTGCTGCACAGTATCTGATCATTGCAACTGAAAATCAACTATATTGTAAAGAAGAAGAAGTTGAAGATCTTTCTCATAATACTTTAAAGTATTTAAAATTGGTAGGAAAATATGCTGATGAGCTGCATGAGTTGGCCAGGGGTACATTAAAAAAAGAACTGGAGCCTATGATGCAAAAAATGATAACTGAAATATATCCATACATGACTGAAAGAAACATTGATATATCTTTATGGCGGAAACGCAAAGAAAATGCTACTTATCAGCTTGAAGTTTTTGGCTCAATTGAAAAATATTGAAAAATCCTGCAAATAATTCCAATCAAGCCCTATAGAGCTTAAAGCACATTATTTGGTTATAAATTTAGGATTAATCAGATTCTCAAACGAAAATATTTCATCCCACTTTTCCTGTGTTATATATTTATGCTCACGCACTGCTATCTGACGGATAGTTTTCCCTGTTTTTAAGGCCTCAGCTGCCATTGCGGCACTTTTTTCGTATCCTAGCACCGGATTCAATAGCGTTACAATTCCTATTGAATTTAGCACCATATTTCTGGTAATACTTTCATTAGCTGTGATACCAATAATACATTTTTCGCGCAGAGTATCCAAAGCGCGCATCATAAAAGTAATGGAAGTAAAGAGTGAAAACGCAATAACCGGCTCCATTACATTCAATTGCAACTGACCAGCTTCGGCGGCCATAGTAATCGTTACATCAGCACCAATTACATAAAATGCTGTTTGGTTCACCATTTCGGGTATTACCGGATTTACTTTGCCCGGCATAATAGATGAACCCGGTTGCATAGGAGGGAGATTAATTTCATTAAATCCGCAACGAGGTCCGGATGAAAGAAGTCTAAGGTCATTACAGATTTTCGAAATTTTAATTGCCGTCCTTTTAAGCACCCCCGATAGCATAACATAAGCCCCGGTATCAACAGTTGCTTCAATTAAATTGTGCGCAACTTTTAATTTTAAACCGGTAATGTCGCATAAGTGCCTGGTGCATACTTCGGCAAAGTCCTTTGGTGCATTTACCCCGGTGCCTATTGCTGTTGCACCCATGTTTATTTCCGAAAGCAAATCCTTCATGTCTTCAATACGCAGCAATTCCTCCCGTAATGTAACAGCATAGGCAATAAACTCATCGCCTAAACTCATTGGAACAGCATCCTGTAATTGGGTGCGGCCCATTTTTAATACGTTAATAAATTCTCTCCCTTTGGCTTCAAATGCATCGGCAAGATTTGCTATCACAATTTCATACGCCGATAGTTTATTCAATAAAGCAATACGAAATGCTGTAGGATATGCATCGTTGGTTGACTGTGAGCAATTTACATGATTATTAGGATGGCAAAAATCATAATCACCTTTTTTTCTGCCCATCATTTCAAGTGCAATATTGGCAATTACTTCATTTGCATTCATGTTTACCGAAGTACCAGCACCACCCTGTATTAAGTCAGTTAAAAACTCGTTGTTAAATTCACCGGCTATTACACGATCAGACGCTTTGATTATATACTCCGCAAAATGTTCATCAAAAACGCCTAAATCGCGGTTGGCCATTGCGGCTGCTTTTTTCACATAGCCTAAAGAGGCAACCATAAGTGGTTCTGACATAATGGGAACACCAGTTATGTGAAAGTTTTCCATTCCGCGAAAAGTTTGAATTCCGTAATAAGCATTTTCAGGGATTTCGAGTTCTCCTAAAAAATCGTGTTCTTTTCTTGTATTCATGATCCTGTTGAGTTCTAAGACAAATTTATTCTATATATACATCCGTATTTTATTGAAATTTCTATTTGAAATCAGGCATAACAGCCATGTTATACATTTCATTGTAGGGCGCATGTGAATGTGCATTTCTATTTTTACCAAGACTTGCCTTATAATTATATGTTGAAGGTTTTAACCGCGAATCATGCCCGTTTTGATGTGCTATTGTGCCCTCTGACCAGAATATTTCTTTATCATTATGTAAGATTGTTTCTTGATAACGATCATTATTCCCTTTAATTCCGGCATTACCTATCTCATCAAAATGTAAAACATCAGGCTCTTTGTTTGCCTCAACTGTTCTTTTCGCATATGACCTCTGCTTTTCTGTTTTCATAATTTCAGGATTTTGTAGATAAATAAATATTGTCCTGCTAGTTTTGAGATAATCGGATTGCATTTTAACCCAAGTGTCAATATTTTGTACTTTCTGCTTGCAAAGCTATAACTGATTTCTTCCGGGCTGATTAAAAAGGGATTAAAATGTAATTAAATCCCTGTTAATAAGCTTTTTCTCCTTTTCGAAAATAAATTTCAGCATTTCAGCTAACTGCTAATTTTTTGATTCGCTTATTGCAAGTCTTAATGATAAACTGTCGCTTGCAAAAAAAATAATGCAGCTCTGCAGGTCCTGACTTGTCCATTTTAGGTCAGCAGATTTAGGAGCTGTAAAATTCTGTGATTTTTTCAGATAATATCGCTCTGATTATGAACTTCTTATTGGTAATTCTATTAAGTAACCGAGCATCTGTGATCTGTTTACATTCGTGTACAAATTTCTTTATGCTTGTGTTCGTTTGAAGTTCGATATGCTTTGAAACTACCAGAGCCATAAAGCAAATAATAATGTGTAGTTTAATAGGTTCTTCCTTAAAATGGAAAATGGGTCTTGTTTGCAAATCGTGTTTTGATATTCTGAAAGCCTGCTCTATTTTGTAAAGTTCATGGTAGCGTTCTATGATAAGCTGATCGCTTGCTATGGATTCTTCTAAATTAGTATAGTAACCCTTGACTCCGAGTAGTTTTTGTGTTTTGGCGATAAGCTCCTGATTGAGTATAACGTTCTGTCCAGTGGTTTTTGTAAACTTGAGTTTTTTATTTTTTGAAGGGTTCTCAACAATTAGTTTTGCTTTTTCGATTTGATTGTCCATCTCGTGCTTGTCTTTGCGGTATCTAAGAGAAGAATAGCTGCAAATTAAATATCCAAGCTCTGTCCTTATCCTGATGGTTTTTCCGTTTTCACGTATAAGGTTAGCGTCAATTTTACCGAATAGTTCGTCAGAAATATTCCCAAGCCTTGCCCCAACAATGTAATTGATGTTGCTTTGATTCAATTGCTTAATGTTTTGGACACTTATCATTGCTGCATCAGCCACTACCGTAAACTCTTTTACATGATTTTTGAGGATAAATTCACGAACCACCGGTAAAATAGTATGACCCTCAAAAGTATTGCCTGAAAACACCTCATAAGCAATGGGAAAGCCTTCTTTTGTGACCATTAAGGCTACCAAAATTTGTGGTTGTTGGGGTTTATTGTCTTTAGAAAAACCATCTTTTCTAAACTCATCTTCCTGAAAAGTTTCAAAATATAGACTCGTTACATCGTAAAACAATAAATCATAGTTGAATGAATAGTTTCTTATGGCAAAGGCTGTTGCAATTTTTTCAATCTTTCCCTTCAAATCAAGCCATTTGGAAACAGATTCATAAAAGCTTTGCCTGCGATGTTTTATACCTAAATATTCTTCTAAAAGCTCTATAGAACGCAGTTTTGAAGCTGGTTCAATTATACGCATGATACTCAAATCCATTAAAAGCGGATTCTTGATTTTATCAAACCCTATTTGAATCATCAATTTTGAAAGTACTTCGTACAAAAATCCATAATATACCCCGATAAAATCAGTTTGAGAAACATTGAATATGCTGCCAGAACCTTTGTTCTCAAATAAGTTTAATTGCTTGGAAAGCTTATCTATAAAATCGTTGGCAAGAGAAATCAAAGCGTCCTTTTCCTGGTCAGTTCTTGCTGTTCCTATATGCCGAAGAATAACTCTCTTTCTATCCTTTATTGTATAAACCTGAACCGAAACGGAGTTTGAAGAGTATTTGATTTGTCTGATTTTGTACATTTTGTACATTTTGACCATTTAGGTCAGCAAATTACAAAAAAAATGAAATTAATTAACTCAATTTCAATCTATTATATTTTGAATCAAAGAGCCTTGGACAAGTCAGGAAAGCTATAACTGATTTCTTCCGGGCTGATTAAAAAGGGATTAAAATGTAATTAAATCCCTGTTAATAAGCTTTTTCTCCTTTTCGAAAATAAATTTCAGCATTTCAGCTAACTGCTAATTTTTTGATTCGCTTATTGCAAGTCTTAATGATAAACTGTCGCTTGCAAAAAAAATAATGCAGCTCTGCAGGTTTGTCTTATAAACTCCTTGTTCCGGATGTTAGTTTACGTGATTTAAGCCTGAATATTACATGATGAGTTTTCCATTTGGTTGTCAGCCTATCAATATTTTTATCAAGTCTAACTTGTAGATTCTATATAAGTAATTGTGTTTTCAACCAAACCAGGGAAGCAATAGAATAGTATAGCCTGTTCTCAAATCAATTATGTAATTTTACAAAAAAGAATTTTATACACTTGTCACAGCCCATATGAACATTCTAATAGTTGAAGATGAACCCAAAGTAGCCGCCTTCATCAAGAACTGCCTGGAGGAACATCAGTTTACTGCTGAAATAGCATACGACGGACTGTTGGCAGAACGCATGATAATGCAGTTCGATTACGATATGTTGATACTGGATGTAATAATTCCGCATATTAATGGTATTGAACTATGTAGGCGAATTAAAGCCACTAAACCCAATCTCCCTATTTTAATGCTTACTGCCTTGGGTACTACCGAAGATAAAATAATTGGCTTTGATGCAGGGGCAGATGACTATCTCGTGAAGCCATTCGAGTTTCGTGAATTGCTTGCCCGGATTAAAGCTATAAGCAAAAGATCTCTGGGTAGGGTATTTTCCGGCAATAAAATTATTGTAAGCGATCTTGAACTTGATCTCGACAGGAAAATCGCTACCAGGGGTAACGAAACCATAAATCTTACAGCCAAAGAATTCATGCTGCTTGAGTATTTAATGCGAAATGAAGGCAGAGTGGTTTCGAGAGTCGATATTGCAGAGAATGTATGGGAAATAAACTTTGATACAGGAACAAATGTTGTAGATGTTTATATCAATATCCTGAGAAAAAAAATTGACCGTAATTTTCCTAACAAGCTTATCCATACCAGGATCGGCATGGGATATATATTTGAAGAGGAATAGCATATGAATATTCGTACACGGCTTACTATTCAGTTTCTTTTCATTGCTTCAGTCATTATGATCGTATCGTTAGTGGCTGTGTTTTTACTTTCAGCTCACTACCGTCAAGTTGATTTATATGAACGATTGAAAAACAAAGCAAATGTTACGGCACGATTGCTGATTAAAGTAGATGAAATTGATATCAATTTGCTGCGTAAAATTGAAAAAGGTAACCCAATGAGCTTACCTGATGAAAAAGTAATAATCTTCAATTATAAAAACAACATTCTTTTCAGTACCGACGAAAACAATGCTATCAAAACAGATATCAACCTCCTGAATAAAATCCGCCTCGAAGGTGAGGTAAAATATAAACAAGGGAAATATGAAGTTTTAGGGTTTCTTTACAGTTATAAATACGACCGCTTTGTTGTGTTGGCAGCGGCAACTGATATTTATGGGAAAAAGAGGATAAATAATCTTGCAATCGTTCTGATAATTGTTGTAGCTGTAAGTCTGTTGCTATTTATGATATCCGGTTGGATATATGCCGGTAAGGCATTAAAACCAATAACACGTATAATTAAAGAGGTCAATGATATAAAAATTTCAAGTCTGAATAAAAGGCTTCACGAAGGGGAAGGAAAGGATGAACTGGAGCAGTTATCACATACATTCAACAATATGCTCAACGAAATTGAAGCCGCATTCAAAACGCAGAAAGGTTTTATTGCGAATGCATCGCACGAACTTCGCACACCTCTGACAGCTATAACAGGTCAATTAGAATTTATTTTAATGAAGCCTCATACTTCCGAAGAATATAAAAACACATTAAGCTCAGTTTTTGAGGATATTAAAAACCTCAATATGGCTTCTAAGCGTTTGCTCCTTTTGGCTCAAACCAGCAGCGACATTTCTGAATCCGCATTTTTACCTGTCAGGATGGATGAAATCACATGGCTGGCATGTGAAGATGCATTAAGGTATTCGCCTGATTACAATGTCAAATTTAACATTGACGAATCACTTGATGACGAAACTATGACAGTTGCCGGAGATGAACAGTTATTGAAAATCGCTATCTATAATTTGATTGAAAACGGATGTAAATATTCAAATGACCACACTGTAATTGTAAACATCAGGGCTGCTCAACCTAATGTAATAATTGAGGTTATTGACCATGGCATTGGTATGACTCAGGAAGATATCCGGCAGATTACAACGCCATTTTTCAGAGGCGATAACGTTAGCTCAACCAAAGGAACCGGAATAGGTCACTCACTTATCGATAGAATCATAAAAGTACATCACGGCACAATCCAGATCATTTCCGAATTAAACAAAGGAAGAGAGTGTTAGCTTAACTGTGTAAACGAGATGGCAGGTAGTGTTCAATCAACTGCGTAAA
>APMI01001690.1_pt1 | contig 39493 bp, 35 predicted proteins | sample 667938 | NCBI WGS metagenome assembly APMI01 (sample SAMN01084076, study PRJNA167559) | wastewater metagenome | biome: Wastewater | place: Denmark: Ejby Moelle, Odense | collected 2011-11-28
CTGCCGGGGCCGGTCGATACCATGCCAATGCGCGGCAACCCGCTTCGGAAAGACCTGGCGGGTGCTGTCAGTCCTCTGCGAACCGCTCTCTCCACGATGCAGTCTGGCTTACGGATTTGGCGGCTTAGCTGGCGAGTTGCCGCCACTCGGCGAGCGCCGCTGAACGGCGCTGCTTGAAGGTCTGTCGATCGACGAGATGGCGTTCGAGGTTGAACTGGTTGTGGACGTTGGCGTGGACCGAGGCGAACTTCTGTAGCGACTTCATTCGTCGGAATCTCAGCATCGCACGCTCTCGTCTGCGCAGTGGCAAATGACTATTCTCGACGACGTTGTTCGCATGCCGGCCGATCTCCTGCTTGTCGGTCGTGCCCAGTTCGCGGAACGCGGCCTGGTAGGATTTCAGGCCATCGGTCACGATCGCTTCAGGTGATCCGTGCCGCTTCAGGGCCTTCTTCATGAACGCCAGCGCCGCCTTCTTGTCCCGGGTCCTGGTCACGTAGCTCTCGAGCACTTCGCCTTCGTGGTCGACCGCGCGCCACAGGTAATGTGTCTCGCCGTTTATCTTCACGAACACCTCGTCGAGATGCCATTTCCAGTGCCGGAACCCGCGCATGTGGCTGACGCGCTGGCGGCGAACTTCATTGGCAAACATGGGGCCAAACCGGTTCCACCAGAAGCGCACTGTCTCGTGGCAAACGTCGATGCCGCGCTCGAACAGCAAGTCTTCTACATTGCGCAGCGACAGCGGAAACCGGACGTACATCAGGACCACCAGCCGAATGATCTCGGGCGACGAGTTGAATCCCTTGAACGGGCTTGCTGGCTTGGCTCTCGACTTGCGGCTCATTTCGCCGCGCTATCATTAGCTCAACCTAGCTGCCACGCAGATCTGACAGAGCCCTAGCGTACACTTGAGTTGATAGAGCCTTACGGACGGCTCAACCATTTCAGCTCAAATCGCAGTCCAATAGCGATCGCATCGTCGATGTCTGGGTCAGTTCCGGGATTGACGATGTATTGAACGTCTGGCTGAAAGGTCAGCCAACGGGTTACCGGCAGACGGTAGGTGAGTTCGATCGCCGTTTCTTGTGCGGTCGTTGCAATGTTCATAGATCGCTGCATCTCACGAAACGCACTTGAATTGCTGGCCGACGCGATCGCTATTCCAAGCTCCTCGCCCTCGCTGTCACGTAAAAGCGGGCCAGAAAAAACAAGGCCCGCACCTTCGTATCGCCCGATGCGATAAACGTTTCCATGCGCCCACCCCAGTCGCACAAAAGCGTCTAGCGAATGTTTTGGCCCCGACCACAGTTTCCCCTCGACATGGGCATAGCTACCCCAGTCCTCGCCGCTGGCGCTTAAGCCATCACCGTCGTGATGCCAGACACCCAAAGCAGCGCGGATATTTTGTTTGGGTCTAGCAATGATCTCCCCGACAACCAGGGCACCTTCGCCTCGCGCCAGTCTTAAGGTGGTTCGCCGCGGGTTATCGGGGTCTCCCGGAGTACCCTCGAAACACCCACCCGCGCCTCCCACGGACCTTCGGCGTTCCACGACAGACGTGCGCCAAGAGCAGTCACCGGGAAGATCCCTGGTCCGGACGGCCCTACTTGACTGAAATCGGGTCCGATCCCGTGGGAACTGTTGAGGAAGAGCGAGCCGGTTTCGTTCACGTCAAATTCGCTGTTTACGTCGATCAGCCCGACTTTCAGCGCAGCCCGTCCCAAGCGCTGGTCGATCCACATTTCGTACAACCGCAGGGCCCCGTCCGTGTCGATGTTGCTCACCGTCTGCACATCGCCGAGAATCGGTTCGGAAAACGTATTCCGATTGTTGTAGAGCAGCGACACGGCGGCGGTCGTACCTCTCAGTCCAAGGCCCTGCTCGGCATCATAGGCCAGCACGAGATCGAGATTGTCGAGGTAAGTCGCTTCCCGTTTGAGTCCGCCGCGGGCATTGTGCCAAACGTCGCCCGTGTAGCTCGCCTCGAGAGTGAGAGCTTTTGGCGGCGCTTCGACGGGCACCGTCTGCGCGTGGGCGGTATGGCCTGAGCTCAACGCGAAAAAGAAGGGCGCGGCGGCGCGCAAAATCTTGCAGGTCATCATGTCTTTCGAGCCCAAGCTACGACGAAGAGGGCGCCGCCTTCCGGTGGCGTTCCAGCGGTGATTGACGCCCCGTGTTTGCGGACAATCCTTTGCGCGATGGCCAGGCCCAGCCCCGCTCCGTCGTGGTGCCGGGGCGCTCCGCGCCAGAAGCGTCCGAAGATATCGCCGCCGTCGGTCGGGAGGCCGCGCCCCCTGTCGCGCACGGCAAAGCGAGCACCAGGACCGACAGTAACGTCGATCGTGGCGTTTCGCGGCGAATGGGCGATCGCATTGTCGAGGAGGTTTCGCAGAACGCGAGCAAGCGCGTCGCCATGGCCGGAAACTTCGGCAGAATTGTCGACCGATAAGCGAATCTCACATCCCGCATTGAATGCGAGGGGCACGGCGTCGGCCGTCACGGCACGGGCCATCTCCGCGAGGTCTACGCTCTCGAACGTCGAGACCGCCAATGCATCTGCGCGCGCCATGTCGAGCATCTGGCTCACAAGGCGAGTCAGTGCCGCGATGTCTACGATCAACCGGTCTTTGACTTCGCTTTCTGCAAGGGCGTCGGCTCTCAATCTCAACACGGCCAGCGGCGTGCGCAACTCGTGCGCGGTTTCAGCCGTGAACGCTTCGAGCGTTTTCATCGCCTCTTGCACGCGATCGAAGGCGCGGTTGATCGCCTCGACCATGGCGCCAGCTTCGTCGTTGGTGTCAGTCGGCGTAAGCCGGACGTCCATTTGGGCCGGACCGTGCCGCTCGATCTCGCTCGCGGCCCTAGCCAGCGGCGCCAGCGCCCTGCGCACGATGAAGATATTAACGACCAGCAGCAGCACGGTAAGGGGCACGATCGGCAGGATCACATGGTCTAGGGCTTCCTGTGCAAAGACCGGCGCAAAGATCGAAGGCTCTGATCCACTTATGCTGATTGCAATCCAATAGTCGCGACCCGCGGCTTGTTCGATCCGGATGCCTGCGACACCACTGCCCCGCGTGCCGACCCGGCGGGTGACGATCGCGTCTCCGGGCGCGGGCAACGCTGCTGCGGGATTGGCCGACGTTGTATTGTGTGAATAGAGCGTCTTTCCGGCGACATCGTGGATCGCGAACGCAAACCGTGTTGCGCCATAGGGCAAATCGAGCCGGTCCAGTTTGGCGGGGACGATTCCGTCCTCGCCGATCACTGCAGCAATCCGCGCGCTTTGGCGCGATATGAGTTGTTCGGCCAGCTTTTGGCGGTCGGCGCTGTACAATCCAAACACGACCGTGATTTCGATCGCGGCCGCTATCAGGGCGGCTGTGGCAAGGCGCCAGGATATGTACCGTGAAAGCTGCCGCTTTTTCGAAAGCGATCCGATTGTTACGTTCATGACCTGCCCGCCCCGAAAAGAGCGTAGCCAACACCATAAACAGTCGTCAGGCGAACGGTTGCCCCGGCTTGGCCAAGCCGCCTGCGCAAACGCGACATCACGGCGTCAAGCGCGTTGTCGGTAACGTCCTCGCCAAACGCATAGAGTGAACTGATTAGGCGCTCGCGCGTCAGGACCTCGCCTGCGTGTCGAAGCATGATCTCGAGCAGTGTTACTTCGCGAGGGGGAGCGGCGATGCACCGACCCGCAACCTCGAGCGTGCGGCGAACGGTATCCAGCGAAACATTGTCGATGGTCAGCGTGACACCCAGGCAAGCCCCGGGGCGCCGCAGCAACGCCCTGCATCGCGCGGCGAGTTCGGCAATCGCGAAGGGTTTAACGAGATAGTCGTCAGCGCCGCCGTCCAGCCCCTTGAGGCGATCGCCGAGTCCGTCGCGCGCCGTGATGATCAGGATAGGAACCGGATTTTTTTCCGCGCGCAGCGCGCGGACGAGATCAAGCCCGTCGCCGTCAGGCAATCCCAGATCCAGCAGGATCACATCGTAATGCGCCGTCCTGATTGCGAACGCCGCATCCGCCATCGTGCCGAACCGATCGACCCGGAAATCGTGTCGGGCCAGCCCCGAGGCCAGCAGCTCGGCGAGATCGCTGTTATCCTCGATCAGCAGGAGGTGCATGTCGGATATCGGTTTTGTCCGAGCGACGCTTGCGACCGGATATCATTGCGAGAATGAGATTTTCGCGGTGGCGAACGCTTTCGATTACCGCGAATGAAACATGGATAAGGATGCAGGCCATCAGCACGTTTGCTGCGCTTTCGTGCACCGTCTCGACCCAAATCTCGCCCCAGAACATGTCGGTTCCCATCATCCAGCCGGTGACGCCGAGAACCACGACGAGCGTGAGTAACAGGACGATCATCGCGCCGCCTGCCGGGTTGTGCCCCAGATGGCGCGGCGTTTGCTGCCGCGCCATCTGGCGAACATATTTCAGCAGTGTTCGAGGCCCCCTGACAAAGTCGGAAAACCGCGCATGTTCGGTCCCAACGAAGCCCCAGACCAGCCGAACGAGAACAACTGACAGAGCAAGGTAGCCCAACCGAATATGCCAGTCATCCGCTTCACGAAGGAGCGACAGGTTCAACATGCAGCAAGCCGCCAACGTCCAGTGGGAGATCCGCACGAGCGGGTCCCACACGCGGACAGTGGTTTCGTTCCGGTCGTGCATGCCGTTCAGCCGCTAACCTTCGATTTGACGACCGCGCCATTGACCGGGTTGAAGTAGACCTCTGCCTTTTTGCCATCCCGGGTCCATCCGTAAATCTCGTAGCAGTTTCCGGAAACCTTGAACGTCTTCACCTTGTATCCCAGTTTTGCGACCCGAGCCTTCATGGCCTCTTGCGGCATCCACTGCGCCTGGGGGGCGGTGGTGCAGGCAGGTGCTGCTTGGGCAGAGCCGCTGAACGCGGACACCGCCACGAGCACAGTTGCGAACATTCCGACTTTCATTCCCGATCTCCTCTGATTGGACAGCCGTGACTTCTAAGGTGAGATCCTGACGACATCCTGACCGGTCGTGACGCAGAACTGGCAAGCCATGCGGGCGCGAAAGCCAAGCCACTCGCGTGCTTTAGCTCTTAACTTGGGGCTCATTGGACCGCTGTCATTCTCTGCCCCGCAGGTCTGACAGTGCCGTGCCGGTTAGTGGCATCCGCGTAGATCTGACAGAGCCCTAGATAGATCTGACTCAACCGCTCAGCTGCCACGTAGATCTGACAGAACCCCTGCTTGGTTTCGGCGTCATTGTGTCGGGGTTCCGACAAGCGTCGGCAAGCGCGTCTCCGCGGAGTTGAGGTTGACGCTGCGATCCACCGTGACGCTGTTGCCGCTGAACGTGCAGACGACGGTGTCGCGGAAAGCGGACTCGACGAACTGCCAAGTCATCTCCAGCCGACCGGGCGCCGTCCATCTGGCGCCCGCGACCACGCGCATGTGCGGCGGGCGATATTCATGGTGAAGGCGGTTCCCGGTCATGCTGGTATCCTGTTCCAGATACTCGGCGAACCCGGCAGTAATGCTGTGCTCGCCTCCCGCGTCTGCCATGCGAAAGGTACAGGTCTGCCCAGCGGGATCGAATGCGATCCAGCGCACGCCCTGATCGTTCGGGGCGACTGTATAATGTCCACCCGCGAAGCTGGGCGGTTCGGCCGCGAAAAGCGGAGGCAGGAGACGCAACTGCGCACAGCGTTGCGCGAGTTGCCTTACATCCCTGCCGACGGGAATGGCGGACGCCCCGAACGCTCGAGGAAAATGCTTCCAGATTAGCGATTTCAGGCTACCGCTGCTCTTGATGGCGGCAAAGATCGCCAGCGTCGCATTCTGTTCGGGGAAGACGATCGCCAACTGGCTGAACAGCCCCAGCGCGAAATAGGCGCCACTGGGTCCGGTCCACCATTGATAGCCATATCCGTCGCCACCATCGGCATCTGCGATATGCGTCGCCGTCGCGGCGCGTACCCAGGATTCGGACAGGATACGCTTGCCCTGCCATTGGCCGAGGCCCGCGTGCAGCGCACCGAACTTCAGAGAAGCGGCCGTGTTCCAGCTGAGCCCGTTACCGCCCGGCGTGATCCCGCCAGGGCTGGTGTCCCAGGTCCAATGATCGATACCGAGCGGATCGAACAGCCGCGGTTTCAGATAATCGGCCATCGCCTGGTTGGTCGTGCGCGAGACGATTGCCGACAGCATGTAGCTCGCGGCGCTGGTGTAGACGAACTTCGTACCCGGCTGATGCACGACCGGGATCTTGAAGAATTCGGCGATCCAGCTTGTCTTGATGGGCCGCCACACCGACCCCGACGTTTCCTTGTCGTGACCGGTGCGCATCGTCAGCAGGTCGCCCACCGTCATGGCGCGCATGTTGGCGTTTGCATCCGCGGGCACGAAATCGGGGAAGAACGACACGACCTTGTCGGTGAGGCCGAAGCGTCCCTCGTCGATCGCCAGGCCGACTGCCGCTGCGGTGATACTCTTGGTCAGCGAATGGGTGATGTGGATGCGATCGTTGCGGAATGGCCACCACCACCCTTCGGCAACGACATGACCGTGCCGCATCAGCATCATGCTGTGCAATTCGAGTCCGGCACGTTCGACATCGTCGAGGAAGGCGAGGATCGCGCCCGATGACACGCCCTGCGCCTCGGGCGTGGAGCGCGGGAGATCATCCCGGTACACGGACTTACCGACCGGCCCGACGCCGGAGGGAAGAAGCCCGGACGACAGCGCCTGCGCCCCATCAGGCGTTAAGAGCCAGCCCGTTCCACCAAGCAGCAGCGTGCCGAAACGCCGCCGCGACAAATCCGGAAACGGGCTGGTGGTGCCGGTCATCCTACAGCGAGACGCGTGCCGTCAGCTTGACGGTCCGTGGCAAGCCGACAGACAACAGGTTGCTGCCGATACCGGCCCAATAGCGCTTTTCGATCAGGTTCTCGCCGTTGAGCAAAGCGCCTTCGATCACGACAGATAGATCGCCCAAGTCTTACTCATGGTCTCGATTACCTCCCACTCGCCAGCGAATCCAGCTGGGATGACAAACTCCTCGCCGGCGATTATCGGCACCCGATCGCCCGAATGATCGGTCAGCGTACCGTAACCGGAAATTATGCGACAATACTCCGTCTCGTCGTAGCTTACGCGCCACCTTCCGGGCGTGCACGTCCACTCCCCGACCGAAAACCGTCCGTCGGGGCTGGTGTAGAGCCCCCGGACACTCGCGCGCGGCCGACCTTCGATCACTCTGTCTTCACTGGGATCCGACCGAACGGCATCCAAGCTGATCGACGCAAACTTCCTTACTTGGACCACATTTCACCTATTTCTGTGATCTCACTTTGAAGAGTGGTCGCGACGGCGTCAATGGTCCTAAGCCTTTAACGTCAAATGTGTGTACGCATTGAGTAGTTTGCGCCAGAGCGAGTGGTCAGCGGCCATCGTGCGGAAATCGTTTTGGGCGGGGCGTTGAAGCGAATAGCTCCCATGCCGTGCATGCGATCGGGTAAAAGTGATGCTCGCCATCCACTGAACCCGTGGAAAGCGCTTGGAGGACGTCACCGTCAACCACTTCGATCTCAATGTTCTGGGCAAACTCACGAGCTGTACAGCTCGCGCGCCGCTGCCGAAGATGGCCTTCTAATATTGGTCCGAGCCTGTTCTACCAAAAACCGCAATATATCGTAAATACTTTCACCAGCCGAGCGGCGGATGAACTGAACGAGCGCGTATTCGCCGTTTCGATGAAGCCGCTACCATCGACTCAAGCACCGCGAACACGACTTCGCGGGCATAATCTTTAGTCACACCATTTCTTGCTGCATACTCCGCAGCGACTTCATCAATTGTCATTTTTTCTCTTGCGAAAATGTCCGGCCAAAGAAACGTTCATTTGGCTCGAGAAAAGCAAACAAAGCGGGCATGACGGACGGTTGCACGTGTTAAATTTAGGCCCTCAAATTTGGACGGTGCGGACGACGCCGTTGCCGTGATCGGCTTGAAAGCCACTGCCAATAGCCACTAAGTGCGAGAAAAATTGCTGCAAGACCGCCAACAAAAATCATTAGTCGGCCAAGCAGACCGAGTGCTGCGCCAGTATGAATCGGATATTGCCACTCAAAGAACTGTGTCCCAGGTGAGAACGAGGATGGGGCAAACAAGCCCAGCTGGCGGCCATTGTACCTGTTGAAATAGAACTGGATGGCAGCATTCGATTCGAATAGAGCGGATATCCTCGAAATATACCGCAAGAACTTGCCCTTGGGCTCCTAAAAATCGTAATTCTCGTAATCGACCTACGACATCTCTATCCTTTGCAGCGTAAACAAGTGCGTCCAACGGAATTAATTGAGCGTTCTCCGATTTGATTTTTGGATTTGGTTTTGTCGTCACGGGAAAAACCGCAGATACGACCGGCTTAATATCGTCGCGGAAGACCAATACAAATCCCGTAAATGCTGAAACAATCAAAATAAGCCCGGCCGACGCGCCGAAAACGCGATGTAGACTTCGCACAAACCTATCAGCGCCGCTATTCCGTATAACCCGATACCCAGATGCAATGCGCCGCCTGCCGGGCCACCATAGAAGGATGCCTAGCATGATTATGATAACTAAGCCGCCAGCCTGTAGTCCGATCAAGATACTCCCAATTTCACCAGCATAGAGTTCTTCATGGACGTGGAGCAGCATCTTGGTAGGCCATGCCGGTAAGCCACCTCGATGGAGGACTGTACCTCGATATGGATCGATGGCGATATTGTACTCGCCCCCATCGCTATCATCCATGCGGGCAATGACTGCTCGGTTCGACGCCTCAGAGAATGTTAATCGCCGAAGAATGGCATTGGGTCTTACAGCGTGAGCGACGTTGGCAAGGGACTGATATGATACTTTGGACTGGCTCTTCGACACGATCAATTGCGGGTGAAGGATGCCTTCGATCTCGTCTCGGAATACCAGAATAACTCCAGTGCACCCCTGCAACAGAATAAGTACACCGAGGGCGAGACTGAGCCATCGATGAAAACGAAGCAATTTTATCCGGTTCATTGGACACTCGTTTTGGAGCTTGATCGTGGACTGAGTTGCAGCCGTGGCAAAATTCTAAATTTCTGGGCAGCCTCGTGCTGGGGTCATGGCTGTACTCTTCAAGGCATGAGGTGCTACCCAGTCGTAGGGCAGCATCTAGTGTGGCCTACGCCATCGTCGGGATGACAAAAGCGTCGTTGGCTAGACCTGACGTAAGGTTGGGCTGCGAAGGCTCGGCGCCATCGGGCCACCGCTGCGTAACCGTTTTTACCTTAGTGTAAAAACGAACGCCTTCCATTCCGTGTTGGTTCGTATCGCCGAAAGCCGAACGCTTCCAACCGCCAAACGAGTGGTACGCAACTGGCACAGGAATAGGGACGTTGATGCCGACCATGCCGACGTTAACGCGCGCCGCGAATTCGCGTGCCGCGTGGCCATTTCGCGTGAAAATGGCAACGCCGTTACCGTACATGTGATCGGACGGTAACTGAAGAGCCTCCTCGAAATTAGACGCGCGCACGATTTGCAGGACTGGCCCGAATATCTCTTCCCTGTACGTCGTCATCGTAGGTGTGACGTGGTCGAACAATGTCGGACCAACAAAAAAACCTTCTTCGTGGCCTTGAAGGGCAAAGCCGCGTCCATCGATGACGAGTTCAGCTCCCTCGTCAACGCCCTGTTGGATATAACCTTCAATCTTCGCCTTATGAGCGGCGGAGATGACCGGCCCGTAATGAGCGTCGGCGTCGGTGGAAACACCGACGCGCAGTGCATGGATGGCTGGTATAAGCTTGGCAAGCAGACGCTCTGCGGTATCATCGCCTACCGGAACAACAACGGGGACCGCCATACAGCGCTCCCCCGCCGACCCGAAAGCAGCGCCACAGATGTCGTTAACGACCTGATCCATATCTGCGTCCGGCATAACAATACCGTGATTTTTTGCGCCGCCCATGGCCTGGACACGCTTGCCAGCGGCGGTACCGCGCTCATAAACATATTGGGCGATGTCCGACGAGCCCACGAAGCTCACTGCCGATATATCCCGGTGATCGAGGATCGCGTCGACGATTTCTTTGTCGCCATGGATTACTTGTAGGATGCCCTCAGGCGCGCCAGCCTCAAGTAAAAGTTCAGCAAGTCGGACGGGTACAGAAGGATCTCTCTCAGAGGGCTTGAGGATGAACGCATTGCCAACTGCCACGGCAATTGAAAACATCCACATGGGAATCATGGCTGGAAAGTTAAACGGCGTGATGCCAGCAACAACACCTAGCGGCTGGCGCATGGAATAGACATCGATGCCAGGCCCGGCTCCTTGAGAATACTCCCCTTTCAGCACATGTGGAATGCCACACGCGAATTCCACCACGTCTAGGCCTCGCTGAATGTCGCCAACGGCATCAGCAATGACTTTGCCATGTTCCGAGGAAAGCAGGCGGGCCAACTCTTCCGTATTCTGTTCGACTAGCTCTTTGAAGCGAAAGAGCACGCGTGCGCGGCGTTGTGGGTTGGCTACCGCCCATTTGGGCTGTGCCAATAGTGCCGCCGCAACGGCCTTATCGAGATCCGCCGCAGTTCCGAGATCAACGCGCGATTGGAGCTGCCCGGTGCTTGGATTCCAGACGTCGCCCGAACGGCCGCACGCTTTGTCCGAATGCCCTACGATGAGGTGATTGATGCTGCGCATTGTAATGTGCCTTTTCCGCTGGCTGTTATGCCAGTGCCTGTTCTGGAGAAGTGAACTCATACCCGAGCGCATCAGCGACGGGCTGACATGTTACGTGACCAGCCGCCACGTTAAGACCGTTCCGAAGATGTCGATCGCGCATGAGTGCTTCGCGCCAGCCAAAGTTAGCGATTGCAAGCGCGTGCGGTAGAGTGACGTTGTTGAGAGCATATGTGGACGTTCGCGCCACCGCGCCTGGCATGTTTGCTACGCAATAATGAACAATTCCGTCCACGACGTACGTGGGATCGGCGTGGGTAGTCGCGTGTGAAGTCTCGAAGCATCCACCTTGATCGATTGACACGTCAACAAGGACGGAACCCTGTTTCATTTGCTTCAGCATGGCTCGAGTGATCATTTTAGGTGCCTCGGCGCCCGGAACGAGAACAGCGCCGATAATTAAATCTGCCGCGGCGACACTGCTTTCGAGGTTTGCCTGGCTGGCAAACGCTGTTTTGGCCCTAGCTTCGAAGTGAGTGCTAAGGCGCTCCAAGACGACTGGACTACGATCAAGAATTGTCACATCGGCGCCAAGCCCTGCGGCCATTTGCGCTGCATTGAAGCCGACGACACCGCCTCCGATAATCACCACCGTCGCCGGTAACACGCCCGGCACTCCTCCGAGCAAAACTCCTCGACCGCCTTTGGCCGTTTCGAGAGCGCTGGCGCCGGCTTGGACAGACATTCGTCCAGCCACCTGACTCATTGGCTTCAGTAGAGGCAGGCCACCAAGATCATCGGTCACCGTCTCATACGCAATGCAAATTGCGCCGGAGTTGACGAGATCGCGGGTCTGCTCGGGGTCCGGCGCGAGGTGGAGATATGTGTAAAGGATTTGCCCGTCCCGCAGTAGTGCGCGTTCCGACGACTGCGGCTCTTTGACTTTCACGATCATATCGGCGCGCTTGAATATGTCGGCTGCTGTCCCGACGATTGTGCCCCCCGCCTTCTCGTAAATCTCGTCCGTAGCGCCGATACTGGAACCGGCATTGGTTTCGACTAACACCGTATGGCCGTGTGCAACGAGTTCGCGAACGCTTTCGGGGGTGAGGCCGACACGATTTTCGTTATTTTTGATTTCCTTAACGGTTCCAACAAGCACAGATTGCTCCTTAAATTCGGCACGAGAATGTAGCCCGATCCCTCAGGCGAGATGGAGTTCAGCAGTGGGAGGTCAGGCGATGCTTCGCAGGGATGTCGCGATGGTGTCTGCCAGCATTTCAAAATGAGCTGGCTCGGCGATAAGAGGCGGAGAAAGCGCGATTATGTCACCCGTCACGCGAATCAGCACACCGCGTTCGAAGCAGTCCGTAAATACGTCATAAGCTCGGGCACCCGGAGAACCCCCGCGTGGCGCCAATTCGATTCCTGCGACGAGGCCGATACTACGGACATCGATTACATGGGGAGAGCCCCGCAAAGCGTGCATCGCCTGATGCCACTCATTTTGGAGCGGCGCGCCCCGCGTCATCAAACCCTCGCGCTCGTAAATTTCGAGCGTCGCTAGTCCCGCCGCGCAAGCCACTGGGTGGCCAGAATACGTATATCCGTGGAAAAGTTCGATCGACGGTTCTGGCCCGATCATTAGTGCGTCATGTACACTCCGGCTGGTGAACACAGCACCCATCGGAACCGCTCCGTTGGTGAGTCCTTTGGCAGTGGTGATTATATCGGGAACGACTCCGAAATAGTCTGTCGCAAAAGGCGCTCCCAACCGCCCGAAGCCAGTGATAACCTCATCGAAGATAAGCAGGATGCCGTGCTGGGTGCAGAGAGCACGAAGGCGCTCTAGATACCCCTGCGGTGGAATGAGGACCCCCGTTGATCCGGCGACAGGTTCCACGATCACGGCTGCGATGGATTCAGCGCCGTGAAGGCCGACTAGCCTTTCGAGATCATCGGCCAATTCCGCCCCATGTAAGGGCTCACCCTGCACAAACGCGTTTTTGACAATGTCGTGTGTATGACGAAGATGGTCGACACCCGGTAGAAGCGTTGGAAAAGCGCGACGATTGTTAACGAGACCGCCAACCGAGATGCCTCCGAAGCCGACACCATGATAGCCGCGCTCACGGCCGATCAGCCGGGTCCGCGACGCTTGGCCAATCGCGCGCTGATACGCGAGGGCAATCTTCAAAGCGGTGTCGACCGACTCCGATCCTGAACCGGTAAAAAATACCCGATCGAGACCACCAGGGGCAATATGCCCCAGACGTTCGGCGAACTCGAAAGCAATCGGGTGTCCCATCTGAAACGAGGGTGCATAATCTAGCTTCGATAGCTGGCGCTCAACGGCTTTAGTGATCTCCTCGCGGCAATGACCGGCGTTCACACACCATAAGCCAGCTGTACCGTCGAGCACCGCTCGCCCGTCGTCGGACTTATAATACATGCCACTTGCGGATACGAGAATTCTTGGCGACGCCTTGAACTGCCGATTGGCAGTGAAGGGCATCCAATAGTTTTCGAATCCAGCATTCGACGCATGTGGATTAGAAGACATTAGGGAATCCGTTAAACTCAACGCTGCGATCTACAACGCGTGTTATCAATCGTTGTTCGGCCATAGGAACGTTGCTCGCGCATGTAATTAATTGAAAGAGTGGCCGCGTGAGCGGCCTGCCCCTTTTTCTCAAAACTTCGTTTCGACAGAAAATTTAATTGATGAGGGAAGTCCTTGGCTAAGAAGACTAGAGCCAGTTGCGGCCCAGTACTGCTCATTTGTCACGTTATCAGCATTGACGCGAAATACCACATCCGCGCCACCCAATTTCGTAGTATAACTTCCACCGAGGTCGAACGTAGTGTAGCTAGGGACTAATATCGCGTTAGCCGCATTATTGTATCGGGAACCAATGAAATATGCACCACCAGATATCGCAAACCCGGATGCGAACGGGAGGCGGTATTCAGCAAATGCGGACCAGGTCTGACGAGGTGTATTTTCAATTACCTTCCCGACTAGGCTTGGCGTCCCCGATTGCCGCTGCTTGGGATCAAGAAAGAGAGCCGTCAAATAAATAGAAAGATCCGGCGTAACTTCACCAGATGCGCTAAGCTCAACCCCCTGGAATCGAGCTTCACCAATAAATTCGTAAATATTTGTAAGCGGATTAACCGAGGCTGAGCTTCGATCAATCGAGAAATATGAGCCGGTCAGAAGGAAGCTTTTGATCGGTTCGATCTTTATGCCTGCTTCGTATTGAGTAGAAGGGCTAGCGGGTAGCTGCGCGAATGGGTTAGCGGCGGTCGCGGGTGCAAGCGCGGTAGTTTCCAGCCCCTCAATATAGCTCGCATAAACACTTACCCATGACTTCGGCTTGACGATTACACTTCCTGAGAGGGTCGTCGGCGTTACGTGGAAAGTGCGTGCCTGAGTTATTTCATTAAATTCGTTATAATCGGCCAATCTGACGCCACCCAGAACTTGCAGCCAGCTTCCAAAATCTGCGCGATCGAAAACATAGTACCCATTATCTTCGATACTAGTAAAAGTCGCTAGCACTCGCGGCGGTAGCGGCTGGCTCGGTAGGCGGACCGGATTGGTGTAACTTTGAGCAAAGTTCACGGTACCCAGAAAATTCGTGGCGGCTGTGTTGGAGGTGAGCGGTACCTGTGCGAGACGAAGATTCTTAGAGTACCCGATTACCAGTGAGTGCTTCAGCGGGCCCGTCGTAAACGACGCAGCGAGTTCCGCCCTTAGCATCTGGTTACGATAATAGAGCATATTAGACTGGGTTACAGAAACAGTTCCGGCGTCGCCCGCAGCATAGCCCGCCGGACATGTTGCAGATACCGCTGTGCAGAACGTAAATGTCGAATAATGGCGATCGCGGGTTAGGCGAGACTGACCGACGTCTCCCGAAATGGCGAGCCAATCGGCGATTTTGTAGTTTGCGTGCAGGAGAAGATTGGTTTCCTCCGAAGTAGAATAGAGCCAAGTATCGCCGAGGTTTGCGCTTGCACTCAAGAGCACGGGGAGAGTTGTCGCCGTTGCGGGAAGCGACAATTGAGTTGGCTCGCTGATGCTCTTGTATATGTGCTCAGCATCGAACTGTATTGTGAGGCCTGGCAGCGGATTGAGGTCGATCGCTGCCGCTCCAAAATAGCGCACGCCGTCTACCTTATCGATACCGTTTTTCTGGGACCCTGTGGCTGCGGTTAGGCGGATGCCGACCGGCCCGAGCGTGTCGCTAACATCCCCGCTTGCGACTGCCTGGCCATAACCATTGAATGCCATGCGTGCGGATCCCGCCAGATCCCGGGTCGGCCTTTTCGAGGTCAAGTTTATAAGACCGCCGGGCGTAGTGAAGCCGTAGTAGAGTGACGACGCTCCCTTGAGCGCCTCTACGCGGAACTTATTTTCGAGCGGAATGTCGATCAAATTGATGATCGGAAGCGCGCCGTTAAGACGGTAATTGCCCCGATTTTCCACTGTGATGCCACGGATGGTCAAGTTCGAATAGACATTTGGAGCGATCTGCGAAGCGACAACGCCCGCGCTGTTTCGGAGAGCGTCAAACAGGCCGTTCGCTTGCTGAGCCCGCAAAACCGCTTCCGGAATGACGGTCACCGTCAACGGAGTGTCAATTTGCTTTGCACCTCGGAATGTGCCCGCCTGCACAAAATCGGCACCGAAGCTGTTCGCGCGATCAGCGGTTACGACGATTTCGTCCAAACCGCTTCCGCGGTCCGCGGGTGGCGTCGCATCTTCCTGCTTGGTTTGGGATAGGGCACTTGTTGCCGCAAAAAGTGCGATGGCACTTGCCCCTGCCTTTGCGACCATCAGGCTCGATCGAATTTGTCGTCCCACTGTGTGACTCCCTCTTTTATGCTGCCCCCAATGTGGCGGCCATTCCCCGAAATTGTCTCGCGGCATCTCGACGTGCCTTCAAATTCGCTATATATATGTGATCACAGTTACGTTACTAATGCAAGTGGGCATTGTGAAATTGGAAGTGAGTGTGACGGCAAAAAGCGATTTTTCATCACGAGCGGCGGCAATGCGCATGCCGAAGGCTGCCATCATTGACGGTCTGCATGTCGGCGCCCGTAATGGCGCCACCTTCGCGAATCATTCGCCCGTCGACAATCGCTTGCTCGGCCAAATCCCTGCCTGTGAAAGTATCGATGTGGATGCGGCCGTCGCAGCTGCAAGGAAGGCTTATCAGGCGGGCGTATGGCGGGACCTCCCCGCAAAAGAGCGAAAGAGACGAATGCTCGCTTTTGCTGAACTTATTGAGAATTGCGCTGAGGAGTTAGCGCTCCTTGAGACGCTGGACACGGGCAAGCCGATTAGCGACTCACTCAATGTTGACTTACCTTTGGCTTTAGGAACGCTGCGCTACTATGCAGAGGCCGTTGACAAAGTTTACGGAATTGTTGCCCCTAATCATCCTGGTCGACTCTCTTACGCGGTACATGAGCCGCTCGGCGTCGTTGGCGCAATCGTACCCTGGAATTTTCCGCTTCATATGGCGATGTGGAAAGTTGCTCCTGCTTTAGCGGCAGGAAATTCGGTGATTCTCAAGCCTGCTGAACAATCGCCGATGACGGCGATGCGTATAGGTGAGCTATCGATCGAGGCGGGTATGCCAAACGGCGTATTCAATGTCGTGACCGGACTCGGGTCACAGGCTGGCAAAGCTCTGGCTCTCCATATGGACGTAGACATGATAGCCTTCACCGGCTCGGGTGCTGTTGGTAAGCTGCTTCTACAATACGCAGGCCAAAGTAACGCAAAACGTGTGAGTCTGGAGCTGGGGGGGAAGTCACCTCAGATAATTTTTCCTGACTGCCCAGATTTTAATGCGGCAGCAGAAGCGGCAGCTTGGGCGGTATTTTATAATCAGGGAGAGGTTTGCACTGCAGCATCGAGGCTCTTGGTACATCGTGACATAGCGTCAGCGTTTACGGAACAGGTGGTTGAGATCGCGAAAAACATCATCCCAGGCGATCCGTTGGATCCCATCACCCGTTTCGGAGCTATGGTTAGCGAGCGTCAGATGGCAACGACCTTGCATTATATCGACGTGGCTACGCGCGAAGGTCAGCCTCCAATTTTAGGCGGACAGCAGGTCCGGCAGGAGAGCGGCGGCTTTTATGTCACTCCAACAATTTTCGAAAATGTGAAGCGCGACGCTACGCTCGCTCGCGAAGAGGTTTTTGGCCCTGTACTCGGGATCATACCATTCTCAGATGAGCAGGAGGCCTACAACATTGCCAACGACACGGTTTTTGGGCTGGCCGCGGGCGTTTGGACTTCAGACGTCGATCGCGCTCACCGGGCTGTACATGCCCTCCATGCGGGCCTCGTTTGGGTGAACGGGTGGGATGCGTGCGACATCACGTTACCTTTTGGTGGATTTAAGCAATCGGGTTTCGGCCGTGATCGCAGTTTGTTCGCGTTAGAAAAGTATACGGACCAAAAGTCCGTTTCATTTTCTTTCAAAGCGAAAACATTATGACGACTGCTGACCAACCTCCCGGATTTGTTGCGGACGTGTCTGAGGCTCACGCCTTTTTAGCTGCGCATCCGAATGTGGAATTTTTCGAAGTTTTCTTCACCGGCATATCCGGAGTGCCGCGAGGGAAGCGATTACGGCGCCACGAATTGATCGCCGTTTACGAATATGGCCGTTTTTTACCAGGGTCCGTCGCCGTCGTCGACATAACTGGGCAGGACGTTGAACAAACCGGGTTGGTCTGGGAGGACGGCGACGCAGACCGGCGTGCCCGGCCCGTGCCCGGGGGGATTGTGCCCGCACCTTGGCTTGGTGACGATGTTGCGCAAGTAATGATGTCGCTCCACGAGTTGGATGGAACGCTTAACGAGCTTGATCCGCGAGCTGTTTTGTCGCGAGTTATCGACCGCTTCCGATCTGATGGTATGATACCCGTGGTCGCTTGCGAACTCGAATTTTATCTCTTGGGCCAGCGTCGCGGGCGTGATGGCGGATTGTGCCTGCCACGCGGCGTATCTAACAGTACCCAAGTTTACGGGCTCGTCGAGATTGAAGAGGCCGCTCCATTCCTACGCGACTTATGGGCGACGGCTGACGTCCAATCGGTACCGCTGGAAGGTGTCATCTCGGAGTGCGCGCCGGGGCAGCTCGAACTGACCCTGAAACATCGGGCAGATGCTCTACGCGCTGCCGACGAGACAGTTCTCTACAAACGCTTGGCAAAGGGTGTTGCGCGCAATCACGATTGCACCGTCACATTCATGCCTAAGCCTTGGCGTGATCGTGCTGGTAGCGGTTTTCACCTGCATGTCAGCGTCGAAGATGCAAACGGCTCCAATCTCATGGCTGATGACGCGCCGGAGGGAAGCCTGCTCCTAAGACACGCGATCGGCGGCATGAAGGCTGTCCTCGCGGAAAGCTTGGCCTTCTTCGCGCCTGGTATGAACAGCTTTCGGCGATTTAAGGCTAATAGCTATGCCCCTACGGCCCCCACTTGGGGTATAAATAACCGGACAGTCGCTCTGCGCGTCCCTGCCGGTTCGGCCAGTAGCCGCCATATTGAACATCGCGTCGCTGGTGCTGATGCAAATCCCTATCTCGCAGTCGCCGTTATGCTGGCAGGCGTCCACTATGGGATTGTCAACAAGATAGACCCGGGCGAACCTGTTGTTGGCGACGGATATGCGGCGGCGGCCGCAATGGGTGCTAGTTTACCAACGAACTGGTTCGATGCGGTACGTTACGCAGAACGTTCGGACATCTTGCGCGAGTATCTCGGCGACCGCTTCGTCGACATGTACGTGACTGTAAAGCGCGCCGAGCAGGAACGTTACTTCGCCGAAGTACCTAATCTTGACTATGATTGGTACCTTCATAATGCCTGAGGGACATTCCCGCCGTCCGGTCCTCGGAATTAGTGCTTGCACCCGTGAATTCGGTGAAACGACTGCTCAAGTCGTCGTTGATCGCTACGTTGAAGCCGCCACACGTCATGCCGATGCGGCAGCGTTGCTAATTCCCGCCCGGCCTGACCTTATGCGAGCCGATGAGCTAGCCGATCGTCTCGACGGACTTCTGTTGACCGGGAGCCCTTCGAATGTTTCGCCTACTCTGTACGGGGATCTGGAGGGTGAAGGGCCGTTCGACTCCGGTCGCGACGCGATGAGCCAGGCTATGATCAAGGCGATGCTGGATCGAGGTAAACCGGTCTTCGGCATTTGCCGCGGCCTGCAAGAAATCAATGTGGCCTGCGGTGGCAAGCTAGCGCGCGATCTTGGAAGCGCGGATCGACGGATTACACACCACTCGTCGGAGACGGTCGCACTCGAGCCTATGTTCGCGCACAGACATGCGGTCGATCTGGCGCCTAACGGCGTCCTGTCGCGTGCATTCGGCCGCGACCAACTCACCGTAAACTCAGTTCATTTTCAAGGCGTAGCCACACTTGGCGACGGCCTGAAAATCGAGGCCACAGCACACGATGGTGTTGTCGAAGCATTTTCGGGACATGTGGGCGCGTCTCAGCTGCTCGCTGTTCAATGGCATCCGGAATGGCGAAGCGACGACGACCCATTCGCGATCGCTTTTTTTCGCCTGCTCGGTCGTGCGCTGCGCGGCGAGCTGCTTCGACAGGATACAGGAGACACGCATTGAGCCGCAATTACGATGTCGCAACTCTTCGCCGACTGGATGTTGATCACCATCTGCCGGCACAGTCGAGCTACAAGGTTCAGCGTGATATCGGCGGTAGCCGGGTAATTGTGCGCGGCAAGGGCGCAACCCTTTGGGATGCGGATGGCAATGCTTTGCTCGATGGCATGGCGGGGCTGTGGTGCGTATCGGTCGGATACGGCCGGACTGAGTTGGCGGATGTGGCTCGCGAACAAATGGCCGAGCTGCCGTACTATAACACGTTTTTCAAAACCGCGACGCCGCCGCCAATCGAACTCGCGGCCAAACTCGCGACATTGCTGGGCGGTGAGCTACAACATGTTTTCTTCAATAATTCAGGATCGGAATCGAGCGACACGATCTACCGACTTGTCCGTTACTATTGGCGCCTCAAAGGCCAACCGGAACGCTCCGTTTTCATCTCCCGACACAATGCCTATCACGGTTCGACCGTGCTTGCCGCGAGCTTGGGTGGCATGGCCCATATGCATGAACAGAGCGGCGGATCGCTCATTGACGGCATTGAGCACATCATGCAGCCTTATGCCTTCGAAGAAGGGTTCGGTGAAAATGAAGACGCCTTCGCTGCACGGGCAGCCCAGGCGCTCGAAGATCGCATCATTGCGGTAGGCCCTGAGAACGTCGCCGCTTTCATCGCGGAGCCCATTCAAGGCGCCGGCGGCGTCATTATCCCACCAGCAGGCTACTGGCCCCGGATTGAAGCAATTTGCCGCAAGCACGGGATCCTGCTCGTTTCAGACGAAGTTATCTGCGGCTTCGGTCGCCTTGGCAAATGGTTTGGCTTTCAGCACTTTGGCTTCACGCCCGACATCGTCTCCATGGCGAAGGGTCTCTCATCGGGTTACCTGCCAATTGCTGCTACTGGCGTATCGCGCGAGATAATCGAAACGCTTCGCACGAGCGCAGACGACTTCTACCACGGCTACACATATTCTGGACACCCGGTCGCTGCCGCGGTCGCACTCCGCAACATTGAGATAATCGAGCGCGAAAACCTCGTCGAACGTGTCGAGAACGATTTGGGACCACAATTCGCTGCCATGCTCGCGAAGGTCGCCACGCATCCCTTGGTTGGAGAAGCGCGCTCCCGAGGACTAATCGGTGCCGTTGAGTTTGTGTCCGCAAAAGGCACAAACCAGCGCTTTGATGAGCCGGGCGCGGCGGGTCTGGCTGTCCGTGACGGATGCATATCGCGCGGACTCATGGTCCGCGCCGTCCGGGATTCGATCGTCATGTGTCCACCCTTCGTAATCTCGGGTGACGAGATCGAGCGGATGGGCGCAATCATTTGGCAAGCTATGGATGAAGCCCTTCCAGCCCTCAATACCGGTGCCAAATCAAATGTTCCTGAACTGGAAGCAACTGAGCCAGGGCTTTGACATGCCATACCACCGAGCCGGTCTGATTGACCCGCAATGCCGTCCTTCGTCTGGCGATGATTAGCGAGATTCTACCCCTCGGAATATCATTACAACTCAAGAAAATGAGAGATTTATGGATAAGCGGTTCAAGCAATGGATCAGCGACAACGGGATTACGGAAGTTGAATGCCTTGTTGCAGATATGAATGGTGTCATTCGCGGCAAAGTGTGGCCAGCGTCCAAGTTTTTAACGTCGATAGATAATAATTCCCTTCGTTTGCCCAGCAGCGTTTTTGCTGTGACGGTAACGGGTGAATACGCGGACGAACATGACACTGAAAGCTTTAGCGATCCTGATGTTTCACTATGGCCCGATGTAAATTCTCTTTGTGTCGCGCCTGGTTTCAAAACGCCAACAGCATTTGTTTTCGCAGATGCTCATCATAAAAGTGGTGGAGACTTTGAAATAGCACCCCGCTTTATCCTAAAAAAGGTACTTTCGCTTTTCGACGACATCGGCTGGCGGATGGTAATCGCGCCGGAACTCGAGTTTTACCTAACCCAACTCAATCCAGATCCGGACCTTCCGCTCCTGCCACCCGCCGGGCGATCAGGACGTTCTGAAACCTCCCCTCAGCCATACGGCCTAGAAGCTGTAACGGAGTATGAGGATCTCATAGAGGATATTTACGAATACGCCGAGACGGCTTCGCTGAATTTAGACACGATGATCCACGAATCGGGAACAGCACAGCTCGAAATTAACTTCAATCATGGCGATCCTGTAAGTTTGTGTGATCAGGTCATCGTGTTTAAGCGAATAGTTCGGCAAGTAGCGCTTAAGCACGGCGTATATGCAACATTTATGGCAAAACCAATGGAACAACAGCCTGGCAGTGCTATGCATATCCACATGTCTGCTGTCGACGTTAAATCGGGTACTAATCTTTTCTCAAATGCCGATGGCTCAATTACCGACGTTTTCCGACATTTCGTGGGCGGCATGCAAACTCTACTCCCGGAAGTGAGTCCGTTGTTTGCTCCCAATGTAAACAGTTTTCGTCGCATGCGACCTAATCATTCCGCCCCGATTAACTTGCAGTGGGGATACGATAACCGATCCTGCGGCTTGCGAGTTCCTATCACAGACGCACCAAACATGCGGGTTGAAACGCGACTACCGGGCGCCGATGCTAACCCTTACCTTGCGCTCGCGGCAACGTTGGTGTGTGGATACATTGGCATACGCGATGCAATCGAGCCAATGGCTATGGTAGATGGAAATGCATATCTTCATGAACGTAGTTTGCCGCGTAATTTGGACGAAGGGCTCGATAGACTGGCTAAATGTGACAGGGTCATCGAACTGATAGGTGAGCGTTTCGTCCAAGCCTTTATCGATATCAAAGCGGCCGAGCTGAACGCCTACCAGGGTGTGATAAGCTCATGGGAGCGCGATCATCTATTGCTGAAAGTGTAATAATGAAAAAGGTTGCGTCTGCTATTATTGGCGGCCTGTTGTTGATCGGCGCTTCTCCCGTTGTGCAGTCGCAAAGTCCGGATCTTATTATATACAACGCTCGCATCTGGACAGCTGAAGACGCACAACCTTGGGCAGAAGCAATTGCGTTGCGCGGCGATCGCATTCTCGCGGTTGGCAGTTCGAGAGATTTGCTCAAACTCGGGACGAGCGGAACGCAGCTCGCCGATTTACGCGGCAGGATGGTGACGCCCGGCTTTATTGACGCGCATACGCACTTCGAGAACGCGACCGACTGGTTTTACGAAGTGAGACTGATCGACGTCGATGACGAAAAAGAGATGCTCGCTCGCCTCAAGGAAACCGTCAGAACTGTTCCGGCCGGCATGTGGATAACGGGTGTCGAGTGGGGTGGCCGCACAGCTAAACAGGAATGGAGCAAGGGCAAAAGGAATTACGCTGCCTTTCAGCCAACCCTTGCGGCCATCGACGCGATAAGCGGCGACCATCCAGTCATGTTCAAGCGACATGATGGCGCCGTTTTTGCTAACAGCGCAGCTTTGGCGCGAATACGTTATGTGAAGAACAAACCAGATCCGAATGGGGGCATGATCGGTCGAGATGCCACCACGGGAGAGCTCAATGGAATGGCGTATGGTACCGCCGCAACCATTGCGTGGACGTCGCTTCCGCCGAAAAATATGGCCCGTACATTGATCGCTGCAAGGGCAATCCTGAAGCAACTTAACAGCGTGGGCATAACGGGCATCCACGATATCGCCCGAATAGACGAGCTGACCCAAGACGAAATATGGCGCACCGATGTGGAGCGCAGCCATTCTAACATGCGCATCTTTACCGATTTAAGAAAGGAAGGCTCTCTTTCTGTTAGGGTCTACCCGCTCTTAACATTGCGCGATTTCCGCGGTCTTGCGCGTATCGGCATAACCCCTGGCAGTGGAGACGATCTGATCCGCTATGGTGCATTAAAGGCATTCATCGATGGCTTTATGACGTTTCAACCGTGGCACAATCGTCCTACATTTTCAGGCGACTTCACGTACCGCGTGACTGACGAAGCAACGATGCGACAAGATGTAATCGACGCTGATCGAGCGGGGTTCGATGTTGGCCTCCATGCTTTTGGCGACAAAGCGCACTGGCTCATGCTTAATTGGTACGAAGACGCGATAAAGGTAAATCCGCAACGTGATCGCAGATTTCGACTGATTCACGCGTGGTGGCCAACCCTGAACGATATTAAGCGCGCTGGCAAAATCGGTGCCGTTGCAGATATCACACCAATTCACGAAATTCACGGATGGGAACAGGCAGAGGCCGTGTTGGGGGAGCAAGGAGCCAAAACGGCTTTCGCGTGGCGTACGTTGATTGATAACGGTGTAAGGGTCAGCATAGGCTCCGATTTTCCCGGCGATTACGATAAGACGGAGGTGAGTCCAGTCGCGCCGTTGGAAAATATGTACTATGCAATCACACGCCACAAAATTGGTGAGACCGCGTCGAAAGCGTGGCATCCCGACCAGGTTCTCACAATCACTGAGGCGCTTAAGGCCTATACCATAAATCCCGCATGGTCGGCACACGAGGACTCAATCAAAGGATCTCTCAAGCCGGGAAAGCTTGCTGATATTGTCGTGCTCTCGCAGGATATTACGAAGGGCGGGCCCGAACGATTGCTGAAGACTAGGGTCATTTGGACGTTGCTGGGTGGGAAGACTGTCTACGGCGGCACGCCGGTAAACTAAGGGGTTGTCAGCCTTCTTCCGGACGCACAAACCCTCACTATGGATTTAAACCAGCTAACAGAATCAAACGGCGAAGGTGGTGAGCCGGCAACACTCCATGCAGGCGTTTATGATCAGCTTCGCCAGTGGCTGATACTCGGTAAAGTAGCGCCTGGCGCGGGTATGTCGACACGCGGACTGGCGCAGCAACTCGGCGTGAGCCAGATGCCGATACGTGACGCGTTAAGTCGTCTCGCGGCCGAGGGGGCTGTGATGGTTCGCTCAAAGCGCAAAATCGTCGTTACTCCGATGACACCGGAGCGCCTGAATGAGATTATAGATTGCCGGCTTTTGTTGGAGCCAGCAGCTGCTGCCAACGCGCTTCCTTTTCTGACACCAGCGAAGGTGCGTCAGCTGCGAGCAATCGACCAGGCGCTGGATGCAGCCGAGTCACAGGGTGCCACAGACAATTACATCGAGCAGAATTTTCGCTTTCATTTTGAAATTTATCGCGCTGGTGGGAACACTATGCTCACCCGTATTATTGAAACGTTATGGGTCCAATTCGGACCGCTCATGCGAATGATTTATGGACGCGTGGGCACTTCAAATTTAATCGATAAACATCACTTAGCTATCAGGGCTATCGTCGATCGAGATGCCGAAGCTTTGCGCCAAGCCATTTCCGCCGACATAACGGATGCACGGAATTTGATCTTCGCTGATAGTCGAGAAAACGCCGGATTATAGCCGCTTCCTAATAATCTGACTTGCCCGGAACCAGCACGATCACTACTGTGATCACACTATGGGAAAGCGCTTTTTTAGAGATAGCCCGCCGGATCGTTATCCGCCTACCTATTACGCGTCTGTTAGTGAGAACGAGGCGCTTCCAGCAAAAGTCCTTACGGGCGATTTGCATACCGACGTGTGCGTTATCGGAGGCGGATACACAGGGCTGTCTACAGCGCTTCATTTAGCGCGCGCGGGCATTCAGGTGGCTGTTGCGGAACGTGCTAAGATAGGATGGGGAGCGTCTGGGCGAAACGGTGGTCAAATACACGTTGGAATGCGCCGCGAACCGCAATGGCTAGAACGGCGCCTCGGGATTGACGCGGCAAAGGCGCTTTGGGCGATTGCGATCAATGCTCGCAATCACTTAGACTGGGCTATCGATCATTACAAAATTAATTGCGACATTCGGTCAGGCTTTTTGCATCTTGATCACAAGCCCGGCTATGTTTCCCATAGCCGTGACACAGCTCAGATTCTTCGCGATAGTTACGGGCATACCGACGTAGAGTTCGTAGATCGAGAACGCGCACGATCGCTCGTCGCAAGTCCGGGGTATTATGGTGGCTTGCTTGATCGCCGCGGCGGTCATCTCGATCCGCTTAAGTGGGCCCTTGGGATTGCCAAAGCCGCAGTCAAAGAAGGCGCTCATCTGTACGAGCAGACGGCAGTCACCTCAGTTAAACGAAAGAATGGCAAATTTTTAGTAACGACTGATCAAGGAACAATTACAGCTGATCGTGTCGTACTTGCGTGCAACGGATATCTCGACGGTTTAGATCATAAAGTCGAGTCCCACGTTATGCCGATCAATAACTTCGTGGCAGTAAGTGAACCGTTAGGAGAATCGGGCGCTGAGTCACTGATCCGTGAAAATCTTGCCGTTTCGGATTCACGGTTTATCGTATATTATTATCGAATGACCCCAGACCACCGCCTGCTGTTCGGCGGCGGAGAAAATTACTCGTATCGATTTCCCGAAAACATTTCAGAGTTTGTCAGGCCACACATAACAAAGGTGTTCCCGCAATTAAAAGACGTGGCAATCGATTATGGGTGGGGTGGAACGCTTGCCATAACTCCGAACCGGCTGCCTTATGTTCGATGGACACAGCCTGGAATGCTTAGCATTAGTGGCTATTCGGGCCTAGGCGTCGTCCTCGCGCCTTATTTCGGGAAGCTCGCGGCAGATGCCCTTACGGGTGGCAGCGCGGAGCTCGACCAACTGATGGCCCTCCCCGTCCCGCGCTTTCCCGGCGGGCGATGGCTCCGTTGGCCCACCATGGTCGCAGCAATGTCGTTCTTCGGTATTCTCGACCGGCTCTAGAGCCGGTACTCCGTGAATACATGCTTCCCGTAGGGCCGAGGTGCTGCCCACATTCGTCCAGACCCCGCATCCATAATGATCGTAGCGACGGTACTCGACGTGTCGCCGCCAGGACCAAAGGTGGGAGACCGGCAAACCGCCTCGGGAGCGCCATAATTATCTTGGAATGACTCGATCATCGTCTCAGGCGTGATTGATCCACTACGGCTCCCTAGAAGGGATCTTACGCGGCGATCGCGATATAGCGAATCAGGATTCTCCAAGAGGCTGACGTCGCGTAATTTGGCGCGGGCATATGGCGAAATGAAATGGTTTGCATGGACGAGCAAGCCTTCTTCTGGGGCGACCCAGAAGACTTCGCCCGGCGTGGCTTCCAAGCTGATTGCCTCGCCACCTGCCTCACTAATCATCATATTGCTTGAAAAGCTCAGCGTCGCGTTAAAGACGGTTCCCATCGCGTCGGCCAAGCGTTCGCAGCCTAGGATTGCACGACGAATGAAAGGGGCGGGTGTGCCCCGTCGTCCGAAATCATGCTCACATCTGATAAAATTTGCCGTCAGGGCCAGCCCGGCGCTGTTCATACCACATCGGCCCAGAATACCGGCCTCCACAAACGTCAGGACACGGGGCCCTTTCTCCGGCGTGATCCGTAAGACGATGGCGGTATCTGTGCACTCGTCGCGCCAGTCCCAGTTTTGACCGTGCAACAACCTGCCTGACGATGTGATCTCGGGCATCACGATGGCGCCGGTACATCCGTCTTGTGCAGAAGCAGGCGTTGGCTCGTCAGGCCGCGCATACAACAGTTCAGTACGCGCGTTGATGGCAACGATGTCGAGCGTGTCTACGCCAGCACCTTCAGCAATGCCTATTATTTCTTCGACCGAGTCCGGATAGCGTTGTTTGATTTCAGGAAGAAAACCACGCGCCATGTCATGAGCGAGAGACCAGTCGATCCCGTCGCGTCCCAACGCATTCTTGTAGATTGATATCGTGCGCAAAACGCGTTCACGAGCCTTGCTCCCATGCTCGCGACCGAGCGTCCTTGGATCACCCGCCACTTCAATCAGCGGAAAGGGCTCAGTGATGTCGGTCATTATGTTCTCCTTGTTGCGTACAAGCGACAAAATGTGAGGGTCCGACCTCAACCATTGTTGCGCTGGGATCAGTGTCCGTTGCCCATGCGAAATCCGGAGGGGAGGCAGGGCGACCGTATTCGGATGCGGACAAAGCAAAACGACCTTCCGCCCCCTCCCTCACAACCCGTCGTGAGGCCTCAAGCAAGCGGATGGTGTACGGGTGATGGGGACGATCAAAGACGGCGTCGCGAGGGCCTATTTCTAACAATCGACCATGATACATGACCGCGACGCGGTCGGCGATCTGCTCAACCACGGCGAGATCATGGCTGATAAACAAGCTTGCAAAGCCGTGTTTGGCCTGAAGGTTAGAAAAGATTTCGAGCACCTGATGCTGCACGGTGGGGTCGAGTGCTGAGACAGGTTCATCGGCCACCACAAGATCCGGTTGCGAGACGATAGCGCGCGCAATAGCTACTCGCTGACGCTGCCCACCCGACAGCTCGTGCGGAAAGCGGGTCGCATAATCGACGTCTAAGCCAACGTCTTGAAGAGCCCGCTCAGCGAGCGTCTGGCGTTGCGCCTTACAAAGGCCCGGAGTAAGCCGTAACGGTTCTTCAACGAGATCGCCTAGTCTCATGCGTGGGTCGAGCGACCCGCCAGGATCTTGAAATATCATTGCGGTCCGCGTGCGAAACATTCGGCTACGCGTGCAGCCGACAAGATCGAGCAGATGACCATCGAACCGCACCTCACCCTGAGCTCCGGGGTTGAGGCCCAATATCGTTCGCCCTAAAGTAGTCTTCCCACTGCCAGATTCACCGACTATCGCCAGCGTCTCACCTCGGCGCAGCACAAGGCTTACATCACGCACTGCAGGTATGGTTTTGCGTTTCTCAAATAGCTTATTACGTCCTAAAAACGATACGCCAAGTTTTTCGACCTCCAAGATAGGCGGCGCGTTTTTGATGCTAGATACTGCTCGCTTGGGAAGTGAGTCGAGCAAACTGCGAGTATATTCGTGACGGGGAGCAAACATGATTTGCTCTGGCGTTCCACTCTCAACTATCGCACCGCGCCGTAACACTACCAAGTTATCGGCATGTTCGGCAACAAGACCCAAGTCATGACTTATGAGCAAAATAGCTGTTTGGGCATCGCGCGCTAAGTTCAACAACAGATCCATCACCTCGTGTTGAACCAGAGCATCTAAAGCTGTTGTGGGTTCGTCGGCAATTAAGAGCTTCGGACGCAACGCAAGAACGGAGGCAATCATAATCCTCTGTCGCATCCCTCCGGAAAATTCATGGGGGTATGATCGATATGTTCGTTCGGGGTCCGAAATTCGAACGGCCGCCAACATCTCCAGCGCCCGCAATCGAGCTTCTGTAGACGAACAGCCGTCGTGTATCTCTAGCGCCTCGCCTATCTGATCTCCGACAGTCAACGAGGGGTTCAGTGACGTCATCGGCTCTTGGAAGATCATGCCGATTTCGCGGCCGCGAAGTTTTCGAATCTCGCGTGGCGCAAGCCCTATGAGCTGCCGACCACCGAACAACATAGAGCCGTCGAGACCCACGGGAGGAGGAAGCAGGCCGATAATGGAGCGCGCGATCATCGTTTTGCCGCTGCCAGACTCGCCAACCAGCGCGACGACTTTGCCGGGTGTGACACTGAAACTTACGTCACTTACAAGTCTGCGGGCCGGAGAGCCTCTACTCACCAAGCTTATGTTTAAATGATCGAGTTCGAGCAGAGGGGGAATCACAGGCGTTGCGTCCTGGGGTCAAAGTGGTCTCGCAAGGCGTCGCCCACTAGATTGATGCCTAGCAGCGCTGATGACAGTGCCAATCCAGGGGCAAGAGCGAGCCACGGCGCCTCTTCGAAATACAGTCGGCTATCCGCTAACATTCCACCCCAGCTCGGTGCGGGTGGGGGCACGCCGACGCCAAGAAATGAAAGAGCACTCTCCGATAATAGTGCCCATCCAAAAAGGGATGTTGCTAGAATGATTATGGGACCAACGACATTGGGGAGAATGTGCCGCGCCATGATAAAACTGCTGGGCATTCCCATCAACCGAGACGCCGACACGAAATCTCGCTGACGTATTGCCAGTACTGACGCACGCACAACCCGGAACACGGACGGCAGATAGGCAAGTCCCAGTGCGATGACGACACCAGTGGTGCCCGCGTCAAAAACAGCAACCACACAGAGCGCGAGAATAAGGGAGGGAAACGCCAGCAGCGCGTCCATCACGGCAACCAAGATGCGACCGAGCCATCCCCCGACATAACCCGCCGCAATACCCAGAACCGCTCCGAACGCGGTAGCAACCAGTGCTGTAGCTGCGGCGGTCGAAACGCTGGTAACGGCGGCAGCCAGTATTCGACTCAACACATCTCTGCCCCACTCGTCCGTGCCGAGCCAGTGAGAAGCAGAGGGCGAAGCCAGCTGATTGGCATAATCGATGGCAATCGGATCGTACGGCGTACGTACCGCTCCAGCCGCCACGGCAAACAGCACGACTAGACAAATAATACCGCCAACCACCGCCGAGGGCCGAAGCGCTAACCGCGATTTTCGCTTATCCAAGGCTAGCTCCAGGGTCTAAACGCAAATATGTTACCTCAATTACCAAATTGACTAACACATACACTGCAGTAATTAAAAGCATGCATCCCTGAATAACTGGATAGTCGCGGGCAAATATGCTTTCTACCATTAACTTCCCTAGTCCCGGAATACTGAAAACACTCTCAGTTACCACCGCACCACCAAGTAGCGCGCCAAGCGTTAGACCGATTAGCGCCCAAGTTGGCGCAAGAGAATTACGGATCACATGCCGACGCACAACCTTAAGCTCGGTAAGTCCTTTTGCCCTTGCATGTGTAACGTAGTCTAAGTTCAACACATCGATCGTGGAGGAGCGCACCATTCGCACTAATACGCCAGCCTCAATTAATCCTAAGCTCACTACTGGCATTATCAAATAGGTTAACCCGCCCCTGAGATCTTCTATTGGTGACACATACCCAATTACTGGCAATAAATTCAATTTCACACCAAATATTAGGAGAAATATAAGTCCTAACCAGAAGCTCGGAATCGATAGGCAAATCGTTGACGCCGCCACCACGACGAGATCGCTCAGTCTTCCTCTTTTGCAAGCCGCTAAGGTACCAGCAGGTATCGCAATTAATACAGCTAGTATTACTGCTGGCACCACTAGAGTCGCAGTGACACCAAATGCTGGAAGCAACATCTCAGCCACGGGACGGTCCTGGATGATCGAGCGACCGAAATCACCTTGAAACACTTCCGATAACCACACAGTAAATTGTATGAAGATCGGCTGGTCAAGCGCCATGTCGTGTCGCATTCTTGCTAATGCTGCTGGCTGCTCTATATCGCCAAGCATAACTTGCGCGGGATCGCCAGGTACCAAGCGGATCAGAATGAAAACTACCAATGCCGTAATTAGTAACGTTGGCAGGGCGAGCAGGACTCGGCGAATAGCGTAACGCACCATGATCTGCTATGCTCCGCGACGGAAACCGACGACGATTGCGATAGAATGCGTCACTGTTCGCCTAGAAGATCTGCAACGATCGGCGCGCGTTCTTCACGAATGTTTTGTTTATTGTCTGCAAACGCTTTCCACGCTGTGTCACCGGCGAGGCGCGCTCGGACCTTCGCAGTCGTTGCATCTCGTGCACCAAGCCCCTCGTCGCCACGATATTGAAGCATCAACATTGATGTCCAAGGGCGACCTGCCGGGTAGCGCGATAACGCAAAATCATATCCTTGCAGCGCACCTTCAGACATCCAGCCGTCCATCTGAGGCACCACATATCCATCGACATATCGAATATATTCGTTGACCGAGACGAGGTAATCGTACGGCACTATTAAGTAAGTTGGGCCGGTTGGATTCGAGGCACGCTTCGACCGCATAATATCAACTGGTGCCGTCTCGATACGCTTCACGAGCTTGCTCGCGCTTAATGTCAGCCCTCCGGGGGATGCTGCCTCTACCTTAGCCCAGCCTCCAATACCCCGCGATGTTTTGAGATCGACAATCAGCATCGCGTCCCAAACAACGCTGTCAGCGTATCGATTCCAGAGAAGCCGATAGTGGGCGATCATTCCATCACGTTTCAATTCGTTAAGTCGCGCAACCTGCTCTTTGCGCAATGCCGCTAACAGGGCTGGTCGGCTCTCAGGATCGGCATTGTAGGTTAGAACAAGCCCTGTAGGCGGACGCATCCGCGGATCGTCTTGCGCATTTGCAGGCACCGAAAAACTTGCGAGGGCTATAAAAAACAGAGCAGGGAGCCGGATCACTTGGCGGCTCCTTTCAGATACTTGTCCAGAAAACTGAAGCTCCGTTGGATCGCATCGCTTGCTTCCGGCACGTCCGCAGCGATGAAACTGTGTCCGCCAGGCGCGTTTTCATAAATATGAGATTCGAAAACTTTGTTTTTTGCCTTCAGCACGTCGATGAGGCGGCCTCCGTGTAATTGGAGCGGCGCAATCTTGTCGCCCGTGGTCCCCATTACGAGGAGAGGTGTCTCGATCCGATCGACGTAATTTATGGGTGACACGGCCATGTAAGCAGGCAGGTTTTTGTCCGGACCTTTGCCTTGGAAACTCGCGTTGTCGTGCGCGACTTCCAAGCGACGGTATTCGGGTTTGTACGACATGTATGCGACGAAATCGGTTAGTCCAACGATGTCCACCGCCGCCTGGAAGGCATTTTGCTCCTTCTGAATTGCAAGCAGGGTCACCATGCCGCCGCGGCTGACGCCGAGGATGCCGAGCTTTTGGCTATCAATAAACGGTTTCGTGCGTAAATATTTTGCTGAGGCCAGCACATCTGCCGTGTCAGTCGTTCCATAATCATTCTCGTAATAGTCAGGGCCATAGCCTCGGCTTCCGCGGTACTCGGGAAACATGACTATGTAGCCGCGCTCAACCGCCGTTCTGACGAACTTGAACCACTCCCAGCTAAATCTTTCATGGAAGCCCCCATGCACCATGACAATTGCAGGATATCGTTTTCCCTCTATCATATTTCTTGGCTTGAACACGTAGCCTGGAACGATTTGCTCGGCCGATGGATAATAAAGAAACTCTGTTTTGACGACGTCGTCGTTCTCCATCATGAACTGAAGTTGAATGAGGCGCTGTTGATTAACGAACACCTCCTGCTGGACCAGTTCCAACTTCGCTGGAACGTCATCTGTGTTATAATTTACGTAACTATCGAGCGCGCCTTCGCGAGTATCTTCGGTTCGGCCAAAAGTGTTGACAGCTTTTGCGCCCTTAGCTGCAGGAGCCCTGGGAGCAGCTGCAGGTCGGTTTTGCGCGAGCGCCATAGAAGTGCCAATTGGCAATGATAAAACCGCGGACAAGACGAGTAGATTTTTAATCGAATTAAGTTTCATTTGAACCTCCGGCCTTTGAGACATTCCAAAATCTTGCACGTGCCATCATCCAACTTTTGAAGCCTGTCACACCATGTCCAATGGCATTTGCGTCGCTGTTATTGTAGAGGACAATAAGAGGGACGTCAGACAGCATCTGGCGATGTAAGGCATCAAGCTTTTGTTGGCGTTTTATCGGATCTGTGGTTTCACTAACTTCTTTAAGCAAGCTGATTGCGCCGTGACTTCCCCATACTTTGCGCTTTGAAATAGACCTATCGCCCAAAATCGACATGTAGCTTGCGACAGGATCTGCGCGCGCCGAATATGCAAAGGACATTAGTTGATATTTGCCCTCCTGATACCGTGCTAGTTGCGTCGCCCAGTCAACAACCTCTAATTTTATGTTGATACCGGCCTCGCGGGCCATTGCTTGAACAATAAGCGCTTGGTCGAATTGATCGGCATACCGGCGATTTGTTACTAGGGTTATCGGCTGACCATGATAGTTTGCGGCTGCGAGAAGCCGTCGCGCGGCGGCGATATCTTGCGCATACCCAAGCGACTGGACTGGGCCGTGGTTTGGCGATGCAGCCGGGACGACTGATGGGTTTGGCGTCCCTGTTCCGGCAGTAGCCAGCCCCGCGATCGCCTTTAAATTCAACGTAAGCGCCAGCGCACGACGCATACGTACGTCCGACATCAGAGGGTCATAGCTCTGTATCAATACAGCGTTGATGGCCGCGACGGGAGCGCTGGCAATAGTCACGCCGGCGGTTCTGCGTAGCTGCCTTATCTCGGCGGACGTAAGGGAGGGCAAGACGTCAATCTGGCCCTTTACCAAAGCCGCAAGCCGCGCTGCACCATCGCGTATTACAAAGAATTTTATACTGGGTGTAAGGGCGAGCTTACCACCGACATATCCATCGGTGGTTGCGCTCTGGCCCCAATAATAAGGGTTTTTGCTGAGGATGATATTCTCACCACGGCGCCAGGACGATAGCCGATAGGGCCCTGTGAAAATTAACCGCTGTGGATCATCGTTGGCTGATTGCGATTTGCGGGAGAAAATCGCGCTGCCTCCACATTCTGGTCCGGCCATGCGTGCGACAAACGCCGGATCAGCCCGATCAAGCACGAATTCGAGATCATTATTGCCAAGTGCGTATACTCCTTGAATTTTCGCTCCGATCGTACCGTCAAATCCACTCAAACAGAGCCAGTTGTTCGCCGGATTGAGGTACCACCGCCAACTGCTGACAACGTCATTGGGGCGAAGCGGCGTGCCGTCGCTAAAGCGTATACCCGGCCGAAGTTGAAAGCGGTATCGACGTCTGTCGGGCGAAGTCTTCAAACTTTGAGCTAGCAATAGCCCTACAGAACCGTTTTCCCGTAACCCCACCAAGCCCTCAAACATGTGCATGGTCACGACGTCTGTGTTTTCGTCACGATTGACCCCGGGCACTAGACCGCGGATGTCTGAACCGAGGGCGACGTTCAACGTTTTGGTTGAATTCGTGATCTCAGAGGATGATGCCGTGGAGCGGTCAACGTGATTGGCAGCGAGCGCCGCCGCACCCACCGCAGCGACGGCAACAATTTTCTGCAACGCCGTGACGACCGCTCTGCTCATGTCATCTCATAAAAATCTTGGAGACCGTCGACCTGCATCGTTTTGCGCATCCAAGCAAGCGAAAAAGCAATACTGTGATCACAAATTTCTGACGTTGTGGTGCGCACAAAGTTAGAGCTCGCTCCTGTCGGGTGAATGTCTTTCGGCACTTAAAACCCGATCCGAAGGGACGGTCTATCGAGCGAGGAATTTCCCGATCGCTCATTACGCAGGTAGGTCACGAAAACAGCGAGCTGCCAGAACTTCGGGCATCAGCTTAGCGGCATCGCGATCAGATTTTCCTGACGGTTGAGGGCAGCAGCTTTGCCGAACAGGAGCGTGTATAATGACCTAAGCCGCTGGAGTAACGGTGCTTTTTTCCGGTACTCGGTCAAGTAGTCCGCCTAAGGTGCAAGTTAGATGCTTGACGGATCAAACATGCCTGAGTGCGGGCGGATTATTCACAGATTCTTTTCCATAGCTCGGAGGGCCTCCAGCGCTGCTCGGAGACAGTCCAGAACGGGTTTGACGCATCTACAAATTTCGGAGGGCTTTCATTCAGCTGTGGCGAGACAAGCTAGCTTGATATCAAGGTAGTCTTCCATTCCGTAGCTGCTGCCCTCACGCCCAAACCCAGACTCCTTCACCCCTCCGAATGGTGCGACCTCAGTAGAAATCAATCCGGTGTTGAAGCCAACCATCCCATACTCAAGCCTATCAGTCATGCGCCAGAATCGGTCTAGGTTCCGCGTAAAAACATAGGCGGCGAGGCCTGCGCTTGTATCGTTTGCGAGGCGCACAACTTCTTCCTCGTCGTTGAACTTTACAAGTCCGGCAACAGGCCCAAACGTTTCTTCACGGCAGATCAAGGCGTCTGTTGGCACGTCGCGTAAAACGGTAGGCGCATAAAACAGCTCACCCACTTCGAGCCGCATTGCTCCGGTCAAAGCTGTTGCACCACGACTGGTCGCGTCAACGACGTGACGCTCAACCTTGGCGAGCGCGGCAGCATTTATTAAAGGTCCCTGGTCGCACGGTCCATTCAGTCCCGCCCCGGGCTCCAGTCTAGCGACTCGAGCCGCCAGGCGCTTGGCGAATTGCTCGTACACGCCGTGCTGCACATAGAACCGGTTTGCGCAAACGCAGGTTTGCCCTGTGTTACGGAATTTTGACGCAATCGCCCCCTCAACTGCTGCATCCAAGTCAGCATCATCAAACACGATGAAAGGCGCATTTCCTCCTAGCTCCAGCGAAACACGCTTAACGGTGGCCATACAATTTGCAGAAAGCTGCTTTCCGACGCTGGTCGACCCTGTGAAGGTAAACTTTCGAACCCGCGGATCGGCAGTGAAAACTTCGCCTATCGGACCGGGCGCCCCTGTCACGACATTGAAGACGCCATGGGGGACGCCCGCCTCTTCCGCGAGCCTTGCAAGCGCGAGCGCCGACAAAGGAGTGAGTTCGGAAGGCTTAAGCACCATTGTGCATCCTGCGGCGAGCGCGGGAGCTGCCTTGCGGGTAATCATCGCAAGCGGAAAGTTCCAAGGTGTCACTGCGGCGACCACGCCGACGGGACTCCTCTGCACCAGCAAACGCCGATCCATCTGGTGGGGCGTCAAAATTGCCCCGTTTACTCGTCTCGCTTCTTCAGCGAACCAGTCAAGGAAAGCCGCAGCGTAAGCCACTTCGCCTGCGGCCTCGGTCAGCGGCTTTCCTTGTTCCGCTGTCATCAATCGTGCCAAATCATGAGCGTTGTCGAGCATAAGCTGTGACCAGCAGCGCAGAGCAGTTGCACGCTCCTTTGCCGATGTTTTTTTCCACGAGCTAAATGCTTCGTGTGCAGCGCTAACGGCTAGCAGCGTCTCCGTTGTCCCAAGGTCAGGAACGGTGCCGATCAACGATGCATCCGCCGGATTATATATTTCGATCGTCTGGCTAGCGCTCATCCATGCGCCATTTATGAACGCACAATCTCTAAGAAGATCCGGATTATTTAGATGAAGCGCCGTCATGACCTCGCGAGCGCTCCTTCCAGCTTACCCATTCCTTCGTGCAACAGGGCATCATCAACGATCAAAGGCACGAGTATACGGATCGCTTGACCTTGCTGGCCACAGCTTAGGACGATCAATCCTTCATCAAGTGCTCGAGCACAGACCTGCTTGGCAAGAAGTCCGTCGAGCGCGCCGTTATCGTCAACCACGTCAAACGCGATCATAGCGCCTGGGCCCCGGATGTTGGCGATGCCCACAAGATCGCTTCGTCCCTGTAGTCTCGTCAAAAAGTCCTTGAGCTGCGAACCGATTTCGTTTGCGCGCTGAAGAAGCCCTTCCTCTTCAACGATATCCAAGACGGCATGAGCTGCGGCGCACCCAACAGGAGATCCGCCGTAGGTGCCACCGAGGCCGCCTGGTTCGATAATATCCATGATCTCAGCCCTGCCCACGACGCCCGAGAGTGGGACGCCGCCCGCGAGAGACTTGGCAACAGTGATCATGTCGGGCTCGACGCCACTGTGCTCAATCCCGAACATCCGTCCGGTCCGCGCAATTCCAGATTGCACCTCGTCGGCAATCAGCAAGATCCCGTGACGACGGCGCAGCTCGTCGAGTGCCGCGTAAAGTTCTGGCGGCGCCATGTGAAAGCCACCTTCGCCGAGCACTGGCTCTATAATGAATGCAGCGATCCGTTCCGGCTCGATATCTGCGTAAAACAGAAACGAGAGAGCCTTAAGCGTATCCTCGACGGAAATTCCGGTTGATGTCGACGGATAAGGGACGTGATAAATTTCACTTGGGAAGGGTCCGAGACCACGTTTGTAAGGTGCAACTTTTCCAGTCATCGCCGACGACAACAGCGTGCGGCCGTGAAAACCTCCCGCAAAAGCAATGACGCCTGGTCGGGCCGTTGCCGCCCGCGCAATTTTGACAGCGTTCTCGGTTGCCTCTGCACCCGTTGTGAACAGAATTGTCTTCGCCGGCTTATTGAACGGCGCGAGTGAGTTTAAACGCTCCGCCAGCCGTACATAGATTTCGTAGGGCGCGACCTGGAACGCAGTATGGGTGAATTTGCTGAGCTGTGCTTCGACTGCCGCAATTACTTTAGGGTGTCGATGACCAACGTTTAGGACGGCGATTCCGCCAGCGAAGTCGATGTAGCGTTTGTCGTTTTCGTCCCACAATTCTGCGCCTTCTGCGCGTGAAGCGTATATGGACGTTGCGGAGGCAACGCCGCGAGGGACGGCAGCCATACGCCGCGCGGCAAGATCGACATTACTCACGCTATCAGTTCTCCGACTCTCCATTCAGTCTGACTGCTCGGCTTCCGCCGATTGAGATAGATCACTTAGAGGTTATATGTGGTGACTACTGGTTACCAACCTCTCGGATTAAACATGTCAGATGATTACCGTCTGCCCTACGCAGCGTTGCGGGCATTTGATGCGATCGGCCGGACAGGCGGCATAAGAAGGGCTGCCTCGAAACTTGGGGTCAGCCATGCGATTGTAAGCCGCCATTTGAAGGGACTCGAACTGGCGCTGGGCACGCTACTCGTGGTGCGGCAATCAGGCGATTTAACGGATGCGGGGCGGGTATTCCATCTGAGGATCAGGAAAGCGATTGCAGAAATCGATGACGCGACGCGTTTCATGCGTGATCGCCATGGGTCGCAGCTCGTTATTGGCTGCGCTCCAGGCCTTGCTGTACAATGGCTGACAAAACGGCTGCCCACCTTTCGGTCGAATTCGGGGCGGCTAATTGTAACGTTGAATGCAACCGACCGAATCCCGGACCTTTCCAGTAATGAGGCAGACGGTGACATCCGGTACGTCCGCGATGATCTGGCAGTTCGATCCCGAGACACTCGTTTCGTCACGCTTTCGCGGCCAGAGGTATTTCCCGTTGCAGCTCCCAAACTGGCAGCGCAATTACGGCATAGAGTCTTGAGCGTGCAGGACTTGGAATTTGCTCCCTTGATTGAAGAACACGATGGTGCCGAGTGGGAAATCTGGTTCGCGGCGCAGGGTTGCAGTGCAGTGAGCTGGTCGCCCATCGCTCGTTACGGTCATGCCCATCTCGCAATTGAAGCCGCTCGAGCCGGCCAAGGGATCGCTCTAGGCAATCGTTTCCTTGTATCTGAGGACATAGCGGCGGGGCGCCTCGTGCCATTTTTACCAGCTTCCGAAAATGTCACGCCGGTCGCGCTAGGTGCTTATGTATTTCAGGCATCTGCCGCGCGGTGGGATGATGTCGCTCTAACGAGATTTAGAATGTGGATTAAGCGTCAATTTACGCAAAATGAGACTCAGGCGTAGAAGAGCAGTCGTTAGTGAGCATCACCATGAATTGGCGGGTCCTCTCATTTAAAACTGTCTTTCAAAATCACTCGACTTCGTCTCGAACCAGAGCGAACAGGCTACACATGAATCGCCGCCCCCAGCACGCGGCGGCTGCCCCGATCAGCGTAACTGACGGGGCTCTGGCTGGTGGGAGCGGCACGATGCTTCTCCCTTCAACCGGAGAACCACCATGGCAAATGCCAAACCCAAGATCACCACGCCCCCTGCCCCAGGAGCTGATACCGCGGCACCCGCGGTTCCCAGCAAGACCGCGACCGTCATCACGCTGCTGCAACGTGAAGGTGGCGCGACCCTTGGCGACCTGGTCGCCGCCACCGGATGGCTACCGCACACGACGCGGGCAGCGCTGACGGGCTTGCGGAAGAAAGGACACACGATCGGCAAGGTGAAGGCCGACGGCGTGACCACCTACAGCATCGCGAGTGCCGCATGACCGCGAGCGTCGATGCGCAGTTGGCAGCGCTGGAAGACATGTCGTCGGACGCGCTGCGGTTACTGTGGGGGACGCTGACCGCGTCCCCCGTTCCGCGGGTGTCGCCGGCCATGCTGCGGCTGGCACTCGCGTGGGAGATCCAGGCGCGTGCCTTCGGCGGCCTGCCGCGTACGACGACGCGCCTGCTCGACCAACTGACGCGCGGGACCACGAAGACCACCAGTGCAGGGCCGGGCACCCGGCTGGTCCGCGAGTGGCAGGGCAAGGTGCACGTGGTGACGGTCTGCGAGCATGGCATCATCCGCTGGAATGACCGTGACTGGGGATCGCTCAGCGAGGTCGCGCGCGCCATCACCGGCACGCGCTGGTCGGGGCCTGCGTTCTTCGGATTGAAGAAGCGGATCGCAGCATGAAGACCGTCCGTTGTGCGATCTACACCCGCAAGTCCTC
>APMI01000556.1_pt1 | contig 39403 bp, 34 predicted proteins | sample 667938 | NCBI WGS metagenome assembly APMI01 (sample SAMN01084076, study PRJNA167559) | wastewater metagenome | biome: Wastewater | place: Denmark: Ejby Moelle, Odense | collected 2011-11-28
AGAGTCGGTTGTTTTATAAATACCTCCCCGGGAGCCGGTAACAAATCCATCTTTACCAGTAAGAAAAAAAACCGAAGTGAAGACATCGGGGATACCGGTATTGATATAAACATGTTCAAAGCAAAGGGAAGAACTGTTTTTGAAGAATGGGCTTTCTCTTTTGCAGGAGTAAAGAACAAGGCTGCAGACCAGCAGGCAGGCAAGCTGTTTCATACAAGTATTTAAGGGTTGACAGCGATGCTAATAAAAGGGTTGCAAATACTGCCTGTACATCCATCAGATTCATCATCGGCGGGGAAGGTTGAAATTTTTACTGCTTCGATGCATCACCGGCTCTTTTGCCGGAGAACAATTTGTACAATATATACCCAAACCCTGCCAGCAGGTGCAGCATTACAATACCGAAAATGACGTTGCCCATTGTATCCATGGAATGATATTTACTGCAAACTCATGTATAAAAGGGATATAAAGAGTGACCGATGTCACGGACAGGCTGAATTTTCATCCTTTCCGATAGCGATTATGTTATTGATACAGGTGCTGCCGGTGTTCACTGAAGAATATCTTTCTTTTTTCCTTTGGCAAAACCTTCATTGTTACTTCACTGCCATCATGAGCATGTTCCTGCTGGTACACGTAAAATCCATCATTCACTCCTTTGGTCTGCAACTGACGGTAAAATAGTTTGGCATACTTCACGGTGGCGGTGATCAGTTTTTTCAGTTTAGCAGGAGGGATATTGCCAGCAATGCTCAGCGGGTGGATACCGGCCCTGTACAGCGCTTCATTTCTTATTTTGTTACCGGAGCCAGAGAATATGTCCTGGTTCATCAGCAGGGAAGCGATCGTATGACCGGGCTTGTTTTGTACCAGCGACAATACATAGCTTTTATCAAATTTGGCGCTCAGGATATCGGTTCGCCAGTCATAGAGTTCTTTTAATGGCTTATCCAATCTGGCAGCTTTTACTACATACCCGTTGATTTCTCCATCGGCAAATTCAAGAAAAAAGGAACGGTTCACTTTTTTTCTTTCATTGATGAGTACATCGCCAAAAAGCCCGAGGTGAATTTTAACCGTTGCACTGGCAAATACGAGTAAGAGCTGTTTGCCCCATGATTTGATGTCCAGTAATTTTTTACCATTCAGCCAGGCGGTTGGCATTGGTCCATACCCGCCGGCTTTTTTAACGATGCGTCCCTTGAATGGCAACAGTTGATGACGCAATAATAATATGGAAGGACCTTCAGGCATAAGAACTATTTAGTAGTAGCATTCAATTGTAGTGCCATATTATGCTATGCTGCTCTTTGGTACCACTGCGAAGGGAGCCTGTTCAAAGCAAACACTGTATTATCTCCGCTGCGATTGTTTTACTTTTGCGGCCTACACTTAAAGTATAGTCATGGAATCAATGGTACGCAGCAGAAAGCAAAATTTCTTATTGATACTTATTCTCGGGGCGCTTAATACCATTACGCCATTTTCGATCGATATGTACCTGCCGGCTTTTCCCCGCATTGCCGCCGATTTTAATACCAGTATTGAAAATGTCGCCTTGTCTGTGTCTACCTATTTTTTGGGTTATGCATTGGGGCAGATCATTTACGGACCGCTGCTTGACAGGTTTGGAAGAAAGCCACCCCTTTATGCCGGCCTTTTATTATACATTCTTGCTACTATCGGTTGCTTTACTGCAGGCAGTATTGAAGCCCTGTGGATCATCCGTTTTATCCAGGCATTAGGCGGTTGTGTGGCTTCGGTTGCTGCAATGGCCATGGTGAGGGATTTTTTCCCGGTAAAAAAAAGCGCCTCCGTAATTTCATTGCTGGTGCTGATATTGGGCGCATCACCGCTTCTTGCGCCTACGGTGGGAAGTTTTATCATTACCTGGCTGGGCTGGCATTTTGTTTTCATTATGCTGGCAGTAATTACCTTTCTGATCCTGTTGCTGGTGTTTTTCTTTTTGCCCGAAGGACATATACCTGATAAATCGATCTCCTTAAAACCGGCACCGATCATCAAAGGATTTAAAGAAGTACTTACAGAACCGAAGTTCTATGTGTTTGCACTGGCAGGAAGTCTTTCCTTTTCGGGTTTGTTTGTGTACGTGGCACATTCGCCGGCCATATTCATGGATCATTTTCATTTGAGTGAAAGATGGTACGGGGCTGTGTTTGCATTGTTATCGGTGGGTTTCATTGGCGGCAGCCAGCTCAATCATTTACTTACCAGCCGGTTTAGCAACCGCCAAATTTTAAAATGGGTACTGATTGTGCAGGTGATCATCGCAGCATTTTTTTTAATGGGTTCCATGAACAACTGGTATGGTTTAACAGGCATACTCGTGTTGCTTTTTTTATTGCTTTCCTGTTGCGGCATCAGTTATCCAAATGCGGCAGCGCTTTGCATGGCTCCTTTTTCAAGGAATGCAGGCACCGCTTCCTCGCTGCTTGGCTTTATACAGATCGGCATTGGCGGTCTTATATCAGGAACCGTAAGCTTGTTGCCCTTTGATGCCATTACAGCAATGGCGGTGGTGATGGCTTTTACCGCAGGTATTGCGCTGCTGATTTTATTGATTGGTAAAAAGTCCTGATCAAAATGATGCAACGCCGCCTTTAGCAATAAGCACTGGCATTACCGGTAGCATACTTCCACCATTGTTATGCAACGTTCATCCTTAGATTTTCGCTGTTCATAGAGTAAGCATTTGTGGATGTAAAAGCAACCCGGTAGTTTTATATCTTTATTACTTTCAGAAAAATAAACAACGATGCAAGAGGCTATCTCTATCCGCCCTTTTATAGGCGCTAAAAATTTTGAATTGTCCCGTAGTTTTTACCGTGCCCTCGGTTTTGAGGAAATTGTTTTATCTGCAGATATGAGCCTTTTTCGCATTGGTAGTCTTGGATTTTACCTGCAGGCAGCCTACGTAAAAGACTGGATAGACAATACCATGCTATTTTTAGAAGTAGCGAATGTGGAAGAATATTACAGCGACCTGCTTGCGCTTGACCTGCCATCAAAGTATGAAGGAGTAAGGCTTACACCGATCCGCCAATATGATTGGGGAAAAGAATGTTTTTTACATGATCCTTCCGGCATCCTCTGGCACTTCGGTGCTTTTGTAAAAAAATAACCAGCATTGAAGTTAGTAAAAATTAAAGGCTATCAACAGTATCAAAAACGAATCATGCGGACGATCATATCAACAGTACTATTTATTTTTTCTTTTACCAATATTTTTGGACAGTCAACAGAAGCGAAACTTGAGATATCACCCTTAACAGGTGATTTTTATATTTACACTACTTACAACAGCTATGAAGACAGCCAGGTGCCGGCAAACGGGATGTACCTGGTTACTGGTAATGGGGTTGTGCTGTTCGATACACCCTGGGATACTACGCAATTTCAACCATTGCTTGACAGCATTAAAGCAAGACACAATAAAAAGGTGATCATGTGTATTGCAACACACTGGCACAGCGATAAAACTGCCGGCCTCGAATATTACCGGCAACAGGGAATCAGGACATATACGACCGTTCTCACTGATGAATTGAGCAAAAAGAATGATAAGAAAAGGGCCGAATTCTTAATTTCAAAAGATACTGTTTTTAACATCGGGCCATATTCTTTTGAAACTTATTACCCGGGGGAGGGTCATACGGCAGATAACATTGTCCTCTGGTTTGATAAAGAAAAAATATTGTATGGGGGATGTTTGATAAAAGGCGCTGATGCCGAAAGCCTGGGTTATTTGGGAGATGCCAACACAGCGGAATACGCAAGAACTTTAAGAAGAGTGCAACAAAAATATCCTTATCCAAAATTCATCATCATTTCTCACAGCGACTGGAATAATATTAACTCATTAAAGCATTCCATAAAGCTGGCAAAAAAATTAAAAAAGGAAAGCCGTTAACCATCGAATTGACTAAGTAATTTCTTCCAGCTTGCAACCATTGTAAACAGATGATTGTCAGCAAAAGAAAAAAGCCATGAAAAATTTATTGATCATAATGCCATTACTCTTTTTAATGGCTTCCTGTAAAAAAAACGATCAACCGCCAGGCGGGGTATTTATCAGGGTTCACAATGCTGCACCCTATGTATTGGAGGACGCCTCCATTTCAACGGTATCATACGGAAATGTAATGACAGGGTTTACCACGGCTTACAAGGCAATGCCAGTAAGTGTGTATGCCGGTTACTGCAGGTTCATCCACAATACGTATGAAACATTTGCAGGCTATGGTATTTGCGGAACACCGCTTCCTCCTGCCTTTGAACCCGGTTATTATACTTTTACAGTGGAGCCGCCGGCAGATGGATTTAATGCAGTAACTGTTACCAGGCAGTAGATTCATCCTTTCACTTTTTTGATCCAGCTAAAAGCATAGGTTGTTTTGATCATCGCAAGAGATAAACCTGCGGGTACGATAATCAAGAATCGTTAAGTTTTATTATAAGCGCTGTAGTTCCCTGCGGGGCGCATTTTAAAACTTTTTATATAGGTTTTCGAAATAAGTTTTCGAAGTTTTTATAGTAGGGTAAACGGTGCTGTAATTCTTTACGGCACCCCTTTTTATTTATGTTTAAATGTTGAATGTTACTGCATACTTATCCTTTCACGATCTCGATCCAGCTATGCCAGTAAGGCGTATTGATCAGCGTTTGTAAACAGGCTGCTGCATATTTAAAATTCACGGCTTCCCTGTAATTGTTTTTCTGCGCCAGTAACCGGGAAATATGGGCATACAACTTCTTTAAATTCTCGTCGATCGCAGTCATCGGAACTCCCGCCTTTATCTGCTGCTTAACAGTTGAAACTACCAGCTTCTCACTTTCAAGATAACTGTTTGCCTGTTGCAACTCCTGTGTAATAACCGGGATGAGGTTTTCGAAATTTGTTTGCATAACAAGTGTTTTAAAGTAAACCACCAATATTCAGCCAAAGGAATTTCCTGTTGACTTTAAAATGTAAAGCATCGTTAAAATTCGGGTAGCTTTTTTATTATCGGCGATCGTTTAATGTTATTAAAACACTTTGGAAGTAAGTTGAGTTTCCAGGTAATGATCAATTTATTTATGGTATAAAGATCAGCATAGAATTTATTAGTTACAATGACGGTGGTCAGTCAGGCATATTTGTACTACAGCAAAATGCAGCTAACCAAGATTAAAATGTTTCATTCAGGTTAAGAAAAAACCCCCTGGAGTTGTAGTTACCAAAAGCATAGTCGAGGCACAAATTGGTACGGGTTTGTTTGTTGAATAAGATCCGCAGCCCTCCCCCGTAACCAGCCTGCCATTGTTCGAATAAACGGGTGCCCCAGCTATCATTCGCCGTTTGCAGGTTATAAAATGCCACCCCACTTAAAAAGCCATTATTGGTGATAGGAAAGCGGTACTCTATTTCAGAATAGTTGAATTGGGTGCTTTTAAAATAGGCTGATTTATAACCCCTTCCGCTGCGGAAACTTCCATCCCTCGCTGTGCCCGGCAATTCCAGGTAGGGCAAGGCGCCGCTCAGCAAATAAGATCCCCAGTTCCAGAATGCGATCACATGTTCAGGCCGCCGGTGCGACAGGCTGATGTATTTTCTCAGGTCTTCTGTAAACAACAGTGCATTTTTGCTGCTGCCCAACCAACCCTGGTTAATGCGGATGCCGGCATCTGCATAAAACCCTTTATAAGCCCTGTTCTGGTTATCCCGGCTTGTGTATTGAACATTCAGCAGCAACCCGTTGGAGCTGTAATGATCCCGGTTAAACCCATAGCGGTCGCTGTAAATATTGTAAGGCGTTGAATCGGTTGCCGATAACCTGTCTTCAATGTTTCGCCTGATCTCGAAGGAAACACCGGCACCCACAAAGAGGTGTGGCAAAATTTCTTTGTACACTTTTTCCCTGAAGTTGTAATACATCGAATGCAATACCCTGCCTTTGCGCTGGGGATTGCTCAGGATCTTATCACCAGAGTTGTCCGAAGCTGCATTACTGATACCTAAACCAAAATCGGGCGTTACAGATTTAGCAACTACCAGGTTGCCCTGCAGGTTCCAGCGGTTGCCATTGCTGTACACATTGTGATTGATATAAAAATAAATGATGCCCTTGGTAGTAACAGAGGCTGAAGTAGCAGCAACAGACATTAAGGTATTGGGATCGGTGCCCAGCTTTCTGCCGGCAACAGCCTTAATACCTACCTGGGAACCAATGGTTGGGTTGGAAGCAATGTTGGGAATAACAGTGATGCCGGATGGCTTTTTGGTTCCGGGTTTTTTATGCAGGATCTTTTTGATCAGGTCGCCCACATCATAACTGTTCGCTGTTTCAATCTGTGCTGGTTTCACCATTCCATTTTTTAAGCTGTCTGTTTTAAGTGTATCCACCGGTAGCAACTGGGCGCTTGCCCGGCCAGTAAGCAGGATGAGTATGATTGTTATCAGCGGTATGGAAAATATTCTATTTGTCATTGCCGTGCCTTTTTAACAGGCAGGTAGCATTGTACAAATACCATTCCTGTAGAACAATATCCACAGATCTGCCGAATTCAGGTAAGCGTTCCCGTTATTAAGAGCATGGTTTCTAAAAAAACTGTTAATACAGCCTGGTATGTGAATTTGTGTTGATACCGTTGCCACGCTGGCACCATTTTTTCCGCACCTGCAGTTTTTAATCACATTTAAATACTACACTATGAAACAAATTTTGAAAGCTGTACGTTGGCCGGCAGCAGGTCTTTTTTTAACAGTAATGCTCTTTGCAGCCTGTAAAAAAGATGACAATCCCGGTAACATCCGAACACCTGCGGCAGGGCTAATGGTGTTTAACCTTTCGCCGGATAAGCCTGCTGTAGGGCTTAGTTTATCAGGAAGCAACCTCAACCTCGGCGTTGCAGGATTGGGTTATAATAATTTTTCCGGCAGCTACCTTCCCATTTATACCGGAACAAGAGAAGTGAGGTCTTTTGACTATAGTACGGGGTCAACCATCGCCATCAGCAACGGTGTTTTTGCAGACAGTGGTTACTACTCTGCGTTTGTGCTGGGTGCCAATGGAAACTATCAGAACGTAGTGGTAAAAGACGAGCTGGATTCATTAACTGCTGCCAGCGGTAAAGCCTGGGTGCGCTACATCAATGCCATACCTGACAGTACCGGATCACCCACAGTGACCATTACAGCCAATGGTGAAAATGTTTTTAATGAAGCTGCCAGCTATGGCAATCTTTCTTCTTTTAGCAGGGTAAATGCCGGAACCGTAAGCACTTCGGTTTCCAATGAAGGCAGTATTTCCGCCAGCCGTAACATTACGCTGGAAGAAAATAAGATCTATACCGTGTTGCTCACCGGCCTGCCGGGTGCAACAGACAGCAGTAAAGCAGTGCAGATCAAATTTATCCAGAATGGCACTATCACGCCGTAACGGTGATCTTTTAGAGAAGGGCTGTATCAAAAGATGTTGATTGTATTACTGAAGTCCGCTATTACAATCAATCATCATCAATCTGCAACACTCCGGTGACTCCAACCTGCAGCTTGACCACTTTTGGTGCGGCCCTTTTTCATTTGGAAGCGTTTAATATTTAATTTTTGATCAGCAGCGCTTTGCCGATTTTTACCGTGATGTTCGCATGCGGTAGTACTTTTAAACTTCTTACACTTACATTGCTGTTGATCTCCGGGGAGAAAGGTGTTCCTGCGTTAATGAGTACATCGGTGTTGGCATCCGGTAAATTGGCGCATCCCCAGTTGAGTGGGTCTTCCCAGGCCTTACTCTGTGTTCCCAGCCATCCCATTTCAAATTTTAGTAATTGTTCGGGTGAATATACTGTACCGAATGCACTGTTGATCCTGCAGCGGAAACGGTAACCATACCAGCCTGCCGGCGGTGTGATCAGCCGCAGGGTATCTGCTGTACTGCCGGCAACATTAATGCCGTTGGCTATATTCGTGTAACCGTTGCCGGTATTAACCTGCCATTGGTACGAAGTTCCGCTGATACCGGCACCGTACTGAAGATTGCCTGCCGGGCATACTCCTTTACTGAATATCCTCCCAATGGCAAAAGCAGCAAAGCCCGTGAATTCTGCGCTGATAGCAGAATGTACAGTTGCGCCGAAAATTCCGTTGCTGACGATAGACGAAAAACTGGCTGGCGCTGTAACCGGGTAAGAAAGAAGATCGCCGCCCGTTTTTACAATATTGATCGCAGCATTGTTATTACCCGTTGCTGCTTTCCATCCATTGATCTCATCACTTGTATAATACAGTGTGAGTTTGTAAGGAGCAGCATCGTTGTTGTTTTGAGGAATGATCTTAAATACTTTGTCGGAGATCTTTGAGCCGGCTGTACTATCCCAGGCGGCTGCAGCGCCGGTTCCGGTACGCAGGAGTTGAACACTGGTACAGCCAAAATCAAAACTGCTCAGGTTTTGAATACTGGCCATAATGTTTTTTGTAACAGGATTATAGAAATGTACTGTTTCAAATGGCCCCAGGTAAGCCTCCGCAGTATTGGCTGCATGGGCAGCAGATTGTATATCGCAGGTAGATGCGCCCTTGATAACAATGCTGTCAATTAATAAAGGTGGATTGTTGACCACCGATGTATTGTTGTGCCATTCAAACGCAATGCGGAAATTGTTGGTTGCTGCTGCCGCAGGCAATAAGATATCTTCCAGTTGTTTGATCTCTCTTCCTGCGATATTGTCTTTCAGCAGGAACCAGGTGCTGCCATTATTAATAGAATAAAGCACCCTTCCAAAATCCCTGCCGGTAGCAGATTCACCCTGGCCAGTGCCGCCACCTTGGTTGTATACTAATTCACCCATACATTTATAGGCATAGCTAAGGTGCATATTGCTAAAACCACTGCCATTAATAACAGGCGATATCAAGCGCACGACTACGCTATCATCCGTTACGGTACCAGAATACGCATAAGCGCTGCCGTTATTAGAGATATAAGCTGCTTTTGAAGGAAACAGCGAGTCTCCGCTGTTCGCAATTACCCAGCGGTTGGGCGAAGCAGCGCCATAGAGCACCGTTTGCTGCCAGTTGCCGGTTCCTGTGGTAATGGTATCAAAAGGTTCGTAATACAATATCTTTCCGGGCGTAGAATCAGGCCGGTGGTCACCATCGGTGATATTCAGGTTAAAAGTGGTGTTGTAATTCTTTTTTATTGCATTGCCACTATTGGCATTTAGCGAAAAATTGATCGTGAGGGTTTCAGTACTCTCTATCACTGCATCGTTGTACACCTTAATGTTGATGAGCTGTGAAAGGTTTGCAGAATCCAGCCTGAAACTTAGTGGCGATACTTCAACATCTTTATTAGTGCCGATCACCAAATTACTACTTCCTGTTGCTAATAAATTGATATCTGCCGGTTTGGATGGGGCATAAGGTATCGACATCCTGATGGTCAATAACCTGTAATCACTGCAGCCGTTCTCTACATTAGCCGAATCTTCATCGGTTGTTTGAGAACCATTTTGAAAAGATATGGTAGGGTTAATGCAAATATTGTTTCTTAACCGGCTCCTGATTAATGCACCCGGTAATGGACCAAAGCCGTTGGCAAAGTTGATGCCCACGCCACCCACAAGATGGCAATAACTCATCATAGTGCCACCGTTAACCGGTGCTGGTCCCGGTGCACAACCGCCCTCTGTTGTATAGCAATTGTCTATTGCGCCTCCCGGCCAGGAACAACTTTGTGTGTGCGGCGAACCGAGGTTATGTCCCACTTCGTGTGTGATCACCATCGCACTCCATGAGTAAGTGGGAAACTGGTTGAAGGAATTGCTGAGGTTGCCGCTAACGCCTGTTTTAAAAGCATCTGAACTGCACAAAATGTCCAGGAAAGCACGGCCACCACCCAATGCACGCTGGCTTAATAAATGCGCCACATCTCCGGGAAAACCGTTTACCATATTGTTTGAAAAAGCAGTTAATGCGGTGGCTGTTGTTGAAGATGCAACATAAGGGTCCTGCACATCCCATACTTTAATGCTGCTGATGCCTGAATTGATGCTGTCATTTTCATACAGCAAATGCACCACGTTAAACAGGGCTGTTACGTAGTTTACGGTATTGCTGATGCTGGATCCATTGTTGACGTAAGTGGAATTGTCTGCTTCAAAATAAATATCTACCGGCTCATTATTTACATTGGCAGTGATATTGTCAATTGTATAATCCGGCACAGGACTTTGGGCGCTAATTTTAGTTTCCTCCGTTCCGCATTCAAACTGGTTTTTTATCAGCAGGCTGCTTTCCCGGTAAATAATGTGTTCGTTATTTGCCAGTGCCGATGGAGTGTTGATGGCGCCGATATTGATATTGCCTTTTTCATCTGCAATTACCGCCACCAGCCTGTCGGCCATGATGCTTACGGCTGCAAAGGAATGCGGCTTGCCTTTTATCTTTCCTTTGTAATGCAACACATTGCCGGCATCGTAGGGAAATTGTTGATGCGGATTGCTTCCGGTCATTACCGAAAAACCTTTTGATAAAATGGTTGAAGTATTCAGCTCCAGTACCACATCCTGGTTTTCAAACTGGAAAGACAATTCCAGCGCTGGCAGTTTGGCTGCGATCAATGCTGCGGCCTTTGCCCTGTCGAACCTGGCTATTTGTCCTCCGGTAAGGTAGGCAGATAGTTCCTTTGAAATGGGCTGATACTGCTTCAACAGCACAACCGTATTGGTTTGGGCGCTGGCAAACAACAACGAAAAAAGGCAACTGATCAGCAGCAGCGTTTTAGGAACAGGCAGGTATTTACTCATTGGATATACTGGAATGATGGATATGCGTTTAATATTAACTGGATAAACGAATTATTGAATATAATATTTTTTAGGTAGAAAATTAGGGGTCAGGGCCTGGAACTGTGAAATGTTGCTGCATCAGAGGCTGACGGACAGGGATTGTATTTTTTACTATTTTGCTTCAAATTTTTTAACTCGATGAAACAACCGCTTTCTGTTGCAGCGTTGCTACTATGCATCACGATTGCGCATGCGCAATTTAAAGTTGAGTACATTGATCTGAAGATAAAGACCAACAGGGATATGCCGTTGCGGTTCTTTTACAAAAATGTTATGGTGCTTGATAACAGGGTCGATTCCAATATCTGCATCATCCAGGATGGAAAAACACCGCCGGCTGTGATGCGTTTTAATGGAACTGCTGCCGGCGCAATTGAAAATTATATCAAAGGCAGAACCGGCCACCTCGAAAAAAACAGCGAAACCTTATTATTGAATATCACTGAAATCAGGGTTCCCAATAAAACCTTTCTCAAAACAATGTCGAAGAGAAGTAACCGCCACGGTTGGGAACGGGTTCGCAATGCATTGTATTTATCGGCCGATGCTTATGCCGGGAATGATGGACATTACAGAAGGCTCTACAGCATCCGCCAGAATCAATATCCTTATGCTGCTGTAAAAGATGCAGTACGAGATGCTCTTGACGACCTGGTAGAATTGACGGAACAGGTAGCGCTGGATGGAGCCGGCAAGAGAGGCCGTGTAACAAAAGCTTATAAGCAGTTCTTGAAAGACAGCACCTGCTTCACATTATACAACGACACAACCGTTTTTACAATTCCGCAGATCAGCATCAGCAAAAGAGAAGAATGGAAAAATTGCAATATTTTAAAACAGGAAACCCCGCCGGTATCAAGGATCTTTCCATTGTTCAGCGATTTTAAAAACAACAATTCCTTACGGGCAGCCTTACAAATTTCTTTCAACGAAGCAAATGCTACTTACGAGATAAAAGTGCTGAAAGGCGACAGCGCTGTAAAAACGATCTATCCCTGGGCGGTGGCCGACAGCAGCTGCTGGTACATCCGGATATTCAAAACCGGTTACCTGAAAATGATAAAACAACAAGCCGGATTTTACTTTACCGTTCCTGACTCCCTGCCTGATATGTACCAACTGCTTTGCGAAGAGTATATCAGTTCAGGAGGTATTTCTGCCGGTGTTGTTGGTGGTGGTGTGATGTCGAAATTCATGTACCCTGATATTATTGCAGATGGCATCGTCAATCTCTTTGAATTGATCGGCAGGCATAAAAAACTGGGCCGCATCGCTAAAAATCCCTACAGCAGCGCCTTCAGGCATTGTTATGTAAACATGGATTCGGGAGATATTATGTACGGAGCGGATGATTGAATAATATCATCCGGCAGGCAAGAGCCGTTGTAATGCAGCTTCTTTTTCCATCAGTCTTTCGAGCAAAACTACCTGGTTGCCGGCCCTGATAAAATTGTGCCCTTCATAGCGGCTGCCATAGTACACATCATTGTTAAGATGATCCGTTAAAAAGCGCAGGGCCTGCATATAGATCATGAATTTTCCGGCATACACAAAATGCGCTTTTTCTTCCTGGCTCAATTCATCCTTCATTTCTGAAAGATATCCTGCTGCAATGGCCTCAAAATAATCTTCCCGGATACGGATCTTCGAAAAATCTTTTTCTTCCTCGCTTACCGGTGAAAGATAGGTTCGCAGCATATCGCCTGCATCGCTGATAAAGTAACCGGGCATTACTGTATCCAGGTCAATCACACAGATCCCCCTGTCGTTATCATCAAACAGCACATTGCTGATCTTGGTATCGTGGTGCGTTACCCTTTTTTTAAAGGCCGGGTTGGCAGAGATCTGTTCACTGGTAGTAACAATCTCTTTATACTGTTTTAAAAAAATGATGATGCCGGCAGCCTGTTTAATTCTTTCCGGGTTACCGGTTGCAACGGCTTGTTCAAACTGCCGGTAGCGCAATGGCAGGTTATGAAAATCCGGTAATGTTACCTTTAGTTTTTCAGCATCAAAGCCGGCCAGTAGTTTTGTAAAACGTCCAAATTGCTGAGCAGCCTCAAAAGCCTGCGCCGGGCTGCTTACTACATCAATGGTATGGGAATTTTTTACAAAAGGAAAGATGCGGAAATAACCTTCATTGCTGATGTGCACCATGTCTTCCTGCTGCAGGGTTTTCTCCGGCGTTACAAATAAATAACCCGGCTGATGTATGGAAAGGTATTCGCTGATAAGCCTGATATTACCGGCGATGGCAGCAGGCGATTTAAAGATCGTATGATTGATGCGCTGCAGGATCAGTTTATTGTTGCCGGAATCGATCGTCCAGGTATGATTGATGAGGCCGGTGCCAAAAGGCTTTACTTCCACTTCATTGGTAAGTCCGTAAACATCGGCTATGTGCTGCATTTGCTCCATGTAGAAAGTATGACGGAATGAAATTATTGAATGATGGCGGGATATAGACGTGCAAACGCTTGCGGAAGAACTGTACTTTTCATTTGTAATCGGAGCAGCAATTATTTTCCATCATGCAGTACCAGTTGCGATTCTAAGATGATCTTGTAATAAGTGGCATTGCTGTTGTCTGCATCCCCGTTCGATTTTTGCTGCAGTAATTCGATGAGCGTTTCGGTAGCTTTTTGTCCCTGCTGGTAAGGGAACTGTTCTACCGAAGCCATCGGCGGAAAGGCAGTATAATTGGTGAGCGGCAGGTTGGCATAACTCACAAAACAAATATCCTTATTGATCTTCAGTTTCATTTTTCTTGCCTGCTGTACGGCGTCCAGCGCAACATAATCGTTGAACGTAACAATGGCTGTGGGCCTGCGTTTGCCGGTGAGCAATTTTTCAGTGGCGGCACAAACACTCTCTGTAGTAAGATCGCAGTTGAGTACCAGCGCCGGGTCGTATTTCAGGCGGCTTTTCGTCATGGCCTGTATGTACCCGTCCAGTCTTTCTTTGGTAGCGGGTAATTTTTCAGGTCCGTTGATCATCCCGATGATGCGGTGTCCTTTTGTAAATAAAAAGTTGATGGCCTGCACGGTGCCGTTAACCATATTACAGGCCACATAATGTATGTTGGGGATCTTTGGAATGCGGTCGAAAAAAACAATGGGAATATTGTACCTGCGCAATGCTTCAAAATGACTGTAATCGTTCGTGTTTTTGGAAATGGAGATCAACAACCCGTCTACCCGGTGCTTTTTCATGGTTTCGATCAGCTGCTTCTCCTTGTCTACACTATCATGACTCTGCCCTAACAGTACCGTATAGTTGCCTTTGTGGGCGGCATCTTCAATACCGCTGATGGCGGCAGAAAAAAACGCCTCACTCAATTCCGGTAAAATAACGCCGATGGTAAATGTTTTTCCCTGCTGGAAAAAAATGGCGGTCTGGTTGGGCTCGTATTGTAACTGCCTGGCCAGTTCCTGCACCCTTGTTTTGGTGCGGAGGCCAATACTTTTGTGATCATGCAATGCCCGGGAAACAGTGGAGACAGAGATGTTAAGTTGCTTGGCAATTTCTTTTATGGTAGGCAATTGATTTTTCATGTAATTAAGCAAATTGTAAGATAGATAAATTATGCAAACGTTTGACTGATTATTACAAACGTTTGACCAGGCTGCCGCCATGCCGGAAGTATTGCAGAACCGTTAACTATCGCTAATTTCCGCTTCGATGAACCTGCAAAAAAATACAGACGCTTCAAAACGATTGCTTTCATTGGATGTGATGAGGGGCCTCATCATGTTGTTGCTGGCAGCAGAAAGTTGTATGCTGTATGAGTATCTTGAACAATTGAAGCCTGCAGGCATCGCAGGTGCATTGGTGCAGCAGTTCTTTCATCACCCCTGGCATGGATTGCATTTTTGGGACCTGGTGCAGCCCGCCTTTATGACAATGGCCGGTGCCGCCATGTACATTTCCTTTTACTACAAAACACAAAAAGGCATTGGTTGGCAGCAGAATTTTAAACACATTGCCGTGCGCTGTCTTAAACTTTTTATCTGTGGTACCGCATTGCACTGTGTATATGCCGGCAGGCTGGTGTGGGAGTTGTGGAATATTTTAACACAGCTTGCTTTCACTACCATCATAGCCTACCTGATCATCCGGCGCTCAGCCGTTTTTCAGATAATTTTTTCGGTGGCGCTGTTGTTGCTGACGGAACTATTATACCGGTTTGTTCTTATGCCAGGCTATGAACATCCATTTGTGACGGGCGAAAATTTTGGTAACTGGATGGATGTAGTATTAATGGGCAAAGTGAACAGCGATGGATGGGTGGCCATTAATATATTGCCAACGGCAGCGCATACCATTTGGGGTGTACTGGCGGGCAGGTTGCTGATCAGCGAACGGAAAGCCGCAGACAAGATCAAATTGTTGCTGATTGCTGCATTGTGTTGTCTCTTACTGGGCTTTGGACTTGACCTGTCCAACATAACACCCATCATTAAACGCATTGCTACTTCATCTTTTGTGCTGGCATCCGGCGGTTGGGTATTGGGGATGCTGGCCCTGCTGTACTGGATAGCAGATGTAAAGCAATGGAATAAACAAGCCTGGATATTTGTAGTGGTGGGAATGAATCCCATCTTTATCTATTTGTTTTTTGAAACCCTCGGCCATCAATGGCTTAACGGTGTGGTAGCCATTTTTGTAAAAGGCTTTGCAGGTTTCACCGGCGCTGGCGATGCCTGGCTCAATGTACTGGCAGCGCTGGCTACCCTGTTTGCCGAATGGTATACCTGTTACTGGTTGTATAAAAAGAAAATATTTTTTAAGTTGTAATGAACATGAAGAACCTACTGCTCATAGCATTTTTTATCACTGCATACCAGTTGAACGCTCAAACCGTACAAAGGGTTTACATTGAGAGTACAGAAGATTTTACCAATCCTGAAAGAGGCTTTTATATTCCGCTCGGTACAAAGGCAAGTGAATTTCAGTTACTTGATGAAGCAAAGCTTATTCATTTTCGTAACCAGCCACAACAATTGCATGGCGCCAGCTATACCATCAATACTTCGCTGATCTACCGTGCCTATGAATTGGATATTTTTAAGGATAAGCCACTCAGCATCGATTTTTTGACCAACCTGCAAAAGGATTTTGATGCGGTAAGAAAAGCCGGCTTAAAGATCATATTGCGGTTTGCCTATACCAACGAATCGCACAGCGGCGATTGTAAAGATCAATACGATATCTGCCCCCCTTACGGAGATGCCCCCAGAGAAATTGTTTTTAACCATGTGAGGCAACTAAAGCCTTTGCTGCAGAAAAATGCAGATGTGATCGCTGTACTGCAGGAGGGATTCATCGGCATTTGGGGAGAGAATTATTTTACAGACTATTTTGGATGCGCCGAGAATGCCGCCGGCAGGATACTGGACAGTAGCTGGGTACACCGCAACCTGTTGTTGAAATACCTGCTGGATGCGATGCCTTTAAACAGGATGGTACAGGTTCGTACACCGCAAATAAAGCAGCGTTTTGTGTACGGGCCAGGCGCTAAACCAACTGCCGCACCGCTTTCTTTGCAAGCTGCTTACAGCAAAAAGAATATTGCCAGGATCGGGTTTCACAATGACTGTTTTTTGGCCAGCAGCGATGATTACGGAACCTTTTTCGATTATGGCAACTCTGCTTCAAAAAAGGATACTGCTAATTTTCGCATGCGCAGGTATTTTGAAGCAGACAGCCGCTATGTAGCCGTTGGTGGCGAAACCTGCGACGATGCCTACAGTCCGCAAAACGACTGTGCGCCCATTGGCATTGCAGAACAGGAGATGGCGGCTATGCATTACAGTTATCTCAATGCGGCTTACAATAACCAGGTGAATAACGACTGGGATTCGCTGGGCTGTATAAAAAGTATCCGGCAAAAACTGGGTTATCGGTTTGTGTTGAAACAGGCGCAGTTTCCTGCAAAAGCAACCCGTAGTTTTTCTGTGTCTCTCCAACTGGAAAATAAAGGATATGCGTCACCGTACAATCCAAGGCCGGTACAACTGCTGTTGCGCCATAAAAAAAGCGGGAAAATTGTGAGCTTCAATTTTCATACAAATATCCAGCAATGGTTTACCGGGAAGATATCGCTGAAACAGCAATTCGTATTGCCCCCCGGTATTGAAAAGGGAGCCTGGCAACTATTGTTGAATCTCCCGGATGGTTACAGAAGTCTTCAAAGCAATCCCGCCTACAGCATCCGGCTGGCAAATGAAAATATGTGGGAGGCAGCCACCGGCTTTAATGACCTGGGGCATGAGTTAATAATAAATTGACCGCTTAGACTTCCCCTCACAGGTACGGGATTATTTTGTGTGATCTTACAATCATCTTTTTGTTGTTCTGCTGAATTTATCCGCATACATTTTATATACCACTGAAGCCAATCCGAGCCTGTCTCAAAAAAACAAACCTGTTATATTGCGTTAGATCGAAATGTGTGCAGGTTTGTTTTTCATTCGCTGTTGTATTTTGTTCCGCTAAATATCGCCATGAATAGAACTTCTAAGAGCAGGTTTTTTGCCTTTACACATGCGTTTAATTTGTATTATCAGCATTCAGTGCAGTTATTAGGCCTGTCAAGGGTATGTGCCAATGTTATTTTATAAAACTTACGCAACCGTTTGCCATGCCTACTCAAGCGTTTGCGTAGGTGAAGCAATTGCTCTTACGCAATAACAGTTATACTATTTTAAGAAAAATGTTGTCATCTTAGACGTATCAAATTTTTCTTCACAACTATCCAAAACTTACATTGCATGTTAACTCCATTATTCAAGAAGTGCTTTTCATTCCTGCTGGCATTAACAATGCTTGTTGGTGCAGCCGAAGCACAAAAAACAATCTCAGGTAAGGTTACCGACCGGGATGGTAATCCAATACCGGATGTAAGCGTCCAGGTTAAAGGAACCAACACCAGTACTGCCACCAACCGGAAGGGTGATTTTGTAATTACCGCATCGGCCAACGATTCGCTGGTATTTACTTCCATTGGTTTTTCTGCCGCTACCGTTGCAGTAGGTAACAGGTCAACAACCGATGTAAAGCTGTCGCTCGACAATAAAGGATTGGATGAAGTAGTAGTGGTTGGATATGGTACACAAAAGAAAAGAGACCTCACTGGTGCCGTTTCGTCTGTGAAGGCAAAAGACCTGGTGATCTCCTCTGGTCCTGAGATCGGCAATATGCTCAAAGGCAAAGTAGCGGGACTTACCATCCGGCAAAACAGTGCCCAGCCGGGTGGTGGCCTGGATATACAGATCCGTGGCAAGGCTGGTTCTCAATATACAAGTGGTGATCCACTGTATGTAGTGGATGGTTTCCCGTTAACCGACCTGCTTCAGCCGGGCAGTGGCCCCGGTGGCCGTTATTTTTCCGGTACCGAAAGTCCGTTGAACTCAATCAATCCAAATGATATCGAATCCATCGAAGTATTAAAAGATGCCAGCGCCACTTCTATTTACGGTGCAAGGGCCTCCAATGGCGTGATACTCATCACTACCAAAAGAGGCAGTGATGGAGGCCTGAAAGTGCAGTACTCCAATAATTTCTCTGTACAGAAATACAATAACCCCTTCGATGTACTGCCGCTGAATGAATGGATGCAGGTTCGTAACGAAGCCGGCTTTGAACAATGGCAGTTTGAAAACAATGTATATCCTTACGGTACAAGAACGCAGGCAGAAGCAGAAGCAAACCCTGTAAACGGTCCGTATAGAAAACTGTACACACAAAATGCGATCAATAATGTTGGCAGGGGAACCGATTGGTTTGACCTGGTTACAAGAGATGGATCTACCCAGCAGCACAATATCTCAATGTCGGGCGGAACCAAATACACCAAGTATCTGTTGTCGGGCAATATCTACGATCAAAAAGGGATCATCAAAAACTCGGGTTTCAAAAGGTATTCTTTCAGGGCAAATGTTGACCAGGAGATCAGCAAATACCTGAAAGTGGGGTTGAGCTTAACTGCCAGCCGGATCGACAATGATAATACACAGCTTGGTTCAGCAGAAGGCAACGATAATTTTGAGAACTCGGGCATCATCAGGGCAGCCATCCAGCAGGGGCCGCATATACAGGCCATTGATGAAAACGGCAACTATCCATTGAACCCGCAGTTGGCACTGGAACCCAATCCTTATTCGTTGCTCACCATTACAGACAAAGGCAGAACAGAAAGATTGCTTGGAAACTTTTTTATCGACATCATGCCGGTAAAAGATCTTACCATAAAATTAAAAGCGGGTATGGATAGAGGTTATGCACAACGGCACAGCTATCTGCCCACCACCACATTGCATGGCGCACTGGAACATGGAAGGGCGTTTATTTCAAATGCAGACAATGACCATTATTTGTTAGAGGCTACTGCCAACTATACAAAGACGATTGCAAAGGATCATAAGTTTGAACTGCTTGGAGGTGTATCACAGGAAAAATTCATCAACAGGTTCAATAGCGAAGGTGCCAGTGGTTTTGTTACCGATGCTTTTTTATGGAACAACCTCAATGCAGGAAGCGTTCCGCTGCAAAGCAATTCTGCCGGTTCAGAAAACAAGCTCCGTTCATTTTTCGGAAGACTGAATTACAATTACAAGAGCCGTTATTTCGCCAGCGCCAGCGTTCGTACAGATTATGCTTCTGTGTTTGCGGCGAATCATAAATCAGGAACCTTTCCTTCCGTAGCGCTTGCATGGAATGTGGCAGAAGAACCATTTTTTGGTAGTTTGAAAAACACCGTATCGCAATTGAAACTGAGGTTGAGCTATGGTCAAACCGGTAATGCTTCGATCAACTCCACAGCGGTGGAAGCAAGCAATGCCTTTGCTGCTTACACAGCTTATCCAGCCTGGCTTTCAGGCAACGACCTGAAGATGATCGGCGTATCATTGTCAAGGCTTGAAAACCCTGATCTGAAATGGGAAACTACTACCGGCAAAAACATCGGGCTTGATTTTTCTCTTTTCAATGGCAGGGTAGATGGGTCTGTAGAAGTTTTCAGCAATGAGGTTTCTGACCTGCTCAATATTAAAGACCTCAATTCTTACCAGCCGGTAAACCAGGTTTTTTATAATATCGGTAAAACGCAAAGCAAAGGTTTTGAGATCAGCATCAGTACCAGGAATATCCAAACCAAAGATTTTTTGTGGAGAACAACCTTTACTTTCTCACATTACAAAGACAACTGGAAAGAAAGAACACCGGACTGGAAACCCTCTGTATACGAAAGTGAAAACGATCCGCTCAGGCCGATGTACTACAGGGTATCAGATGGCATATTGCAGGTGGGCGAAACCAAACCTGGTTCTCAACCTGAGCTAAAACCGGGCATGATCAAGATCAAAGACATTGATGGATTCCAGAGAGATGGCAGCGGTAACCCGGTAGTAGATGCCAATGGCAGGTTTATAAGAACCGGTAAAGCAGATGGTATCATTGATGATGCTGATACCAGGCTTCTCGGAACCACCGACCCCAGTGCGATGGCAGGCATCACCAATATCATCACTTACAAAAACTTCAGCCTCAATTTTGATTTCAATGCCTTGTTTGGCCGCCGCATTGTTGATCCCAATTATGTAAGTTATGGTTTCAGTGCTTATGGCATTTATTCAAACGGCTACAATGCGTTAAGATCAGTGAAAGACAGGTGGACACCGCAAAATCCTTCAACTAAAAATCCAAGTTCGTTCTGGGGTTTCTCGCCATACGGTGTGGGCGATTTCTTCTTGCAGGATGCCTGGTTTGTAAGATTGCAGAATGTATCGCTGGGATATAATATTCCCCGGAAAATATTTAAAAATGTATTCAGTGCCGCCAGGGTGCATGTAGATGCACAGAATCTTTTAGTCATCAGTCCTTACACAGGTGTTGACCCGGAAACAGATTCTTACACTGCCGCCTATCCCTATATCAGAACCTTCACCTTCGGCCTAAACCTTAGCTTTTAATTTGTAAAAAAAGAAATGATATGAAACGCTATACATTTTTATTATTACCCATCCTCTTCCTGGCAAACAGTTGTACCAAGGATCTGCAGCCGGTGAACTACGCAGAGATCAATCCGAGTATCTTTCCTAAGTCTGCTGCAGATCTGGAAGCAATGGTAAACTCCTGTTACTACCCGTTACGGGGCGCCTGGTTTGATGGGATCTTTTCCACCTCGGAAAGAGGCGTGATGTTTTTAAGTGATGCCACTACAGAGATATTGCATGGCAAATATGGCGACCAGCTAACGGCATCGCTGCATAACTATCGCCCAACCGATGAGTTGTTTACCCGTTACTATGATGATTTTTACAATAAGATCAGCAGGATGACGATTACCATCGACCTGATACAAAATTCTTCTTTGAGCGATGAACTTAAAAAGAAAGCCATTGCCCAGGTACGTTGCGCAAGGGGGCTTCTTACTTACACACTGTATGACCTGTATGGTCCGCTTGTGATTGCGCCACTCGAAGTGTTGAAGAACCCGTTGCAGGAAGCGCCATTGGCAAGATTGTCCAACGATGAAATGGTAGCCTATATGGAGGCAGATCTGGAAGCCGCAGCACAGGACCTGCCTGACCCACAGGAAGCTGAATACGGAAGGTTTAACAAAGCGCTTGCAAAAATGATCGATATACGGTTGAACCTGCATGAAAAGAACTGGACCAAAGTGAAAACCCTCTGCGACGATATTATTGCGTACAACGCCTATTCACTGGATGCCAATTACAAAGCCATGTGGGATATTGATGGCGCAAAGGCAAGTCATGAAGTGATCTGGGCTATCCCCTGCGATTATGCAGGCACCAGCGAAAACCAATGGCAACTGATGGTACTGCCATCCAACTACCCGGGCAAAGGTGGCTTTGGCACCATCACCAGCACCTGGTGGTTTTACGACCGCTTTGAAGCAAATGATAAAAGAAAAGAAATGCTGATAACAGAATTTACCGGCACAGACGGCATTACGTATAACAGGGCCAGTCCCGGCAGCATCCTGGATTGGGGACCGCTTCCGTTGAAGATTCATCCTGATGCCGAAAGAACCACCGGTTTAACTACGGTAGATATTGTGATGTACCGCTACGCTGATGTGCTGTTATCAAAAGCAGAAGCCATTGCCAATGCCGGCGCACCAACACAGGAAGCAATGGACCTGGTGAATACGGTAAGAAGAAGGGCTGGATTAACAGATAAGCAATTGTCTGGCTACAGTTCACTGGCGGCTTTCAACGACCTTATATTGCTGGAAAGAAGTCATGAGTTTTGGTGTGAGAATGGCCAGTACCGTGCAGACCTGATCCGTCATGGAAAATTTGTTTCCCGTTGCCAGGAAGTAACACAATCCACTTACACAGGACCTAACAAGGTCGTATATCCTTTTTCATTAAAGGCTGTAAGTGAAGGCAAAGGAAAGTTTGTTCAGAACCCGGGATATAATTAAGATGGTGAATCGGTAATGGCGAATGGTCAATGGTGAATCGTCAATAGTGAATCGTCAATGAGTGCTGCCTATTTATTTTTTTATGCCGGCAGTAGTTTTTTATGGCGTCATCGTTGTGTCACTCACTTGTACTGAATACCAATTTGAATCTTTTTTTATCTGTGAAAATATTAAAGCGACGAATTAAAAGTTATTATGAAATTAAAGACTGGATATAAAATATTGCTCTCCGTTGTATTGTGTAGCAGTGCAGGTTGTAAAAAAACATCCACTACGGTGCCGCCTGTTGACGAAGGCGTAACCTATACTGTTTCAAGTGCTATCTTTCCCAACCCCGAAAGAGGCTTTATGCGAACCATGGATGTGCATTCGGAAGGAGCAGGGTTGATCCAAACCCAGTTGAATACATTTCGCAGTCAGAACATTTCACTGGTATTGAGATTTTATTACCTGGAAGCTTTTAAGAACCAGGCCATCAGCACCACTGAACTTGCTTTGATACAGGATGACCTGGATAAAATACGAACTGCAGGATTGAAAGCGATACTGCGTTTTGCGTACACCGATGATTTGTCCGGCACAGATGCGCCTTACTCCATCATTGCCCGGCACCTCGATCAGTTGCAGCCAATTTTTGCAGCCAACCAGGATGTGATCGCCTTTGTACAGGCCGGGCTCATTGGCGCCTGGGGCGAATGGCACAGTTCAAGCAATGGACTCGCCACCACCGATAATCAACGATTGGTACTTACCAAATTACTGAGTGTGGTGCCTGCTGATATCATGGTGCAGGTAAGAACGCCCGGAATGAAGCAACAGATATTTAATACCACGCTGCCCATAGATGCAGCCATCGCTTATTCAACTGAAAACCGGGCAAGGGTGGGCCATCACAATGATTGTTTTTTAACCGGCGGCACAGATTATGGCACTTATACCAACGTTGCTGCAGAAAAGCAGTATATCAGCAATGAAGCATTGTATGTGCCAACAGGCGGCGAAACCTGCCCGCCATCACCGGGCTATGACCCCAGTTGTTTTGAAGGACGCAACGAGATGAAACTACTCAAATGGACCTACCTCAACCTCGACTGGTACCCGGCCACCATCAATGCCTGGAAAAGCTCCGGCTGTTTTGATGAATTCCAAACTAACCTGGGATACAGGCTGGCGTTAGTAAAGTCGAAATTTCCTAAAACAGTTGCGGCTGCTGCAAGCCTTGCGGCAAACATCACGATCACCAATAAAGGCTACGCACCACTGTACAATAAAAAGATGAGCTACCTGGTATTTAAGAATAAAGCATCCGGAACGTATTTCGAAAAACCACTCCTGGTTGACCTGCGTACCTGCAAACCACTGGTAGAATTAGCGGTGAGCGAAAATGTAAATCTATCTGGCATTCCTGCTGGTGATTATCACCTGTACCTGAGGATAGCCGATAAGGCAGCCAGCTTAAAATCAAGAATTGAATACGCCGTTCAACTGGCCAATACCGATGTATGGGTAACTGACAACGGCGGCATGAACGATCTCAAACAAGACATTACCATCAATTGATCAACAACATTAAAAGCTAACAATATGAAAAGAAGTATTTATGTATTTGCCACCCTCCTGCTGGTATTGGGTACTGCTTCCTGCAAAAAGGAAACAACAGGCGGTGGTCTGAAAGCAGTTTTCAGTTATGTGGCTGATGGCTACAAAGTGAACTTCACCAATTTTTCCAGTGGGGCAACAGAATACCTGTGGGATTTTGGCGACGGCAGCGGGCAAACTTCTACCGGCAAAACACCGCAGCACATTTTTACAAGAAAAGGCGACTTCCTTGTTTCGCTCACTGCAAAAAGCGGAACGGCCACCAATACCTTTATCGACACCGTTAGTGTGATCGGCCCTAACATAAAAATTGACGGAGATTTTTCCGACTGGCAATATGTTCCTTTCACATACGAAAACCCCGACAGCTTTGCGGGAAGTGTTCGTGCCGTGAAAGCTTTTGCTTCCAGCACCAACATTAACTTTTACCTCGAGGGAACCGCTGATATGAACATGGAGATCATCGACCTGTACATTGATGCAGACAATGATCCTGCAACAGGGTTTGCCACCTGGTTATACCCTGCAGGTTCCGGCGCTGATTTTCTTTGTGAAGGAAGCCCGGTAGGTGGCTGGGGTGATGTGTTTGCACACCAGGGTCCGGGTACAGGCTGGGGATGGAATTCCGTTTCCTCTTTTACAGATGCATTTCATTTTTCAACCCTTTCTACCACAGGCGGCAAAAAAACAATCGAATTTTCTGTAAAGAAATCTGTGCTGGGACCGATCAGCAACGCTATCAATTTCTGTTTGGTAGAATCTACCTCGGGCTGGGCTGAAGTTGGAAAGATACCGGTATCAGAAACACCTGCTTCAAAATTTATACAGGTGCCGCTATAACGTGGAGCCCTGTTTCCCTGTACCTGCACGGTAAAAAGAATGGACAGGGAGATGTATACACGGCTGATCAATTGTAACCCAAAAAACAAGAAGGTGCAAGTAAAGCTAACAACCAACCAGCAACCGGCAGCAACAGCAGTTGCCGGAGCCAATGATGAAATAAAACTGTACAGCATTGAAAACAATCATGGTACAACCTTAACCGCCTGCAACCTGGGAGCCACCGTTGTATCCTTGCTGGTGAAAGACCGCAATGGTAAGTTTAAGGATGTGGTATTGGGTTACGATGATCCGTTGGCCTATTTAACCGATGAGTTTTATATCGGCGGTATCATCGGGCGTTTTGCAAACAGGATCGCAGGGAACGAAGTGTTCATCAACGGTCACGCCTACCAGCTTACCACAAAGGCCGGCGGTTATCACCAGCATGGCGGCAACAAAGGTTTTAATAAAAAACTTTTTACTGCGGCCTTAGTATCGCAGCCGAAACAAAACAGCATCGTATTCAGCTATACCAGCCCTCACCTCGAAGAAGGCTTTCCGGGTGAGTTAACACTGGAAGTGATCTATACCCTGGATGATGAAGATGTGTGGACGGTGGAGTACAAGGCCGCTTCCAGCAAAACAACGCTGGTAAATTTTACACAGCACACTTATTTTAATCTCACCGGTAATCCTGCAAATAAAGTGGATGAGCACCAGTTAAAGATACTGAGCCAGTATTACCTTCCCGTAAATGGTATCCAGGTACCAACAGGAGAATTGTGCCCGGTAAAGGATACGCCATTTGATTTTTTACATTTTAAAACCATTGGCCAGCACCTGAAAACAGATGATGCACAATTAAAACTGGGCAATGGATATGATCACAGTTTCATTCTTGAAAAACAACACAGCGCTCATTTAAAGCATGCAGCCATAGTGAAAGAACCCGGCACAGGTATCCAGATGGATGTTTACACTACAGAACCTTCTGTACATCTTTACAGCGGCAACTATTTAAAAAATGTAAAAGGTAAAAAAGGAATTATTTACCAGCAGCGTTCGGGTCTTTGCCTGGAAACGCAGCACTTTCCCGATGCACCCAATCATCCGCATTTTCCTTCAACTGAATTAAAAGCAGGTGAACAGTTCTACAGCAAAACCATTTTTAAATTTTCCATTGAGTAATTTTTTGCGATTCCGGCAGGCTGAAATGAAATCCCGGTTGGGCATACAAATACACTGTCTTTTATTTTCCCTCCTCAGCAGTAGAGAAAAATCTACATTTTCCTGTTAAAACATATTTTTTTCAGATGGCATAGAATTCGGGCTATACCTGTATAAACTATTGCTATGAAAGATTCTTATGAGGCTTACGTAAAGGAAGTAAATGGGATACCTTTATACTTTGTTAAGCACTTCCTGGTTTTCCCGGAGTACAGCAATATTGATCCGCTAGTGCAGGGATATGGTATGCATGCGGATTTTGAGAAAGCCTGCAATATTGCAGGAATCCTGGATCCGGCCATTCGTAAAAGTATCTTTCCCGTTCAATCAACAGAAAGCACGGATGAGGCAAAACTGGTTGATATTTCTGCATACCGGGCTCAAAAAAGACTGTCACGATAATATTTTTTTCAATGCTTCATCAACCAACAACAGGTGGCTACTAAAAGAGCAGGCGTTTTAAGAATTGGTACCAGCAATATTGTTCTCCCTGGCAATAAACAGTCATTCCCGCCGGAATTCCGCAACCGGTCAAGATTGTGCTACTACAGTTCTCTCTTTAACACGCTGGAAGTAAACAGCAGTTTTTACAAGATCCCGATGCCGTCAACTTTTGAAAGATGGTCAACAGAAGCAGGGGAGGATTTTCAATTCAGTATAAAATTATTTAAAGAGATCACGCACGCAAAAGAGTTAAAGATCGTAAGCGGTGATATAGACAGGTTTCTTTCCGCAGTAGAAAGCTTAGGAACAAAAAAAGGTTGCCTGCTGGTACAGTTTCCCGGAAAGATAACATTGGATTATTACCGGCAGGTAGAAGAAATGTTGAATCATATCAGGCAATATCCTGCCGGTACCCCATGGCGGATAGCGGTAGAATTCAGGAATGATAGCTGGTACATCGCAGAAGTGAATGAGCTGCTGGATCATTGTGGGGCTTCGCTGGTGTTACATGATATACCCAAAGGAAAAAATGCGGCGACAGTTAACCGGAAGGCAGACTTTATTTACATTCGTTATCACGGCCCAACAGGAAATTACCGTGGATCGTACAGCAATGAATTTTTGGAAAAGGAGTGGAAGAAAATAAGCGGTTGGCTAAAGAAGGGAAAAGATGTGTATGCCTATTTTAATAATACCATTGGGGAAGCATTTGAAAATGCCATTGCTTTAAAAAGGATCAGCTCCGTTCATAAGTGATCAGGAGTATGATGCTGCAATTAAAATTTTAAACTCATGGGATATCTTTTTTTGATCCTCACAATTATAAGTGAAACCGCAGCCGTCATCTGTATGAAACTCTCTGCAGGTTTTCAAAACAAGTGGTATACGGCGTTCGCAGTATTGAATTATGCGCTGAGCTTTGTATTTCTTACCATATCATTAAAACAACTTCCGGCCGGTATTGCCAATGCCACCTGGGCCGGTGCAAGTACAATACTGGTTGCCATTGCAGGTGGATTACTGCTTAATGAAAAACTCAGTACACTGCAATTGATATCATTGTTGTTGATTGTGATCGGTTTGATCGGATTGAATGTCGCCACGCCATCCATTAATAAATAAAAAGAGGGTGTTGTATAAACAAAAGGAACAAGAAAAGCGCAATTAAGATTTAGACTATTCATCTTTCTTAAATAAAAAGCGCTCTTCCTGTTCCTTATTTATATTTTATCAAGCCAGCATCCGCACATTGGGTTCCCGGTCAAAGTACCGTTTAGCTGCTGCTGCTACAAAATTCTTCCCGGCTTCCTGTACACCTTCGTCCATGGCCACACCTGCTTTCTCCAATAATGGCATTGCTTCCTTTGTGTAACCAATCGCTTTCAGGTGCCCGAAAGCGTCCATCACAAACTGCACTGCTGCGCCTTCTTTCAATAAGGTTTCGGTTCCCTTCTGTGACAATACAATCGCAACTGCATCAAAAAGCTGCGAAGGAGATCCGGCAAGTTGTCCATGTGCTTTTATACCACTGTTGTTATTCAGTACGAGTCCGTTTAATTTACGGGCGATCAATTTTACAGAACCGCCGGCTTTGCTGATGTCTTTTTGCAGTTTTTCGATCAGCGCAGCATCACTTCCGTCATCGATCAAAATACCAACACATCTTCCCTGCAAGGTCTCTTTCATGTTCTTTTGTATCGACAATGCAGGTGATGGTTTGAATTCCTGCACAGGCGCCGCAGCCGCTGCCTTTGCCGGAAGTGAAACACCAAGCCCTTTTGCAACACGTGCCGCCAATTCTTCGGACACGTTGCGGAGATTTGCCAGCATCCTTGGTGGAACATGATCCAGTGTTACCTTGGATAATTCAAATACGAAAGCAGAAGCGATGTGCGCCTGCTCATTCGGCGTTTGCGAATGAAAGAACATTCTTGCCTGGCTGTAATGATCGGCGAATGATGCCGGCCGTATCCTTAGTTTATCTCCCTGCTCTTCCATCTCCGGCCTCCCTGCAACACTGCTGAAACCTGTAACCGGGCATTCCCTCGGGCCTGCATTTTCACCGGCGGCATCTAAACTGTTCGGTTCATAATTACTCCTTCCCTTTGGAACCTGCATCTGCATCTGCCCATCTCTTTGAAAATTCATGAAGGGACACTTGGGCGCATTCACCGGTATCTGGTGAAAATTGGCCGTGCCGAGTCTTGATTTTTGTGTATCCAAATAACTGAACAACCTGCCCTGCAGCAATGGATCGTTCGTAAAATCGATACCGGGTACTATGTTGGCCGGGCAGTAAGCAACCTGTTCTGTTTCGGCAAAAAAGTTGTCCGGGTTCCGGTCGAGTACCATGCGACCGATGATCCTTACCGGTATCACTTCTTCGGGAATGAGCTTGGTAGAATCCAGCACATCATAAGGCAGTGAGTCTGCCTTTTTCTGATCAAATACCTGTATACCCAGTTCCCATTCAGGAAAGTTGCCACTGTCGATGGCTTCAAACAGGTCCCTGCGGTGATAATCGTTGTCGGCCGCCTGCAGCTTCAATGTTTCATCCCATACGGTAGATTGTAAACCGGCCTTTGGTTTCCAGTGAAACTTTACAAAACTCGTTTTGCCTTTTGCGTTGATGAACCTGAAGGTATGAATACCGAAACCTTCCATCATTCTTAAAGAACGTGGTAAGGTGCGGTCGCTCATAGCCCACATGAGCATGTGAGAAGTTTCGGGCATCAATGAGGCAAAATCCCAAAACGTATCGTGTGCACTGCCGGCCTGCGGATAGCCACGATCGGCTTCCATTTTAACTGCATGTATCAGGTCGGGAAACTTGATGGCATCCTGTATAAAAAACACGGGGATGTTATTTCCAACAAGATCCCAGTTGCCTTCTTTTGTATAAAATTTTACTGCGAATCCTCTCACATCTCTTGGCGTATCTACTGAACCTGCTCCACCTGCAACGGTAGAAAAGCGGGTGAACAACGGCGTCTTTTCTCCCGCCCGCTGAAAGATATCAGCTTTGGTAAGATCTGCCAGTGATTCGTACAATTCAAAAAAGCCATGTGCGGCTGAACCCCGGGCATGTACAATGCGTTCGGGTATGCGCTCATGATCAAAATGAAATATTTTTTCACGGAGTACAAAATCTTCCAGCAGCACCGGGCCACGGGCTCCGGCCTTCAGGCTGTTCTGGTTGTCGGAAATGTGAATGCCCTGGTTGCTGGTTAAAACCGGGTGTTGCTCATCTTTGGTTTGGTGGGTTTCACCACCGGCGGTTTTTTTCTTACTGCTCTTCATGACAGGAATTTTTATTAATAAGGAATGTTTAAAATTGAATAGCTTAAACAGGAATTTGTAAACTTTACGGGTAGGCTCAGCGAAAGAGAATGCTGAACGATGCAGGTGGCAATTGATTAACCCTCTCCACCCACTTCTATCCCGTCGTTGCCAAGTACAGGTTCTACCGGAATATCCTCATCCTGCAAACTTTTTTTTACTTCCACTTCTGTTTCTTTCTTCTCCTGTTCTTCGGGGTTGGTATTTTTTTCAGGCTGGGCTGGTATTGGGATACTTTCGTCTTTTTTATCCTCAATGAAAACCGTGTTTTCTGTTTCTGTGATCTGTTGGGTAGTTTCTCTGATGGGTGATTGTTGTGTCATATGATCTTTTTGAACTACCGGAGCTGCGTCCAAATAAGTGCCAGAATCAAACCTGTTCAATCGCAGGAAGCAGGATCGTTTTAAACCTGCAAAAACGTAGGCTCCTGGAACGGGATGAACATTTTAATAAAAATAGCGGGGATTTTTTTGGACGGATTCCCAGCTTGGGGAACTCAATTACAACCAAGATAGGTAGCTTCCGGGCCCGAGCAAGGCAGTTTTAGAAATTCAACAGGTAGAATACTATAAAAAAGCAGCGTGAACAGTTCACTTCTTTTTCTTACCCCAGTTATCTTCCATTTGATCATAGGATTTCCTGGTGACTGTAGATTCTTTCTTGCTCCGTGAAATTCCTTTTTCTTTTCTTGCGTTGATATTATTGACAAGAGAATTTTTTACGTGGAGTTTATTTGTTTTCTTCTTTGGGGTGGGCATATCTTTTTTAAAGACAATAACAAACGATGTTCCTTAAAATGATTGAGCAGGAAAAATTTTGTGAAGTCCGGATTTTCAGGGGATATTATTTGATCTGGAAGAAATGCGGTCATGAATAATTAAAATAACCAAACCTGTTACATTTCGTTGATCAAAATGTTAACGGGTTTGGTTTCCGGTGTTGATTATTTGTTTTTGTAGCGCTAGTCTTTTGGCTCCCACAACTCAACCTTGTTTCCTTCTGCATCAAGTATGTGGATGAATTTGCCATAGTCATAGCTTTCTATCTTGTCTACGATGGTTACGCCATTCTTTTTTAATTCTTCCACCAGTGCCTCCAGGTTTTCAACACGGTAATTGATCATAAAATCCTGGCCGGATGGTTCAAAGTATTTGGTGGTTTCAGGAAAAGGGGTCCATTGTGTTTGCGCTTTTTTTGTACTGTCTGCACCCTCATACCATTCAAAACTTGCGCCATAGGGATTGGTATTTAAACCAAGATTGTTCTTATACCATTCGGTCATTTTTTTGGGATCCCTGCATTTGAAAAAAATGCCACCGACACCTGTTACTTTTTTCATTGTTGTTAAGTTTTTATGTTGATTTGTGATGATTGCGTTCACTGCAAAGCCTGAAAGAAAAGATGCGGCGATGATTAAGATCACCAGGTAGGTTTTTTTCATGTGATGTAATGTTTGTTGTTGCTGATGCCGCCAGTTACGATTTTACTAGTGGAGGAATTGCACCGGTAATAAAAAATTATTGATGAAGTTAAAAACTAAATTTGAAAGTTTGTTGCCAGGTAGTAGTTGCATTTACTGAATGCCAGGCTCTGAAGGAAAATCAATCAATCTATGGACATGCATGTCAGGGACATCAATAGCGTTGAATACCGCTTTATTAGTTCCGTTGCCTGTCCCATTCGATGGTTTTTTGATGCCAGTATTGGTAAGTGATCGTTGTGTCAAGTTGTATTTTATAATTGAAAGCTTCATTTCTAAAAAAGAGAATGGTTTGTTTTGAAAGAGACTGTATGGTAATGGTGTTTTTATCTATTAAAATATCTGCTATTCCAAGATCGGAATTCAACCTCAGTACTTCAACTGAAGAGTCTCCTTTTGTAATGGATACAATATTCGCCAGGCTGTATAAGGTAGCTTCATTGTACCAATGTGCCTCAATGTCGCCCCCAGCCACAATGATTTCACCGGGTCTCTTAGTTTTGTTTTTGCATGATAGCATGAGCAACGGGAATAAGAAAAAGCAAATGATACATCTCATAAAAATTTTTTTAAAATAGCACAGCACAAGCGGTCATTTTTTTTAAAGTATTAGTGCATTACCTGCAGGTTCACCCCCTGGGATACCGCTACATGACCAGTATTCGTGATCGTCAGCGATCTGCATACCGAATTGGTAGTAACATTCACCGTTCCATAACTTACCAGTACATCTATGTTTTCGTCGGGTACTTTGTTGCACGACCAGTTGGCAGGGTTGTTCCAGTTTGAATTGGAACCGATCCATTTATTGGTGAAGATGAGTTTGTAAGACTGGCTGAAGAGCCTGTTGCCCACCACACAACGGTAACTGTAATTGTACCAGGCAGATGGAATGGCGGTTAGTTGCAGTGCGCTGTCGGTAACACCCGAAAAATGAAGGTCATTACTGATATTGTGATATCCCGTGCCCGTATCCTGTTGCCATTGGTAAAAAGAGCCTGTCAGGTCGCACAATAATTCCACCCCTGCCGCTGCGCAGATCGTTTGCGGCAGGGCTTGTCCCACATTATTTTTGTAAATAGATATCCCTTTATCCTGCGAACTGCAGGTCACAATATCCGGTTTGCCATCGAGGTTAAAATCGCCGGCTTCTATCCCGTAAGGATTGTACAGGTAGGCGTATGGAGGATATATGGTCACTTCTGCATCATTGCTGATGGCCCCCGGCACTGAGTTATTCTTTGAAACGGTGAAATGATCAGAAGGAACACTGCTTTCCGATGCAAACATGCCATCCGGCTTGCCGTCACCGCTGATATTATCAATGCAGGCTGCAGCGGATAAACTTATTTGTAAAAGATGGTTACCGGTTGTATCAAAAGAAAAGTTGCCGCTGGTTCCTGTATTCCTGAAAACATGCAGGTACCCTTTCCTGTTCATCGCCACAATATCGGGTTTGCCATCATTGTCATAATCCAGTATAGCGAGGTATGCACTGTTTAAGAGTGAGCCAGGGAAAATAAAGTTAACAGCATTGCCAAAAGAAATATTGCCCGGTGTACTGTTATTGTGGAAACAGGATATGCTGGTAGAATCAGTATACCGGTAATTCAATGTTACTAAATCTTTTTTGCCGTCGCCATCAATATCCCCTGCGGCGATCATTTTGGCATTTCCCTCGCAATTGTATTCGATGGTTTGTGCAAATGATAAATTACCGGGATTGCCGGTGTTGCGGATCACAGATAATTTTTTGTAATTGAAACTGGCCATGGCAATATCATTTCTGCCGTCATCATCCAGGTCTGCAATTACCGGTTCCTGCGATCCATCGGACATATCCATCTTCAGAGGCGTTGCAAAAGAAATCGAATCTGCCGTACTGTTGTTTTTCAAAATGTAAAAATAAGTGCGGTTGGTAGCAGTTACAATATCAGGAAGTCCGTCACCATCAAGATCATTCATATCAAATCTTCCCAGGTCGTTCGGCTGTATGGTGCCAAGTACAAGCTTATTGCCAAATGCAATATTGCCCTGCGATCCCGTGTTTTTGTAGGCTGTGATGGTATTGCCGGCTGTTTCTCTTACCACAATATCAGGCTTGCCATCATTGTTAATATCTCTTGCCTTTATATACAAAGGTGAAAAGCTGGTGGGATTGCTGTAAAAAATATTATAGGCGTTTGTAAAAGAACCGCTGGTAAAATTGCTGCTGTCTGCAAAGGTTAGTGCAAATGGTTTAACCGAACTGCCTGTCAGGTGAGTGCTGGTATTTAAGACCGATACTGGTTTGTAAGAAGCGCCGGCAGGAACAATACAATTTACCTGGTTGGGAGCAGATGAAACAACCGTTGCCCTTACAGCACCAAAGTAAACAATGTTATCGTTACCGAAATTAGTTCCTGTAATTGTAACTGCAGTGCCTGCAGGTCCTGAGGATGGCTGCAGCGAACTGATGACCGGCGGTGCCGATGCCGGCGGCGGAAAATAAGTAAAGCTGGCTGCTGAAGAAAAAAGATGCCTGCCATCAGAAAAAGAAACTGCACCGGTGGCGCCATTGGCAACAATGGCCGTAGCCGTGGTATCAGACAATATGGTGAAAGAAGCTGCTGCTGTTCCGCCAAAGCGAACATCCGTTACCGGTACCCTTGTTAAAAATTTCCCTTTGATTGAGACGAAGGTGCCGGTACTGCCGGTTTGAGGAACAAAAGAAGTGACAACCGGGAATATTGGTACAAAGAACTGCTGCACTTTTACAGTGGTATCGCTTTCATTGCCATTAGATACCACCAGCATGATGGTATCTGAGTATTTTTGAATATCATGTATATAAGTGGCATGGTAACCATTGCTTACAGGCGTACCATTCACATACCATTGGTATTGGTGGTTGGTGTTGGAATAATTTCGCAACTGAACATTGTCGGTGTTGTAAACGCCGGTAGTATCTGCCTTAAAATAGGCTTTTGGCAATGGCGTTCCTCCTCCATTGGTAGTAAGTTCTAAAAAGCCAACGCCGCCACCTGCCCAAAACTGGTTGGCCGAATGGAAGTACATGTCGAAATGTGTTTTATAGAGATATTCAAAACTATTGTCTCTTGGCAGTGGCTCCCATAACACGCCTCCATTCACTGTTTTATAAACCCGGTATTTTAATTCACCCGTTATCATGTAGCCGGTATTGGCATCCAGGAATTTCATTTTATTGGAAGCAAACGAATTCACATCGACATCATTCAACTGGGTCCAGGAAAGTCCGCCATTTGTTGTTCTATAAAAATAGCCTTTCAAATTGCTATCGTACAAACTGATCCATCCGGTAGTACTGTTTAAAAAGAAATAATCTGTGATGGTATTTCCCGTTGCTCCCGGCAAGCTGATGCTGGTCCAACTGGTGCCAGCATTCACCGATTTTATCAAACGACGGGAAGGTGCATCCACATTTCCATTGCCTGCAAGAAACAGGGTATCGTTGTTAAGCGGTTGGATGCGGTCTAAGTAACTGCCTGCCAGCGTTCTGATCACAGACCAGTGCAATCCTCCATCCGTGGTTTTTAAGATCCTGTCTGCATCCGAAGCGTAGCCGATCATACTGTTACCGGGGAAGGCCATCGATAAGATACCGGTGCTTAGCGCCAGTTGATTAAACTGCGAATGAAAAACGAGTGTATAGGTATCGCCACCGTCAGTGGAGTAGAGTATGGAAGGCACCAGTCCATAATGACCATACACAATAATATTACTTTGGTTAAATGCTTTTATCCCTCCAATTGAAAAGCCAATGGTAAGATTTACAGCATATCCATTGTAGTTCACATTTGCCGCAATGTATTTTTTTGTAAAAGTTCTCCCGCTGTCGCTGGTAAAGCCGATAAAGTATTTGAAAGCCACATATCCTTCTGAAGCGGAATAAAAACTCATTTCATTGATATCACTACCCTCCTCCAAAGTATCCACATGTACCTGCCTCATTTGGGCGGTAGCAGGATGTGTTGATAAAACGAAACAAAAAACAATGCAGCAAATGCAGAGGAACGATGATTTCATGCTGGTTGGATTAGGTGAATTCCATGATAAATATATGATTTATGCTCATCTTATTTTTAACAGCCGGTATCGGAAGGTTAATGAATTCAGTAGAAAAATATCAATAACATAGTAGCGTCTATTTTCTCAAAATTTTTTCCATTGTTTTTCCTTTGGCCAACTCATCGATCAGCTTATCGAGGTACCGCATCTTTTGAATGAGTTTGTCTTCGATCTCTTCTACCCGGTACCCGCAAATTACACCGGTGATCTTCGATGCATTGGAGTTGAGTGCCGGCGCTTCTGCAAAAAAAGTTTCAAAATCATTTTTCAGATCAATTTGTTTTTGCAGCGTCGCTTTGTTATAACCCGTTAACCAGAAAATAACGCTGTCCAGTTCTTCTTTTGTGCGCCCTTTGCTTACTACTTTTTTTAAGTAAAGGGGATACACGCTGGCAAATACAATTTTATATATCCTTTCCGTTTTCATCATTTTTCATTGAAAATTTTAAACAAGTATATTTTTTAACTCAAAACTTTTTCGCCAGCCTCTCTTAGAGGTTAACCAATACCTGGTTCAGCTCCGTTAACCCCATACCAGGTTTTATTGCGGGGTCGTATAAAAGATGGAGCATTCTTTTATCAAAATAAGAGTAACTGGTAATGCGGGGCGTTATTCTGAAATAGTACAGGATGCTGCTCATGTAGTCAATGATATCTACATGGCCTAAGAAACCAAAAGAATGCATCATTTCATGACGGAGCAGGAACAATTGGTTGGAAGTATCACCGGCTGCCCGCTGCATGTCAACAAAAACACTTACAGGATTTAAAGTTCCCTGGAAACTCCAAAAAGGAACGGTGAGCCCATCCAGTTCATATGCTGAAGTGTTGAACGAAGCAGCAGCGCCGGGTACCTTTGCTTCGAATGTATTCCTGTCTGTAAGGTAAACCCTGATGGTAGCAACACTGCTGTCTGTTGTTCTTCTCATCACAAGATTGGTATCTGTTTGAGCATTCACTTCACTTATGATCGAATCAAGCGCTGTTGTTAAATGAGCATAAATGGTATCGGCTAAATAAACAAAGGTTTCTTTGGGTAATTTTTTTATAGTACCATTATTGTAAGCACCTTTTATGGTTATTTCCTGGAACCCCGCAAGCTCCGGTGAGGAATAGGTTTTGCCCGTGAGTGGAGGCGGGATGGTATAAACCGGTGCTGGGGAGCTTGCTTTTTTACAGCCACTGAATATGTATAATATCGCTATAGACAATGCAACCAATACCAGTTTCATGTGCTTCGGTTTATTAATAAAAATAATGAAATTTTTTTTACCCGAAGTTCCGGCTGTATAAAGTCCTGGCAATTGAATTTGTTATCACAATGTTTACTTCATGGCATCTTTGTCCCACGCAATGATATTCCTGAATTTCCGCAGGTTCTTAATGGTACTGTCTGCCTGGTAAAAAAAGCTGATGAGCGCTTTTTTAGTAAGAGCCAGGCTGTCAAATTCACCGTGCAGGTTTTCGTATTGCGTTGCACTGATAAACGTGACACTGTTTAATGGTGATTGATGTGCAATTGAATCAATGTACTTTGACTCCAGCACAACAACGTCCAGCTTAGAATTACAATTCGTTTGAAAATCGTTGATCACTACAATATGATCTTTGGAAGAAGTAATATTGCCTTCTTTGTTAAAAAGAGCGTCTTTTATAACTGCCTGTTTTATTACAAGGTCTTCACAATGCTGTTCGCAGGAAAATAACACTACTGTAAATAAAATTAAGCAATACTTCATCGTAAGCATTTTAAGAATGTACATCCCATCTTTTACGGCCATGGTATGCTGAAACCAGTGCTTTGCTGAAGATATGAATAAAAGTTAAACTGGATGACCGCACTGCTCTAATCGGGGTTTTACACAGCAACACCGCTGACCGTGTAAGCAAAATGCCGTTTATTATTGTTAGGAAGGATGCGGTACTGCCCATTTTCCGCATAGCTTTTCCAGCCATAGCTTAAATCCCCGGAAATTATTTTATCATAGCATAATTATTCCTTAATTTGCCTTTAACCCTTAATTGACATATCCCATCCAATTAAGCTCCCGGCCCGATTGTTAACTGATGTATTCAATACCAATTTGATTTTACAACGCCTGCAGTTGTTGCAACTGCAAACTGCAAGGCTGTGCATGTAAGTTTTGCTTTGTATGGGAGCGAGGGTAGCGAAGCTGTACACATGTACATCAATTGGTAACCATCAGTTAAGTATAATGAAACCTGTAGTCATTTTTAGAAAGATAAAACTGCAAGGCGTTTACCGGATCGGTTTTTCTTTTAATGCTTCCATTCTCAACAGGCGGGCAAGGTTGATCGGCGCAAGGTGGACATCGGTACATCAATGCTGGCAGCTATCATATACCCGGGACAGTTACCAGTTATTGAAAAAAACCTTTGGCGATTGCACCCTGCAGGTAAAGCAATCACAAGATCCTGCAGCCAGGCCAAAGCAGGCAGTATTGGGGCCACTTACGGGTAACAAAACAGCCGGTTCCAGGAAGCCATTATATTCGGAAAATAACCAGGCAGAATTACAGCGGTTTAAAGCACTGCTGATCGTAAAAGGTTATGCTGCCGGAAGCCAGCGGACCTACAAAAACGAATTCGGTATTTTTTTGCGGCAAATAAAAAAGGTAGCCGTGCAGGATATGACGGCCGGCAGGTTGGATGCTTATTTTGACTATTGCCGCAAGCAACTAAGTCTTTCGCAAAACAGTATCCAAAGCCGTTTCAATGCCCTGAAATTTTATTATGAACAGGTATTGGGAAAAAAGGGTTTTATGAGAGATCTGCCGGCGACCTCCGGTTTACCGATACCCAGGGTGCCGTCAGAAGAAAAGATCCTTAAAAGATTGCAGCTGATAGCCAACTGCAAACACAAAGCGCTATTAACAGTGGCTTGCACCGCAGGGTTGAAGGTGAATGAAGTGGTGCAGTTAAAAATAAGTGATGTTCATAGTGACAGGATGCAGCTTTTCATTGCAACTGCGGGCGCTAAAACCGGCCGCTGGGAAACATTGAGTGCATTCACATTGGAGTTATTGCGGGCATATTTTTTACAGTACCGTCCTCAGCACTGGCTTTTCGAAGGGCCAACACCGGGCTGTTGCTACAGTATCCGCAGTACACAGCAGCTTTTCAGGCAGGCCTACAAACTTACAGGCATGCCCAAAAACCTTGGCTTCTACGATCTTCATCGTGCTGCACGCATATCTGAAAACGGATTCTGCACGGGTGTTGATCACCAGGCAATCCACCAGCATAACAGTACAAAAAGTAGCCGGCCAAACAAAAAGTCTTTGCAGGTAGTAGAAAGTCCGCTGGATACCATAGCCCGGAAAAACAATTTATAAACCTGCGCTTTTGCATTGTTGTCGCTTGCGTTTTGATATTGTTTTTCAAAAGCGCAACCCCGGAAAAAGCTGCGTATTTTTCCATATCCTTTTGGCGATGAGCAAACTCGGTACATTGCTGTTTTCAGGCGGGGATTTAAAAGCTGCGTATATTTAAGAGTTAAGTACAAGCTGGCTTCGGCTGACAATACCAGTTTTTAAACTACGTAGTTTCTCTCAATAAATTCATTGCAGTTTTTTGGTTGGACACTGTATTTGATTTTTTGCAGGGTTTCTTGCAGTTTTCTTTTAGCTTTTATTTTTCGTCGCACGGTTGAGCGTTTTACGGCGAAAACACTTTTCAAGTTTGTTGCAGCTAACTTTTTCAATTTATTAGAGCTCGTGATTTTTCTAGTAGCGGGTGCTGGAATATTTACCGATTTCAGCAACTTTCGCAAACTGCCGGCTTGTACGTTTCTAATTGCAGTTTTAACGTCATACCGCATCCGGAAGTATCTGCTTTTTTCATCAGGCATTTTCGGGTTATAAAGTGGAGCTCTGCTTTTCCGCAAATAGTTTTCGGGATCATTTCTGTCCTTATAGTTGTTTTTTGTTGGAACCATTTTGTCGGTTGCTTGTGTGAGTTTATTGTTTTCCTGGTGACTTTGTAAACTTAAGATGGTTACAGGGTTTAAAGCAAGCAGTTTTTAGGGAAATCAACAGTATTCGATTTTCAATTTTAGTTGTACGCAACTTATCTTC
>APMI01016027.1_pt1 | contig 39310 bp, 39 predicted proteins | sample 667938 | NCBI WGS metagenome assembly APMI01 (sample SAMN01084076, study PRJNA167559) | wastewater metagenome | biome: Wastewater | place: Denmark: Ejby Moelle, Odense | collected 2011-11-28
ATAGGGTCAATTTATTTACGCTGACTGCTATAATATTAAATATTTAGAATTTGATTGTTAGAAGCAGCATGGCCCAAAATATTTGCGAATGCCACTGCGGAACCAGAATCGATCTAGACTAGCAGTTGCTAGAGGAAAGGTAAATGTGGAAAGAGAAGTACCTGTGCCTCCAGAAGCAAATGAAAGTCGACATAGAGACATTAAAGGAAAATATCTATGCAGAGTGCGCTGGCATTATGGTAATTGATGACTTACTCAGCAACAATAATTTTCGCAGAAGGAGTTCGAGAACAATAAAACTATTAATCAAAAGAATATTTAAATAAAGGACCTTATTGCTAGGGTGATTAACTTGTAAACGCAAGTAAAAGTTCTCTCCAAAGAGAAAGAGTTGCTTTAACAAAAAACAAGAGATGTTGAAATAGAGCTTGCAGAGAAGGAATCAATTATTAATGATTTGAGAAGCAAAGGGTCCAAAAATGTGAGAGATTGGGAACTTAAGCATTAAGAGTAGATGGCGAACATTAAACAAAGGCTCGCTTCCCAATTCAAATAAAATAATGACAAAATGTAACTAGAAAAAGAAACTTTGAAACTAAAGATCAAGTAATTTGAATCTAAATATCAAAAGATCATCCCGTAAATATAAAAAATGAAATGCGCTTTAAACAAAAAGACTGCTGATAACGAATAGTTGCTTGGAGTAATTGAGAAACTCAAGAAGAAACAGGAGTAAGACCAGCAAGGATACAATGATCGATTTGGCGATCTTAATAAGATCCACTTGACTTGCTCTAAACAGCTGAAAGACCTGCATGAGAAGAATGACTAGTTGCAAAGATGGACTAACTCAATAACGTTCTCAAAGAAATAAAATAAATATAGGAGCATTATAAAAGAACAGTCGAAGATTACGAAGCTACGATGAAGTAACACTAAAAGAATGTCGTATTATACAAAAAATAAAGAGAAAGTTTAGCACTTAAAATTAGTGAACAGAACAAGGAGTTAGAACTAATGCATAATTTTATTTAAAAGTTTAGTTCTGACAGGAGTCGAGGACAAAACCAAGGCTAAAACGAAAAAATTGTTGTGCATGTCAAACAAGATGGCACATATCAGAAAACAGTTGAGAAATTGCCAGCTCCTTCGGCCTCAAGCGCTAATCAGAGGAGGAGAAAGTGATTAATTTTGTGATCATATTTTTATTAATGCTACATTTCAAATTATAGGTAATTAAACTATACATATTTAAAATAATACAACTGCAATGGGCAACAAGGTACTAAGACCTAACGAAATGTAACCTCTAGCAGGTTTCAATGATGACCAGATTGGCTATCTCAAGGACAAGTTTGAAATATTGTCTGATAATTCGAGACTATTGAACGTGGACAAAATAGCTGAAGCCTTCAAGTGTGGTCGCGAATAGGCCTCTAAAATTCTGAACTATATCGACTTCTCAAACCAAGGATAGGTTGACTTTTATGAGTTTACTTGCGCAGCAGCTACCCTGCATCAAAACGACGATGATGCAATTTAGTTTTTGTATGATCTGTTTGGAAATGGTGATGAGCTTGACCAAAGCAGCTTCGAAGTGTTATTCAGCACTGTCTTTAACTATTTAAAATTCTTATAGAAAATTACTTAAAGCTATGACTCATAAGTCGGAGCAAAAAAATTCAACCAATATGACTACAATAAAAACTTAAAAATCGGGTTGGACGAATTCAAATCCGTCATGAAGAATGATTTTCACTGCCGACAGTGGATGGAGGAATTAGGGTTCGCTCAGGAGACTCCTAAAGAGCTAGTTGAAAAACCAATTAATTAATAAAATGAATTTGAGGTTGTGGAACAGCAGGGTGAGCAAGCAGGCTCAACTCCAAGTTGGATAAAAACAGTAGACTACATGGCCCCATAAAATAAAACACCCCCACCAGGAGTGGAGAACCCGCCAACAAGCAACCTGGAGATTAATTATGTTTATGGCTACCGCAGTTATGACACTCGTGATAACTTAAAGTATAACATAAACGGAGAAATAGTGTATCATACAGCTGGTTGTGGCATTGTGCTGAACAAGACTAAGAATACAATGAAGGTCACAACTGCCCACAACAATGATGTCACTTGCCTGGACTCTAACCTCAACAAAGGGCTCGTAGTCACTGGCTAAATGGGCAGGAAACCGTCGCTGGTTGTGTGGGATGCAAACACCACTTAGACCAAGTTCGTGTTCAAAAGTAAACTATAAAAATCAGTTGGCTGTGTTGCGATTTCAAAAAGCGGACGCTATATTGCAGCAACCTCTATGAGCGACACCCATGAGATCGCAGTTTATGATCTTACAAAGAATGCGCTTGTTGCATTTGGAAATGGCCCCAAATCAGTTATATACGCCATCAAGTTCACAGCAAATGAATAATAATTAGTATGCGCATGTCAAAAATAAGTTGTCTTCATTAAATTCCAGAGTGGGAAAATTTAAACTCGCAAGGGAGTTTTCGGTAAAGCTCCATTAGTGGCCAACTACTGTGTGGGTGTGGTAGGCGATGCAATTGTTACCGGTATGGGAAATGGAGCTATTGGCTATTGGAAAGGAAATATGTGCTCTCGAGTCTACAAATAACATGTGAAACCTGTCAGTGCCTTATGCGAACGTCAGGATGGTGGCATTATCACAGGAGACACTGAGGGAAATATCGTCATTTGGAGTCCAAACTTGTCAAAGTAGAGAGAAATTCAACTGTCAAAGTTAGTTCCTAATTCTAACAATCCAAAGATCATTGCACTTCACTAAGGCTTCGGCAATATTTTAGTTGGCACAAGAGGTGGATAAATTATTGAGATTCAGCTGAAGAACTTAACAGCAACCGTAGCGATGTAAGGACACTTTGATGATGAGCTTTGGGGACTATCTGTTGCTCCCAACAAACATGAGTTCGTAACTGGAGGAAGAGATAAACTACTTATTAAGTGGGACGGAGATAAACGAAAAATAATAAAGAAAAAGAAACTAGAGTATAGCATTAGCTCAGTTGATATAAATCGAAATGGTAGACTTGCGGTAGGTCACACTAATGGAGTCATTAACATATTTGACTATGACAAACTGGAGCACATTAAAAAAATACAAACTTACAAAAATCCAGACAAGTAAATTTTATCAGTTGTTAAATACTCTCCAAGCGGTAATGTAATCGCTGTCGGCTACTGCCCACCCTACTCAAATGTGATCTTGTATAATGCAGAAACAGGGACTAAAATAGGCGAATGCAAGGGCTCTCCTTCAAGGATACTGTCCATAGATTTCACTCGAGACAGTAACTCAATCATGATAAACAACACATCTTACGAGATATTGTTTTACAATGCTAACAATGCGTCACAGATGAATGCGCCGGCCTTCCGCAGCTAGTAGTTTGCGACAATGACTTCCAGATTTAGCTGGTACACTCAAGGTATTTGGCCACCCTGCTCAGATGGCAGTGACGTTAACGCTGTGGATCGATCCAATAGTAAAAGGTACTTGGTGACTGCTGATGATTTCTCAAAGGTGAAGCTGTTTAAATACCCAGTCTGCACTCGAAGACAAATCTATAACTCTTATAAAGGACACAGTTCTCATGTCACTAACATCAAGTGGTCATACGACGATAAGCTAGTATTGTCTACAGGTGGGCTCTAGAAAAGTATCATCCAATGGACCTTCGATGAGCTGCAGGAAATTGTTTATTAGCTTTAACAAAAATAGCCCTAATAATAGAATAAAGTTGAAGTTGATGACAAAGAATAATATGAGTTTGAATAACCTTAAGGAAAGAAATAGAAAAACAAAGCAGAATAAGGGGAGTTTGAACTTGAAGAAGAATAGGGAGATCAAGCTCTCGCTGTTAAACCCTTCTTAGGTCAGGTTAAGGCTTCCACACCGAATAGTTTCAAAACAATGAGCTTAAAAAATGTTTAGCCTGAAGAATCTCTAAATATCAAGCATGTTTGGGGAATTAGGAACCAGTATATCAATGACCGAGTCAGAGATCAGCTACGTTATTCATCGAACTTTAACTCTTGTGTCTTCATAACAGCAGCACTCGGAGTGGAGATGGACTTAAAGACTAAGGAACAGAAATTTTATGCTGATCAAAAATAAGACTTAATTTGTTTTGCGATGACTGGTGACCGTAAATTTTGTGCGACTGGGCAGATGGCAGAGCTAAATAAAGGAGCGCCAAAATCCAAAATAGTTGATATTCACGTGTGGGATGTGGAGACTAAGCAGCGCAAAGCAAAAATAGCTGGATTCCATCAGAGAGCCATTGTTGTGCTATAGTTTTCACCTTCAAACAAGAAGCTACTCACTGTTGGTCAGGACGATAAAAACTCCTTGGCTGTCTATGACTGGGAAATCGGAAGGCTTGCTTGGAGCTCGCCTGTGTGTGGTGCTAAAGTCACTGGTGGGGCTTGGAGAAACGAAAACGAGTTTATGACTGTTGGCCAAAAGCATGTTAAATTATGGACCAACAATAAAGGTGTCATGTGTAAAATTAGTGGGAAATGGGACCCTATGGTCAGCGTAGTCAGCTGGAACGATAAGTATGTGTCAGGAGGATCTTAAGGATCGCTCTATCTGTGGTCAGGAACCGCATCAGTTGCAACAAAAGGACACCAGGGGAGAGTTGATAGTTTACGAGTTGACTCTAATGGATCACTTTACTCTGGATGCTCATCTGGCATCATTAACAAATGGAAATACTCTGGCGGTAAATTATTGTTGGACCAGAAAGTTTTGAACATGGCAGAAATAGATCGACTCTCACCAGGAATCTTGTCAATGGATTTCAGTCCAGAAAACATTCTTGTCTGTACAAACAGCAGCTCAATTTATGAGATACCAAGAAGTGGTAAGGGCAGCACTAACACAATAATGCAAAGCCATTACGAAGTTGAGCTCTGGGCTGAGTCCTGGTCTCCAGATAGCACGAAATTTGCTACAGGCGGTGATGACAAAACTATTAGAATTTATGATGCTAAATCATATGAACTACTGCACATACACCAGATGAAATAGAGAATTCGAGGCATTGACTGGGAGAAAAGTAAGGGAGACTTGATTGTAGTTGGTGACTACAAGGGAAAAATATTTTTGTTCGACTCTAAACTGCAACCTGTGGATGAAGCTAAAACCCGATTTTCTAAGACTAAGCCAAGACAGTAGCCCTTCTGGATTGAAGACATCAAGTTCTCACCTAATGGAGAATATGTAGCATTTGGGGCTCATGGTGGGGCAAGTCATGTAATTATTTATGAGGTGAAGGGTAATAAATTCGGTAAGGAAACTGTTCATTCGAATCTTGTTTCGTCTGCTGTTTTGAGTGTCGACTGGAGCCAGGATTCAAGCACTATTGCAGTAGTTTCTCAAGCATATTAATTACAATTTGTTAATATGTCTGGTCGAGTGAGCGCTTCCTCTGTGCGGGATGTGAAGTGGGCCTCATGGAGCGGTAAATTTGGAGCTTATGTTCAAGAAATACACCAAGATGTCGATTACTCAAACATTAACGCAGTTGATATAAGCCCAACTGGATCTTTAGTTGCTACAGGAGGTGATGATCAAAGGATCAGGCTGTTTAAAAGTCCTGCAATTTTGCCAAAGCAGAAAAATAAGGAGTATTCCGGCCATAGCTCACATGTTACCAAAGTTCGATTTTCGAGAAATCAACAATACTTACTGTCAACTGGAGGAAATGACAGGACTATCATCTTATGGAAAATTGCAGGAAATGATGAAGAGGAATAGTAAGAAGAGGAAGTAAAGTAGGCTCAATAGGTCGAAGCTAACGATGATGGGTAAAATAACAATGAAGACGCCGAAAGTATCGATATCCCTCAACTTAAGGAAGAGGCGCCAAAACCAGAAGCCCCTAAAGAGGACTTGGATTAATTCGCGTTAGATGAAAATGAGGGTGATCAGTTCATGGCAGTAAAGCCCTGGCTTGGAGCTATTAAATAACCGACAACATAATACTATAAAAGCAGCGGAAAACCACCAAATGCATAGTTAGTGCTATAATATGCTCATGGGTACCGGACAAAGGACTGTAGAAACAACCTGATTTATGTTGATGAGTCTCACATTGCTTATCATACTGCAGGATTAGGGGTCATTATAGATATTACAAAAAAACCAAAAGAACAAATGTTCTTCGACTCCCACTCCGATGATGTGATCTCAATGTGCTGGAAAGAGGACAAGTCAGCCATTTTCACCGGCTAGATGGGAGCTAAGCCGACCATTTATCAGTGGGACAAACGAGCAGGCATAGTTCAGAAATACAAGGGAGCCAAGAAGGGAGTCTCTGCTATAGGTGTCAATAGCAAATTCTTAGCTGCAGCTGGCATGGATGATGACCATTATATCTATTTGTTTGAGGTAGACTCCGGCAAGTTAATAGTCTCGGAAAAGGGAGGCAGGTAGTTCATCACAGCCCTCAAGTGGGTAGATGCATAAAACTTCATCACAGTTGGCATTAAGCACTTTAAAGTTTGGTCAGCATCGGGAAAGACCTTAAAGGCAAAAAACGGACAGTTTGGAAAGAATTGCAACTTACTTTGTTGCTTATCAATTAAGGACTCAAATGCTTATGTGGGAGCTGCAGATGGAAGTTTACAAATATGGTCAGGCAATTCAATATCCAAATCTTCAAAAGTGCACAATAGTTCGCTGAATGCGCTAACAATCATGAAACAGGTGATTGTGACCGGTTCAAAAGATGCTACTATTTGCATTTTAGACGGTTCAACACTGCACAAACTTGGACAAATCGATTGTAAAGCGTTGCTTACAGACTCAGTAAGACCTGAAATAGAGGCACTTGATATTTTTGAAAACAGAATAATAGTGGGTACTAAGGGAAGCGAAATATATGAAATCAAATCTAGTAGTCCAATAGAAAGCACAGATTAAAGCACAGAATTTAGACTGCAAGACCATCACATGAGCGGGCACTATTCCCCAAATCATGTGACCAATGAGGTGTGGGGCCTTGCTGTTTACGATAACAAGTATTATTTGACGTGTGGACATGATGCTACTTTGCGAGTTTGGGACATCAACAAGAAATAGCAAGTAATGTGCTGCAGTTTGGACATAAACTAAAAGTTAAAACCACGTGTCCCTAAACAAGGCGAGAAGTTTTTGCCCAAGTCTGCTCAGGGCTTGTCTATCAGCGTGGCTAAAAGTGGTGAGGTTGTTGTCGGCTGCAAAGATGGCAACATTGTTGTTTTTAATAGTTCCTTCAAACCCATTCTTTCACAAAAGGCATGTGATGCAGAAATTAGCGTCGTGAAGCTCTCTCCTGATGAGACCGTGCTCGCAGTGGGTGACAGGAAAGGAAAGATTACGTTATTCAATTGGAACCAGGGAGCAGGCAAAATGAAAATAAAGAACGATAAGATTAAGCACAGCAGTGCAATTAAAAACTTAGATTTTTCAAGAGACAGCAACATAATTCACTCAACCTGCACAAGCTACGAACTGCTGTTTTGGGATGTTAACACAGGCAAGCAGATAACCGGGGGAGCAACCAGCACAAGGGATGAAGATTGGGCCACTTGGAGTCTTACTTTGGGCTGGCCAGTGCAGGGTGTTTTTTAGCAGTTCATGGACGGCACGGATGTTAATGCAGTCGATAGAAGTAAGAGGACGTATGGCGATAAGGGTATGAGACTGCTTGCTTCCTCAGATGATCGAGGACAAGTAAGACTGCTTGAGTACCCCTGCATTGTAAAGAATGCTCAAAGCAAGGTCGGCAAAGGTCATTCAAGTCATGTCACCAATATTGCATTCAGCAAAGATGATAAAAAATTGCTCTCAACTGGAGGCGAAGATCAGACAGTACTTCAATGGATTGTTAATGCATAATGATAATGTAAACACATTATTATTATTAAAATTAAATAAAAAATCATCACTTTTGTATTGGATTCTTTTTAACTTTTTCTCTGATACTTTTTGATGAATATTTTTGAAAATTATGATCAATTTAACACTTTTTTATCTCTTTAGTTTTTAATTTTTACGAGGAGTCTGATTTTTTTAGTTAATTGCTAGGAGGTTTGTATAAATTTATGAGTGAATTTTGTCGTTTAATAGGCTTGTTAAATCCATCTTTAGTACTTGAATAATTTAATTTTGAATGCTATTTTTATCCAAACAAAGGCTTTTTAAATGATTTACGATTTACAACCTCGATTTGTTTTTAAGACTTTGAAGATTCTGTTTTGAATTTCGGCTTGTATTTTTTAAGACCAGAGCTTTCACATGTCTACTTTTTTGAATTTATCTGTGACAATTGAATGAGTTCAGTATAAAGGCAGCGAACTGTAGATTTCGGTTTAGGCTACACTGGAACAGGCTTGTACTTAACAGCAAAGTTGAGGTTCATATACTCGAAAAATCTTTCGCACATATCAAGGCTTTTCTAATTTGGAGTGCACTGCGTTTTCAAGCTGTGTATTCTGCTGTTGTTTTTGTTTTGACTGTTAGTGTTTTGATTTAATCTTTCAATTATGATTCCCCTGTATTTGTTATGGATGTCTTTGCGGATTGTCTGCTTCATGTAAATTAAATATAGGACCTGCAGTTATTATACAGATGCCAAGTCTACAGACCTGACTAATTTATTATGAAAATAACTTCAATTGATGAAGTCGATGTGGCCATCACCGTACTGAAGCAGAGTGACACCGGCATGTTTCGTAATGAGAGACTGCTCCTGATCAAGGCTGGCTATCTCTCATACTACTCTAAAATGCCAAAGTACTACGTCGGTACGTCTATTAAGTAATACAGGAAATGTGAGATCAATTGAGTTGTCAGGTGAGCTGCCCAAGATGACCCTATGTGCATCCAATGTGGAGTCGATTGAACGCAAACGAAAATATTTGCATATTAAATTTAACACTAAGCATTTAATAAACACTGTGCAGCTCAAGCAGATTGTTGACGGTGAAAAACAGCAGGTAATTGTGGAGGACAAGAGTAAAGGTGAAGATATTTAATGGGTCTTCAAGTGCTAGAACATTGAGCAAGCAGATGTTTTCATGCAGCAGGTCCTACTATGCATGAACAACCCGAAGTTCAAGCCTGCAATGTAAAACGTGATTAATGGCTACCGAACGGGAAAGTAAGTGAGTTTTAACATAGGCAAGGCATTCGGCCTGAGTCTCTAATGATGCCAGCACCTGGTAAATATAATGCCAAATTTCGATATTCAGAACAGCCCGAATAAGTAGTTAAAAAATTTAGAACAAATTCTATTCATGAGAACAGTTTCAAATAGCCTGGCTAATTGTTCTCTAATCAGTAAAAAGCACATAAAAATTAAAAAGAGATAATAAATTAATAGGCGAATGAAGATTAACCCGTCGAATAACAAGATAAAAAGTCAAAGCTTTCGCCATAAGTAAAAAATTAAATCGAAAAACAAGACATAAAATAAAATTCAAGAGCAGACTAATTGCAAACTATTATTATGACGAATAATCCTGTTGTCAAAGATATTCAATAAAATCAGAGTTATGGAAAGTAAACATTTCCCTATTTTCCGTTTGTGAAGAGCAAAACTAAAACCGCGAGAGAGTAACTCACATAGTTGAAGATTAAAAAGATAAAAACATAGGGTAGAGAACAAGGACTTCTACAGAAACTGATGAATAGAAAGTCAACTGATAATTTCAAAAGCACAAAGCGTAGCACCATAACGCCTGATTTTACTGAGTTCAAAATTAAAAGATCATTGACTATGGACAAAAATTTGATTTAAACGCATAATGTAAATACTAAAATAGAGGAATAAATCAAGCAAAAAATATTGTCCTGGTCAGAACTTAAAAGAGCGAAAAAGATGTAACAAAATGTTGAAACACCAACGAATAATTTACATGAAAATATCTAAATAATTAAACTGATATAACAATAAAATACAAAAAAATATAATGAAATAAGCCATGTTAAGGATCATCTGGTTAAGTTAAAAATTGATAAACAGGAGTAAAATTATCATAGGGGTAAATAAAAAGTATAAGTTTGTGTTGTCTAAAAAATAAAATAAGGTCACCCATAACTTTTGAATTAAAATGAGCAGCAGAAATATGCGAACATTGAGCCAAAAGCAGAGTCAATAGTAGTAGATATTCCAAAAATTGTAAATCAAAAATATGTTAATTAAACATCAACAGTATAAAACGTATAGACATTGAAATTATAGTAACAAACGAAGCCAAATTCATAAACTGATCATTTAAATGTGACTAAGTAGATAATTTATCCCATAATAAACGATAAATATGGCAAAGAAGATCCAACTGCTACTAATTAAGCTAGACAATAAATATAAACTCCAATATCTATGAGTGAATCCACTAAACTATAATAATAAATTAAAGTTCATTATGAAATTTAACATTTATAAATAGTAAAACAGAGCTAAAAATAAGGAAATTAAAAATAAGAACAATTATAACTATAAGTGAGATAGCCAGAAAATAGTGAACCAAAAGAGTCTTCAATGCATCATAGTAAATAGGATAACAGTTCGGCCCCAAGTTAAAATTGTGATGTAAGTCGATCTGATTGCGTTGAGTTAGCCAGCGTTGCCAGATTATAACAGCCTAGCGATATGGGCTCAGAAGGCATCAAAACCGAAGATAATTTAACTCACCTATAAATTAATCAGCCAAGACTAGAAGAGCTTAAAATTCCAATATTGGAAAAATTAAAGTAGGATAATCTTCAACTCTAAAAATATAAATATAAGATTTTAATAGGTAGACAACCAGCGGATAATGTTAACAACCTAACAAATCTGCAATTCCATGAAAGCAATAATAAAAGCATAAACTATAGTATAGTTTAGCGAAAATAATACAATTAGTAGTTGACGCCAAGATTTTGGGAGATTTAACAACCAACTTCTCGCAAATAAACAAAGCATGTAGAACATAAAGTATAAGAAGTGCCCTTGAGCTGCAAATCCATCAAATAAAACACAATAGTTGTGCAGGCAAGGGGCAAACAAATGAAATAAGTTTAATATGCCAAAGTGCAAGTATAGGCTGGTATATACTCTTAGCACATACTAAAAGCACGAGTAAACGACAATCATATTGGAAGCACAGTCAGTAAGATAATTAAGCATCAAGTAACCCATAATATTAACAATTCCCTATAACTACCTCATGCAGTAGCAATTTAATTAATTAATATTCGTAAGTTAAATTCTATCAAATTACAGGCAGTCAGACTGATGATCGAATATATCAATTAGATGGATGCAAAAAACGCATTAAACTCAGAAAATATTATATTTGGCCCCAGAGTCAGATATAATGGATGGGCACTCTACATCTTTTAATCACTTCAAAAATAAAAGGCAGTTTGGAATTTCTATCAAAACTTGCGTAATTACTGTCAAGATATATAAGATGAAAAATTTCGATGCCCACAAATATTTAGCATAGGATACCAAAGTCTGCATGCCATCTACATTGAAACTCCATTAAATTACTTAAAATTAGCCCCTGAATCTGCTGTTGAGATCTTTGATAGAATTCTCTACTCGAGTTCGTTGAACTAAATTAGGCATGAAATAAAAGTATCTTAAGGGGAGTAAAAATTAATTTTATGGGTCAATCCTGATTATCTTGCAAATGTTAACCTAATATATAGGTCGAATATACACAAATAAGTCATCGATACGAGTAGTGGCCTCACAGATTAATAAACAACGAACACTAACAAGGTACTAAAGCTTATTACTCAACAAGATTTTCAATAGAAACAAAAATTGTGTTCTCAAAATATTAATGAGCATAATCTGATAGCCTTAAAAGGAATATTGGGTAATAAAAAAGTTAGCATCGAGCACTCATAGTCTGACTATGTTCAAATTAAAAACAGATGCGTTATAAAGTAGCTATAAAATTGTTAACAATCATCGTCAATTGATAACTTGCATGCCAACATGGACCACTATCTGACAGCAGATATAGAGAAGGCTCATATTTTCAATATTTGGAAAGGTCTCAAATTACTGGCTATTGCTGACCTCCCTGACATCTGCTAATCTGTAAGCATTTCTTAATATCTTCATGTCTTGCGCATGAGAGTGAAGCTGTTGCTAAAGTATTAAAAATTTGATGAAGCTCTATAAATTAGTTTTTTCCTAAGCAGACTGATTATAGGCAAGGCCTCCTTGCGATATCTTCTTGCCGGCACTCAGTCAGTGTATTTATCTAAACTAAAGCTCTTGATCTTGTTAACAAATTAGTCTGAAATTAGTAAGTTTGTTTCCGAATCCCAACAAATTCAGGTTATACTGTTGGAGTGCATCATCAAAAGCAAGGATAGGCTTATGCATGTTAGTGATTTGACAAATATTTGTTAGAAATTAATTAAAGTACTTGTGTGCATTAAAGATTAAGTAATAAAGCGCAGGCCAGAGTTAAACATCGATGATGTAACAGAAAATCACAATTACTGCTGCATGCTTCTATATTGGATGGTATCTGAGTACGCATATTCAAATATGAACAAACCAGAAATAGATCGACTCTAAAAATGTGCTTATGAGCATGCAAAACAAATTTTGTATTCCAATAACTCTCAGATATCTGAGGAAGCGTTAGAAGTCGTGATTTGTTTCGTAGATAAACTCATAAAATAGGAGGCTTTTATAAAAGCTATATCCCTGATTGAAAATTTAAGAGTACATGAAAAGATATTTAGCCAGAGAACTATATAGATAGAGCTCAATTGCAGGCGTGATTTATGCTTATTATCAACAGGCCAAATCGCCAATGAGCAATAAATTTTGCTTTATCTTGAATATCATATGACTTCAATATTTGAAGGTCAAGTATAAAAAAAGTAAAAAAGTAGAAGTGTACGAATGTTTTCGATAATTTTTAAGGTTTACACGAAAACTATGATAAGCAATCATGAAGCTTCATATCTAGCAGTCGTCAATAAACTGATATCACTCGATATTGCTGATTCTTTGAAAAAATAGCTACTTGAACCATCATTGTGTTAATTAGAACCAGAAGTTCGAAGAAGGGTGCTATCAAAGCTAACCTATTGATTTTTTTATTATATTCTTACTCTTTTTCTTAAATATATGAAAAACATCGTAAACTATGAAAACTGTTGAAATTTTCAGAATGATGCAATTTCGTATTTTGATAATTGAAACATGTCGAAGATTAATATAATAATAGCGATTAAAAAATGAAAAAAAATTCGACGAAATTATGGAAGTAAATTGGGAATGAGACATTCAAAGACCGAAAAAACCAATTGATCTCGCCAAACAAAGGGGAAGGTAAATTTTTACCTGAAAAATAAAAAAATAATGAAAAAATGAAATTGCTGAACTCAAAACCCCATGGTGATTAGAGCTTTGGGAATTTAGATATTTCATAGATATAGAAGGTTGATGCTTGCCATTACATTGAACAATCAAAAGTGAGTGACTTCAAGTGTAAGCCGACGGATAACTGGGACACATTACTGGTAAGTGGAATTCACGCCAGCAGATCTACTGGTACAAAAAACGAGCCTGCAACTGGAATATAAATTAATAAGAATGCTAAATTACGAAGAAAATGCTCGGTACTTGTTGGTACTTTGGCATTCCTGAAATTGCAAATGCTAGATATGAAATAAATGATCCGAAAAGAGCTTCAATCTCATAAAACTTAGTGCCTAAGCTGGGTATAGAAGACAAATAAAGAGATGGCAAGGTTTAATACCATAAATCAAAAATTGAAAGAGGTCTGTCAGAAATAATTAATATAAAAATAGTCAAATTTTGCTATTGAACAAAAAGACTAGCTGTAACTAAAATATAAGCTATAAATTTCATGTTTAAAATAATAGGTTAGATAATTGAAATAAGCAAAAATAAAAGAAAGTTGTCAATTTCGAGATCAAACTAGTAGTCTCAATTCATAGATCTCAGTATTGAGGCAACACAACTGTGTGTTCGTGAAGTAAATTGAAGAGTTACGCAAAGTTATTGCTCACATAAAACAAGAAGATCTCAAACAAAACAGTGAGAATAAGACATAATCTAATCAATTGAGTTCATGCAAATCACTAACACTGAAAAATTCAATAAGGCTTTATAATACCGATGTGTAACAAAAAGAAATGCATGCTTCATAAATTCATTCAGCTTCTTAGCGTCAGTGCGATGATGAGTTTCGCAAGACACTTACATTTCCGGCGGGACTCAAAAGCTAAAGAGGCATTTCTCAGAGCGATAAAAAAATTATTTAAAAGTACAAACCTAATGGAATGATGCAAAGCCTAGAAATGCAAGAGAACCAATAAAACGCACCTATGTATCCATATTCAACAAAAAGTATGAAGTCGATGGAAAAGAAACTCGAATTAATAAAGTATTAAATTTACGATGAAATAAGAAATCTGAAAAATTCGTTTTCAATGAGTCCTTGATTTATATTTGCATCTAATTATATCTTCACTTGCTGATTATTGTACTGCACTATAGATGATGCATTTAAATGATGAGAATTTGTATAATGAGTAGTGATAATATTGAGACTGTTATTATTATATTAAATAGGCTAATGAATATTTAATAGACTATTCAATCAGAGGCATCCTATCGTCGGCAAAGTGGCAACAAAATAGAAAACTTGAACAAAATGCTTGACAATTAGATTGCAATAGTGAACAACTTATTCTCAAGCGAGAATGCTTTTGATGCCATATAAGCTAAGCTGAAGCAACTGTAAGTAAAGCTAAGTTTAATAAAAGAGGACAATGATCCAGCTTCTCAAATGAACTTTGTTAATCCAAGAGTTAGTATTCAGCAGAGTTCACTTTCCAACACTTACCGCCGATAATCGAATCGATTCTCATCCATGAAATACTAGAGTAAACAGTAAATTTCAACACCTTTTGAAAGTTTGCATCAATATAAGTCTCTCAAACAAATTGGCAAAATCGAGAGCACTAATAAGAGCAGTAGCAAGCACAAATAATTTAAATTCTATAAAGAATTCGAAAGCGGCAAGAAATTAGATTTCGATGCACATGCTTAAGTTCAAGCGCCCAGTAGCAAAAACAAAATCAAGAGTAAAGTCACATAAAAAGTGACAAGGAAGACAAAAGGTAAAATGAAATCTGTAAATGGGTAATAAAATAGTATCCACCCTATTCAATCCCCTTAAACAAATTCGTCTAATCTTTTTAAGAACCAGCAAAGTAGAACGACCAGATAATCAAGAAGGCATATTTCTTTGCGCAGTAGTAAGAAAATTAATAATTACAAAGGATGCAATCATGTAACAAGCTGTAAATAGATATCATATGCTCCGCAGAATATCAAAAACCTAAAAAATTCTAAAAAGGTGAGCAAAACTACACTCAAATAAATGAATGATAGAAATTAGAAAAGACGAATATAAAAGTAACTGAGTTCTTGTAAACTCAAAAATGGAATATTGCAAAGCCAGCTCAAATAATTGCGTGCATATAAACAAGAATACGAGAAACTGAGGACTATATTCGCGAAGGGTAGACCAAAAAATTGAATTTATAATAGTGATGTTTGCATATTTATCAATTTTTAGAATTTATTGCTTTATAAACAAATACCATATCATTTGAGGTATCAATATTTATTCAATTTTAATATCGATATCTATTATTTTCATATTGTTTTGAATTTCGTGACCTGCTTCGCTCGCTTTTATGTCTTGAATTATCTTCTTCATGCCTCTGTCTATTTCTATATTATTTTCTTCTGTCTCTTTCCCTGCTAAAATTCTAGCCATCATATTTTGAGTTATCTCTTCTATTATTCAACTATCTTGAGCTCGAGTATTTATCCTCTTGTTCCTTGTAGTTCTGGTTAAAGGTGAACTTCTTGCTACCATGCCGCGATTCGCCCCAGCTGTTGTTGGTTTGCGTCTCATTGGAAACCTATGAATCCACGCTACCTTCTCTCTGCATACTCCTTTTGTTCTTACGATCGATGCATGCTTTGCTTATATCGTGATTTTACGTTGGGGCTGCTTAAACTCTCTTTGGTTCATCTAATTTCTTTGGTTCTTCGAGCATGCACATTTGGGTCTGCACGCCTGAACTCTGAAGCATGTACCCATTTCCTTATTTTTCAATCTTCGTGTTTGTTTTTGAGATAGTACTTTTTCGCGAAAGTAAGCTGTTAATCTTATGGAGGTGTAGATTTTACATTTCATTTTGATCCTGTTGATAGTATTCAAATATTAATTTCGACCACTTGCCTGATTCTTCCACAATCGCAATGTCGTTATCTTGTTGAGTTGTTAAAGCCTTTTTACAATTCTTTATATTGCAAATGTGTTATCCACGACAGAGCTCAGCATACTCACTAAAAAATCCATCAGGGCTTAAGTATCGAGAAGAACCGTAAAATATTAGCTGACAAATCCAATAAGATTCGTATTTCATGTATATAGTCTTGTCCTTCAACTCTTATTGTTTACCAGAAAGATCTTTGTAAGCACAGTGCAGGCAAGTGACACCGTTTTTGTTAACAAAATAGTTTAATATTTAAGCTTAACATTAGTTGCAGTAAGACTAAGCATCATACAGTGGATAAACTTTAAACCGATAATCAACAATGTCCTGTCTAACAGTCATATGATTAAGCTCCTTTTATTAATCTAGGTACCACTTCTTTAGCAGATCCCTCACTACTACAATGCATGGTATTTGCAAATTTTATTATTTTAAGCATTTAATATTCTCGGGTTCCTCGTGGTTAAGTGATCTTAGTAACAGTGCTTTTATTGCAATCTTTTTCTGAAATACTAAATCACAAGATAATTTATCTGTAGTTTTATTGATTTTACGAGCAATAGCTTTGATCTGTTTCTCGCTCTTGGGCATCGTCGACCAGTAGGCATGTACACTTCTTCCCTTCGATTTGTACCAGTATGCAGACTAACTTCCAATTATAATGGCGTCTCCTTTGTGTTGATTAATCTTCTTAATAGGTATCTCTTTTTCTACGAACCAGTCAATGTCTTCAAACCACTTGCCTTTGATGTTGTCAATACCTATCTTATGTTCTAAGTCAATAAGCGTGTACCTTTAAGAAGCATTGAGTTAATCTTCAGATAGCTCTCACCAGAAATGCAGAACCATTAGACAGTTTCTGGTCCGAAGTTTATGTCCACTCTAGCCATTCCAAAGGACTGCTGACGACCTCCGGACCAGCTACCATCTACGAGGAATTAGAAATTAGGCAGAGTTACTCCAGGAATATCCTCATCACTATACGAGAGCAAATCAAAGTCTTGATGATAATTTAAAAGTGAGCCCGTCAACTTTTTGCTGATCTCTTCAGTGTAAAAATCATCTGCGTTAATGTCCAGTATTACCTTTAGGATCGAGTCCAAAAGCCATAACAACTCTTTTCTTTGTTTCATCAGTGACATGAGTGTTATTTTTTAAAGCATTCAGCCTGTTTTTAGTTTCAAAGCTTTAAAAAGAATTGCTTTAATGGTACTAACAATATTGTTTGAACAGTATTTATGTCACAATTGAACTATGTATTTCCTCAGAAGGATCATGAAAACTCGAAAGCGATAACATGCTATTTCGTTTGCAATTTTAGAGATTCTAACAAACTGTAGTTGATTGCTGATCTTTAAAGTTTTTCGAAATTTATTAGAAATACGCATCTTGAATTAGAATAGAGACTGTTTCATTGCCATATCTTTCCTTTATAAACTAGAGAGTAAAGTATTTCTAACTGAGACCTCGAGAATTACTAAAATCTTTCAGTAAGGTCACATCTTCATCAAAAATATTTATCCCTTTGGATCTGTCAGTGAGAAATAAGTCGAGTTGATGTCTTTGAATGATTTTGGGATTTTTAATGAAGCTAAGTTTATGGCTTTATATTCTTTTACCAGTCTTGAGCACAACTTCGAAGCTGAATAGTTCATATTTAATATAATGCTCAATAACACTAAATTATATATTGTTTACTTTTCGGCAGTGAGACTCTTGATTTCTGGAAATCTGATGCTCATTTGCGAGATGATAGTCTCCAGTTTGTTGTCCGAGATGACCACCACCAGTCCCCCCTAATTGCAGACCCTCGAGTAGAGCTCAAACAAATATTTGATATTGTCCTGTGCTTCTTCTGCTCCGGGTAAATTTCTCATGAATTGGAGGTACTCATAGTTGAACTCCTACTCTCTCATGAGGGTGCTCGGACATGTACTAATACTGGGGTGTAAGAATGGGCAGGTTTTACTTGGCTGCTCTATCATTTTTCTTATCTTGTCCGCAAAGAGTGTTCTTTCCCGCATTCTTTAACTTATCAATAATTAGAATATAGACAAAACATTAAAATCAGACTGTTAAATCTAAATAAATAAAGTCACATAATTTCCCTCAATTAATAGCACATAAATTGAGGCGAGAGTTAATCAATAGGATGTTAGCTTCAATTGACAGCTGCACAGAATCTAATATTTTTTAGTCTGTTAAGTATTATAACAGCATCTGCATCAAAGAATGAGTAACCCAAACAATTAAACTGAAGATATGCTGCTTGTACGAATCCACATCGGGGCAAATCAGGAAGCATGGATAAAAATATCCCCTCACTCAGATGTGGACTCTGTTATTCAGTAATGCATTAACAGACACCGACTCAAGAAAGAAGCTCATGGATTTTTAAAAGCGCAAATTGAGCTAGCCATTAAGGACTCCAACTCTACGAAAAGGCTGAAGACCGAAGTCATTTGCACTCATAAATAGTCTCCACTCTTTTCACCAGTGAGAGCTCTTCCGTTAAGAAAAGATCACTCCTATCTCAAGAGTGTAAATATTGACCGAAAAAACACAAATCTAGACTTGACTGACAGGATACAAATAGATAAGAAATGCAAGTTGAAGACAAATAACTTGAAGCCAAAAGACATGTCTCAGCTGAGTGCTAAAATTTATCTGAAGCGCAAGGCTCAAAGCTAAAAATAAAATGTATAAATCGAGCATATAAGCAAAATTAAATAGAGAAAAACTTCACAAATCGAGCAGACAAAGTTAGGTCAGTGTATAAATAAGCACAAACCAAAATAAAGTGCATGTAACTAGTCAGTTGTGATTAAAAATGACTCCTAGATTACTAAAGATAGTTTTGGATATCTAGAAATCGGTCATTTGATCAAACCGCTTCGACTGATGACGTAGCCTTGCTAGAGCCACAAGATGAAGGAGTTTTCGTTCACAGATTTGGAAGTTGAAATGAATAAGCAAGTGGCAGATCTGAAAATAGAGAAGAAGATACAGCGACTGTAGCCGTAACTCTGCAACCTGTTTAGGTCAATTATCAGATACAACCCTCCCAAAATCAACAAGATTGATCCAAGGTATGCCTGCTTTGAAGATTTGAGTGAGAAGGTGATCAAGGGACTGCACTAGTTTCTTCGATAGTTACAAGAAAACGAGCTGAACTGCTTGGATTTCAATAACTTCAAGAAACTGCTAATCAAGTATAAAGCAGTTGATCTTCTAGCAAGTCTCAAGTGAAACAAAATGCATCTATTTTTAATATTTTGTTAATAATTAATGATGCCATGTGATACTAAATATGAGTAGTTATGATAATGAAATAATGATAAACTAGGGCATAAATCAGAATATGTTGGCATACATTTTGGCGATGTCTGGAGTGATGACAACTTTGTTCTTGGTAACATCGTTAACACATCCTTTCCATGAAGGATTTGTGGTGCCATCGTATGAGTTGCCTGGTGGACAGCGCATGCACAAATTGTCCTCCATGTTGAAATACAATCCTTATGGGCACTGAATACAGTTTATACCGTCCCAGTAGTAGTTTTGAGCTGGGCAGTCTTTAATGTTTGGATATGTCGTTATTCTGTTGTTGTATTACTGTTGATATTGAGCTAATGGTATTCCTCCATATATCAGATTAGGGCTTTTCAAGTTTGTTTGATATGTACCTGCATCCAGCTTGATCAAGCACTGATGCACGTTTATGTCCAGCACCTTTGGAGTTGGGCAGGATTCGCACTTCTTCGTGTCATAGTTGAATAGTGGAGCGGAGGCCGGGCAGGACAAACAACTGACGCCGTTGTAGTGAGGGGTTGTTACTGGACATTATGTTGCTCCCTGATTCTTTAAGTTTGTCACCCAAGTCGAAAGCGATTTCAGGTCACCTGAAATCCAGTTATTGTCTTTCAAAATGGGGTATTGTGGAGTTGCTGGTGCGCAGCTATGTGTCGCAGGGTCGAAGGTAGTTGTACAGGATTCGCACTTCTGGGTGTCGAAGTTGAATAAGGGAGTGGGTGCAATGCAGGCGACGCAATTGCCTTTGTTGAGGAAGGGAGTTGCGCTGGGGCAGATCACGGCGTTAGGCTGCTTGGCTAGATCCTGCTGCTGCTTGCTCACTGCCGTAGGATCTTTCGCAATCCAGTTGTTGTTGCTCAGGTCCGCATAGTTTACTGTTTGTTGTGGTGACGCAGGGCAAGAATGAGTTGCCGCATCATATGTTGCACATGGGATACATTTAGTTGACGCAAGGTCAAGATACTGGCCAGCTGGGCAAAGGCTGCTGCAGCTCTTCGTGGTTGGGTTATAGTATGGTTGCCCCTGTGAGCACTATAAATAGGGTGTTCCCGAGTCTTTAAGGCCCTGAATGTTTTTGGTAATCGCACTAATGGTGGAATCAGGCTGGGTCTCAATGTACTTGTTTGCTGCCGTGATTGCTCCCACATTTGACACTAAGGGGGAGTCAACACAATTACCATCGGAATCTAAGAATTGGTTGTCAAGGCACCCAATGCACGTTTTCTTAGAGTAGTCGAAGTACATGGTAGGAGGGTTGCAAGTGGTACATTTATTTCCGTCATAGAAAGGAGTATTAATGTCACACACTTTACTGTTGGGGTTCTTCGCCAACTCGGCATCGATCATCTGCTGCTCTTTGGCTGAGTCTGCAATGTTCACAATGTAAGGGGAGTTCAAGTTGGTGAAGGTGGCTGCAGGTGTAACATTTTTAATACATAGCTTTGTCGTGGCATCGTATTTACCCACACAGGTATCACACTTGAGAGTCTCCACGTTGAAATATTCAGTTGCTGCGCAGTTGAAGCAGCTGTCGAAGTTTGAATATTGAGTGGCGCTGTCACAGTTAACAATAATGGCATTCGGGTTGCTGTCGATAGTTTTAGCGACTTTATTTTTATAGTCTGCAATTGACTGGGCAGGAGTTGCTAGCAGTTTATCTTCGTTTGTGGAAATGTAGATGGTCTTCCTAGGCAAACATGACTTTGTGGCTGCATCGTAGTAGTCCTTAGGATCACACACCACGCATGTCTTGGTGCTAAGATCAAAGTAAACGAAAGGGTCGGGGCAAGAAATGCACGAAATACCATCCCAGTACGGTTTATCTTGGGTGCAGTCGGGGACAGCTGGGTCGTTGGCAGGAGGCTTACCAATCAAGTTGTGAGCAGTGGCTAGAGTCTATCCGTTGGTCATGGGAGGAATGTAATTATGCAGATTAGGATCGTACTGAGTTCCCTTAGGAGCAGTTCCACACTTTTTAGTGTTCAAATCGAATTCTTGACCAGCACAATCAATGCAAGCGATGCCGTCGTAGTAGGGAGTGGCATCAGGGCATTCTTGATACTTCCCAGTAGTGTTGGACTCTAGAAGTGATTGTCTTTATTGAATAACTGTTGTGAAGTTGTTCGGCCCAGTCACCCATCGGGTATTTTGCAACTTTGTTAGCATATCTTTTTGGACTTGAGTGCATTGACGCTCATTTAATCCATAGACAGTTCCTGCGGGACAGTTTTTACAAGTCTGTGATGCGATATCAAAATATTGAGGCAGGTTGCAGGCTATGCAGGCAACTCCATTGAAGTACGGGGTTTACTTGGGGCAGGGAACGGCATCAGGGTCAGGAGTTGGGAAAGGTCCAGTGGATGGGAAGAAGTTAACAAGTGTATCGAAATTTGTGTATCGCTTAATTGGCACGCACTTTTTCTGAGCGTTGTCAATCTTGGTTTCTGCAGGGCAGGCTAAGCACTTCTTCTGAGAAATGTCGAAAATGGGAGTGGCTGTAGGGCATAAAATGCACTGTTTGCCATCAAAGAAGGGAGTTTCAACATGGCAGTTCGTGATGTTGTCATAACGGATTGACCTCTGATAGTATTGTTAAATGAGATCATCGATGGTCATATTTCCAAGCACCCAGTTGGGAGCATAAATATTAGTTTGCCAAATAGTTGGTGACAGAATGACGTTCATCGAGCAGTTAGTGTACAGAATCGACTCAATTGAATTTAAGAAAAATATTTGTTTCTCGATATCGCGCTTAATTTGATCCACATCGTCACATTTAGGCATCGAGGATGAGATAGTTTTAAGCTCAAGAACTTGTTTTCTAGCTTCTGAAATTTGTTCTAGCAGTTCTACTTTCTGTTGATCAGTCATCTTCTCACATCCGCTCTTGGAAATGTTGAAAGGAGGAATAATAATTTTGGAGAGCTCGAAGACAGACTCCCTTTATGAAATGATAGCGTTTTCTAGAATAATAACTTTCTGGTCGACGATGGTGCTGCTGTTGATGGACTTTTCAATTTGAGAGATGTTAGTCAGCAACTTGCCCACACTCTGCTCGAAGTTGGTCTGTTGGGTCTTTAGGGCGTCGATTTGGGCCTGGGTAGTATCCTGCAAGTGGAGACCAAGTACTAACGTGACCATTAGCACGGCAACCAGAATTATCTTGCTTGCACTCATTCAAATACAAAAATAAACACAATAAAACAGGATAAAAACTTTGATTTATTTCAATTTTTAATTTGAATTATGCCACTTATTCAGTAAAATATAAATTAATTAGTATGGCTGCTTTAAGTAGAATTTTATAAATTTGTTTTGCAGTCATAGCTTCTGAATGTAATTGAGGATATAAAGACTTAGATTCTTCGAAACAAATTTATTCCATTATAATAAGAACAATTAACAATGAGTGTGAACTGGGAGCAGTCACGGCTGCACGCTTTAAATAACTCATCATCAAAATCCACTTTCGCTTTTCCGAAGTCACCGCGGTTCAATTCAAACTCTCGGCCACTGTACATTTATTTTAATGTAGATGCGACTCATTCTATAACATATCAAAATAAATGAACTTAACGAGAGGGACATCCATCGGTAGGGGCACTAAGACTAGTTTTGGTGATAAATACGGATATCCTTCTCCATTGCAATATGTTATTCGATCGTCGTTTGGAGCTGAAAAAAATAACAAAGGAGTTAAAATTGGCTTAGGTAGAGAAAACCTCAAGTATGGAGGAATTTTCAAGAATTCGGAAACTCCTGATCCTGCTCATTATACTCCAAAGGACTCAAGAACCCCTTCTCCTAGATCTGGTTACACAATGAGGCCTAAGCTAAAGCAGCAATAGAAATCAAACCAGAAAAATCCAGGCCCTGGACAATGTAGTTATTATAACATTTAGACAATAGCATATCAACAATATCGGCAACTGGAATATATAAGTTGTCAAATATTTCGAACTGTATTTGCCCAAAGATAAAGCCTTCCAAAGCTTACGACCCGCGGCCCAGCGAGAAGACCCCTGGACCTGGCCATTACGATAGACGCAAATAGAGTATGAATTAAAATGGTAAGTTCTTCATCTCCAAATACCAAGACAGTCGTTGTAGATCTTTTAGCAAATCATCAGACAGAGGCATGAGAAAAAGCGTGTTACAGATTCCAGGACCAGGATCCTACAATTACTACTCGTAATTCGGTGCTCGTAATAAAATATTATGATTGGTTTAACAATCTAGCCCTTCTATTTTTTATTATCAAGCACTATATTATAATTTGCAATAATGAGCGAGGAGGAAAATACAAAGCACAAATAGCAATTGGCACTAAAGAAACTTGATGCAGTCAAGTCTTCGAAATAGCTGCAGAAAATATTAAAGCTATCACAAGACCAGAATAAAAAACTAGTGTCTGATATAAAATAACTAAAAGACAGAGTCGAGCTCATCATGGGCACAAGGAAGTCTAGTATTTAGCAAATGAAAATGGAGCCTAGTAATTAGGGATAAGCCAAAGTATGCAAAGAGATCACGCTATCTAAAAAAGAGTTAAAGGCAAAGTATACTAAAATGAAACAGCTGAAGTAATAGATAAGAGAAGCTCAAGCCAGTACAGTGAATTAAACCGAACATAACAAAGCTTACAATCGTAATTTGCTAACAGACACATAATTAAATATAACTCAACTAAAGCAAGAGCGAGATGATTTGCTGGCTGTGAGATAAAAATTACACAAGACTATGTAGAGCACTAAGAAGGAGTAAAATTTGCACCAACCTAAGATCGAATAGCTTGAATAATAAAATAGAGCACTACGATTAAAAATAGGAGAGATTCGCAAAATAGGGCATAAATAATAGCATGAGTCAATAAAAGTGCAAACTACTCTCATAGGCAACATGCGAAAGGTTAGGCATATTGAAGCTAGAAAGAGTATGATGTAATTAAAAGAAGCTCAGATTGTCGACAAGAAATAGATAATATTAAAGTCACAGCACCTCAAAAATTAAGTAGAAAATCTGAAGAAGGAAGTGCAACTTGTTGGAGAAAACTCCAAAAACGAAGAAGCAGAACAGAAGAAAAAACGGGATCAGTTGTATGGTGTTAACAGATAGATTATTAAAAAAATGAGAGATGCATAGTTGTATAAGTGCAAATTAGAGCAGTAGGCCAATATGTGGAAAAATAAATGGGGCAAAATATGTAGATCAATTGAAAGTCTTAATAAAAAAATTAAAAAGATTTCAACTGGTTCGCAAACTACTGAATACGTTGACTCCAAACCACTGAGAAGAGATTTTGCAGGAGTCCTAAGCAAGTATAGATTCGATGATCGACTGCTGCTTCAAGATTAAAAAGATACAAAATTGACTGGTATAATGATATACGAAATCTAAAGAGGGATAGTTTCTGTTTAGGCGCTATATAGCAATGGGAAAAAGACCTAAATGATTATCCCTCAACATTTTATTGAAAGGTGCCGAGTAACTAAGATCTAATGTAGTTAAAATGACTTCTTCAAGGTATTCAAGGTAAAGTATAACAGTATAGATAACAAGATTACAAAGCTTGAAATCAGAAGCAACAAAAACTTAAAGTATCAGTATGGCGAGAAGAAGTCATGGACGGATCTAATTGAAGGAGATGCAGTTTATGGATTCGACATCGGCATCAAGGAGTACCCTGTCTGTATTTTTGGTTCATATAACTATTGTAAAGGTTACTGGCTGCTAGAAGGTTTCGGAGTTGAAATCAATGAGTTACAAGACTGACACTTAATATTTTTATTCATTTTTATTCAATATTATTGGATAAATATAATTGAAAAAATTTCACATTTTCAAAAAGGAGTAATAATTTTCAATTATCAATTGTGTGATTTATAAAATAATCAAAAAAAATTACATAACATATTCAAATATCATTGCTTTTACTAATCTTCATCTTATTGTTCTTATTTTTGTTAAGTAAACCTAGAGCCTTGTCTTTTCTATTAGGTTGCAGATTTATTTTTTTAGACTTTTGTTGGCTAAGAGTTAGCGTAACCTGAAACATCAACTTTAAGTGCATTAAAGTTATCAAATTTATTTTAAAGCTCAGATATAATATGCGGTATTTACTATTCGTATACAATTGATGCTGGTTCCCACTTCTTTAGGTGTTACAGTAATATTTAAAGATGTGAGTGTTCTGTGAAAGTGCCAGGTTTAGACCCGAGCATCACTGTTATAATTTAGTTTGTGATCTCCTGTGGTACATCTCGTTCTTTGGTGAATGGTACCATCATCACTGAATCAAAGTATCGCGATAAGTTGTAGTTGCTGACTGCAAAGTTTCTAAACAAATTTGCAAATCCAATGCAAATGTTTGCGCGATGAACCTCAGGACCATCTAATGTTTAGTGTTCCTCTCTTGCCATCACTCTTTTCAGACAAGTAGCAATATAGCAGCTTGAGAATGGGTACACGTATTTTGGTTTGTTCACTAACAAGCTCTCACACTTTGGCAAAATTCCTACTATCTTTACTTAAAGTCCCTTGCACTTCTTCTATGCGTTTCTGATCTACTCAATAGTCTTATTCAAAGCATTTTAAACGTGATTTTTGTCCATGAACAATATATACTTTTCACTCTCGTTGTCCTTTTCGAATACTCTCATAATTTATCCTAATCGCTGATAGTATTGTTGATTAGCTGCTTTTGATGACTTATCGAAGGCTTTTTACTTAGACATCTTTTTTTATTTCATTAACTATTACATTTTAGCTGCTCTTGTTTAGTCTGAAGACAAAATTTATATGTGATAATTTGACTCTTTCAGTGACTACTTAATTTTTTTGTATAGAGTCGACTTACCGCACGCAGGAATCGTCATTCCTAAAAAGACTATAACTCTTTTAGGTCCTGTTTTATTTATAATGCCATTTGTTTTATTTTATTTTTCTTATACTGTTATAACGCACTATTTTTATTAATGAACTAAATATTTTTCTTAAATTAGTTTTTTGATCTGAGTATTTTATAAATCTTCGTGCATAACTTTCTTAAAAATCTATTTGTCAATGTTATCGTTCTTAATTAGTTGCAAAAAGCCAATAAATTTATTGTGAAAGAATTTGGATACTGCTTTCTATTGATCTTAGCAAAACTAAAATGCTCTCTGAGCTATTTTAAAATAATACTATTCTGGTTTAGGTGTTTTAAATCCTTTTATTAATTATTTCACCTCTTCAATATATTTGTGGAGCATTTTATCATAGGATTTTCGATACTTTTAGAAATAAGCCTTTAACTTTTATCTTAATTTTCTATAGATTCTATACTATAAAGTCTTGACTTTACACACAGTTTGGCAATGCTACTAGCCATTGTGAGTGCTTGTAACGTATACAACTACTCCTTCTCCGTATTTTTATAGGTCTCCTTAATAAACTCTATACATCTAGTTCTTTAGCTCTTCCATAAGGGCCTAGAAGCTATTCACAGTAGTTGTCTGGAACTTGACACAATATTTCTATAATCCTATCAATTTGGAAAAATCTAAGAAAGCTGAGGGTGGTTCACACGAGTACACTCTTTCTTCCTTGGCTACTAGAGCATAGAAATATAGCTTAGTTTATTGACCGTAATCAACAATGTGACCACTTTTGACACTGTCACAAATTTACCCTACAAGCACGTAGTCGTTCAGCTTTTATTTTATAATGTCTGTTTTATCTGACTGTGAGTCCAGGAACTTAAACCATTCCTCGGCAATGCTTACTGTGCGGACATGCTCATGCTTATGAGTTATGTACTTGATGTCCTTAGGCTACGAAAGCAGGAGAGTCTTATTTTTAGATCCGATGACCCAAAATCCACCAGATTCATCCCAAGATATTTGAGCATTTTCTCCATTAGCTTTCTATGTGCTGTAAATTGTATATGCCTCACTGTCATTCTTTAACGGCTCAAAAAGTTTATTTCTCAAGGATGTGAAGTGCTTGCTGTTTGAAATGTGCGATTATTTAATGTTTAAATATTCAGGGATCAAATCGTAAAATTTTCTCAATCCTTTTTTGCAGACCCTTAAGTTTTGTTACTTAAAATCAATAATTTCCTCCATAAAGGTAAGGCCTCTTCTGTAGTTGGCGACATCGAAATCGTTTGTAGGATCGGCTTTTAATGAGATATTATACACGACATAGTCTTTTTTGTTAACAGAGAAGGCCTCAGATGATAAGTTGACTGAGTGTGGATGTTTTTTTGCATGCACAAGTATCTCCTCAGGCGAGAGCTATTTTTGCTATTTATCCATAATTGTTGATTAACTTTTTATTATAAACAAAGAGTATTATTACTATGGTCTGGTCCATTATACTTTTATCATTATATTGAATCATCATGTCAGAGTTATCGAATCCTTTAGTGGGTCCTATATACAAGTCCTATGTGAAACTACTAATAATTTGCGCTAATGCAAGTTTATCCGCCTTCTTTGTTGGTTACTCTCTAGTATACATGGGCGCTCTCTCTGTCAGCAATTTTAACACCGCCATCCTTGATGACTATGGATTCAATAAACTTAACTGGTCATAAAACAGTCAAAGCCTATACAAATCTCTGATTCAAGGTGCTATTCCCGTTGGAGCCATTGTTGGAGCGCTGCTTTCATCCCAGGTCATCAAATATTTATCCCGCAGGTACTAATACAATAATCAAGAAATGGATTCCTCGCTATAAATATACCAGCTGTACTTTCTACCGTGCTTATGGTTTACATTAGAAACCCATTCACATTTTTGATCTGTAGAGTCATACAAGGTGTGTGCACGGGAGTCTACAGCGCCATAGTCCCTCTATACATTAATGAGATCGTGACTCCGGACTGCACAAATTTGGGATCATTCAATCAAATATTTATCTCAATGGCTCAGTTTTTCGCATATTTAATCGCCTTTATTTTGCACCATGTCTTCGATGGAAGCGATGACATGCTGGCCGCAGCTTCTACAACCTGGAAGATAATCGCATAGTTTCCTTTGATCATAATTCTTATTCAAACCATACTTTTTCTGTTTGTTCTAGCTTATGAGACTCCAAAGTACCTTTACGAGAAAGGTTTGATAAAATAAGCTGCTGTTTTGATCACAGTTATTTATCGAGATGAGCACGTAGATGATGCGATTAACCGCTATAACAAAACCCCAAGTGTTTCATCTTAAGCCGATATCGCTGTAAGATCTGAGCTTGTAACTACCAGCAATCAAGTTGTAAAACTGAAGAATATCAAGATTGCTGTATTTTTCGCCATTCATTTGGCCCTTCTGCAGCAGATGTCAGGAGTCAATGCAATAGCAGTATACGGCAAAAATACTATGGAAGAAGCAATCAAAAATGAAAATAGTGTTGGTCTTGCGAGTTTAGCTTTGAGTGCAGCTCCCTTTCTGGCTGCTATTGGCACTATCAAGCTCATGAACATTAGAGGTCGAAAATTTCTCATTCAAATTGGCACATTCATCTGCGCAATATGCTTAGGAGCAGTATCTCTTGCCTTTTTCTTCAAGTCCGATAAACCATACGAAGATTCGATCGCTGAGTCAGTCATCATTATAATCGGAATGTGCACTTTCATGGCATCATTTGGCTTCACTTTAGGCCCAATTGTATGGCTTTACATTCCTGAAATAGTTGAATAAAATGTTATTCCTTATTCAACAATGACCAACCTGGTCGGAGCTGCTTTATGTATTATTGGATTCCCGTTAATTGGTGATAACAACAAGATAAAGTTTATCCCATTTTTGTTCTTTTTTATTTGGAGTGTGGCCAGTCTGGTTATCAATCACTTAATAATGGTGGAGACAAAGGACAAGTCTAGAGCTGAAATATTCGAATAATTTCGTAGAAAAAAAGCTTGTTGAATGATTTATAATATCTAGTACCATTCCTTTTATAGTAAATTTGCATTATTTACATATTTGTTAAACAAATCATCATCAAAATTGGCTAGGTGGATGGTCGAATGATTCAAATATCACCACCATCAAATTTATAATCATCTCCGAGAATGTCAATTTGCTACATTTCTATTTTGGCATCATTGTGCAGCAATAGATTCTGATAGGGACCATAATCCTTGCTGCCAGTTTGCATGTATCCAAACTCTTTGGTTTTTCCTTTGTCTGTGCGGCCGCTTAGATCATAGCATGGCGAAATCTGAATGATTTTATCTACGCATGTGTTATAATCAACGACGCTACTATTCATTTAAAGCCTTTTCATATAGTGGTTTAGAGCTCTCGGACTTAAAGCGAGGTTGACCGTAGACTGGCTGTTTACCCAGTGAATGTATAGATGCTAAAACTCCGGAAATAGCTTCTGCATTTCGCGTTTGTATATCTCAATGTCAGAGCTGAGCAGTTACTTGATACTATATGAGCTAAAGTACAAAAACATAGACAGCTATTTGAGCTACTGCTGCGACGTCGGCTCGTTTACATGGATAATATCAGGAAATACCTCATAGAGATTGAGGTATATTTCACTGCCTACAGTCCATGCATCGATCTGCTATAGGAAGTAGCCGTATACGCCCAACTCATAAGTGTTGAGCATCAGTTTCTTTACCACTCCCCGCAGTAGTCCCTACAAAGGGTACTTTAAGTAGTACTGTCGGCAACATGGAGCCTGGATCATCTTCTTGATCAGTAAGTCTGCAGACGGGTACTCCTGCATCATATATGTGCGATACTGCTGCGAGTACTCTGACATTGTGATCTTGAGTCGACTATTTATGCTCTTCTTTTTCTCTGACACTTTCCTGATTATAACCCTCTTGCTTTTCATCAGTGATATTACATTATAGAGTATTGGCAGCAATAATAATACAGTAAATCATGAGCCTGAGAGGACTCGCTATTTCATTCTGCTAAGGTGTTTGTATCCTGTCACCATCAGTACTAGCGTCAGGAGGGTGGAAAATATGATGAACCACCTCTCTGAGTAGTAGAAATAACACATCAGGCTGGGAGACACCATACAGGATATCACAATTATGGTGAAAATGAGTTATCCGAAGTTTCCGAAGCTCAACGCTAATCGTAAGCTCTGTTCCAATGCGTTAGCGTAAAACTTACTCACGCTCTTCACTATTTCGAACAGAACTCGGTAGAGACTGGTAAACAAGCTACCTATCATTCTGAAAAACCTTTTGAGCGAGCTCGTGATAGCAGTCCATACACTTTTCAAAACTTACCAAATGGCAACAATTTTGTGTGAAATTGAAACGTACAGTGGAGTTGCGACTTTTTAAATGAACATGTTGATTAACTTCTTGACTACTCTGACAATTAATCTGAAAATACTATAGAGCTTTCTCAACACAATCCTCATAGGTCTGACAATATATGCTTATACTTTCAGTTTGATGAAATCTTTTGTACTTATAGATTTCTGTGTAATCCAGTTCTTGGCTGACTGGCACATTAAAATAATGTCATCTATGATGTCGAAGGGGTTTAAGGCAGTCCACTGTCTGTAAGAGTTGATGTATCTTAAGTAAAATACAAAAATGTAGAAACCTAAATAGATAATTGTCAAAAATCTGTAACCTATCATCATGTCAAGTACAAAAATTGAAGACCAGTTGTATATGAAAGACGCTATTAGTGTTATAGGAACGAGTACATTTGAAACAGCAAAAATTATCTGCTTCTTCTTGCGGTGGCTGTCCACTCCGTAGAAATGGTTCAGCCTGATTATAAGAAACTACACAGGTCTCTCAAATAGCCAGGATAAGGCAGCACTCTGCTAATTTTGTTAAATAATAGGCCTTCTTTGAATATTCATAAGAGCTAAAAACTATTAGTTGTCATCTGGACGAGGCCAGTTGTCCTCAGGGCCATAACCATTTGTTTAGTCCCATTGCAAACTCGAAAAAATCTTTCGATGAAGTTGAGGTGATAGAAATTTTGCTAATTATTGTTTCAAATCTAAATCTGCAGTGAATGCTGACAGCTTAAGCTAAGAAGTAGCAAGTTTGTAAAATCTATCCTTGCTGTCATTAACTAATCCAACGTTCTATTACTTAAACTTTTCAATGCACATCGAGTTGTAGGAAATAGATCCACTCTCAGTCTTAAGACTGAAGGCGGGATATTTAGATGAATAAACTCGATTCCACTGTTCGACCCACACTTAATCTCTTTCCTTGATGGTATCATACATGTACTTATTCACGCGCGTCATTGCTGTGAGCTATTGTGCATTTAAAAAACTGAAAACTTGCAACAGTTCATTATGGCTAATAGTTGTGATAAGCTCTAGCGATTTTCCTTCCTTTACTGTGTTGTCATACATCAATTTGTTCAATTTATCCTGCCGTTTTTATTATTGGTACTTTCTGTATAAACCCAACACTTTGCTAATAGTCTATTTAGCTCTATACGGGGCTAAAAATATCGCCAGAAGTAGAACAACTAAACTTTGATAGAAATGCACAGCGTTAAGCGCTTCTTCCTTCAACTATTTCAAGTGAGAGTATCTTAGTGTCCCAACATAGAAATTTATTTTGAAGTTCCTGTAAAATAAGACAAATGCGCGTTTAGCCTTCACAACAGATAAAATGAGGAAGATGTACAAAAGTATACATTTATAATCTTTGGCAACCATACGTAACAATTTTAAAAATTATCCTCTGTTTGACTTGTCGTCTCGCATCAGAAATAGCGCATTTTTGATGTAATAGAATCTCCAAGGAAGTGTTGCTAATAGGAAAAGCATGAGTCCTAAATATGGAATATCTTCCACACTCTGATTAAAGTAAGGATCCACGATACTAAGAATTAAATGACTTTGAGCTGTCACTTATTTTATTTTTATTTAAGATTTTTACTTCACGTTGTTTTTCTACTCGCTTTCGTTCATCTGAGACTGTCCTGTTTATTCAACAAATCCGCCATACATGGTTTTAAGCTCGCGAATGTTTGGGATGTATTGAGGAGTAAGCATGAACTTAAAAAAATATGAGCTTAGTTTGATGTTTTTTGATTTGAGTTACATGTTCATGTCTCTTTTACGTACCCACAGCACCTTAACAAACAGGATCTTCCATAGCAGCAAGTAAAGCACTAGTCCAAAGTATAGTATCTTCTCAGTCATGTATCTCATCTTGACCTGCTGTATTTTAGCGAATTCAACAATGCCCTGCTTGGTGTACTTGAATGAAGTCTTGTAGTGAAAAGTCAGGTAAGCTCGAGGGAACATTAAGAAGACAGGCACTCGAATGAAAAGTGAAAGCAAGTCAATGCCCATCTGCTTGTACATAGGAAACAAAATTTTGAAAAAATATCTCTTATTGTAGTTGTGAGTGCGGAACAGAATCAAAAATGTTGGCATTCTCCATAATGTAAGAGGAAGCAAAATAATGACTCCGAATAAAGTTATGATGATCTCAATAATGAAGAAAAGTAAACATTGGAGTAAAGCGAAAGTTGTATTGTAACACTGCCAGTAATGATTTGAAAGCATAGAATAATTTCTCTAAATTTTCACATTAGCAATAGTCTTGTCTGCTCGCTTTTTAGGCAACATAAAGCATATAACCCGTTGGATTAGACGATGACGAATGCATTTATGAGCGAATTTCCAAAATCGTAGCTTTTCTCTCTGATTTTTAATCATGCCTGCTGCCTCATCTGCCCTAAAGTATTCCAAGTATTATTGATAATATGAAGAGCGTTGAACTCTTTTCATGTAGTAGAGCATCCAAACAAATTCGAAGACTTATACAGCCTCGCTAGGGTGCTTGCAATCCATAAGCGAAATGAGAGTAAATCTGCAGGTTATAAAAAGTGGCAAGAAAAGTACATCCTTTTTTATTGAATCAAAATTCTAATTTGTAACACCGTACATGATAGACGATGAACTATCATAAAAAACTAATTATTTTTTGTTTGCATCGGAGACTGCATTTTTTAGTTCTTGTCTTTTTAATAGTATACTTTTCAATATGTTCTTCATTTTGACGGGATCATAGAACCCAAGGACGAGAGTTGTGACAAGAGCTGGTAATAAATAAAAATAATCTTTGACGCATTTAGCGAAATACCCTAAAATGTAAGACACTCTTAAGTCCTGTTTTTCATCTACTAAGTACTTCAACCAAAAAATATTCCAAGGTTTAAGTAATGTGCATATGGGGATAAATCCAAAGAACCAGACTTCCTGAAGTAAAGAAGCAAAGGCAGCGAACACCATATATTCACGCTCGGATAAAGTTGATTTTCTCTTTGATTTTTTCTGTTTGTCTTATTATGCTTTATCTTTGGGTGCAGCCTATCCAAATTTGCTATGAAATATTGCAGCAGATTTGGTACCAGTTTAACTATCGTACTTTTTGTTTTGGGCCTGTTTCATCAAATATGCGATCTTCTTGTGCTTATAGAAGAAGGGCAGCAACAAGAGTTAGCAAACGAGTGCAGGTATTTTCACGAGTGCAAGCTTAAGAATAAAGAGTGTTTCCGGCACGTAATGAAAACTGTAATCGTTTTACCTCGCCAATATTAAGGAAAGAAGCTCCCGCGAATATCTATACTTAAAAGGTAGACAGAAAAGCAGCACTAATAACTAAAATAGCTCAACGAGAGAGTTTAAGACAAAAGCAGACACAATTTTACATTTTTCATGGTTAGTTCTGAGATTACGGATGAAGAGTTTTCTACGTGGATGAATAAGTCCATACCATCCTAGCAGTATTAGGGATACTAAGTCTAAAGTGGTGAGCAGGAATAATATGGTGAGAAGCGTTGTTAGCTGTAGTATATTGTTTTATTATTTTCGGATATCCTCTATAGAGTTACGGTATCGCCATGGGAATACTCTGAAATATATTTTTATGTAGAATAGTTTAATCAGATCGAGAATAGACTTGTGCAGCAATTTGGAACTGTATTTGAGATAGTTATATTTCTTGTCCATATTGTACTCGTAATCCAGCACCTTAAAACAGTTTACTATTAAGGCAACGTTGATGAGAGCGAGCACAACGCCAGCCAAATCGACCACCATAAACCAGATCTGCTATAGATGCTAGAAGGGTGACTTGAGTTTGGTGGGACTGAACTTGTTGATCATTGTCAAGTAGCCGTGTCTCATCAGAGCTAGCACTCCCTGGAATGAAATAAAAGAGAGAGCCAGCTGAACTCCCCAGTGAAAGTGTGAAATGCTCAACAGCATGTACAGTCCGTAGAATTCTGCTGAGAATATTGAAACGACGCCCACTAGAGCAGCTAGTCGAAAAGGCCATGACAGTGCATAGTATGTGAGCGACCCTAAGATAGTCCGACTGAATATGATGGAGTCCAGTACGAGAATTAACAAGTAGTTGGGAAAGTAAGTGAGCATTGCTAATCCCTTTGAAAGATACTTGATCACCGCAACAGGCACCTTCAAAATTTTGAGAATCAGGAGATCATTTTTCATGGGTGATATATATTATATTCTGATGGGATAAGCACAAATAATGTCTTTGTCTGTTTTACATGATTATAAGAGTGCTAGTTATGTTTCCTGGCGGCTAATAACAAACCAAAATAGTAGATGGAAAATCTGATATAGATAGAATTGTATGGTCCAACGGGTTTATGATCGTCTATTATTGTCTAATAATAATCGAAATTATATGAAGCCTGACCGAAGGCAGACAAGTTAGCAGTCTCACAGATCAAAAACTGTGATTGCCCACCGAGGACTATGCTCGGTATTCCCTTAAAACACGATGGAAGCCATCATTGCGGGACTCCACTCTGCAGATTTAACATAGTTCGATGTGCATTTGACTAAGGACAACGAGGTGGTTGTCTTCCACGACAGATACTTGAGCAGAACAACTGATGTACATCAGCACTCCGAGTTTGCAGGCAGACACCACGAGTAGACAATCGATGACTACCAAGAGCGCAAGTCCGATTGGTGGTTGCGCGATTTTACTCTTGCTGAATTACAGACTTTGAAAGTATTTCAACCCGTTTCTTACCGACCACAGTTCGAAGCTATTCACTTCAAAATTAGCACCCTAGATGAAATTTTAAGAGAAGCCTTAAAGATATCGACGTCATAAGTTCACTACAAGCTCATGAGAACTGGCCTGCTTATTTAGATCAAAGAATAGGTAGCGGCTAGCATTACAGAAAGAGACAAGGTTCTTTGCAATAAAGTTATGGAACTTTTAGTGAAATACAATCTGTCAACAGTGGAAGGTCGCCGAACTAGCAATCTAAATATTATTGTGCAAAGCTTCAATTTATCTGTGTTGGACGAGCTCGCAGGTAAAGACGTCCCCCTTGTGCAGCTATACGACAAGGATGTGAACATAACTGAATCTCTTCTTTCTGCCAGTTCAGCCACAAATGTGATTGGAATAGGAGTAACCCAATAAAATTTACTTGATTCCACAGGGTCTCCATCAACTAGAGTAGGCGAGTTGTGTAGCGCTCTCAACTACTCTTTGTATTACTGGACTGTTCGAGATGATGACCTAAACAGTATGCCATTCAAGTGCGCGACGTACAAGGAAGTCTATAAGAAATTATTGAGTTTAGGAGTAACCGGATTTATTACATAATTCCCTGACAAGTGCAAAGGAGTTCTATAAATTGAGTCTACTATGTATTCGAAAGGCAATGTAGAAACTCAAAGAGCACTGTCTGAAGCAGAAACCAAGAGTTCATGCGAATCAATCGATTCTGAGACGCAATAACTAAAACAAAAGCTAGTTTGATTAATATTGTATGTGTTGCATGTCCATAATTACATTCGAAAATTGTTAATAAATAGTTAAACTCGTTCAAAAAAATAATCAATTGAATAGTTTAAAGACACTTCATTTTAGACCGTCGTGGAACCTTAGACTCCAAAATTTAGCAAGGAGACTGCAGAAGTTATATGCTTAGTCTGGAGTAATCCTTTGGTTGGGATTATGCACACAGCATTTGGAGCTAAGCCAGTTCAGATTCATGAGGAGGAATGTGCCAAGCTCGGAAGCATACTCGCTGTTGGACGCAATTTGCTGGAGTATCACCCCAAAAGCGTGCATATCATATGTTTAATGCCTTTCGAACTAGTCTTGGGTCATCTAATGCTTCTCTGCGAATACTGCATCATCGTAGTAGAGGTTGTACTTCTTAGTCGTGTACACTATATTAGCAACTTCTTACACTATTAATTAATGTTTTGTATCTCCAGGTTGCCCTGGATCACCCAGGCAGATCCGAAGTCTATCATCTTTGGGGTCTTCTTGGAGTCAATTAAAATATTGCCTGGCTTCAAGTCTCTGTGGATCAAGCCTGAAGTGTAAAAGATTTTCAAGCCCTGTAGAAGACTTAGTATAAAAGTGAAAATATCTTTGGCTTTAAGTTTATCAGTCATTAAGCATTTAGGATAATACTGTGAATAGAGTTTTGGAGGTTGAGAGGAGGACTCTTCAATCTCTTATAAAAAGTATGAGGCCACTGAATCTGTTTTTAGATTCCTAATATAGTTAATAACACTGACTTCAGTTTGATAACTTTTTAGTTTAGCAAAACTGTCTTCAGAAGAGCTACTCTTTGACTTAGAGCATTACTAATTAGTTGGTTCTTTTTTATAGGATTTGCGCACGAGCAAATTTCGATTTATTTTCTACTTTTAACTTTCCGCCCTTTCAATTGCCAAAGCTGAGACTTTATTGAAGCTTTTGAGAGTGTAATATTAAGCTTTAACACGTTCGAGACTTCCATAGCTGCTTTAGGGAGCTTTCCAGCTCTTGTCTATGCTCTCTTTTACAATTTTTATCTTGTGGGCTAGCGATTTAGGCAAAGTATTTTCAAGTGATTGTGACGATCTTTCTTTCTCTATCTTAAGTTGCCGGAGGTACGCGTTCAGTTTGTTAATCTCAGCATCTGCACACTTTTGTGTCTGAGTCAGGAGCACAGGGTTAAGGAAGAGTTCACGATTAGCAAATCCGTACTTTTTTTATTACTTGTTAAAAGTTAGTGATCTCTTGCGTCCTTACGATTTATAGGTTTGTTTACATATTTTAATGAGCTCAGCCAACTATCGAACATTTGTTGAATTAAATGACTATTGAAATTAAACAGAAATTATTTTATTAAAGAATGACGTAAATTGTTGATCGATATTCTGCATCAGTGTGTTAATGTAACTGCGTTGGGAGGCTAAATCTATGCAATCCAGACTATCTTTATCCAGGATACATCTGGTTCCAAACATATCTTCCCTTAAAAAATACAAGTTATTTTAAGTAATGCTAGTCTGGTTGAATTTTTAAAGTAAAGTTATCATTTTAGATTGCCCTCCAGCAATGGAATCGATGTTTATTAGTGAATACTACTAAATTTTATAAGAGTTTTTCCTGGTCTCCATTGTGAGCCACACTTTACGATTTTCGAATTCGTCTATTTGGTTAGAGTATTGGAAAGTTAAAATTTCAGATTGAGCTTATATCGGCCATCCACCTTTTTTTTTGACAAAAGCAATCAAAGTTTGAGCTACTGTGCAGGTTTCATAAGTTGCCATGTTCTTTAATGATTCTAAGCTGCAGTCGACAAAGCTCATTAGGTTTAATTTAATAAATAATTATAATAAACAAATTTTTGGAATCGCATCGATCTGTAATAGTAATCAATATTATTAAACAGCTCATATAAGATTTGTTATGGACAAGCCCCTGAAAATAGGATGGATAGGGACCGGAGTTATGGGAGGTCACATGTGTCGACATCTTCTGAGTAAAGGATACGATTTGTCGATCTTCACTCGAACGCAATCTAAAGCCCAAAGTTTGTTAGATCTGGGAGCTAAGTGGGGCGAACCGATTGAATTAGCCAAGCAATCAGACATTCTATTTTTAATGCTTGGGTACCCTAAGGATGTGTAGGAAGTTTGCTTAGGTTCTAATGGCATCCTCTCCCACATGAGGGCTGGGTATTTAATGTTATTAACTTAGTTCTCTCATAGTTGACCATACGACAAGCACACCGAGCCTGGCTTAGAAAATATACAATCAAGCACTCAAGTTTGATGTCGGAAGTATTGATGCGCCGGTTTCAGGAGGAGATGTGGGCGCTAGGGACGGAAAACTTGTTATTATGTGTGGAGGCAAAGGAGAGCATATTGAGAAACTTAAACCTGTCTTTTAGTGCTACAGTCGAAGTGTACAGCACAACGGAGGACCTGGAAAAGGACAACACACCAAAATGGCCAATCAGATAGTTTTAGCCGGCAATATGGCTGGTATGGTAGAAGGATTAATGTACGCCAGCAAAATGGGACTTGATGTTGCTCAAACTATTGAAACAATCTGTTCAGGAGCAGCTTCATCCACTTCTCTGAGCGTTATGGGACCTCGAATTGTGAAAGGAAACTATGATCCAGGATTCTATGTTGATCACTATATAAAGGACATGTAAATCGCTTTGGAATAGGCATCAAGAGCCAACCTCAGTCTTCCCTGCTTGGCACTTGTGAAACAGTTCTACGTTTCGCTTAAGGCTAACGGAGGTGGCAAGTACGGAACACAGGCCCTGGTAAAAGTTTTAGAGCAGATGAACAACTACAAAGTTATGGGCACTAAAACTGAA
>APMI01002763.1_pt1 | contig 39216 bp, 35 predicted proteins | sample 667938 | NCBI WGS metagenome assembly APMI01 (sample SAMN01084076, study PRJNA167559) | wastewater metagenome | biome: Wastewater | place: Denmark: Ejby Moelle, Odense | collected 2011-11-28
GAATCGGTTTCATCAAGTATCATGAATTTTGGCTCAAGCATTGCCATTTGGAAAATTTCCATACGTTTTTTCTCGCCGCCACTAAAACCAACATTAAGCGGACGTTTTAGCATTTCATCTTCAATTTTTAAGCGTTTTGCAGCCTCTTTGGCAGCTTTCATAAATTGCGGAACCGATAATTCATCTTCACCGCGATATTTGCGCTGTTCATTAAGTGCGGTTCTAAGGAAAGTTAAGGTCGGCACGCCAGGGATTTCAAGCGGGTATTGGAATGACAAAAACAAGCCTTCTGCGGCGCGTTCTTCGGGTTCGAGTGCAAGGATATTTTTACCATTTAATTCGGCAGTACCGCCCGTAACTTGATATGCAGGATGCCCCGTGAGAGCGTTAGAAAGCGTTGATTTACCGGCACCGTTCGGACCCATAATTGCATGAACTTCACCAGCAGGGACATCTAAAGATAGCCCATTGGTAATTTGTTTGCCGTCAATTTCTACTTTTAAATCTTTTATTTTTAACATTTTATCATCCTGTGATATCTTTTACCGACCAGCAATATGATTTAAAATTACCGACATTAAAATAATGCCTTGCAAAAACCATAACAGACCGGAAATCACTAAAGAAAAAGCGAATTTTGTTGGATATCCATTTTCTTTTAATAATCTAATTTCGTTTCCATTGGTTTTAGGAATTATCCAAATCAACAATAAACACTTAAATATCAAAGCAGTAAAATCCAATGATTGTAAGCTGATATGATATTCATTTTTAGATATGATTGTCATAAAAAGAAAAAAACAAATAATCCACCTTACTGGTATTGGAATTGCAATCTTTGTAATCACCCCACACTCCCCTCAAGGCTTATGGCGACCAATTTCTGCGCCTCAACCGCAAATTCCATCGGGAGTTTTTGCATAACTTCGCGGACAAAGCCGTTTACCAAAAGTGCGGTAGCACTTTCTTCGGATAAACCTCGTTGGCGGCAATAAAATAATTGATCTTCACCAAGTTTTGTTGTGGTGGCCTCGTGTTCAAAATGCGCGCTTGTATTTGCCGCCTCAATATATGGGAACGTATGCGCGCCGCATTTATCACCTATCAGCAAACTATCGCATTGGGTAAAGTTGCGGGCATTTGTTGCCTTGGCATGTGCCGAAACAAGCCCGCGATAGGTTTGGTTTGAAACACCCGCCGCGATGCCTTTGGAAATGATGCGTGAAGAGGTATTTTTGCCCAAATGAATCATTTTTGTGCCGGTGTCGGCCTGTTGATGACCATTGGTTACGGCGATTGAATAAAACTCACCGATGCTTTCATCACCACGAAGGATACATGATGGATATTTCCACGTTACCGCCGAACCGGTTTCAACCTGTGTCCATGAAACTTTGGATTTTTTGCCACGGCAATCGGCACGTTTGGTCACGAAATTATAAATCCCGCCCTTGCCATTCTCATCACCCGGATACCAGTTCTGCACGGTTGAATAACGAATTTCAGCGCCATCCAATGCCACTAATTCAACCACCGCCGCATGAAGCTGATTTTCATCGCGTTGCGGCGCAGTGCAGCCTTCAAGATATGAAACATAAGAATCGGCATCGGCAATAATTAATGTCCGCTCAAATTGGCCAGTATTGGCAGCGTTGATACGAAAATATGTTGATAATTCCATCGGGCAACGCACGCCTTTTGGGATATAAACAAATGTCCCATCGGAGAATACAGCCGAATTAAGCGTTGCATAAAAATTATCAGATTGTGGAACAACCGAACCCAGATATTGCTTCACAAGTTCTGGGTGTTCTTGAATTGCCTCGGAAATAGAGCAAAAAATTACGCCCGCTTGCGATAATTCTTTGCGGAAGGTTGTGGCAACAGACACACTATCAAAAACCGCATCAACCGCGACCTTTGCGGCACCCTTTACGCCCGCCAGAACCTCTTGTTCACGGATTGGGATGCCAAGTTTTTTATAGGTTTCCAAAAGTTTTGGATCAACTTCATCCAGTGAGTTAATTTCGGGTTTTTGCTTTGGCGCAGAATAATAATATAATTCTTGAAACTTTGGTTTTGGATATGAAACCATTGCCCATTCAGGCTCAACCATGGTTAGCCAACGCTTATAAGCCTTAAGTCGCCATTCAAGCATCCATTCAGGTTCATTTTTTTTTGCGGAAATAAATTTAATTACTTCTTCGCTTAAACCAATTGGTGCGGTTTCAGATTCAATATCGGTTACAAAACCATATTTATATTTGTCACCTTCAAGCTCTTTAACAGCCTGAACGGTTTCTTTGTCGATATTGTCTTTAATTTTTATGTCAGTCATAATTTTACTTTAGGCGGCTTTTGAGACCATTATATTATAATTTTCAAGCAATTTATCTACAATGCGTGTTGCATCACTTTCCGATGAATTATGTCCAAATGAAACACGAACCACACATTTTGCGTTTTCGCCACCAAGACCAATTGCTTTAATTACACGTGAAACTTTTACAGAGCCAGACGAACACGCTGAACCAGATGATAATGATACCCCAGCAAGATCAAGGGCAATCACCAAAAATTCAGACGACCATCCAGGAATGTAAAAACAAGATGTATTTCCAAGACGATTAGTATCTTCACCAATAATTACAACATCGGAAAATGATTTTTTTAGTTCCGTCTCAAAAATATCACGTATTGCTTTTACACGCGTTAATTCGTCGGTTATATCTATTATATCCTGTGCCGCAGCGCCCATTCCAATAATCGCTGGCGCATTGTGTGTGCCGGCACGAAATCCTTTTTCTTGACCACCACCAACGCGCCCTCTAAAGCCGTCAATCCCTGGTGCAAGCATTAAAATGCCCGCACCCATTGGTCCGCCTATTTTATGCGATGAAACAATTGTCCAATCACCATAGCCAGAAAATGCTTCAGGTAGACATTTTCCAAAGGCTTGTGTTGAATCAACCAATAATGCCCCACCATGATTACGAACAAGGCCAGATATTTTTGACAATGGAAATACGACGCCGGTTTCATTATTTGCAGCCTGCACAATTACCAATGGCTTTGCAACATTGTCTAAATTGCGTTCAAGCCATTCAATATCTATCTGTCCATTAGGAAGTGATGGAATAAGATGCGCATCTTTCCAGATAGTTAGCGCATATTGATAAATAGCGTCGTGTTCTTGTGAGAAAAGGAAAACATTTTCAAAGCCAATTTGATTTGCACTTTCAATTGCAAGCTGCGCAGCTTCGGTTGCACCTGACGTAAAAATAACTTCATGCGAAGTTACGGCAAGCGCCGACTTAATACTACGTCGTGCATTTTCAATAAGCATACGAACTTTTTGGCCATCATGGTGGATTGAAGATGGATTACCATATAAATCCAATGCCTCAACCATTGCACGTTTTGCAATTTCGCGCATAGGAACATTGGCGTTATAATCGGCGTAAATACGCATTTATGCCGCCTTTTCACCTAATTCTGCTTTTTCGAATTTATTTTGCAAAATATCTTCTAAAGTAACGCTTGCCATAAAATCTTGAATATGTGCCGTCATAGCAACCCAAAGACCATGCGCAACACAGCGCGCCTTGCGACCGCCACAACCGCCCTCTTTTTCAGGGTCACATGCCGTAAATTTTACAGTTTCATCCACTGCAAATACAACAGACGCAACATCAATAACACCAGCAGGTTTCGCAAGACGATATCCACCATTTGGGCCACGTTTTGCAACAACGATTCCACGGCGGCGCAAACGGGCAAATAATTGTTCAAGATAAGAAAGTGAAATTGATTGGCGCGAAGCAATATCTGCAAGTGAAACAGAGCCATGCTCTCCGCCATTTGAGGCAAGATCAATTAATGCCATAACGGCATAGCGCCCTTTGGTAGATAACTCCATATACATAAACCCTTATATTACTCTGGCATTAATAGCTAAAAAAGCACCAGATGTAAAAAAATTGGAAATTAATCATGTTGTTGTGCTAAAGCAAATAAGTAATTAGTATTTCCTACTACTCAAGTCAAGAATTATTGTGAAAATTTATTGCGGAAGAAAAAATGGCAGAATTAATTTTAACCGGACCATCCGGTCGTATTGAAGCACGTTATGACCAGTCGGAGATTGAAGGCTCTCCAATTGCACTTGTACTTCACGGTCACCCTCGTGCGGCTAGCTCGATGCAGGATAGAGTTACCGTTATGATGCACCACTTATTTAAAGAAAAGGGTTTTTCAACGCTTCGCTTTAACTTCCGTGGTGTTGGCAAATCTCAAGGTTCGTTTGATAATGGCATTGGTGAACTTGCTGATGCTGCGGCAATGCTTGATTGGTTGCAATCTATTAACCCAAATGCAAAATTCACATGGGTTGCCGGTTATAGTTTTGGGGCATATATCGCATTGCAACTATTGATGCGCCGCCCTGAAATTGATGCCTTTATCGCGGTTGCAACGCCTTGCAATCATTATGATTTGGCATTCCTTGCACCTTGTCCATCATCTGGCATGATGTTCTATGGTTCAAACGATCTTGTATCACCACCACTCGATGTTGAGCGTTCGGTTTCAAAAATCCGTACGCAAAAAGGTGAAGTTGTAGAATGGGAAGAAATTCCTGGCGCAGATCACTTCTTTAGAGATCAATTAGGTTTGCTAAAAGATCGTGCAGATGCCTATATTGAAAAAACTATGGCACTACCACGTAAAACGCCGGCAACTGGAAAAAGATAAAATCATTAGATTAGGTGCGGACACATGAGAAAACCGCACCTAATTTATCCGCAATCTCAATTTGCGATACACTATCAAGACCACGCACAACGACCATACCCCTATTATTCTTTACAACATTTGTAAGAATTTTTAGGTATTTTATATGGTGCTCTGGATTACGTGCCAAAATCTGTCCATCAAATGAAAATGCGTCAAACCTATATTGTGGCATATTAGGTACGCTTAGCTTATCAACCGGCCCAGTTAGAATTGCGCCAAAAATCGCTTTCACACTAGGGCGAATTGTTGACGCCAATTCATAAACCTTTGAAACTGGATAGTTTTCATATTCCATAAATTCAAGAATTATATTTATATTTTCGCTATCTCTAATGTGATTTAGGACGGGAATAATTTTCCCCTTTGTTACCATGCTATTAAGAACGGCAAATGAAAACGGAATATAAATAAGATTTAAGTCACCACCAAAACGTAAAAACTTCTGAAAACCAATCTCAAAATTTGCATATTCAATTTGTTCTCTAATATTAGTAGGCAGATTGACCATATCTTTGAACAATAATTGCTTTCCGTGTGGAAGTTCAAAAATTCGAGGGGCAAAACGATAACCAATAACTTTTTGATTCTTGGTTTGATAAAATGGCTCTAAAGAAGAATCGACTATAAAGCGGTTATCAATTGTCACCTCATTTATTGCCGGAGCTTCTTCTTTTTTGTCGTCATTCAAATAATTATCGTTATTAGCAATTTTCTTATTTATCTTATTGTAATTTAGCTTCTTCATCTGGATTCTTGCAACTAAATCCACACTAACCGCAGCAACGGGCAGATTTTCAGGCCAAAAAGCACCGATAAAATGCTGCATAGTTTGTATATATATTTCTTTGCATGCAGCAGCTGAACCAATTAAGCTCAAAGTAGGAATATAAAGTATTGCCCCATATTCATTTGCAGCCATACACCAATTGGGTGCTTGGAATTTTTTTGAAAATGTCTGATTCACATATTCAAAAACAGCCTCTCTTTTATGAGGCCACTTTTCACCAAGTTTTTTTGATAATAGTGTAAAATCAATATAAAAAACTTGTCCATATTGATTTAGATTTTGGCGCCCAAGGCGCATAGCAACCTTTGCGTCAACATATTCAATGTTTACCGCATCGCTTGAAATCTCTTCTTCAACAAATAAATCTGCGTCAGTTGTTGGTGATATTTTTAATAATTCAACCGGCATGATTTACTCCTCCGGTAATTATATTATTGTGTAATACTAAACAAATTATATCTATTATATCAAAAACTTTAGATAATTTTGCTTGAATTCGCTGTTTTTATGAAGAAATAACACCACCGGACAGCGGTTTTTTAACACCAGTAGTTTCGGGAAACGAAATCGGAAGCCCCAAAGCAGACCGGACAGCAAGGAACGCAAAACATTCTGCCTCAACCGCATCCCCCCTAAGCCCAATTTCATCGGCATCAATAATATTGGTTTTTGTTATAGTTTTAATATCTTCAACGAGTTTTGGGTTTTTACGACCGCCACCCGCCACAACAAGTGTTGTTGGTCTCTTTGTAAATAGGTCAAGCCCTTTGTTTATAGCTTGTGCAACTAGTGAAGATAGGGTTGCACATCCATCTTCTAACGAAAGACCAGATACTATATTTGCATTATAATCATAACGATCCAATGATTTAGGATATGGCTTAATAAACCAATTATCGGCAAGCACTTTGTCAATTATATTTTGATGAACCTTCCCAGACCGTGCAAACACCCCATCTTTGTCATATTTGCCTTTATTGTGAAGTTCCACCCACTCATTAATAGGGCCATTAGCAGGGCCACAATCAAACGCCGCTAATTCATCAAAACCATCGGTTTCACCGCCCCAATAGGTCAAATTTGCGACACCACCCAAATTTAAAACCGCAGCAGGAGCATCGATTCGAGCATATTTTAACATTGCCGCATGGTAAATTGGCGCAAGTGGTGCCCCTTGCCCGCCATGCATCACATCATTTGTTCGAAAATCATAAACTGTTTTTATGCCGGTCAGTTTTGCAAGTTTTTCGCCATCTAGCAATTGAAGAGTTTTCCCCTTTTCACCATCTTTTGGCGGAATGTGTAAAACAGTTAAACCATGACCACCAACATAATCAATGTCGGTTGATTTCATATTAGCCTGCTTTAATAATGTATTGATTGCATTGGCATAAATTTCGGTAATAGTTTCCGTTGCCAATTCAAATATTTCAGGGGAGTTACCATTAAATTGCCATTTAAGGGCCGCCTTAACGGCGTCTGCCAAAATTGTACGTTTCTCATCTGAATATGGCACAAGGGCATATTCGCCAAGCTCAAGAACTTTATGGCCATCGGTTTTTATCATGGCAACATCTGCATAGCCATCAAGCGCCGTTCCCGTCATTAAACCTATCGACCAGAAAGATTGCACATTTTTCCCCTTAATTATGCCATAAAGACCTTTAAAAAAGGCTTTGTCTTTGTTAATGCCAAACATCTATATTTAAACAAACCAACCAATTAGAGGTATTTGATTAAAATGTCATCGCAAAACACCACCATAATTTCTGATTTCAAGCCAAAATCGGCTTTCATCAATATGATTATGGAACGCGGTCATTATTATCAATCTTCCGATCTCGAAGGTCTTGATAAGATTGCGCTTGAGGCAGAACAAGGCAAGCGTGAGCTGGTTGGATATATCGGTTATGATTGTACTGCGCCAAGCCTTCACGTCGGGTCATTAACACAAATCATGTTCCAACGCCGCTTTCAACAATGTGGCGGTAAACCGATTACGTTGATGGGTTCTGGCACCACACGTATTGGCGACCCATCTTTTAAGAATGAAGCACGCCCAGTTTTAACCCTTGAGAAAATCGAGGAAAACAAACGCGGCATTCAAAAAGTATTTGATAAATTAATTGATTTTTCAGATGGCAAAGCCTTAATGGTTGACAATATCGAATGGCTTGAAAAAGTTTCATGGCTTGAAATGCTTTCAGAAATTGGACGCCATTTCACCGTCAATAAAATGATTTCGTTGGAAATTGTAAAACGTCGCCTTGATGATGAAATTCCAATTACCTTCCTCGAGTTCAACTATATGCTTTTACAAGCATATGACTTTCTTGAATTATCAAGACGCTATGGATGCGTGTTACAAATGGGCGGTTCAGATCAATGGGGTAATATTATCCAAGGGGTAGAGCTTTGCCGACGTGTTGATAACCGCGAAGTATTTGGCGTAACCCAGCCACTTTTGATGAACTCTGCGGGGCAGAAAATGGGCAAAACCGTTTCTGGCGCAGTGTGGCTTGATGGCGATATGTTACCAAGCTTTGATTTTTGGCAATATTGGCGCAATGTTGATGATGCTGACGTTGGTAAATTATTGCGCTTATTTACTGAATTACCGCTTGATGAAATCAAGCGCCTAGAAGCATTACAAGGCGCAGAAATCAACGAAGCTAAAAAAATATTGGCGAATGAGATTACCGCACTCCTTCATGGACGCGATGCAGCTAATAGCGCGTTACAAGCTGCACAAGCGCAATTTACGTCACAAGGTGGTGATGCATCAGGGCTTCCAACTGTTGAACTTGAAATTGACGGTGAACTAAGCATCGCGGCATTATTCGTTAAAGCTGGGCTATTTGCATCTAATTCCGAAGCTAAGAAAGCCGCAGTAAACAATAGCGTCAGCATCGATGATGTTAAAATTAGCGATGTAACTTCGCCTGCTGCTGCCATATTCGAGGGTAAAGACAGCGTAAAACTGTCTTCAAGCAAAAAGAAACACATTATTGTCAAGAAAAAATGATACCAAAAAATTACGGGAGCAATAAATGACACTTAATATCGGCGATACCGCACCAACATTCAAACTTCCTGCTGATAACGGCGTTGATTTTGATTTAGCACTGCAAAATGGGAAAAAAGTTGTTGTATATTTTTACCCAAAAGATGACACCTCTGGCTGCACATCAGAGGCCATCCAATTTACTGAAAACGCTGCAGAGTTTGAAAAATTAAACACTGTTGTTGTAGGAATATCCAAAGATAGCGTTAAAAGCCACGATAAATTCAAAGCCAAACATAACTTACAAGTTGTTCTGGCTTCTGATGAAGATACAAAGGTTCAAACTGAATATGGCGTTTGGGTTGAAAAATCTATGTACGGTAAAAAATATATGGGTACTGAACGTTCAACATTTTTATTAGATGAGAACCTTAAAATTGCCCAAATTTGGCGCAAAGTTAAAGTTACTGGGCATGTTCAGGAAGTTTTAAAGGCAGTTAAAGAGATTTAATCTGCATTAATCCGAAAATTTTTATTTTTAGCTTGCCTAAATTATCAAATTTTGGGAAGCACAGGTTTTAAAATCGAAAGGTCTAAATATGTGGGGACGCAAAAAAGAAAAAGCAACTATTGTTGAGATGCCAACTCCTGAGGCTACTCCTGCACCGGTCGTTGTTAAAAAACCAACCTCGGTAATTGCCAGTGATGTAAAAATACTTGGTTCAATTATTTCTGGCAGCGATCTTGTGGTTGAAGGTGCTGTTGAAGGCGATATCCGCTGCGGACTTTTTACTTTGGGTAAAGAAGGAATTGTTTCTGGTAATGTTGTTGCTGAAACAGCAACTGTTCGCGGCAAAATTACTGGCAATGTAACCGCACGTACTATCATGCTTGCTGGCAATGGTGCTATCGAAGGCGATTTAACCCACAGCGTTCTTATTATCGAAGAAGGTGGTATGTTCGAAGGCCGTTCAAAACGCGTTGCAGACCCACTTTCTGAAGAAACTTTAGCAATTGAAGATAAAGCAACTAGCGAAGATGTTAAACCCAAAGCGAAAAAGGCAACTAAAGCTAAGGCAGAAAAAAAAGCTGAAGAGAATACCGTTGAAATAAGCGACGAAACCAAAGAAGCCGCAGAAACCGAAACCGAAACTGAAGCAAAAGATAGCACTGAAGAAGCTGCGATTTCAAAAGAATTAAAAGAAGCATTTGCCGTTTAAAAAACTATAAAATGCATTATAGAAGCCCCCGAGTTTACGGGGGCTTTTTTATTCTTCGGTGTGACCAACTTTTTGTGCAAGCGCAGCAGCCATAAAGGCATCCAAATCACCATCCAAAACACCTTGTGTATCAGAAGTTTCAACATTAGTGCGCAAGTCTTTAACCATTTGATATGGCTGTAATACATAAGAGCGAATTTGGTGGCCCCAGCCAATATCTGTCTTATTATCTTCAACTGCTTGGGTTGCTGCTTCACGCTTTTGTAATTCAAGTTCATAAAGACGTGCCCTTAACATATTCCAAGCAATCTCACGGTTACGATGTTGCGACCTGTCTTGTTGTGATGCTGCAACTATACCGGTTGGAATGTGCGTAATACGAACCGCAGAATCAGTTTTATTAATATGCTGTCCACCTGCACCCGATGCACGATATGTATCAATCCGGACATCTTTTTCCTGCACATCTACTTCGATATTATCATCAATAACAGGATACACCCAAACACTTACAAATGAGGTATGACGGCGGGCATTAGAATCAAACGGCGAAATACGCACCAAACGATGTACCCCCGCCTCTGTTTTTAGCCAACCATACGCATTAAGGCCTTTTATAAGCAATGTTGCCGACTTTATTCCGGCTTCTTCACCAGCATTCTCATCAACATATTCAACATCATATCCCGATGCAGCCGCCCAACGTGAATACATTCTGAGCAACATGGATGCCCAATCACAGCTTTCAGTACCACCAGCACCGGCATTGATTTCTATATAGCAATCATTGCCGTCCGCTTCACCGGACAAAAGTGCCTGTATTTCTGCTTTGCTGGCGTGCTGCTTTGCATTCTCTAAATTAGATTGTGCTTCGTTTATAAGGTCCTCATCACCTTCTAAATCTGCAAGTTCAGCCAGTTCGATATTGTCGTTTAATTCGCGTTCCAATGACGTAATTTCATCAACGGAAATTTGAATCTTGTTTTTTTCCCGCATCAAAGCTTGTGCTTTTTGCGGATTATCCCAAAAATCCTGTGTCTGGCTGAGTGCTTCTAATTCATCAAATCTGCGCGTTGCCTCATCCCAATTAAGGCGCTTACGCAACAAATTAATAGATTTAGTAATATCCGCTTTCAAAGCCTCAATTTCGGCTCGCATAAAAAACCCCATTAAGCCGTAATTATTCTATAACTTCATCTTTGGCGACAACGTTTGTCTTTGGTTTAATACCCACAGTATTACTAGGGGTCTTTTTCCCGCCATTATTAGGTGAATTAGATTGTAAATTTGCAAGAATATTCAAACGTTCTTCTGCACCAATCTCGTCAAGAACCTCTTTGGTTGGAACAAATTGCTCAATCGGCTTATCTTTAAGCATTGCTTCCATATAACTTCTGAATATTGGCGCCGAAACAACACCGCCCGCCGCACCACCTGCGATAGTTTTCGGGCGGTCATAACCGACATAAACACCGGTTGCATAAGATGGTGTATAGCCAATAAACCATGCGTCTTTATAATCGTTAGTAGTACCGGTTTTACCAGCAACAGGGTGGCTAAATTGTGCCGCGCGTCCTGTACCACTTGTGACAACTTCACGCATAATGGTCATCATTTCCCATGCGGTACGCGGCGAAATAACCTGTGTTCCATTTGGTTCAATATGTGGCGGTTGGGCATTCGGGTCAAACGCAACATCGCAATCAGAACATGTTCTTCTATCTGCACGCCAAACAGTTTTACCGCGCATATCCTGAAGTCTATCAAAATAAACTGGTGGCACATAGCGCCCACCATTTGGGAATACCGCAAAACCAGACGTCATGCGCAACACAGTCGTCTCACCTGCGCCAAGCGCCATGGTCAAATCATTTGGCAAATCATCATAAACACCAAAACGACGCGCATAATCGGCAATGCGGCGCATACCAATACGGCGTGCAATACGAACTGTTACTGTGTTACGCGATAAAACCAAACCTTGTTTAAGGGTGATAACACCATAATAGCGTCTATCAGAGTTTTCAGGACCCCAACCGCCGCCAGTAATTTTAGAATCAGAAATCTTGGTTTCAGGTGTCATGCCGTTTTCAAGTGCAGCCGCGTAAATGAATGGCTTCACAGTCGAACCAACCTGACGCTTCGCTTGTGTAGCACGGTTAAAGCCTGAATCATCGGCGTCATAACCACCAGCCATCGCAATTACCGCACCAGTATGAACATTCAAAGAAACGAGTGCGCCCTGTAAGTTTTGCGAACGAAGCAATTGGAATGTTTTGGAATCTAGGCGGTTAACCCATACAATTTGACCATCACCAAGAGCCTTACCCGACCTAAACGCCCAATCCTTATCAGCCTGTGGAATTAAGAATTTTTCACCAGTTTGCAAACCATAATTTTGGCCATTATCCAAAACTACTGCAAGCCTTGAAGCAGGATCAGGACGCCAATATTTTGCATTCGCTAATTTATTTTTCCATTGGTCATCAATGGTTAAAACCCCAACCGCACCTTTAAAACCACGCATACGTGTTGGGTTCATACGATCAAGACCAGCTTGTAATGCTGCACGAGCGGCTTTTTGCGCCTCTAATTCAACAGTTGTAGAAACGATGAAACCTTTATTATATGGTGCGCCTTTGCCAAAACGACGAATGAGGTCGCGGCGCACTTCTTCAACAAATTCCCCTGCATCACTATCAGTCCATGAACCACGTGGATGCGGTTGATAATCAATAGGGTCCTTCTTTGCTTCTTCGCCTTGTTGCGCAGTAATAAAACCATTGGCAACCATACGTGAAATAACCCAATTACGACGTTCAAGTGCACGATCTGGATGTTTTACGGGGTTATAATTATTTGGTGCTTTAGGAAGTGTGCCAAGATATGCAGCCTGTGAAATGCTTACATCCCGCACACTTTTTTGGAAATAAGTTTGTGATGCCGCTTCAACGCCATAAGACCTAAAGCCAAGAAATATCTGATTAAGATAGATTTCCATGATTTGGTCTTTGGTGAGAATTTCTTCAATACGTACAGAAATCAATGCTTCTTGAATTTTTGTTATATATTTATCAAGACCGCGCTTTTGATTGCCATCAGGAATAAGTACGTTTTCAGCAACCTGTTGCGTAATGGTTGATGCACCCTGCATGCGGCGCCCCTCACCTATTGTTGTGATATTATAAACCATTGCCCTGGCAATACCCATCGGGTCAACGCCATTATGGCTATAAAAATCCTTGTCTTCCGCCGCCATAAACGCCGCAATAACGTGATTAGGTATTTTTTCGAGCGGCATATAAGCACGAGTTTCAAGCGCAAATGAACCAATTTGCTTGCCTTCAGCAGAATAAACGCTTGAGGAAACATTTGGTTTATAATCAGCAAGTTTTTGGTGATCAGGCAAAGTTGAGAGCGATAATGATAATAATATTGCAGCACCAACAACGCCGAGTGCAATTCCGGCAAGTATAATAACGCCTAGTAATTTTTTAAAAAAGCGCATCTGCAATCCGTATTTTTAAACTTTGCCGAATTTTGAATAGTTTCACCATTTACGCGAAACTGATTTGGCTTATGGCTTTTGCCACATGGTTTCAAGTCCATAACGCACAGAATTACAGACTATTATGTCTATATAGACTACCATAATGATAATTATTTTTTCAAATCCTTGTTATCAAAATAGTCTTTAATCGCTTTTGCAACGCCAGACATTTGTCGATTCCTGAAATCAGGGTTGGTTAGGCGCGCCTCATCATCAGGATCCGTTATAAAGCCCATCTCTAACAAAACCGCCGGTACTGTCGGCGACAAAAGCACAAAAAAGCCAGCGCGACGGTGCGAAGAAGACGTTAAAGGCCCCGCATCTTTGATATTCAACAATATATTTTCTGCAAAAACCGCTGATTGGTTTTTGGTATCACGTTGTGTTAAATCGCGCAAAATTTCGGTTACTGTATTATCGTTTGTTCTATTTGGTGGAACCACAGTCCAGTTATCACGATTTAATAAACGCCGCGATCTGTCGCCACCTTCTTCGCTTAATGTATAGACAGTTGCACCCTGTGCCTTTCCACCGCCAGCAGAATCGGCATGCAGCGAAATAAACAAGTCTGCACGTAAATCACGTGCAATAATGATTCTCTTTTCTAACGGAAGAAAAACGTCACTTGAACGTGTCATAATAACGTTAAAGCGTGGGTCACGACGTAGTATGTCGCGCAATAACAATGCACTTGATAAAGTTACATTTTTCTCAAATACCCCGTTTGTAAAACCCAATGCACCAGGGTCATGACCACCATGCCCCGCATCAATCACAATCGTATATTTGCCTTTGCCAGTTTTTGGCGAAACCGGCGCCATAATTTGCGTTGATTTTGGTAATTGTTTTGGCTGTTGGCTAGCAAAAGTTTTTGCGTCAGTATTATCAAGCCTAATAATTAAAAAACGACCGCTAATCTCATTATTGAATTGTTGGCTTGCGACCTTGGCCGGTTTTTGCAAATCAAGAACAATGCGTGCTTGTTGTTCTGACTTTGGGGCATAACGTATTTGTTTAATCAAGCCTTTTCCGGCAATTAAACCACCATTAGGCGAGCCAAATTTCCATTCTGCCCGTTCAAAGTCAATTACTAATCGATTTGAAGGCTGGGTTAATGAAAAAATCTTGTAATTAAAATCACGGCTAGTTTTAATAGAAATAAAGGTTGAATTATCCTTTTCCTCTAACCTAAAACCATAAATTTTTAGAGATTGATTTTGCGCAGCAACCGCATCAGCAGCTTGCGCGTAACCAGCAGATTGTGCAGCAAGAGATTCAGGTGAACTAGAAAGTATGCCGACCGCTTTGGTCATTCCAAATATTATTAGCGGCACAAAAACTAGTGCTAAAATGATTAAACGTAAAATTTTTTTCTGTAAAAACATATTTAATCTTTTGCTAACGTAAATCTAAACTCGCTATTATTAGTTTGTCACCAATATGTCGAGTCAGTGTCATATACAAATATTATGAAATGGTGCAAATATAACTTATGCGCATATCTATTAATCTAGTATTGCTATTTTAACTTTTTCACCTTAATGGAATCTGAATTGGGTGGAAACTTATAGGTTAATTGCCCAAATTTCGGATTTATGCGCGTGAATTCTTGAATTGTATAAATAATTCTAGGGTTTGGGCGCAAAGTTTTTAAGTATTATTGTGTGCGTAGAAATGGCATTTTTTGCCCAGCTTATAAAAAGGCAATTCTTTAATAATAGTGTGTCTGCTGACGGCTGTTTACAAATCTGCACACCCCATTCGCAAATAATTTCAAAATTATTTTTTAAACATTACGCGGGATTTGATGCAATCTGCCGCCTTGGTGCTGCATTAAGAATATTGTTATCTCCCGCAGGAGAGAAATTTAATGTCAAAAACAATGTTAATAGACGCTGCACACGAGGAAGAGACCCGTGTAGTAGTTTTGGATGGTCAAAATTTAGAAGAATTTGATATCGAGACCAAAGCCAAACAACAAATTCGTGGAAATATCTATCTTGCAAAAGTCACACGCGTAGAGCCGTCTCTACAAGCGTGTTTTGTTGATTTTGGCTCACCTCGCCATGGTTTCCTTGCGTTTTCAGAGGTTCACCCTGATTATTATCAAATTCCGGTTGCCGACCGCGAGGCATTGATAGAAGAAGAAGCCAATAGCGTTGACGAAGAAGCTTTTGAAGACGATGAAGAGAATCAACGCGCGCGTCGTGCCGTTGCCCGTCGTTATAAAATCCAAGACGTATTAAAACGCCGCCAAATCATGTTGGTACAAGCCGTAAAAGAAGAACGCGGCAACAAGGGTGCAGCCCTAACCACATATCTATCACTTGCAGGTCGTTATTGTGTATTAATGCCAAATACCCCACGTGGTGGCGGCATTTCGCGTAAAATCACCGCAGCAGGCGATAGAAAACGTTTAAAATCAATCGTTTCACAGCTTGAAGTGCCAAAAGGTATGGGTCTTATCATTCGTACCGCCGGTGCAAAACGTAATAAAACCGAAATTAAACGTGACTATGAGTATTTGTTGCGTCTATGGGATAATATCCGCACACGCACTTTGGAATCGGTGGCCCCTGCCCTAATTCATGAAGAAGAAAGCCTTGTTAAGCGCGCTATTCGCGATCTTTACAACAAGGATGTTGGCTCAATCGTTATCGAAGGTGAAAACGCATATAAAGAAGCCAAAGACTTTGTAAAAATGCTTATTCCTTCGCATGCACGCAAGGTGCATCAATATAAACACACCATGCCATTATTCTCAAAGCTCGGTGTTGAGAAAATGCTTTCATCAATTCATAGCGGTGTGGTGCATTTGAAATCTGGTGGTTATATTGTTATCAACCAAACAGAAGCATTAGTTGCAGTTGACGTTAACTCTGGAAAATCAACACGTGAACGCTCAATTGAGCAAACAGCACTAAAAACTAACCTTGAAGCCGCCGATGAAGTTGCGCGTCAAATGCGTATGCGCGACTTAGCTGGCCTTATTGTAATTGACTTCATTGATATGGATGAAGCACGTAACGACCGTGCAGTAGAGAAACGTGTAAAAGAAGCCCTACGTCTTGACCGTGCACGTGTACAAATGGGTAAAATTTCTAATTTTGGCCTTATGGAGATTTCACGTCAACGCCGCCGCACCGGGGTTCTTGAAGGCTCTAGCCATGTTTGCGAAGTTTGCTCTGGCTTTGGTCGCGTTCGTTCATCATCTTCTAATGCGACACAGATTGTTCGTGATATTGAGGCACAAGTTGGCGGTCGTAAAAATTGCGAATTGGTAGTTAAAACAGACGTAAATACTGCTCTATATTTGCTAAATGAAAAACGCACTCATATTGCAATGCTTGAAATTTCACGCCATGTCGTTGTTAAAATTCTTGCCGATGCAACAATGCCACAAGGCAAATATGAAATTGACTTTGTATCAATGGGTGAATCAACTGAAGAGCCTGAATTTAATTTCAACTTTATAAAAGAAGCCGCCGAAGCAGTCGCCAAAGAAGACGCTGCTGAAGAAGCCGAAGAAGCAAATGAAAATGATGCTGTTGAAACCGCTGAAGTAGTTGTTTCTAAAAACAGCAGAAGACGAAAATCACGTCGTCGTGGAAGAAATAAAGGCGAAGCATCAGAAACAAATGTAGCACCTGCAACCGCCACTGACGGCGAAACAGTTGCTGAAGAGACAACAGAAAATTCTGAGCCAACAGAAACCACCAGTGAAAATGAAGAGACTAGGAATTCTAGACGCAGACGTGGAAAACGTGGTGGTCGTGGGCTTTTTGGAATGCGCGCTGCAAGAAACAAAAATGCACCATCTGAAAATTCAGATAATGCGCCGCAAAATGATGCAACCGTTGAAGCTTCAGTCGTGGCTAATACCGAAGAAAAAGCTACTGAAGCAAAACAGATTGACGAAACCGTTACAGAAAAACCAGCTAAGGCAAAACCATCTCGCGCAAGAACTCGTAAACCGAAAGCAACAGAAACCAACGAAGTTGTTACTGAAGCTCCTGTTGTTGCAACCGAGGTTTCCGAAGATAAGCCTGCGAAAAAACCACGCAGCAGAAAGCCGAAAAAACCTGAAACCACTACTTCTGAAACAATGACAGAAACGGTTGAGGTTAAGGCTGAAAATACCACAAATCTGCCAAAATCTTCTGATACCCCTGCTGCTCAAGAGAGTAACAATGACGAAAGCAGCCCGCGTCCACAACGCAAAACGGGCTGGTGGGCAAGGAATGCATCAAAACTATTTGGAAATACCGAAGAGCAATAATTATTTTAAAATAATTGGCGCATTTTTTATATTATCATTTTTGGGCGGCTGCATGGCATTGGTTGATGGTCGCCCAAAAAATGCACCTGAATTAAAAACTGTTCAAAGCATTGAAGTAAGTAAATATTTGGGCACGTGGCATGAAATTGCAAGATATCCTTCAAGCTTTGAGAAAGGCTGTCCCAAAGCCACCGCGAATTATCAGCTTGCGCAAAATGGTGATATAAAGGTTGTTAATACCTGTTATTATAATGATGGAAAAGTAAAAGCGTTCAAAGCAGACGCCAAAGTTATAAAGAGTTCAAATAATACCAAGCTAGCAGTTAATTTTGCGCCAATTCCATTACCAAAGGGAAATGGTAATTATTGGGTTATTTATGTCGATAAAGATTATCAGCATGCAATTGTTGCGTCACCGAACGGTAATTTCATGTGGTTTTTGGCGCGTAATGAAGAAATAAGCAAATCGCAACTAAATGAAATGTTACTTGCCGCAAAGTCACAATTATTTGATACAGACCAATTAGAAATAATTGGCAAGATTTCTGAAAATAATTAATATTGTCTTTGATTCATCCTGTGTTCATGGCATAACACTAAACTGGATCAAAAAAGGTGATTAATTTGTTTAAACAAAGGTTTTCATATTTTGTGATGGCTTTTGCGGTTGTGTTGTCTCCTGCCGCAGCAAAGTCGCAATCATTAGTAAGAGATTCCGAAGTTGAGAAACTTGTTCGCGACTATTCAGATCCATTATTTGTTGCCGCAGGACTAAATCCAGACGACATTAAAATTTATCTCGTTGATGACAAAGAGATCAATGCCTTTGTTACGGATGGGCAAAAGATGTTTGTCAATGCCGGAACAATATTAGAGGCAACAAGTCCAAATCAGTTAAAGGGCGTAATTGCCCACGAAACCGGTCACATTGCAGGTGGCCACCTAGCACGGTCTTCACAGGCTGAAAAAGAGGCAATGGTTCCCGCATATGTCACAATTGCGCTTGGCATCGTTGCAATTGCGGCAGGCGCACCAGACGCCGGCGCGGCATTATTGGCAAGTTCGCAGCAGTTTGCGATTCTAAGCTTTTATTCATATACCAGAACCCAAGAATCTAGTGCCGACCAGGCCGCCCTACAATATCTTGAAAAGACACATCAATCACCACAAGGGTTAATCGACTTCTTTGAAAAGTTTCGTTACCAAGAAGTCATGTCCGAGGCGAGAAGAACTGAATTTTTCCGTTCGCACCCATTGTCCACAGATAGGATTGATGCACTTGAACGTCGCGCTGCCTCGAGCCCTTATTTAAAAGCTGTTGACAGCGATAGTGACAAGGAAAGACTGGCATTGGCGCAGGCAAAACTATACGGCTTTTTATACACGGGCCAACAAGTTTATGTAAAATATCCATTTAGTGATAATTCAATCCCTGCCCAATACGCACGGGCAATTGCATATTATCGTGCACCAGATTTGGACTTGGCAACCGCTGCCGTTCAAAAACTTATTACTGCCGAACCAAACAACCCTTATTTTCAAGAACTTATGGGGCAAATCTATTTTGAAAACGGTAAATCTGATAAAGCCCTTCCCTATTATCAAAAATCCGTTTCATTATTGCCAAATGACTCACTTTTGCGAATTGGTCTGGCAAGAACATATATAAATCTTGGCACAAATGAAGATTTAGAAAAAGCCGAAACCGAATTGCGCAATGCCGTCAGGCTCGAGGATGATAACGCATTTGCGTGGAATCAAATTGCAATTGTTGCAGACAAACAAGGTAAAGATGGCCTCGCAAGATTGGCAACCGCAGAAGAAGCCTTTGCACTAGGTGATTATGAACGGGCCAACCGTTTTGCGCAGGCGGCAATGAGGAAATTTGATCGCCACACCCCATCATGGCAAAGGGCAAGCGATATCCGTAGCGTAACCGAAGAAGCCGCCGCCAAAGCAGCAAAAGCAAACAAACAATAAGTTAACTCAATATTTACCGAATAATTAGCCTATCCAAGGTTAATGGAGTGCAATATGCGTAAAAAAATGCTGTCTGGACATATATTTCTGGCAATCGCCTTACTAGGCGTGGTTTCATGCAATAAAAAAGAAGAAACTTCGGTTATGAGCAAAACCGAAGAAGCCAAAAAACAAGACAATGCCGCTATCCTTGCATCTCTAACCAAAGAACAACAAGCCGCAGTAAGAGTATTGGTGCGCGATACTTTGGTAACTGATCCACAAATTTTATTAGAAGCACAACAGGCATTCGAAGCACAGCAAACACGAATGTTAAATGAAAATGCATCAAAAGCATTTTCATCAATCATTAGTGATGCTTCTGAACTATCATTTGGCCCAAAAGATGCAAAAGTAACATTGGTTGAGTTTTTTGATTATAAGTGCGGTTTTTGCCATGCTGCAAACCCATGGATGGTTAGCTATATGAAAACTCATCCTAATGTTCGCTATATTTTTAAAGAATTACCTATTTTATCGGCAAATTCTCTGATTGCCGCAAAGGCAGCCTATGCATCAAAGGCACAGGGGAAATATGTTGAATTCCACAATGCCCTTATGCAGGCACAAGGCGATTTAAGCACAGATCAAATCATTCAAATTGCAACCTCGGTCGGCCTTGATACCGTTAAACTTCAAAAAGACATGCAAAACCCTGAAATCGAAAAATACCTCAAAAAAGTACAAGATCAGGCTTCACAAGCTGGCATATCAGGTACGCCAGGCTTTTTGGTGAACGGAAAACTTATTTCTGGTTTTAAAGTTGAAGAATTAGAGGCCGCATTAGGCGCCGAAGATGCCGGCAAATAATAATACTTTTGCCAAACGATTAAAAGCCCCGCATTGCGGGGCTTTTATTTTTGGGTTTAGGAGAATTTAGTATTTTGCCTTAAGGCTTAGGATATAGCTTCTTGGCGATCCATAGAAGTTATAAATATTTGGTGTGCCAACAGATTCATAATATTTTTTATCAAAGATATTATTTATTGTTAAATCAATGGCATAATGTTCATCAAATTTATAACCAATACGGGCATTGGCAACCTTATATCCTTTGTTAACAACTTCGTCGCGCCATCCCCGTGATGATTGCGCCGAAGAATAGGCAATCACGCCTAAACCAACATCAAGTCCTTTCAACGCAGAACTTTGCGGGAATGTATAATCTGACCATAATTTAAACTGATATTTTGGCGACTGAATAGAATAAGTTTTACCTTGATTGGTGCGATCTTTTTCATATTCGGTTTTCAAATAAGTATAACCAGCATTTACCTGAAGCCCTGGTAATACCTCACCAGAGATTTCGGTTTCATAACCTTTTGAGGAAATTTCGCCTGCATTCAAATAATAAGCATTGTTTGGATATGCGGGGTCTGCATAAGCACGATTTTTATCTTTCAAATCGAAAAGTGCAAATGATGCCGAAAGCTTGCCATCGGCCAAATCAGTTTTAACGCCATATTCAAATTGTCGTCCAGTACGTGGGTCAAGCGTTGAACCATCGGCTTTTAATTGGGTTTGTGGAACAAAAATGTCAGCATAGCTAGTATAAAGGGTAATCGCATCTGTGATGTCATAAACAATACCAGCATATGGTGTGAACTCATTATCAGCTTTTGCACCAGGTTTCCAAGTTAAACCGCTAGTTGATGGTGCAATCGAGCGTGATGCAGCTTTAAAATTAGTAGTACGTCCGCCAAAAGCAAATTTTAAATTATCAAGAATATTTGCCTTTGCTTGGAAGTATATACCATTCTGACGGGTTCGGCTTTGTGCGCCTGAAGTGAATGGAATATTTGGCTCTGCAAAATTGCTCATATCACCCCAAAGAACGCCTGTGCGATAGGTTCTGTTACTACCGCTTATACCAGATGATAAATAATTATCTTGATTAAATCCCACAGTTAAATCATGGGTGCGCCCAAATAATTCAACAGGCCCATTTACAAAAATATCGTAGCCTTCACGGGTGTAGTCATAATCACCAGCTTGTGCAGCATAATCAAGACGTTTTGTTGCGACATCAACCGCAGAATAAGTATAGCCGTATTTCCATAAGAAGTTCTGCTGTCTAAGGTTATAATTACCCCTTACTTTCCAGCCATTATTAAACTTGTGTTCAATATAAGTGTTGGTTTCATTGGTTGAATAATTCATCCGACCCCATTCAGGGCTATAAAATGTGTTCACCGGAACATCCAACAATATATAATGCCCATTGGCATCAGTAGCCGAAGAAGTAGGAACACCAGACCATGGATCTTTTACCTCTGAGGTTTGTGATGTGAAGTTCGCGCCAAGCGTAGTATTAGCCAGCAAATCAACTTCTAAAGCGGTATATATTGTGAATTTATCTTCGTGAGTATAGTCATAAAAGAAATCGCGATTAACGCTTGAAAGTGAAACCAAACCGCGAATTGCTTTTGATTTAATAAGTGGTCCGGTTAAGTCCAATGAAACGCTATTATTGCTATATGAACCAGTGCTAAGGTTTAAGCTAGCACCAAATTTTGATTGGGGTTTCTTCTTAACAAGATTTACGACACCGCCGGGTTCACCCACGCCACGTAAAATACCTGCTGGGCCGCGTAAAACCTCAACCCTATCATAAATAACTGTATCAAACTGATGCGATGGCGTTAGGCCATTATAAGATGTTACTCCGTCATACATTACACCAAGCGCATAGCCACGTGCATAATATTGCGAACTTACGGTATCATTGGCAATTACATTTACACCAGTCGTTTGGGTTAAAACTTCTTGGATAGTCCGTAAATTTTGGTCTTCCATTTGTTGTTTGGTAATTACCGAAACTGAATTTGGGGTTTCACGGATTGTTTGCGGGGTTTTGCCGCCAATGGTTGCTGTTGCTGCCTTATAAGTTTTTTCTTTATCAACAGATACTTTTATAGGTGGCAATTTGGTAATATTTTCGCCACTGGTCTCTTGGGCATAGGCAATTGTTCCACTCATGGCAATTGCACTCGTGCATAGTAATAATAATCTTAGTCTCTTCATAAAAACCCCCTCTAGGTTAATCTAATGATTTATTCCAAATTCAAACTCTTGCAGTGCAACAGCTTTGATATTTTCATCTGCACCGAATGGTGATTTGCAATGCCATCTGCGAACCGCAGTTAGTGCAGCATTATCAAGGCGTTGGTACTTGCTGCTCTCAATGATTTTTGCATTTTCAATGCTGCCATCATGAGCAATGATGACTTTTAATGTAACGACGCCCTCTTCACCCATTTCTCGTGAAGCAGGTGGATAATTTGGTGGTGGTCTTGTCGGGCAGTAAATTGCTAATTCACCACCTAATTGCTTATTGGCTTCTTGTTTTGGTTGCGTTGTATTTATTGGCGGTGCGTAACTTATTTTTTCAGAAATTGGTTCAATATTTGTTGTTATTGGCGTCTCAATTGCCAACGGAACCGAAGTAAAATCAGTTTTTGATAATGCTAATTTTTGAGTAGTTGGATGATATTTAGGCGTATCAACTTGTTTTTCTTTGTTTGTTTTCGGTAATTTGGGTGCAAACTTTTTAACCTCTTGGGGAATAATGACCGGCGGTTCAGTAATAATATGAACCGCAACCTCATTATTGTCGGAGGCAAATGATTTAACATTTTGACACATCAAGGCACACAAAACAGCCACCCCAAGAGGCACACCAAATGCATGCCCTATTAATTTTTCTTTGCCGATTAAAAACATTGGCTTACTTATTGACGAATGGATCGGAATATTGCTTGTCATTGACAAACTCTTCATCGGTAAGAGTTTTTAAGAATGCGACGATATCTTTTTGATCTTGTTCGGTGATGTCGATATTACCAATCAACTCACTTTTATGAGGGTTTCTGCGGCCATCACCCGCATTCGGGCCATTTGTAATATTACGCCCACCCGCAGCATAGGTTGCCACCACGTCTTCCAAAGTTGCAATTGAACCATCGTGCATATAGGGTGCCGTCAATGCAACATTACGCAAACTTGGGGCACGATATTTGCCCATATCATCAGGCTTGCCACTGATTTCAATAATACCCATTGAGCTTTCTGGATAATTACCTTTTCCGTCAACATTATATAAACCAGTATTATGGAAAGGCTTTTCAGGGCTATTATTGCCTTGATAATTCATTTGGTCATTGAAATTTACACTTCCATGGCAATGAAAGCACTCGGCACGTTCACCAAAGAACAAATCTTTACCGCGTAACTCATTGATATTAAGCAATAATTCACCACTTAAATACCGATCATAACGCGATTTTCCAGAAACCATTGTTCTTTCAAATGATGCAATTGCTTTTATGATATTATGGAAATTTATTGGGTCTTTTTGGTTTGGAAACGCCGCGCGAAATTTATCAACATACATTGGATCTTTGTTAATACGGTTCAAAATCTCTTGTCGATTATGGTCATTAACCCCCATTTCAACCGGATTATCGCCATAAAGCGGGACAAGCATCTGACGCTCTAAGGTTACCAATGCTGGATTGGCCCATGTATATGTCGTGTTCCATGCAACATTGGCAAGTGGTTGTGCACGTCTTGCGGTTTTATCGCCACTTGTACCCGTTGAGAAAGGCATACCATCAGTAAATGCCATCGATTGTAAATGGCATGTACCACAAGAAGTATTGGCATTTGCCGACAAGCGTTTTTCGTAAAATAAATAACGCCCCAAATCGACCTTCGCAGGTGTAAGCTTGTTATCATCTGGAACATTTGGTTTTGGGAAACCATCCGGCAACTTTAAAAACCATTCATTTGCGGTTTTAGAGGCCTTAATTTCCAAATTGTTTGTAATTTGCGGGTGCGCAAACGCCATTCCACAAACAGCCATCACTGAAAATGCTGCAAACGAAATAAAAACTGGATTTTTCATTTTGCTTCTTTTCTTATGAATGGTGAAACACCAGGAACAATCATTGTTCCCGCATCTTTTACTTCTTCGCTTGATGGCTTAAGTCTTAGTCCAAGTTGGGCAAAAATAGGCTCACATTCAGGGTCACCTGCAAAACTCATGCACCCAGCAGCACCATAATCATCCTTTGTTATGTGTGCTTTTGCATATAGGGTTTTAAAATCAAACACGACTTTATCTTTTTGCGGATTAAAAGCATCAAGCTTTACTTCAACGCGATTTGGGCTTGAACATTTCAAATCCTCATCAGAAGCTGGATTGCCGGCACAATCGGTTGAACCAAGGTGTATGGTCCAAATTTTAATTGTATCATTCTTACGCTTTACGCCTTCATCGGGGGCAAGTTCGAATTTGGTAAATTTACGACCTCCTTGCCAATTCCATGCCATTGCAGCGATATTTAAAGGTGAAGGTGATGTTTCAGTATTGGAATGGTTTAATGAAACCCGCTTTCCGGTTTTATCTTTACCGCTTACAGGGACGCCAATATCAAAAGCTATCGATTGGATATTTTTTGCAGTAGATGTGCCAGTAATACTGGCATTTGTTTGTGGGTTTCCGTCGCATTTGCCTGTTGCATCCTCAAAATCAAGCAAGGCAACATTCATATACTGCCATTCATTTTGTGTGAGATTCAATGGGTATTCTTTGCCAGCTTTATCAATCAGGCGAACGTTGGAAATATAAAGTCGTGCATCACGAATTGAGGTTGGGCTATTATCAGCACCAAGTAAAATATGGCTATCGTGGCATGAAATATCTTTATCACCAGCCTTTAACGCGAATGATATAGTAATTTGTTTTGCTGCATTCGCCTTGGTAGCAGTTTTGGCAAATGCGTTGCCATTAAGCATAAAGGCACCGCAAAAAGCCAATCCAAATAGATATTTATACGATTTCATTATACACCCCTAAAATGTAGTAACCCATATAAAATTCGGATTTTACCAAGTCGCTTGGACATAATGTCTAAGTGAATAATTTAGCGCTCACTCTATTTCCCGTTCTGATTGAACAATCAAAATCGTTCAAAAGGGGGTAATATGTTTAAATCAAAACTTCTAATGTCATCGTGCCTAGGCATTTTATTAGTCGCAGGGATTGCACAAAATTCGTATGCGGATGATGTAACTTCACAAAATTCAAAATCTGATGAAATCGTAATAGTGACAGCGACTCGTGTGGCAAAACCGCTTGATAAATTGGCGGCACCAGTAAGCCTTATTACCGCAAAAGACATCGCCAACCAGCAAGCAGAATCATATGTTGATTTATTACAAAGATTACCTGGTGTGGACTTTTATGGTGGCCCAAGAGTGCAAGGTGAAATGCCAAACATTCGTGGTGCGACAGGTCGCCAAGTAGTGATTTTGGTTGACGGCGCGCGTCAAAATGCCTCACCATCCTTATCTTCACCATTATATCTTGAAGCAAATTTCTTATCACGTGCCGAGGTTTTAAAAGGTGCGTCATCGTCATTATATGGTCAAGGTGGCCTCGGCGGGACATTATTGTTCACCACCCAAAGCGCTTCTGAACTTTTAAAAGGCGATAGAAATTTTGGCGCAAATTTAAAAGCGCTTTATCAATCTGCCAATGAAAAGCAACAAGCCATCGCCAAAGCCTATGGAACAGTCGGTAATTTTGACATTTTCGGTGGCGTATCAGCAAGCAATTGGGGTGCCGTTACACAAGGTGGTGGCAAGAAATTAACACCAGGTGATGGCAATGCAACGGCGGCCTTGGGAAAAGTCATTTGGCATATTAATGATGCCCTGAACCTTCAACTTTCGCATTCATACTATGATACAGAGGATTTTCAGCCCAATAACCCGCAAGCAAGTTCAGACTTCCCTTATATGCAAAACAATTGGGCGACCAATAACCAAACTATTCTAAAGTTAAGCAATAATAAGGATTTCAAATTCTCATTATACAACACCCGCCTTAAAACCGGTGCTGATGCCCGTCTAACCCTAGCCTCTTCATCAGTTGATACAAAAACCATTGGTTTTACGGGTGAAAACACATGGGATTTAAACCTTTTAGGGGTGGACCATAAAATAACTATTGGTGGTGATGGATATAAAGATGAATTGGCATCGCTTTCTGGTGGATTGCCGAATGGCGTGACCCCTGATGGAGAGCAACAATCATTAGGTGCATTCATTAATGATGAACTTACGCTTTTGCCATGGTTGAAATTGATTCCATCTGTACGCTATGATGAATTTAAAACATCGGTTAAAAGCGGAATTGCGCCAGATAAAACCGATTCCCAAACTTCGCCACATATAACGGTTTCTGTTTCCACAAATCCTGATTATTTACTTTATGCTTCATTTGGTCAGGCATTCCGCGCCCCAACCGTATATGAAATGTATCAGTCATTTAGCGTTCCAACTGGTTTTTCAAACTTTAGACCCAATACATCACTTGTGGCGGAAACTTCAGACGATATTGGAATTGGTTTTAAATATAACAAATCAGAAATTGGCTTTGTTAAAAACCTTCATGCAGGTATCGATTTATTTCGTGCCGATGTCGATAATTTGATTACGTCTGTTACTGTTGGTACATTTAACAACCCATTCCTTGGAACCCGCCCTATTTTGCAATATCAAAACATTGCCAAGGCACGCCGCGAAGGCTTTGAAATTGATACAAATGGCGAAGTTTTGGGAATTAAGGTTGGGCTTGGGTATTCATATGTTCGTGTTACCGACCGTTTAAATAATGCCAATCTATTTTCACCGCCAGACAAACTTACGATTTCACTTTCAAAAGACTTTGCAAATGGCGCAAGCCTAATTTGGCGTTCAATGATTGTTGATGCACAAAATTATGATTCAACACTTATACGCCGTCGCCCTGCATATGACGTGCATGATATTTTCTTTAGCTATAAACCGATTGAAGAAAAAATTCGTGTTGATGTTGGCATTACCAACCTGTTTGACGAAAAATACGCGGGATACAAGCAATCAACCGCATATCCAAATATTTATGAACAGGGACGTAGCTTAAGAATCGCTCTTTCATACGAATATTAAAAATAAAAGCCGGAATTTGCGATGCAGATTCCGGCTTTTTAAATTATATTGAAGTAAGGTTAAATAAGACCGGCAAGCGGGCTTGACGGATCGGCATAACGTTTTAGCCCCATTCGACCAGCCAAATACGCCTCACGCCCTGCGATAACTGCGTGTTTCATTGCACTTGCCATTAAAACTGGATTTTTAGCTTCGGCAATTGCAGTATTCATCAAGACACCGTCACAACCCAATTCCATAGCAATAGTAGCATCAGATGCCGTACCAACACCCGCATCTACCAAAACCGGAACCCGTGCTTGTTCAACAATAAGGCGGATATTGATGCGGTTTTGAATCCCCAGACCTGAACCAATTAAACCACCCAAAGGCATAATTGCAGCAGCCCCCGCATCTTCAAGTTTGCGGGCATAAACGGGGTCATCAGAGGCATAAACCATTACATCAAACCCTTCGGAAACCAAAACTTTGGTAGCTTTTAAGGTTTCTTCCATATCGGGGTAAAGGGTTTTTTGATCTGAAAGCACCTCTAATTTAACAAGTGACCAACCACCAGCTTCACGGGCAAGGCGCAAGGTTCGCAAAGCATCATCGGCAGTAAAACAACCAGCAGTATTAGGCAGATAAGTAAATTCTTTCGGGCTTACAAAATCGGTCAAAATCGGTTGTGATTTATCGGTAAGATTAACCCGGCGTACGGCAACCGTAACAATCTCTGCACCCGATGCACGTGCCGCGGCGGCATTTTCTTCATAGGTTTTATATTTACCAGTGCCAATTATCAGGCGTGAATTAAACGTTCTACCTGCAACTGTCCAACTATCATTTTCCATGTTATTTTCCCTCAAAACCCGCCGCCGACAAATTGCACAATTTCAATTTTGTCACCGGATTTAACTATATGATTCACCCATTCAGATTTGGGTATAAGATTCTGATTCAATTCGATTGCGATGGATCTTTTTTCAAGTTCAAGAACATCCAGCAATTCATCAAGATTTTTTCCTGACGCAATCTCGTGTTCTTCACCATTTATTACGATTTTTTCTTTACTCAAAACATCACCATTTTTATTCTTATGAAAATAATCTTTAACAGAAGTCGTATTTAAGCTAAAGGACTTATATGACAAAGCCAATTTATATTATCAACGGACCGAACCTTAACCTTCTTGGCACGAGAGAGCCTGAAATATATGGTTCAGAGACACTGAAAGATATTGAAAATATTTGCACCCAAACCGCTAATGCAGCAGGTTATGATGTAAAATTTATGCAATCAAATCATGAAGGTCAAATAATTGATTGGCTTCACGAGGCGCGCACTAATGCAATTGCAATTATATTGAATGCAGGTGCACTTACACATACTTCGGTTGGGCTATATGATGCGTTAAAAGCCATCGATATCCTTAAGATTGAAGTCCACCTCTCTAACCCCCATGCCCGCGAAGAATTCCGCCATAAGAGCTTTATCAGCCCCGTTTCCAATGGTGTAATTGCAGGTTTTGGAATTGACTCTTATATCCTTGCTATTAATGGGATAGTTAAAAAATTAACGTAGCGGAAGTTTAAATATTGCTATAACAGCTTATTTAACCCTATTTATCTGGAGATTGTGATGCCGAGCAATAACGGCTTTGATACCAAATTAGTTAAGGATCTAGCAAAAATCCTTCGTGATAGCGAACTTACCGAAATCGAAATTGACAATGAGGGTACGAAAATTCGCGTAACCCGGAATGTTACCCAAACGGTTGTTGCCGCTGCACCAGTTGCTGCCGCGACCGTTGCTGCTGCACCAGTGGCTACACCTGCTGCTGCCTCTGCTCCTGCTGCTGCAGAAGTTAAAGTAAAAGGTAATGCTGTTACATCTCCTATGGTTGGAACAATTTATCTTTCACCTGAACCAGGCGCTGCCGTATTTGCAAAAGTTGGTGACACTGTAAAAGAAGGTCAACAATTATTCATTATCGAAGCAATGAAAACCATGAACTCAGTTACTGCAACTGCATCTGGTGTCATTAAAGAAATCCTTGTCAGCGACGCACAGCCAGTCGAATTTGGCGAAGCATTGTGTATTATTGAATAAGGTGAATAAAGTGTTTGAAAAGATATTGATTGCCAACCGTGGCGAAATTGCATTGCGCGTTCACCGTGCATGTAAAGAAATGGGCATCTCAACTGTTGCCATCCACTCAACTGCTGATTCTGATGCGATGCACGTACGGCTTGCTGATGAAAGCGTTTGTATTGGTCCGCCATCAAGTGCGCAATCATATCTTAACATTCCTGCTATTATTTCTGCTTGTGAAATCACTGGCGCGCAGGCGGTTCACCCTGGCTATGGTTTCTTGTCTGAAAACGCGCGCTTTGCCGAAATCGTTGAAGACCATGGCATGACATTTATTGGCCCTAAACCTGCGCATATTCGCATGATGGGCGATAAAATTACTGCAAAAGAAGCGGTTGCGCGCGCGGGCATCCCTGTGGTTCCTGGCTCTGATGGCGCAATTACCAGTGATGAAGAAGCGTTTAAAATTGCCGAAAAAATTGGTTATCCTGTTTTGGTAAAAGCGTCTGCCGGCGGCGGTGGTCGTGGTATGAAGATTGCCTTGAATAAAGAAGAAATGAGCTTTGCTCTTTCTACCGCGCGTTCAGAGGCTAAGAATGCATTTGGCGACGATACGGTATATCTTGAAAAATATCTTTCTTTACCGCGCCACATTGAAATTCAAGTCGTTGCCGATTCTCATGGCAATGTTGTCCACCTTGGTGAGCGTGATTGTTCATTGCAACGTCGCCACCAAAAAGTTTGGGAAGAGGCCCCCTCACCTGCACTGAATGCATCTGAACGTTTTGAAATTGGTTCGGTTGTCGTAAAAGCAATCAAGGCATTGGGATATCTTGGCGTTGGAACTATTGAATTCCTTTATGAAGATGGAAAGTTCTATTTCATCGAAATGAATACCCGCCTTCAGGTTGAACACCCTGTCACCGAGGCGATTACCGGCATTGACTTGGTTCGTGAGCAAATCCGTATTGCCTCTGGTCTTCCACTATCATTCACACAAGATGATATTAAATTTAATGGCGTTGCCATTGAATGCCGTATCAACGCTGAAGACCCGCAGACATTTGCGCCTTGCCCTGGAATGATTACTGAATTCCATGCCCCTGGCGGCCTTGGTGTTCGCCTAGATTCTGCAATCTATGACGGATATAAAATTCCGCCATATTATGATTCACTAATCGGGAAACTTATTGTTCATGGCAAAGATCGTTACGATTGCCTTATGCGTCTAAAACGTGCCTTGTCTGAAATGGTTATTTCTGGTCCTAAAACCACGACCCCATTGTTCCTTCGACTTTTGCAAAACAGTGATATTTTAAATGGTGATTATAATATCCACTGGCTTGAAAAATGGCTTGAAGAAGAAAAGTCTGGTCAATAATAGATACTCAATAATTACATAAAATGTTTGGTCCTTTAAATCTGTTGGAACTCTACCAAAATGGGGTTTTCCCAATGGCAGAGAATGCAGACGACCCAAACCTTATGATTATTGACCCAGAATTTCGGGGTATAATTCCACTTGATGAATTTCATATTCCACGTAGGCTAAAGCGTGAATTTGCCAAGCACACCTATAATGTTACGGTAAACCAAGACTTTAAGCGTGTTATAGAAGCGTGCGCTGAAACCAATAATAAGCGCCGTGAAACATGGATTAATGCGCCAATAGTTTCGCTTTATTGCGCTTTAAATGCGATGGGCAAAGCACATAGTATTGAGGTTTGGGATAAAGAAAAACTCATTGGTGGTTTATATGGCGTAAGTCTTGGCGGAGCCTTTTTTGGCGAAAGCATGTTTTCGCGCGCAACGAATGCAAGCAAATATGCCCTTATTCACCTTGTAGCCGCCTTAAAGTTTGCCAATTATCAATTATTGGACGCGCAATTTTATAATCCACATCTTGAACAATTTGGGCTAATCGAAATTCCAAGGGATGAATTTCAGCAAATGCTAAAAACCGCCTTGGAAATAGAAACTAATTTTCCAATTAAAAACTTTAAAACTATTGCACAGCAGGGTCTTTTGGTGGCGGAGCAGCAACAATCGCCGGAGATGGCATCTCCTCAGAGGCAGGATCAACATCTTTTGGAGAATCTGTCGTCGCCTTCTTTTTGCTTGTCTTTGCTTCAATAAGTGGTGCAGCACTCGCAACAACGGGGTCAACACCACCTTCGCATTGTAGCAAGAACACATCAAGGAACGGATGATCAATCGCCGTTACATCAGGGCTTGAGGCAATAATCCAACCTTGTTTGATAAGTTTACGTCCATTGGCTTCACGCATTTTTGCACGGTTTCTTTGTGCCAAAACAGCCAATTGCGGGCGCGGAGGTTCACCATTATCAATCACATCCACATAAGCCCAAGATTCACGCGGTTCATCAGGATTAGAGCGGAAACAATTTTTAAGGTTTATAGTGATTTGATCATAATTAACCGCCTTGCCAACCGCCACGCGAAAACGCATTGATTGGCCAGTTTCACGGTTTAATCCAAAGAATAGCGCCGTAGTTCCCTTAATTTCGTCCGCATATTTAGTTGCACCAACCACAGCAGGGTTTTGCGGGAAAAGCAAATTCATCGGTATTATAGGGATTTTAGGCCCCATAAGTTTTGGCATTTCGCCACTTTGTGCAACATTACCATTTTCACCAAAACGTAATAATGCCGCAGCATCTCTTTCGGCTTGTGCTTTTAATTTATCGCGCGCAATCTGATCTGGGGTTTTCCAATCGCCCTGTCCATCTGTTCTAAGCGCCGGCTGAACATCACTAAGGTCTGGTTCTTGGATGGTTCCTAATTCTGGGTCAATACCGCCAGAATTATCTTTTTTAACCTGATCTTTTACTGGAATACGTGACGACTCCGGTTCAGATACAGGTCTGCCGCCATCTGGGCTTTCTTGTGCGGATTGTGCAATTGTCCAACCGACTTTGTATGTTGCCACCAATAAAACGGCAGCAAGCGCAGAAAACCCGATTTTAGCATATTTGCCGAATTTCATTATGGCTTCCATGCCTCATAACCCGGATTTTCAGCTTCCGGCGTTTCAGAGGTAATTTTGGCGATTGAACCTTTTGGATGGTATGCGAACAAAGTTCCAGTCATATTTGGAACATGTGGCTTTTCCCATTCCTTAATTTTGAATGGCTCTTTTGTTGGTGGTTCATCAAATGTGTGGTGAAGCCAACCATGCCAATCAGCAGGAACACGCGACGCATCGGCATAACCTTTATACATTACATAGCGACGCTTACGACCGTCAACAGTTGCCTTGCCTTCTTCAAAATAAGAATTGCCGAAGTCATCTTCACCAACTTTTTTGGCATGACGGCTTATATCAAATAATGCACCAAGCGTTACGCCATTCCACCATGTAAAAATTTTCTTTAGCACTTATTGCCACCCATAAATTAGTCTTTGAAAAAGACGTGATGTGTTAAAACTATAAACATCCCCTCTTTATCAAAGTTTTCCCTTTTAACAAATGATTTTCGCAAACTTTGTCGAAAAAACATCACATAAACATAAATCATTATCAGCATAAAAAGAATCAGTTTTAATATTAGATAATTGTCTTAATTTACCAGTATCTGCGGCATAAATATGGCTGATAGTTTTAGTGTTTTACTTAAAAATATAACAACCAAGGAATTGGAGTTTCCAATTGCTAAGCGTGAAATTGCTATTGACGATATGGGCGCGCCCATATTTTGTTATGGTCCAATCAATTTCACTTTAGAAGCAATCCAATCATATTTTGATTATTTTGAACTTAAACCCGATCAAGATATATCAGAATTAGTGAAACAAAAGCTGAGCGATATTTTAAAATCAGTTTTTCCATCCTCTAAAGATTTACCAAAAATTGCCTCATACACCGAATATTCTATTTTAAAACAAAGAATTATCCCAAATATCGAATGGTTAAAGTCAATAAATCATAAGAAATTAGATGAGATTTATGATTCTATCGCCAGAATTCCTTTAATTTTCACAGGCCTAAGTGCGGCCAAGATTGGTGTTGGAAAAAGCTTTTCACGACAGCTTGTCGAAGCAACAGCAATTTCTGGAAAACATTCTATTGATAAGGCGGTTGAAGAAATTGAATATGCGATTGCCCGCTCAATTGGTGAAGGTCACGGCGACCCAAAATCAAACCCTGCATTGGGTCGTGCGGTTGGCAAGGCATTTTCACGCGGCGTTCCATCGGGGATTGTTAAATATATTGTCGCCAATGCTCTAAAAGGTCGCAATACAGAATTTAATCATATCGAAGCAGATATTGAACAAAGCAATACCATTATTGAATTGAACGATAATGAAGTCGATAGGATTTTGAGTGATTCTACGTCACAATTACTACCACAAGCGATGGTCGCAAATTGTGATATTTTACTACGCGATAATGTCTATCTTCCCGCAATATTTAATATTAACCTATCGAAATATTGCAACAATGGCATTTTGGATAAAAAATCGCTTTTTGATGATGTATCAATCTGGTCCCATATTACATTGAAAACATTTGATAGCTTTAGACAGCGTTTTGGGATTGGTATTTGCGGCCTACACGAAGCGATTATGTCTTTGGGCATGAAAATCGATGCACCACAAACCGCGGAATATTTTGATAAATTATTTGCCGAATTAAGCGAAAAATCGACATTAAAATTCACTACGCAAAACGATGAAACAGTCTGCCAAATGCTTTCTGTTAATGCACGCGGCATAATGCCAGTTAAAAATATAAGACAAGAATTTGGAATTAATGCGGTATTGTCGCGCCCCAAAATTATATCTTCATTTGTAGATTATCTTGAATTAAGTGGCGTATTAACTTCTGATATTGAAGCAAAAATAATTGGTAATCGTAATCTAAAAAACTCACCGGAAATAAACCATCGCACACTTTTGCAAAAAGGTCTTGATGCCGAAGCGATAATGGCAATCGAAGAAGAAATTCCATCTGCAAGAAGCCTTAAAGATATTATTACGCCATTCGTTATTGGCATTGAATATGTTCAAAAACTGCTTGGTAAAAATATCAACGAGGTTATTTCGCCTGAATTCAATCTGATTAAAGAAATTGGCTTTACGCAAAAACAGGTTCAAAACGCAGATAATTATATTTTTGGTGCTGAGAATATTGACGATATTTATCAAGAGCCGAAATTTGATGATATCGCGCCATTTTATTCAAAAATTGCCCAGTATTTTCATTCTACTGGCTATTATATTTTTGAGGCACTTCCAAAAACTGATAATGAAATCATTTTACAAAATATATTGCGTACGGCGTCTAAGAATGATTGGACATCAATAAAAATTGAAAATCATTCAGAAAATTTGATGTCATATTCTTATGATTTGCGGGAATTTGAAAATTATAAAGAACCGCCAACAATTGAAAAAATTGAGGTTGAGGTCGAAAAAATAATTGAAAAAGTTGTTGAAAAACCAGTAGTTAGAAAAAAACTACCCGAAAGACGCAAGGGCTATATTCAAAAAGCAAAAGTTGCGGGACACAAGGTTTATCTTCATACTGGTGAATTTGATAATGGCGAATTGGGCGAAATCTTCATTGATATGCACAAAGAAGGCGCCGCGTTCCGCTCTTTGATGAATTCATTTGCAATAGCAATTTCAATTGGTTTGCAATATGGCGTACCATTGGATGAATTTGTAGATGCCTTTATTAATACCCGCTTTGAGCCGTCTGGCGAAGTTGATGGAAACGATAAAATCAAGCGCGCCAGTTCAATTCTTGATTACCTCTTCCGTGAGCTTGCGGTTTCATATCTGGATCGTTCAGACCTTATCAACGCTGCATCAGAAAAATCAGTTACTGAAACCTCTAATGCTGAGGAAGGAATTGACGCCACCCAATTGATTTCAAAAGGTTTTTCACGCGGACATTTGCCTGATAATCTTGTATCTTTTCAAAGCTTAAGAGACAAACAAAACACAAAAAACACTGCTGTGAATGACTTTGCGGCAACATCATACCAGGGGGATCCGTGCCAAGAATGTGGTTCGTTTACCCTGCGTGAGATTGATGGAATAATTGTTTGTGAAGCATGTGGGCATCGTATTGATAATAATGGTGATGGTCATAGTGAAGGTAGCAATATCTGACCCAAAATAAATATTTAACTTTGTTCAGTGAAATTTAATAGCTTTGCTTTAAAGAGCGTAATTATTCTTTAAAATTGCGGAGTTCTATTATATGAAACAATTTGCATCTATGGCTTTTACCGCTGGCTTAATTGCTTGTGGCTTATTTGCAGCGCCGGCAATGGCACAAAATGCGGCACAAATTGAATCGGTTAAAAAAGGCAAATCATGCGTTGGCTGTAACCTATTTCAAGCTGACCTAGATTATGAAGATATTTCGCATAAAAACTTTTCAAAATCACGCCTACGTCAATCCGATATGTCTTTATCGACAGCTGATTATACCAATTTTTCTGGCACTGATTTATCAATAGCTAATATGTATGGACTACGCGCGACTGGGGCAAATTTTGTTGGTACAAACCTTGAACGTGCGTCAATGGTTGGTGGCTATTTCAATGGTGCAAACTTTGCTGGGGCAAACCTTACCAATGCAGATTTATCAGGTGCGGAATTGAAAACAGCAAAAGGCCTGTCCCAAGCACAATTAAACAAAGCATGTGGTGACGAGGCAACTTTGTTACCAAAGGGTTTGCGAATTCCTGCTTGTAAACAGTAAAAATTAAGTGCTTTTTGGGTAACACATATTATTTATCTCAGTATTAGAATAATGTATGTGCCATTCTTACAATCATTTAATTGGATTTGAAGAATACAGAACGTATACTGATTATATTATGAATTTAAAACATCTTTTAAGAAGAAATCTTGGACTTGCTGTTATAATCATTGCCTCCAACATTGCCTCAAGTGCCCTTGCACTTGATTGGCTTGAAGGTGGGGCGTGGGGCAATCGCGGTCGGCCAGATAATGTAAATTTTTCACGTGGTTTTTCTGGCATGTGCACGGGGTGTGATTTATCTGGTCGCAACCTCGGTGGTGCAAGACTTAGCGGCGGCGCATTTGACCGCGCACACTTTTCTGGTTCGCAAATGCGACGTTCAGATTTACGTCGCGGCACCTTCCAACAAGCAGATTTTGACCGTGCCGATCTTGCCAATGCCGATATTGGAACCGCGAACTTTGCAGGCTCTACCTTCATTGGTGCAACATTGCGCGGAATAGATGCAACCGGTACAAATTTGTCAAATTCAAACTTTACCGGTGCAGAAATCTCTGATGCAGGGTTTATAAGCGCCATTCTTCATGGTGCAAACTTTACTGGTGCACGCGGAAAAGGTGCTGAATTCACAAGTGCCAACCTCTCCTATTCGCGCTTTGATTCTGCACAGCTTGAAAAAGCGGATTTTTCGGGGGCTAACCTAAGAAATGCCCGTGCAATGCGTGCAAATTTTAACGGCTCTGACTTTAGTGATGCAAACCTTTCTGGTGCAGATTTTTCAACCGCATCTGGCATAACCCGTGCGTCATTAGATCGTGCATGTGGCGATGAAAAGACCCGCCTTCCCGATGGTCTTAGTGTGCCAAAGTGTAAGCGGCGCTAATTAAACCCGCAAACCCTGTTTAAAAACAATAAAACTATCGTGACTAATTCGCGTCCACTCTTCGTTTTTCGTTAGTGGATGCGTTGCAACGATAGTAACAATATCATTCGGCGTGGTTTCATGCGTAAAATCAACACGCAAATCTTCATCGATTAAAACCGCTTCGCCAAATGGTGCTTTGCGTGTGATATAAACCAGATTTTTCGAACAAGACGCATATAAATCGTCACCAGACGATAAAAGTGCGTTAAAAACCCCAAGTTTTCGTAATTCTGCCATTAAATCACCAATTGCCTTATTAAGGCGACTTGCCGACGGGCGGGTTTTAAAGCGTTCTCGTAGATTGTCCATTATCCAGCAAAACGCATATTCAGAATCCGTTGTACCAACCGGCTTATAATAATTTAGCTTTAGTTTTTTTACACCCTTTAACTGGCCATTATGGGCAAAGACCCAAATTTTACCCCATAATATACGCGTAAAGGGATGGGTATTTTCAAGCTTTACCGCGCCACGATTTGCCTTGCGAATATGGGCAATGGCGACTTCTGACTTTATTGGATAATTCTTGATAAATTTTGCAAGTTCGGAATTGGCGCATTGACTAGGGTCATGGAAAGAGCGAACCCCCTTCCCTTCATAAAAGCAAACACCCCAACCATCACGATGTGGCCCAGTTTCACCCCCACGCTTAGAAAGCGCGGTAAAGCTAAACCGTAAATCGGTTGGTGTATTTGCAGACATTCCCAATAATTCGCACATTTTTCCCTCAAAATAATCGCATAATAATTTTTGAATGTTCTTATATTTGTTTATAGCCGTCGATTAAGGCACGGTTATAGAAAGTCCGATTGAATTTTTGACATAAAACAGAATTATTTTCTTCCGTTTAATTAAACTATTTTTGAACACTTAAAAATCCAACTATTCTAGTTGTTTTTTTATAAGATTGTCGCTTTATAGTTTTATTGTCTTGAGATTAATTTGTGTTGAATACGTATATCGATGAAAAGTAATTTGATATTTATTGCCGCTTTTGCCAGTTTGTTCGCAATGGGCGTGCTGCGACAACCGACACCGCCAGTTAAGCATCACGAAACCAGGCATATTGAAAAACAACAAACCTTTGCGGAAGTTCGTAAATCCGTTGAAGAACAGGCAAAAAATGAAAACAAACAATCTGAAACACCAACAAAAAAAGCCGGTTTAGAAATTGTTACGCGCCCAAAACCGCAAACTACGATAAGCGGCAACCAATTGATATGCCATTCACAGAATAAAAATATTATCCCGTCTAAATACGATGATCCGAACTCTATGATTTATATCGCCGATGACGGCAAAAATGTTTTGATTACAAATTCTGATTACAAGAATCCCAAAAATTCATCAGTTAAATTAAGACTGCCAATTACAAATTTTCGGGAACTAAATGAGGAAGAAATAAAAAAACTTTTCAAACCTTACTCAAACTGCACGGCAACAATAAATATTGACAATTTTAGAACGGATGAATGCGGAAGACATATAATAAAGCAATATAAAAGCAACGGCACATTTTCATATGGCTATTGTGGGCGCGGATATTTCGAAATTTCAGGAAAATATCATATCGAAGACAATATTGTTTACACAAAAGAAGACCGTACAAACATATATTCAAAATTTAAGATACTAATAGACAATAACCAGATTTATTATCTGAAACAGCTTGGAAGTGACGTTTCAACCACCCCGAAACCGATTATAATAAGTGAGTAAAATAATTTTATTGCAAACACGGCAAAATTCCCCGCAAATAAACCACTTTGCACGCTTGACATTGGTATAAAATCCTATATACGCGCCCCAAACAAGTGAAAAGCTT
>APMI01010024.1_pt1 | contig 39204 bp, 31 predicted proteins | sample 667938 | NCBI WGS metagenome assembly APMI01 (sample SAMN01084076, study PRJNA167559) | wastewater metagenome | biome: Wastewater | place: Denmark: Ejby Moelle, Odense | collected 2011-11-28
TACTTAAGAAAATGCCCCGCGAATGCGGGGCATTTTTAGTAGGGGTATTTTAAAACGAAGTGTTGTTTCTCTTTGAATTCATCTTTGAAGAAGAGGAGTCCCGTTTGGTACAGGTCTATACTTAGTTTTACCTGTGGATCTGAGGCTACCCCATCCCAACAACGGCTATGCGTTGCGGTCTTGTGAATAGCGGGAATTATGAGTACGGTTTCTTTGTCGCGTACCTGCCCGATTGCCTTGTTCCATGTTCCGGGTTGGCTTGCATCGAGCAGCACCAAGTGATCGGCACCGAGAAAAGACGCAAGCTTATCCAGAAGGGGAGTATCGCTTTTGTCCATAAGTGCCTTTTCTATAAGCCGGTATACAAAAGGTGAGTGTACGCCATGCCTTGTTTTTGCTTTCAGCCGGTATTTTATGTATTCGGTAAAAGCGTGCAGGCTCACAGTTCTATGTGTTCAAATCTCTGAAAAGTGAAAGCATATTTGTGCATTTCGTCTGCCTCGTGCTTTTCTTCCCAAACCAGCTTCCAGTGGGAGTGGTCGATATCCGGGAAAAATGTATCTGCATCGGGTACAGTGGTATGGACGCGCGTCATGTATAGCCTGTCGAGCAGGGGCATAGCCTCTTCGAATATCTTGCCCCCACCAATAATAAAGCCCTCGTCACAATCTTCCTGCTGCACCCGTTCGATGCCGCTTTCCAGGCTATCGTACAGTAGTACTCCCTCGGGTAAGTTCAAGTCTTTTTGACTGGAAATAACAATGTTGAGCCTGCCCGGGAGTGGCTTACCCAGTGATTCATAGGTTTTGCGGCCCATAAGCACAGGTTTCCCGAGCGTGGTGCGCTTGAAAAATTTCAAATCTTCCGGCAAGTACCAGGGTAAACCTTTGTGTTTCCCAATGGCATTGTCTTCGGCGGCGGCTACTATGGCAGATAATATCATGTTAATTCAAAAATCAAAATTCAAAAGTCAAAATAACCTTTGATCAAAAGCATGGGGATGAAAGGCTTATACCGCTACAGGGGCTTTTATAGCAGGGTGGTATTGATAATTGCCGAGCGTAAAATCTTCGTATTTAAAATCGAACAGATCTTTTACTGCGGGGTTTAGCGTCATTTGAGGCAATGGGTAAGGTTCGCGGGTTAGCTGAAGCTTAGCCTGTTCCATATGGTTGTTGTACAAATGCACATCGCCGAAAGTATGAATGAATTCGCCCGGTTGTAATCCTGATACCTGCGCCATCATCATAGTGAGCAGTGCATAAGAAGCAATGTTGAAAGGTACGCCTAAAAAAACGTCGGCGCTACGCTGGTAAAGCTGACAGCTAAGCTTGCCATCGGCCACATAAAACTGGAATAAAGCATGACAAGGACTTAGGGCCATTTTGGGCAGGTCGGCCACATTCCAGGCGTTGATGATCATGCGCCTGCTGTCGGGGTTGGTTTTCAGGAGGTTCAGTACATCCTTTACCTGGTCATAGGTTTTGCCGTCCGCACCTGTCCAACTGCGCCATTGGTGGCCATACACAGGGCCCAGGTCGCCATTTTCATTTGCCCATTCATCCCATATGGTAACACCATGCTCATGCAGCCAGGCCGTATTGGTATCACCCTTCAGGAACCAGAGCAATTCGTAAATAATAGACTTCAGGTGAAGTTTTTTGGTGGTGACCATAGGGAAGCCATCCTGCAGGTTAAAACGCATCTGGTAGCCAAATACGCTAATGGTACCCGTGCCTGTACGGTCGCTTTTAGCGGTGCCCGTATCCATGATGTGCTGAAGTAATTTTAAGTATTCCTGCATGAGAGATCGAAAAATGAAAAAATCGCAAAACCTAATACAGTACAAAAGTACTACAAGTAGCGGTTTTTGAGCCACATATAAGCCTGTATGGGGATAATGCGTGAATAGTTCTAAAAATGGATGTATTTTGCAGCCTTAAATATTGCCAGAATAGAATGAGCAGCGTACTGTCAATTGTAATACCGGCCTATAACGAGGGCCCTACTATACACCACATCCTTGATAAGGTTAAGGCTGTGCAGCTTATCGGGAATATGCAAAAAGAAGTGATCATAGTGAATGATTGCTCAAAAGACAATACCGAAGAGGCTATACTGGCATATAAAAATGCCAACCCGGAGCTGCCGATCACGTATCACAAACACGAAGTGAACCAGGGTAAGGGTGCTGCGCTGCATACAGGCATCAGGATAGCTACCGGCGACTATGTGATCATACAGGATGCTGACCTTGAATATGACCCCCAGGAATATAATGTATTGCTTAAACCGATATTAGATGGTTTTGCCGATGTTGTATATGGCTCACGTTTTATGGGCGGTAACCCTCACCGCATCCTGTTTTTCTGGCATTCTATAGGCAACCGCTGGCTGACGCTGGCCTCCAATATGTTCACCAACCTGAACCTCACCGACATGGAGACCTGCTACAAGCTTTTCAGGCGCGACCTGATACAGGGCATAAAGCTGACCGAGAAGCGCTTTGGCTTTGAGCCCGAGGTGACCGCAAAAATATCGAGGGTGCCTAAAATACGCCTTTATGAAGTGGGTATCTCGTATTACGGGCGTACTTACGAGGAAGGTAAAAAGATAGGTTGGAAAGATGCGTTCAGAGCACTCTATTGCATCATAAAATACAATGTGTTCAGCAAGTAATACAGGACGTCTTGTACCTTGTCCATCACTGCAAAAATTGAATTGCCATGCCAATAATATTGCCTGTAAAGGGCGTTTCACCGCAGATACCTGAAGATTGTTATATAGCTCCCAACGCTACCATAGTGGGAGATGTGAAAATGGGCAGTGAATGCAGTGTATGGTTCAACGCGGTAATAAGGGGCGACGTGAACAGCATACAGATGGGCAACAAGGTAAATGTGCAGGACGGGGCCTGCATACACTGTACCTACCAAAAAACAAAAGCAATAATAGGCAATAACGTATCTATCGGGCATCATGCCATCGTGCATGGCTGCACAGTAGAGGATAATGTGCTGATAGGCATGGGCGCTATTGTGATGGACCGGGCAAGGATAGGGCAAAACAGTATAATAGCCGCAGGCGCGGTGGTACTGGAAGACACAAATGTGCCGCCGGGAAGCATATTCGCGGGTGTGCCTGCCAAAAAGGTAAAAGATATAAGCCCTGAGCTATTGCAGGGCGAAGTAGAGCGCATAGCCAACAACTACGTGATGTACAGCTCCTGGTTCAAGTAGGCCGTTAATGTTTCAATACAGGCAGCGTGTTTTGCGATCAAGGCATGGTGTATCGTAAATCCGCCAATCAAATGTATTTGTCAATCCCGGACGGTGAGTTAAGGTAAAAATTACCGAAAAACTGTGCCCCGAAAGCCAGTAAAATCAAGGTTCCTGAATGAGTATAATAAAAAAAGGGAATAATCATAGCTTTTAGTATGGAAACAGGAAAAAAAGAGATTTTTTAAAAAATTTTTTGAAAATCGCTTTGATTAGTAATTTTTTGTTCTTTTATTTGTGCTTGCAGCGACTGATAGTAGTTTCTAGCAAACACAGTGAAAGGGATAAACCGGCAAAAAATAAAGCAGGTTGAGTAGTGAAAGAGCGGTTTGGTAAAAATCAAAAGTTCTGCCAAAACACTAGTATTTTTTAACAATAACTAATATATTTGCTCCAAATCAAACACACAATCTATATGAAAAAATTGATCCTTGCTCTGTTGGCTGTAGGTAGCATAAGTACAGCTAATGCTCAAAGAAATTCCGTTTTAATGTATGGAAACGCCTACGTAGCTACGGATAATGTAGATTACGGTCCTTATAACGTAAGACAAACTAATTGGGGTATCAACCCAGGTGTCGGTTATCAGGTAACTAATCATCTTACATTAGGTCTTGAGGGCGGTTTCAACCAGCGCAACACACCGATCACCGGTGCAACAATCACAGGCGACAACACACTTGCCGGTGTATGGTACACCCAGATCAACAACGATTGGAGCATAGCACCATTCTTACGTGTTACGAACTATCTCGGTAATATATTCTATTTCTACAACCAGGTTAGCCTTGGTTATGTAGCAGGTACTTATGAGTATGATGGTCTTTCTCCAAGGGCTTTCTACAATGGCCTTCAAACTTACTGGTACCCAGCAATCGGTGCTTTCGTAGGCAAAGGCTTTGCTCTTAACTTCAACATCGGTGGTGTAATGTATCGCTACACCAACACTGATCAAGGTATCCCAGGTTCTATCAACATAGACCACAATACTTTTGCAATCGGTTTTGGCCAGCAGATCAACCTCGGTATCTCTCGCAACATCGGTTGTGGCAGCATGCACCGTTATCATGGCCATCATGAGCCAGGTGATGACACTCGTCACATGAACATGAGCGATGATGATGATGATGATGCACCAGCACCAAAAGCACACAAAGCTAAGAAAATGAAAAGCGATGATAATGATGACTAATCATTATTGATCTTAAAAATAAGTTCGTGCCCCCGGTTTACCGGGGGCATATTTTTTTGGGCAGGCTTTGATCTTCATGAGCATAACAGGCCCGCAACTGCAACGGTAATAGCGAATGAATAATTTAGAAAGGGGCCTGAACAAATAGTTGGCGGGTACTGCTGTTCTGCCGGTCCTGCCAGAGGTAGTAAATATTTCCCTTGTGCACTTTTACTTTTTCAGCCAGCGGCTTTTTTAAGGCAATCCCCGGAGCTATTATTTCACCTGATCGTGTACTTATTTCTTCCAGTGATTGTGCTACCGGGTCGTAAAGGTAGAATTTGTTGGTAGCGAGGTCCTGCACGATACTGATGCGGAATGTTTTACCCGGATCGAATGCTATCCGGGGGCGGGCTATGCCAGAGCCATCGGGGGCAAAGTAGTTTATGCGCTTTTTGTTGAAGTCGAAGATGATGAGACTATCAGCGCTGCGGTATATCGGGAGGCCCAGGTTGCGGTATGAAATCTCATTCCTTAAGCCGCGCATGCCGTTTAGCTTAGCTGCTTCGCGGAAATTGCCAAAGGATAACATGGCCAGTATTTCCTGCATCTCTTCTGCATTTCCCATGGCATCCCAGTGTTGCTCTATTTTGTAGAAGGGCAGGGAAATGCTATCCCCGGGATTCCAAAGCGAGTAGAGGGAACTGAAGGCACTCTTATCGACGAAATGATAGTAAAGCCGCTCGTCAATTGATTGTTCGCACTGTTTTAGCAGAGGGAGGATATTCACATCGTAAGGGGCCTGTAAAATGATTTTTCCAGTCCCGATGGTGAGCGGATATAGCTTGTCGGTGCAAACACAGTAGTAGGTTCCGAGGCAACTCTTAAATAATGCGATAGGTTTATCGGGAAATTTGGTTAGTGCAAGTGTGTCCCCAAAATCATTGAGCAGGAAGAGTTTGGCATTTTTACCGTTATTGCCGCTGTAGCTGGCAACAAGTATATTATCGTCAACAAAATCATAATCGACCACGTATTCGGCGGCAGAGTGGAGCACACGGTGCACCTTCTTATTGGTGATCAGCACATCATCCATCTCAACGGTCAAGGGCGTTAGATAAACTATGGCGCTGCCTATGGGGCGGATGGTATCGGGTGTATATCCCTTGCGTACGGCAATAAGAAACCTGTTTGCAGGTATATCAACTGTAGCGAAGCCATCCTTATCAGAAATGGTTGTCTCGGTCCCATACAGGTTTAGAATAGAGACATCTTCGACGGGGGAACGGGTTATTTTATCGATGAACTGCAGGCGAAGAGCTTTCTGGGCATTGCCCCTGAAGCCAGCGGACAGCGCGCAAAAAAGCAGGATGCTATAAAGGGATAGTTTCTTCATTGCAGAACGTAAACCTTGCGATACAACACTATAAATTTAAATAAAATACTAATAAGGCATTATAAAATAGTGTCATAGCAGTGTTAGATTATAACCTTTCTCTACCTTTTCGTAAATTGCAGTCCGGCTGAGCTCATAGATCAACACAAGGGCATTTATTATGCAATAAAGACCGGAAATTAAATCTCATTCAACAGTATGTCTTATTCCCATAAGAACAAGATCAGGATAGTAACAGCAGCTTCTTTATTTGACGGGCATGATGCTTCAATAAACATCATGCGCCGTGTAATGCAAAGCAGTGGCGCAGAAGTGATACACCTGGGGCATGATCGCAGTGTACAGGAGGTAGTGGACTGTGCGATACAGGAAGATGCCAATTCAATAGCTATTACAAGCTACCAGGGAGGCCACGTTGAGTACTTCAAGTACATGTACGACCTGCTAAAGGAACGGGGCTGCAGCCATATCAAAATATTTGGTGGCGGCGGCGGGGTGATATTGCCTTCGGAAATAGAAGAATTACATAACTACGGTATTACGCGTATCTACTCGCCGGATGATGGTCGATCGATGGGTTTGCAGGGTATGATAGATGACCTGTTGCAACAGAGTGACTATCCTGTAGGAAACCAACTGAACGGAGAAGTAGGCCACCTGGTGGAGAAAGATGCGAAATCTATAGCGAGGCTTATATCTGCAACTGAAAATTATCATGACCTGCCGGAGACACAGTCCATGCTGAAAAAAGTGGGAGCGCTTGCGGCGAAGTCAAAAACACCGGTGCTCGGTATCACCGGTACAGGAGGAGCAGGTAAGAGCTCGCTGGTGGATGAGATAGTACGCCGTTTCCTGCTTGATTTTAAGGACAAGAATATAGGTATCATATCTGTTGACCCATCGAAAAAGAAGACGGGTGGCGCATTGCTGGGTGACCGTATACGCATGAATGCCATACGCAACGACAGGGTGTTCATGCGTTCGATGGCTACACGCCAAAGCAACCTCGCGGTATCGAAATATGTGAAGGATGCCGTGAACATATTGAAGGCTGCGGATTACGACCTCATCATTCTTGAAACATCGGGCATAGGACAGAGTGATACGCAGATAACTGACTATGGTGACCTGAGCATGTATGTGATGACGCCTGAATACGGTGCTGCCACACAGCTGGAGAAGATAGACATGCTGGACTTTGCGGATATAGTAGTGATCAACAAATTTGACAAACGCGGAGCAATGGATGCGCTGCGTGATGTGAAAAAGCAATACCAGCGCAACCAAAAATTATTTGACAAGAAGCCGGATGATATGCCGGTGTACGGTACTATAGCGTCGCAGTTCAATGACCCGGGTACCAACACGATGTACAAATCGCTGATGGATATCATAGTGGCAAAGACGGGCGTAAAACTGGAATCTCATTTCGAAGTGAGTGATGAAATGAGTGAGAAGATATACATCATCCCTCCTGCACGTACGCGCTACCTGAGCGAGATATCAGAGAACAACAGGAACTATGATAAATGGGCCAAAGCACAGGCAGGCATAGCTCAAAGGCTTTTCGGGGTAAAGAAGACGATAGAGACATTGCAAATGAGCGATGTGGAGGACAAGGACAGGCTGGTAAAAACACTACAGGAAATTTATGCAAAAACAGAGCTGGACCTGGACCCGAAGAACAAGTACCTGCTGGAGCATTGGGAAGAGAAAAAGCAACAATACCTCGGCGATTACTATGTTTATAAAGTACGTAACAAAGAACTAAGGATTAAGACGCATACTGAATCGCTGTCGCATACACAGATACCCAAGGTAGCCGTACCTCGTTTTGAAGCATGGGGTGAAATATTACAATGGGCGCTTACTGAAAACTTCCCAGGTGAGTTTCCCTATGCTGCGGGTATATACCCTTTCAAACGTGAGGGTGAAGATCCTGCACGTATGTTTGCAGGTGAAGGTGGGCCGGAACGTACCAACAAACGTTTCCACTATGTATCGACAGGATTACCTGCCAAGCGCCTGAGCACTGCCTTTGATAGTGTGACGCTTTACGGGCAGGACCCCGATCATCGCCCGGACATATATGGCAAGGTGGGTAACTCGGGAGTGAGCGTATGCTGTCTTGATGATGCTAAGAAACTGTACAGCGGTTTTAACCTGGCACATCCCAAGACATCGGTGTCCATGACCATAAACGGACCGGCACCTACTATTACTGCCTTCTTTATGAATGCGGCCATAGACCAGCAGTGTGAACTGTATATAAAGGAGCATGGCCTTGAAGAAGAGGTAAATAAAAAGATAGACGCCATTTATAAAGATAAAGGTGTAGTAAGGCCAACATACAACCTCTTTGCAGAGGGTAAGCTGCCTGATGGCAATGATGGACTTGGCCTTATGCTACTCGGCGTAACAGGTGACCAGGTATTACCTGCCGATGTGTACCAAAAAATAAAAACAGATACCCTGCATGCTGTGCGCGGTACTGTGCAGGCTGATATACTGAAAGAAGACCAGGCCCAAAATACCTGTATCTTCTCTACAGAATTCTCGCTGCGTGTGATGGGTGATGTGCAGCAATATTTCATAGATAAAGGTGTACGTAACTTCTATTCGGTTTCTATATCGGGGTACCATATTGCGGAAGCAGGTGCTAATCCTATTTCGCAGCTCGCATTTACAATAAGCAACGGGTTTACTTTTGTTGAGTACTACCTGAGCCGTGGCATGAACATTGATGATTTTGCGCCCAACCTGTCGTTCTTCTTCAGCAATGGAATAGACCCTGAATACAGTGTGATAGGCAGGGTGGCGCGCCGTATATGGGCCAAGGCGATGAAAATAAAGTATGGTGGCAATGAGCGCTCGCAAATGCTCAAATACCATATCCAGACATCGGGCCGCTCGCTGCATGCGCAGGAGATCGATTTCAACGATATACGTACCACGCTGCAAGCATTATACGCGATATACGATAACTGCAACTCGCTGCATACAAACGCCTACGACGAGGCGATAACAACGCCTACGGAAGAAAGTGTGCGACGTGCAATGGCCATACAGCTTATTATCAACAAAGAGCTTGGGCTGGCGAAAAATGAGAACCCGCTGCAAGGCTCCTTTATAATTGATGAGCTTACCGACCTGGTGGAGGAAGCAGTGCTGTTGGAATTTGACCGCATCACAGAACGCGGAGGTGTATTGGGTGCAATGGAGACCATGTACCAGCGCAGCAAGATACAGGAGGAAAGCCTGTATTACGAAACGCTGAAACATACCGGCGAATTCCCGATAATAGGTGTAAATACATTCCTCAGTTCAAAAGGTTCGCCTACGGTCATCCCGCAGGAAGTTATCCGCTCTACAACAGAAGAAAAGGAATTCCAGATACAAACGGTGCAGAACCTTTGGGCAAGAAGCGGCGACAAAGGACAAGAGATGCTCAAACGTCTCCAACAGGTTGCTATTAAGAACGGCAACATCTTTGAGGAATTGATAGACACCGTGAAATATTGTTCACTTGGCCAGATAACCCAAGCCTTGTTTGAAGTGGGTGGACAATACAGGAGAAATATGTAATAGTTGAAATAATTTTATATAAACCTGCCTGTTGGCAGGTTTTTTCATTAAGCTTACCAATTTCCCCAAATCGGGCACAATTTTTTATTGTGCACTAATCGCATGCGCAAAGTATTGAAAATCATAGGTTATATCCTTGGTAGTGTCCTTATACTGCTGGTGCTTGCTGTGGTATGGCTCAACACCCCTTCCGGGAAGAATTTCGTGAAGAATAAGGCTGTAGCATTCTTACGTAACAAACTGAAAACTGAGGTGTATGTTGGGGAATTAGGTTACGGATTGCCCAAAATGGTGGTGCTGAAGAATGTGCTTTTCAAAGACCAGGCAAAAGATACCCTACTTTCTGCGGCTGAGCTTAGGATAGACATAAATATGCTGAAACTGCTGAAAAAGCAGGTGGACGTAACCCAAATCCATCTTTCGGGGGTGCATGCCCATGTATACAGGAATGCTCCGGATACCAATTTCAATTTTACATACATCATAACGGCTTTTGCCGGAAATAAGCCAAAGGAAACAAAACCTCAAGCTAAAAAGGATACAAGTTCGTCCCCGCTTGTTATTGATATCAGGAAGATAGTGTTTGATGATATCCACATCCGTTTTGATGACTATACAGGGGGAACACGGCTGGCACTTGATCTTAAGGAGCTAAACCTGCGGATGAAGAAGATGGACCTGGATAGTATGGAGTTCCATTTGAAAGAACTGGGCATAGCAGGCCTGCAAACCACTTTTTTACAAGACACGTCCTACCTGCCGGCCAAACCTGATACCAGCACTAAAAAATCGCAATTCCGTTTAATAGCTGATGATGTTAAGCTGGACAATATCGCGTTCCATTACGGCAACAGCCTGAATAAAATGCTGTTCGATCTTAACCTGGGCAATTTGCAGTTGAAAGCGAAACTCTTTGACCTGGCCAAACAAAAGATAGAGGTAGACAGGCTGCAAGTGGACACGACCAATGTTAAAATCGTACTGGGAAAGCGCTCCATTGTGCCGGAGAAAGTAAAGGCGATAACCGATACCATGCCCCGGAGCAACTGGCATGTGGTAGCCAAAGAGATAAAGCTGCATGGTGTAAACTTTGCCATGGATAATGAAAATGAACCAAGGCAGGCATCAGGAATAGATTACGCCCATTTGAACCTTCAAAAACTGGGACTTGATGCGGAAGACATCCTGTACACGGGTGATACCATAAATGGTAACATAAAACATTTGGCTGTAAAGGAAAAAAGTGGCCTTGATCTGTATGAACTGCATACCCGGTTTGCCTACAATATGAAAGGGGCATTGCTAAAAGGATTTTACCTGCAAACACCCAACACCCTGTTGCAGGATTACCTGCAGGTATCTTACCCATCGCTGGACGCGCTCAAAACAAATATGGGCTCGATGATGCTGGCTGTGAACCTTAAGAACAGTATAGTGGGCATACATGATATTTTGATCTTTGCACCACAGCTCAAAAAACAGGACCTGTTCCGGAAGAATAGTAATGGCAGGCTAAGACTGGATGCAGCCATCTATGGCTACATGAATGCATTGAACATCAACAAATTTGTACTCTCAGGCCTTGGGAATACAGCGGTGAGCCTATCCGGCAAACTGAACGGACTGCCGGATGCCAATAAACTCAATTACAATCTTAATATAGCAAGGCTGCAGTCCTCAAGAAATGATCTTGAAGGCATCTTACCCGCTAAGTCGCTTTCGCAAGTCCGTTTACCCGATAGATTTTCAGCCACCGGTAAAATAAGCGGAACGGCTAAAGATTATAACCTTGGATTGCTGGTGATGAGCACAGACGGCAATGCAGCACTGCAAGGTTATGTAAAGATGTCGGCGGGAAAGGGCAGGGAACAATACGACCTGCACGTAAAAACGCAGCAGCTCAACCTGGGCCATATACTTAAGAAAGACACCTTGCTGGGACCGGTTACAGCAGACATTACAGCGAAAGGAAGGGGCTTTGATATTAATACAATGAGCGCGGCAGTCGATGGCGCTGTGGAAGCTGCACGGTTTAAAGGCTATACTTACAATAATATAAAGCTGAATGGCAAGATAGCGGGCAAACAAGGCGATATACAATTGACATCGAACGACCCCAATGCCAGACTATCGTTGAATGCACATGCGGACATGAATGGCAAATATGCCGCTGTAAAAGGTGTATTGCAAATGGACAGCATCAACTTCCAGGCTATAAAATTGTACAAGACAGAGTTGCGCACCAGCGGAACTATAGATATTGATTTCCCGGAACTGAACCCGGACTATCCCAATGGAATAGTGACGTGGAAGAACCCCGTAATAGTAGCAGATGGTAAAAGGTATGTTACGGACAGCCTGTATGTTTCTTCAAAACCGGGCGCAGATACGGGTCAGAATATAATATTGAACTTCGATGCATTGCAGGCTCATATTACCGGTAAAACCCCGCTTACAAAAGTAGGCGATATAGTGCAGGAGAACATTAACAGGCACTATATGGGAGGCGACACCACTAAGGGCCTGGCAGCAATGAAACAAGCGGTCAGCAAAGACTCGCTTCCTGATACTTATGACCTGAAACTTGTTGCAGATGTGCGAGACAGGCCCATACTGCATGGTATTCTACCGGCGCTCACATCTTTTGATACGGTACACATTGACGGCGAACTTAGCCAGCGCATTTTGGTGTTGAATATATTGATGCCACAGCTTACTTATGGCAGCACCGTAATTAATAAAGGCGAAGCCCATGTAAACGGCACAGACTCGGCCATGACCTATAATGTTACTGCCGACAGGATAAGTGCATCAAACATGCAGTTCTGGTATGCAAAGGTGGATGGTAATGTAGAGGCGCACGGACTCAATACTAATATCAGCATTTCCGATTCGGCGAAGAAAGAGCGTTTCGCGCTGGCTGGCTCATTACGTCAGCAGGGCGATACCCAAATAGTACAACTGCAGCCGGGCCTGAAGCTCAACTACGCTACCTGGGAAGTGGCACAACCCAACAAGATCGCTTTATCAAATGGTGGTATGTATGTGCAGAACTTTAGCATCAGCAGCAGCAACCAGTACCTGAAGATGAATAGTGAGACACCTACTATGAATGCGCCGCTAAAAGTGGATATCAGTAATTTCCTGCTTGCCAATATTACTGAGATAATAAGCAAGGATACCAACCTGTTGGCCAACGGCATATTGGGAGGCAACATAACCGTACAGCAGTTCAAGCCCTCGCCCCAGATAGTAAGTACCTTACAGATTGAAAATCTGTCAGTCCTTGGCGACACAGTCGGCAACCTGAAGGTAGATGTAAATAATAAAACCGAGAATGCCATTGATGCCAAAATAAATATTGACGGACGTGGTAATGATATCGCAATAACCGGGATGTATTACACCAAGCCTGTAAATAACAATAGCTTCGACTTTCAGCTTGCTTTGAAGGCGCTGAACCTGCAAAGCATGGAGGGCTTGACCGGTCACCAGATAAAGAATAGTTCCGGCTTCCTGCGTGGGCAGTTGCAGATAAAAGGTATGATGGATGCGCCTATTGTATTAGGTGAATTGCATACTGATCAATTGTCTACGACAGTGAGTATGCTGAATGCCTTTTACAGCCTGCCTAATGAGAAGATCGTATTCACAGAAACGGGCCCCAACTTCACTAATTTTAAAATACTGGATAGTGCGGGCAATAAAGCGGTATTGGACGGTAAGATCATCACCAAAAACTACCGCGACATAAGTATGGCTATGAAAGTGAAGGCCAATAACTGGAAGGCACTGCACTCCACCAGTGCAGACAATAAGCTTTTCTATGGCGATCTTTATGTAACCGCCAACCTCGATATAAATGGTACACCCTCGAAGCCTGATGTGGATGGTACGCTTAATATTCTCAAAGGCACTTCATTTACAGTGACCATACCTGAGAAAGACCCAAGTGTACAAAATACACAAGGTATCGTAGCGTTCGTTAACATGTCGGATACCGCGCGTCACTATGTGCTGCAACCATTTTCAAAAGATTCTATTAAGCGTACCGGTCTGTCGCCGGGCTCCAGTATCAATGTAAACACGACGGTGGACAAAGATGCGGAATTCAGCATTATCATTGACCAGTCCTCGGGAGACTTTTTGAAAGTGCGCGGTACTGCAGCCCTAAATACATCTGTGGACCCTGCGGGCAATCTTTCCGTAACAGGTACCTATGAATTGAATGAGGGTGCTTACCAGTTCAGTTATAATTTTATCAAGCGCAGGTTTGAAATACAGAAGGGAAGTATCATAACCCTGGCAGGGGAACCACTTGATGCACAAATGGATATCACGGCCGTGTACAATGCAAATGTAGCGCCCTATGACCTTGTAGAAAAACAGGTGCCTGACCCTTCTCAATTAAATTATTATAAGGAACGCCTTCCTTTCCAGGTATTGTTAAGGCTAAAAGGTAATATACTAAAGCCCGATATCACCTTTAACGTGGTACTGCCAGAAGGCAAAGTCTACCGCCTCAGCTCTGAGCAAATAGACCTTGTGCAATCGAAACTGAACCAGATACGAACTGATACATCTGAACTAAATAAGCAGGTGTTTGCCCTGTTGATACTTGGCCGTTTCGTAACAGAAGATCCTTTTTCTTCAGGTACCTCTACCAACGCGGGTTTTATCGCCAAGCAAAGTGTGAGCCGTTTTGTGGGCGAGCAGCTGAACAAATTTGCGGGTGGCCTGATAAAAGGAATAGACCTCGCAGTTGATCTTGCCTCATCCGAAGACTATACCACAGGTGACCGGAGGGAACGTACGGACCTGAATGTAGCCGCATCAAAACGTTTACTGAACGATAGATTGAAGATCACCATAGGTAACAACTTTGAACTCGATGGCCCGCAGACCGCCAACAATAGTCAAAGCTCCAATTACATTCCCGGTAACCTTGCCGCAGACTATAATCTTAGCTCGGACGGGCGTTATACGATTCGGGCATATAGAACAAACCAGGATGAGGGCGTGCTGGAGGGATATGTTACTGAAACAGGGCTGAATTTTATCGTGAGCCTTGACTATAATAAGTTCAAAAATGTTTTTAAGCGGAAGAGGCTTAGAAAGCAAGAGGCTGTAACAACTGCAGACAGTACCAAGAAATGAGCATAAAGGCCACATACCTATTTGTTATAGCAAGCTTGTTCTTGTCTGCATGCAGCAATACGAAACATTTGCCTGCAGGTGATTCTTTATTTATAGGCAGTAAGGTGCACATAAACGACAAGGAGGTAACCAGTAAGCAACGCAAAGTACTGCGCGGCGATCTTAACGGCGCAGTGCGGCCCCGCCATAATACGGAGGTACTTGGTGTACGGCTGAAGCTAACACTCTATAATATCGCGGGTGAACCCAAAAAGAAGAAGGGTCTCCGTACCTGGTTGCGTAACAAGGTTGGTGAACCTCCAGTGCTTGGCAGCACTTTTGATCTTGAAAAGAATAAGTTGATCCTGGCCAATGTACTGGAGAACAAGGGTTTCTTTTTTCCTACAGTTACCGGTCATGCCGAAACGACTAAGAAGAGAAAAACTACAGCCATCTTTGATGTAATAACCGGTCCTCAATACCTCATCGATACCACTATTTTTCCCACCGATTCCTCCCTGGTATCAACAGACATTGCCTTAACACAAGAGAAAACCTTGTTAAAGGTGGGACAGCCCTATAACCTGGACCTGATCAAAGCGGAGCGGGAAAGGATAGATCGTGCCCTTAAAGAAAGAGGTTATTACTTCTTCACCCCCGACTACCTGTTGATCAAGGCTGATACGGCCATTGGCGACCATAAAGTGAGGCTATACGTGACGGTTAAAGAAGAGGGTATCCCATACCAGGCGTTTAACATTTACGACATTGGCAAAGTATACATCTATCCGAATTTTAAATTGCGCGGTAAAGCGGAAGACACCAGCAAAGAGAACGCGGTGCTTTACAAAGGTTACTACGTAGTCGACCCTAAAAAGACATTTAAGCCCTATGTTTTTTCACAGGCTATGCAGTTCAGCTCGGGAGAGGAATACAATAAAAGAGACCAGAATACATCGCTCAACCGGCTCGTAAGCCTCAATACCTTCAAGTTTGTAAAGAACCGTTTTGACCCATTGAATGATTCCACGCTTGATGTGTACTACTACCTTACGCCCTTCCCGCGTAAATCATTACAATTCCAGATAGGCGGCCTAACGCAAAATGATAGCCGATATGGTTCTAACGCCAGCATCAGTTGGAAGAACCGAAACGCTTTTCATGGTGCGGAAGAACTGGTTTTTAAAGTAAACGGCGGCTTCGAAACACAATATGCGGGAGACACGAAAAGGCCTAATATATATCATACAGGTGCGGAGGTTAACCTGAGTATACCTCGTTTCCTCGTCCCGTTTCTTGACATCAAAGGCTCAAGCTATTATATACCCCGTACTATTATAAAGGGCAGTTATAATTTTGAGTCGCAGTCCGACCTGTTGCGTATAAATTCCTACAAGGTCTCTTACGGGTATAATTGGAAAGAAGACGTACGTAAAGACCACCAGCTGTTCCCCATCAATTTTACATATGTCCATACCGATACCCTTGGCAGGGAAAACCTAAACTTGTACTATGGCAACCTGATCTTTAACGGCATTATTATAGGTCCCACCTATGAGTATACATATAACTCCCAGGCAGGCTCTTCCCGAAGGAATAACCTTTATTTCAACGGCTTGATCGATCTTTCTGGTAATATCCTTGGATTGGCCGAAAAGGCTGATTATACTGACAACCCTAAAACATTATTTGGCAGCACTTACGCACAGTACGTAAAGATGCAAGTGGATGCAAGGCATTATTTCAACTTCTTCCCGGGTTTTGTGTTTGCGAACAGGCTGTTAATTGGCTTCGGTTATCCATATGGCAACTCGGCTGCGCTACCGAACGTAAAACAGTTCTTTAGTGGCGGTAACAGCAGCCTTCGAGGCTTCAGGTCGCGACTGGTGGGGCCGGGTACCTTTAACGAAAAATACCTGTATGGCACCAACAACTACATAGAAACCCTGGGTGATATGAAGGTGGAGGGCAACTCGGAGCTGAGAATAAAGATCTATAATTTCTTAAATGCAGGCGCCTTTGTGGATGCAGGCAACATATGGCTGCTGCGCGATAACCCCGCCTTCCCCGGCGGAAAGTTCACATCGGAATCCTATAAGGAGTTGGCTGCAGATGTGGGCATAGGCCTGCGCCTTGATTTTAAGATACTATTGCTGCGCTTAGACCTCGGTATGCCTATACGGAAACCATGGCTGCCTGACGGTGAAAGATGGGTGTTTAACAAGATCAATTTCGGGGACGGCAAATGGCGCGGTGAAAACCTTATATTCAATCTTGCTATAGGTTATCCTTTCTAATAAACCCGTTGCTTTCATTATTAAACTTTCGTTATTTTGTGGTGATGAGTAAAACGATTCTTACCCTGTTTGGCGAAGAAATGATACCTGAGGAAATAAATGCCGTAGGTAGAAGCCGTGCCGCAAAAAAGGAAAAAACAGAAGAAGAAAAGCCCAAAGTAAGGAAGAAAAAAACTGCTAAAGAGGAAACCGCTGTAGACACCCCTGTGGCAGAAGCACAGCCGGCAGAAGAAATTGTGCAGGCAGAGGAGCCGGCCGAAGAAATGTACATAGCCCCCGTCAATAAAAAAGGCAAAGATATTCTTGAGGGCTTCAAAGGCGATAAACAATACTACTCTATAGGCGAGGTAGCCAAGGTATTCGACGTAAAAACATCTCATATACGCTTCTGGACAAATGAATTTGCCATGAAGGTGCGCACTACCAAAAAGGGCGACAGGCTTTATACCCCTGCGCAAATAAGGGAGATACGTACTATCTATCACCTGGTAAAAGAGCGCGGCTTCACCATCAGCGGTGCAAAGGCAAAACTGAAGGAACAGAAGAAAATGACCGGCCAGTCGCTGGACCTGCGACAATCTTTACTGCAACTACGCAACCGCCTTGTTACCATTAAGAACCAGCTGGCATAAAATGAAACATTTACTGGTATTGATATTAACGATAATGGGTATGCAGGTGTCCGCTCAAAAAACTTACCGTGTTTCCATTGATGACAACACCGGGCAACTAATATTTAAAGGCCCTGTCACCTTTGATGACCTGAGGCAGGAGCCAAAATTCAAATGGTTCAAGCAGAGTCTGGTGGATTATAAACCCGATTACCACGATATGCGTGTAATTGGAGATAATCTGGCCAAATACAAAATGGTGGTGGTAATGGGAACCTGGTGCGATGATTCACATAACCTGATACCAAAGCTATATTACGTGCTCGATAAGGTGTTTTTCCCCTTCACAAGGGTAACTATGTATGGGGTGGATCGCGACAAAGAAGCCGGCGGTGATGAAAAAGAACGGTATAATATCTCGAAGGTGCCTACGGTCATATTATTGAGAGACGGTGTAGAAGTTGGCCGTATCACGGAGCTGGTAAGCAAAAGTGTAGAGTATGATCTTGCTGAAATAATACGGCAGGATATAATGAAACAGAACCAATAGCTTTTAGCTGTAAGCCGGCTGCATGCTTTTCAGCCCTACTTGTTCCTGCATCAATTGTTGCACTACCATTGCTGTATTGTCCGGGAAGTTCACTTTTACTCTTTCTTCCGATTTCAGCCAGCGGTATATGCTGTCGTAATACTTTTTGCTCAACTGCTTTATTATCGGTACCCCCATTGACTCAAGCCCTGCTGCGTTGCAATGCTGCTCATACTGGCCTACCATTGGTATCGCAAGTACTTTCTTGCCCAGGAACAGGGCTTCTGCCGGTCCTTCAAAGCCCGCACCGCAAAGGACCCCTGTGCTGCTTGCCATACTTTTTATAAAGGCATCATTCTCTATAGGCCGGATGGACACGTTCTTAAAGTCAAAGGCTTCCTTATTGTGTTTCGAAAATACCTGCCACTGTACAAAGTCAAATTTCGACAGGTGCTCCACCAGTGTTTTATCATCGTAGGCTGGGAGATATACGGTATAATGTCCTTCGTCTGTCGGTATTATGTCGCGTACTTGCTTTCGGATAACAGGTGTATAGATATTAGATGAGTAAGAGGCAAAGTGAAAACCGTATGCCGCCGTATGGGGTGCGTAATGGTTAAGTACCAGTTCGCCAAACCAATCGTGTTCCCTCGGCTTGGGAGCATTCTTATCTATCACAGCGCTTTGATGGCTGAGGGCGATGCATGGGACGCGTTTCATTTTGCAGGCCCACGATGCTACGGGTTCAAAATCATTTATAATCAGGTCATAATCTTCAACAGGTAATTTCCTGATATCGTTGATCAGGCGTACCAGGTTCAGCCTTTTAATGGTTTGGCCTATTTCTACGCCTCCTTTATTGCCGAAGATGAAGCTAAGGCCATAGAATTTGTATTTCACGGGGTAGGGGAATGATACGTCGGCCTGTATGCCGCTGATGAGTACATCAACATCTCCGTATTTCGCAAGTTCGGGGTAGATGTCGCGGGCGCGGCTCAGGTGGCCGTTACCTGTGCCCTGGATAGCAAAAAGTATTTTCACTTTTATATTGTTTATGCAGCTTCCATCGAATCAATGACATTGCTCCTGTTGTGGCTGCCTTTTACCATATTCAGTTCCTGCATCAGGCTTACCATCAGTTCTTTCGATGATTCTTTCGTCTGTTTTTTCTTTTCTATATCCACAGCCTGTGCTACAGGATCTTCCAGGTACTTATAAACGCTCCATTTGGCGTCCGTATATTCGAGAGATGTTAAATTTTCTATCCAGTCACCACTGTTCATATAGGTTACGGTACCGTTCGGAGTATCTACATTTCGTATTTCAGGCTGGTGTATATGCCCGCAGATAACGAAATCATAGTTGTTTTCCGTTGCGATGCTGCAAACCGTATCCTCGAATTTGTTGATGAATTTTACCGCTCCTTTAACGCTGTTCTTTATTTTTTTGGAGAGCGATATTTTGCCTTTTCCCATTTTTTGGGATAGAAAATTCACAAATCGGTTGATGAGTATGAGTGTATCGTAGCCTATAGCGCCCAGCTTTGCCAGCCACTTGCTATGCTGCATTACCACATCAAATACATCGCCGTGGAAAATCCAGACATTTGCCCCATCTATCTTCAGCGAAAGCTTATTGGTTATCTTCAATGAACCCACCTGGAAATCTTTGAAACGCCTCAGCATTTCATCATGATTGCCGGGTATGTAGTAAACAGGTATTTCTTTTGCTATTAGCCCCACCAGGTGCTTTACTACCATCATATGTGTGGCTGGCCAGTATCTTTTTTTGAATTGCCAGATGTCAATGATATCACCGTTCAGGATAACGGCTTTCGGTTTAATGCTTTTAAGGTATTGTAGTAGTTCTTTTGCGTGGCAGCCGTAAGTCCCTAGATGTATGTCCGACAGTACTACAATATCCACTTCTCTTTTCGACATTCTGTTTGCTTCAACGAAGCTTTTGGTTATACAAAATGACGAAAGGAATATGACTACAATATTAAGCCCTTCTTAATGTATTGTTAATTGGCAGTTCGCTTATTCTCTTAGCAGCCGTGCTATCTCGTTACTTAAGCCCTCGCCAAAGCGTGGTAGGGGTACATTGTCCACAGCGAAATTGCCCTTCTTGTCGATGAGGAAGAAAGTGGGTACCCCCTGTATGCCATATAGGCCGGCCAACATCGACTTCCAGCCATCTATACGCGTATGCATTCCTGAAAGCCTGTTCTTCTGTATTGCGGCCTTCCATATCTCGTCATTGGCATCAATAGACACATACACAAAGGCTACCGCACTGTCTTTATATTTATTGAAGAGCTTGCTCGTCAGGCGCAGGTCCAGCATACCCAGTTCATAAGCGCTCGACCAAAAGGTTAGCAACACCACTTTACCTTTCAACTCAGATAATTTTGTATTGCCCCCTTGTGGTGTGTTGATCGGGAAGTCCATTGCCTTTTGTCCTTTGGCAAGGCGCTTCATCACGGCTATTTGCCTTTCTATAGGTATAATATAAACGCTATTGGGCCAGCGGGTTTTGTAAGCTGCAAACAGTTGCTCGGTCCGGCCCAGGGGATATCGGCGCGCATTAGCATATATGATGGATGCTATGGCATATTCACCTGTGCCGGAGGGCATTTTTTTATAGTCGAGACTTATTACGCTATCGTCCTGCCGGTATTTTCTCTTGCCCTCGTCTTCAGGTACATTGTCAAAGCCTGCAGCGCTCAGCTTCATTTTGTATAGCTGATCAGCAAATAGACGGTACGGTGGAATGCCAAGCAGAGAGTCGTTGAATACCTCAGGAATGCCGGAAATAGCGGCATAGTTTGAAGGGTGGATATTTTTCACGTAGTAGGTCTTTTGCCTTCCTACCTCATGCAGCAGGGGGTATTGCATCAGGCAGAAGTAACTGAAAAAATGATAGTAGGACGTCCAATATTGGATGAACGAAGCAGGGATGCCCGTCATGTGGTTATTGAGAAAGGTGACCTCATCCTGCTCTGCATCTGCAACAGCTTTCTTAAACACGGAAGCTGTATCGCTGAACTTGGGCTGCATCTTGACCATGAAGGTTTCCATCAGCCCCCTTTCTTTTGTGTGCAATGCCACGAAATTGGCGGCTTCTTCTCCAGTGCCCTTGAAATGAAGCGTGCTGTCGAAATTCTTTCCATCGGCTATTAGCTCCAGGTCGTTTCCCGGTTCCGCCACAAACTCTGCTTTTCTACCTCCGTGCCTCAGGCTGACGGGTGTGAATTTCTCCGTTACAGCCAGGGATGTACTAAAGCTTCCGTCCTTATTAAGCAGTATGCCCTGTTCTATTGGGTCGTAAGTTAGCCGGCTGTTATTGTATGATATATAGATGCTGTCATTTGTCGGATTTTGGATTTTGCCGTGTAACAATACAACACCATCTGCCCATGCAGTTGCCAGGCAGTTGCAGCTAAAAAGTAATAATAAAAGGTACCGCTTCAAATTGTATGGCTTAACGATAGCAATATAAAGTATTGCTTGTAAATAATAATAACAAAAACAAAGGCTGTCATTAAACGACAGCCTGTTGTGTATAAAAGTTTGAAAAATACTGTTAAAATGCAGCAGCCATTTCAGGCAAGGGCCTTGGTGCGTACTGTTTCATTGCCTGTGCGATTGCTTTGATATGCGCCGGTGTAGTGCCACAACAGCCACCCACCATGTTCACCCAGCCTTCCTGCGCAAAGCCGGCAATGATAGCCGCTGTTTCAGCAGGGGTCTCATCATATTCACCCATGGCGTTAGGCAAGCCCGCATTAGGATAGCAGCTTACGAAACAAGACGCTATTTGCGCCAATTCTTCAACATGCGGCCGCATTTCGGCTGCACCCAAGGCACAGTTCAGTCCTATACTTACAGGTTCGGCATGCATTACCGATACATAGAAGGCTTCAAGGGTCTGCCCGCTAAGTGTGCGACCCGAGGCATCGGTGATAGTGCCCGATATCATTACAGGCATTATCCCATTCAACTTATGTTCACGCAGGTACTTGTTAATTGCAAAAATCGCCGCTTTAGCGTTGAGTGTATCAAATATGGTCTCCACAAGCAGTATATCCACGCCCCCATCCATGAGGCCCCGCACCTGGTCGTAGTAGGCCGTCATGGCCTCGTCAAAGGTCATGGCCCTATAACCGGGGTTGTTCACATCGGGCGATAGCGACAGTGTCTTGTTCATCGGGCCTAATGCGCCTGCCACATACTTTTTGGCACCCGGGTTTGCCTCTTTGTATTCGCTCACAGCCTGCTTTGCTATCTTGGCCGCGGCTACATTCATCTCATATGCAAGCGATTGCATGTTATAATCAGCAAGCGAAATAGCTTGCGCATTAAATGTATTTGTTTCAATAATATCCGCACCTGCATCCAGGTATTCCCTGTGAATGCTCTTTATCATATCCGGCTGTGTAATACTTAGCAGGTCATTGTTGCCCTTCAGGTCGCCCGTCCAGTCCTTGAACCGCTCTCCCCTATAGTCTGCCTCAGTAGGCCGGTGCTGCTGTATCATGGTGCCCATGGCGCCGTCTATGATCACGATGCGCTCACTAAGTAATTGTTTTATTTCGGCAATAGTGTTCATACTTCAAAATTAACCATTAATCCTATACAAATCCCGTTTCGTGCATCTTGGGGCTTGCTCCGCCAACCATGCAGGTGTTACGGACGTCTAATAAGGTAGTAAAGGAAATATTTTTTCAATAGGCAAATGTACTTGCTAATTTAAGTACAGGCATAGGATAAAATAGCACAGGTTTCCACCTGTGCTTTATTTTTTTGACGGAGTAATTAATACCTTTCCCCGTTGGTCTTATAGCGTCTCAGCCTGTCACGTGCACGCTCCAGTTTGCCGGCCACAACTTCGCGCTGGTGTATTGTCCATACACCTTCAGCATCATATTTTTCAATTGCGTACTTTATCGCATCCTGCTCGTCCATAAGCTTCAGGTATTCGCGCTCTGTCACCTTATGGTGCTTGTATGCCGATTTTATGGTCCTTTCCTGTTCCTTTTGCTGCGCTCTGTAATTCTGCGCATATACCCCTGTGCCTATACACAGGATGGCAATTAATAGTAGCATTATCTTTTTCATACGTATAAAAGTAAAAAATTGCTTGTATTTATTAAAAGAAGAACGGAGTGGCACTTTCCGTGCCACTCCGTTCGGGGGAGGAATAATTGAGAGAAATTGAGAAAGGAAATTTAAAATCTATCTTCGGCTATGTATATATTAATAACCATGCCAGCATGCACTTACGGGTACCTTATATAAAAACAACCGGCCCTAACATGGGGCAGGTTGTTTTACTAAACCATTCATTATCAGTCCTTATCCTCGGTCTTACACTCATTCAGAAAATATGTGTTGTTGCTTTTTCCCCAGCTCGGCTTCAGGATATCATCCCCCTTTTCCTGGGCAAATAATCCCTCGGCTTTCTCGAAATAGGGGAGCGCCGCTTTTTTGCCGCCGCCAAACATTTTAGGTGTAAAACGTTTGCTGGTGCCCTGCAGGTAATACATGCGAGGGTTATTTGGGTTTATCTCTTTTGCTTTTTCCATGTTGTCCGCAGATATTTTGCCATACTTCTGCCAGCGCGATGCGCCGTCCACACCAAGGCGTGCGTTGGCAATAAATGCTGCCAGTACATAGGTTTCGTCATTTGGCTTGCCAAGTATGGCCATCATCTCTTCAAATTCTTTATCTGCCTCATCAAGGTAGGCGTCACGTTTTGCTGCTTCCAGCTTATCGGTATACGATAATATTATTTTGCTCAGCGAAGCATAGTAGTGTGCCATTGGTTCAGCATTGAATTTTTTTGCTATCAGTGATAATTTATTGCTTGCGTCCAGTTGCTTCTGCGGATCACGCGTTGTGTCAAAAGCGGTAAATGTTTTTTGCAGCGTGCTTTTAAAGTCCTGCCCATGTGCACGATTCACAAACATGAAGGCTACTGCGGCAAGGATCAAAATGAATGTTCTCATCGTTATTTGTTTTTATATAGTGGTTGTTGTTTTTATAATTCGTCCTTTTTAAATTCTGTGAGCGAGAAATTCGCGCCTATAAAAAAGCTGCGGTATAATGCAGGTTTCACCTCTGATTTGCTGCCATCAGTTTCAAAAGTATATCCGAATACGTTATGCTGGTTGGTAGCATTATCCAGCCCCGCATATACTACCGTAAACCATTTCTTAATGTGCGTAAGATAGCTCACCGTGAATGACAGGTTATGATAGTTAGGCGTGCGCTCGCTCAGGAAGGCTACTCCTGGGTTAGGGTTGTAATAGGGTTTGCCCGTGGCAAAACTGTATGTAGTACTTATGTTGGTGTGTATCTTGTCAATGAAGTATTTTACTATAACGTTCAGGTTATGATCAGATATGAAAGTTGGTGTAACTTCTCCCACACTGTCCGGGAAGCTGCCATAGTTCCTTTTTGTATCGATATAGCTGTAAGATATCCAGTAGTCAAGGTTCTTCACCGATTTCTTGTCGCGCCAGAATAGCTCTATACCCTTGGCATACCCCTTTCCAAGATTAGACAACAGGGTCCCGTACATGATATTCTGATAAGTATTGGGATTGTAAGGAATATACTGTTTAACGAGGCTCCTGTAGTCTTTATAATAGCCTTCTATTCTTAACGTGCGGTCATTCTTTATCATTTGCCAGTTGGCGATATAGTGTATCGCATTTTGGAAATTCAGGTTTGAATGTGTGCTGCCGTACAGGTAGGTATTGTCAGGGTTTTGGTAAAAGTAGCCTCCCGCCAGCGATACCTGGCTGTAAGTACTTGTCTTGATCGCTAGCGATAAACGTGGAGCAACATTATTCTTTTGCAATACCTGGCTATGCTCGAAGCGTACTCCGGGCCTTATGGCCAGCCATGTCATCGGCGCCCAGTCGGCTTCAGCGTAGCCCGCTACAGATGTTTCCTCTACCCCGTAATGGTAGATACTCCAGGTTTTAGCCACTTTATAGTACTGGAACTCACCACCCACTAATATCCCTAGCCTGCTCGTTGCATAATATTTGCCTTCCAGGCGGTATTGCGCCCGTTGGTCATTTTGCGGTATAGCCATCGTGTCAAACGTGTTGTCCGACTTGTTGTAACTATATGATACCGCGGTATACAAGCTGAATTTGTCCTTGAACATCTGCCTATACGATGCATTACTATAATAGTTCTGCTCTTTTATACCATAGTTGATGGTCTTGGCTGCAGTTGGATCTGTTGCCCTGAATGGGTTAGGGATACCAATGCCTGCAGTAAAATAGGTGCCATTGGCTGACACTTTAAATATGCCGTCTTTATTAGGTTTCCACACAAAGCGTGTACCTGCACCACCGCCAATAGGTACGCCATAGTAATCTACATTGGTCTTTGCTATTTTATAAAAGGGTGTCAGATTGGTATAGTTGCCGCTACCTTCTATGCTTGCATTTTTCCACACATGGTCGCCCGATGCATACAAGCCTGCCATATTCAGCCCTAAGTTCACATTGCTTTTATCGGGCATGTCGTTTGAGTTCAGTTCTAATACACTGGAAAGGGCCTGCCCATAGCGTGCACTATACCCCCCGCTGCTAAAGGATACGCCTTTGTAAGAAAATGGGCCGAACCTGCTGCGGGTAGCTACCCCGGGAGGGCCACCGAAAAATGCATTCTGCACCACCATTTCATCTATTACTATAGCTGCCTCACTTGCATCACCGCCCCGTACAAACAAACCATTGTCCGTGCCCGTTTGTTGTGTGCCAGGCAGTGTCTGTATGGCTTTTACCACATCTGCCTGTGCGCCCGCTGTAGTTACTATATCAAGGGGTTTCAGTACGGTCTTATCCTTATCGTTCGTCGCTTCTATTGATCCGGCGGTTATCACCACCTGGTCCAGGTCATGTACTTTATTGCCCTTCATCTTCAGCACGAGCCCGGTCACATCTTTGTCCACATTTATAGGCTGGCCTGCGGCTTGGTGGCTCACTTCGGTAGCCACTATCGTTTGGTTGCCTTTTTCTTCGGTAGTAAACCTGAAGTTACCCAGGCTATCGCTACTTGCGCCATCCAGCGTATTGTCCAGCGATACACTGGCACCCCTTACGGGTTTGTCCTTGTCGTCTACAACCTTACCGCTTATCGTAACCTGTGCTATGCCGGCAAAGCTGCTTAACAGGAATAATGGCAATACAAGCCACTTTCGCTTGCTGCCTTTTATATTCGTCTTCTTTAGTAGTAATGTGTTCATCTTTTATCTGTTGACGCTGCAAAGCTATCTTCTCTTTGGCATCTGTAAAATCTATTTCGGCTAAATAGTTTAAGCCATCGGTAAATGCAATTATTATGTCGGTAAATCATTTACCCTCCTATCATGTACTAACCACGGTCAATATAGTCCCTCAGATTTTTTACGTATTGTGCAAACGCTTTTTTCCCCTTTTCCGTCATTTCGCACACTGTCTGGGGCCTGTTATTGCTATATCCCTTTCTTACTTTAATGTATCCAGTCTCCTCGAGTTTTTTAATCTGCGCACCCAGGTTGCCGTTTGTTGCATTTGTTTTCTCCTGCAGGTATGCAAAATCGGCGTCCTTTACCGCCATCAGCAGTGATACTATAGCAAGGCGCAGCTCCGAATGTAATATAGGATCAAGCGGTTGCAGCATTTTCTTTTGATTTTGATCTCAGCAAATATCCCGGTATTAAGTAACCCGTAACTATCCCAATAGCTAGCATCAATAACTGGGTTTCCCCTCCTACATAATTTGCCGCGACGGACAATATAAGAAAGACGATACCGCCAAATATGAAAGGTTTGAACTTAAGCAACCTGCCTGCAACAATGCCATACACGCCCGATATCAACATTACAAGGGGATTGGGAGAGATGTTGTTGTTAACACATATGAATACACCAATGATGAATAGTAAACTTCCGGTACTGAAAAAGACCCCGAAGAAATGGCTCAGGTATGTTTCGTTCTTTTCTTTTTGCCTGTCTTTATATGAGTATACAAGGCTCACGACCATGCCCAGCGGCATTAATATAGGCCAGGGCAGGAAATTGTATTCCGCAAACTTCGAATAAAGCAGGGCATATTGCAGCACAATAGCTGTCAATATCAGCCATCCCCAAAATAAGTAATAGAAGCTTCTTTGTTTGCCGTAATTGGTCCTCGTATTATCTATCATCCGCTCAATTACTTCTATACTTTCTAAAGCTGTTAAGTTCTTTTCGTTGTTTTCCATAATTGTTTATTTTTTAACAAATATAGACTAGTCTATATTATAGACTAAATTTTACAACAAGAAAATTTTCGAACGCAGAATAGTAAAGGTCTATTTATTTTTTTCCCACCACCAGGAGTTGTGCCCTTCCGGTGTTACTTCAGTGGGTATGCCCGGTTCGGGGGCAAATAATGTGATGTTCTTGTCAAACGCATACTCCAGCAGTTGCTCTATGGGTTCACGCCAGCCGTGCGTCGCCAGGTTGAAGGTGCCCCAGTGTATCGGCATCATTACTTTGCTGTTCAGCAGTTTCTGCGCATCGCTTGCCTTTTCAGGCCCCATGTGTATATCTGCCCAGTTCTCGTTTGCTGCGCCTATCTCCAGCATGCTCAGATCGAAGGGCCCGTAAAAATCGCCTATATCTTTAAAACCCGGAAAATAACCGGAATCGGCCCCGAAGAAGATATTGTGTGTATGTCCCTTTATTACGAACGAGGACCATAGCGTCTCATTCCTGTTTACAATACCCCTGCCCGAAAAATGCCGGGCAGGCGTTGCAGTAATGCTCATATCTCCGCCTATTGTCACTGTATCACTCCAGTCCATTTCTGTTATCCTGTTTTTGCTTATTCCCCATTTTATTAAATGGCTGCCCACACCCAGCGAGCAGTAGAAAGGCACATCTGTATCCACCATTTGCTTTATTGTCGACTTGTCAAGGTGATCATAATGATCATGTGAGAGAACAACGGCGTCAAGCTTTGGCAATTGTGATGGTTCCAGGGGAGTCTTAAAAAAACGTATCGGCCCGAAGTATTTTGAGAATGATGCCCGGTGCCCCCAGGCAGGATCGGTCAGCAATCTTTTCCCGTCTATTTCTATCAATAGTGATGAATGCCCCATCCATGTTACACGCAGGCCGCTTGCAGGAGCGGTTTCATATACGTCCCGATCAGTAATAAACGGCCCCAATGGTATTTTAGGAAAGCGTTCCTGTTTTCCTTTCAGGTACTCTTTCAGTATTTTCCCAAAACTACCCGTTGCGCTTCGTGTGGGAATTGGATTAATGAATTTCCTGCCTTCTTTACTGGATACGGGGATGGTGCTCATATTCTTAGTGTCTGCTAATTTAACTGCAAAACTACACGCTCCTGTTTCCTGAAGCTTGCATTTTCGGTCAAAACTGAGATCTTATCGGTTAACACAGTGGTCATATCGGTAAGCAGGCTCCGGGCATCCTGTCTACTGGTAATCCAGGCTTAACATGCAGGTACTTTTGGGATAATATTGCGGCAGTATCATTGTTGCAAATCATATAAAATGAGAAAAACCGCGATTTTACTTTCATCATTTATTGTGCTTATCGGCTTAAGCAACTGTAGCAAAGAAAGCAGGCAAAATGTATCACCGTCTGCACAGCAGCAGGCTGCTGATCCTGCACCTTCACTTGGCGGCAGTGCTGTATATGCCAATTTCCCCGAAACTTTTGAATCGGGCACCAAAGGTGCCTATGCTATTGGGAATGTTAGCCTGCCCAGCGGTACATGGACATTGGATGATGCCCTGATCGGCAACCTGGCCAATGACAGGAAGAACGGCAGCAAAAGTATCCGTATCGAAAATACCGGTATCGTAAGCATGCAATTCAATGTAGCAAATGGCGCCACGCAGGTAAGCATAAAACATGCGGTGTATGGTACTGATGCTTCCAGCACATGGCAACTCTGGTATTCTACCAACAGCGGTGCTTCATGGGCTCAAACAGGCAGCACCATTACCACATCTTCTACTACCCTAAATACCGCGACATTCCCGCTCAGCCTTACGGGCAATGTGCGTTTCGAGATCAAAAAGCTTTCCGGCGGCAGGCTGAATATTGATGACTTCAGCATTATCGACAACAGCAACAATAATAATAACCCTACGCAAGATGATAATTTGGGCATGGGTAATCCAAGCGGCGCTGGTACCAACAGCGACAACTATCTTATGGTAAAAGCACAATATGTCCTTGCATATAATAATACAAAAGGCATGGCCAACTGGGTAAGCTGGCATTTAAGCGCCGCCTGGCTGGGAACCACTCCCCGTTGCGATTGCTTCACCGGTGACAATTCATTGCCCGCAGGTTTCTTCAAAGCCACTACATCAAACTACACCAATACCGGTTTCGATCGTGGCCACATGTGCCCTTCTGCCGATCGCAATCTCAACGCCACCGACAATGCCGCAACATTCCTGATGACCAACATCACACCACAGGCACCAAATCTTAACCAGCTTGTATGGGCAGATCTGGAAGATTACTGCAGGTCGCTGGCTACAAGCGGCAATGAACTGTATATAATATCGGGTGGCTATGGTACAGGTGGCAATGGTAGCAATGGTGGTACTACAAATACTATTGCAGGCGGCCAGATCAATGTCCCTTCACACTTTTGGAAAGTGATAGTGATATTACCTAATGGCAGCAATGATGTAAGCCGTGTCACTACTTCTACCCGCGTGATAGCGGTAGACATGCCTAATAACCAGACAGTGAACGGGCATCCATGGGGTTTCTATCGCACAACAGTTAACGCCATCGAATCAGCTACAGGTTACGATTTCCTCTCTAATGTTTCTACTACTACACAAAGTGTTATAGAAGCACAGGTTGATAACGGTCCCACACAATAGCGCCACCCTAAAGGGTACGAACTACAAGCCGGCCCGGCAAAGGGCCGGCTTTTTTGTGCTCCGTGATCTTAAAAGCTCACCCCATTGTTTATATTTACAGCATGAAAGCAATGCTCTTCGCAGCAGGCCTGGGCACACGCCTTAAGCCATTTACAGATAGCCACCCCAAAGCGCTTGCCGAGGTGAATGGCAAAACGCTGCTGGAGCATAACTTAAAATACCTGCAGCGTTACGGGATAGAGGATGTGATCATTAATGTGCACCACTTTGCCGGGCAGATAGAAGAAGTGCTGAGTGATAACAGTGGCTTTGGTTCATGGATAACTATTTCTGATGAGCGGGAAGAAGTGCTGGAAACTGGTGGAGGCCTCCTTAAGGCAGCTCAATTTTTTGAGGGCGAAGAAGCGTTTGTAGTGATGAACGTAGATATCCTCACCAATCTCGACCTGGGCAGGATGATAGAATTTCACCAAAGCAGCGAAGCTTTTGCCACACTCGCCGTAATGAAACGCGATTCAAGCCGCCAGTTACTCTTTGATGAATACATGATGCTCTGCGGCTGGGCCAATAATAACACCGGTGAGCAAAAAATATCCCGCGAGGTCATGGAGATGCAGCCATTTGCATTTAGTGGCGTGCAGGTATTATCAAAAGGAGTATTGGATATGCCTTTTACAGGTAAGTTCTCCCTTATAGATGTCTACCTGCACTTTGCTAAAACCGAGATCATAAAAGGTTACGACCACACAGGCAATATATTCATAGACGTAGGTAAGCCGGAGAGCCTGGAGCAGGCGGCATACCTGTTTGAGTAAGTACCGAAAGGCTCCGTAGGAGCCCCCTGTTATCGTCATAAAATTCTATAACTACACTCTTGCCGTAGCCTCTTTAGTAGCCTGCGCTAAATCACGTATCAGGAAGGGATCTTGCTCAATAGCATTCCCCACCACCACAATGTTTGCCCCCGCCTTACAATTAGCATATACCTTCTCCGGCGTATGGATACCGCCACCCACAAAAAGGGGAATATCAATATGCGAGCTCACTTTATGTATCATTTCTTCGCTCACAGGCATTCTTGCACCGCTGCCGGCGTCCATGTAGATGATGTGCTTGCCTTGCAGTTCACCGGCCCATGCTGTGCATAGTGCTATATCCGGTTTGTTGGTAGGTATAGGTGCTGCATGGCTCATGTACGATACTGTTGTTGGTACACCGCCATCTATCAGCATATATCCTGTCGATATCACCTCCAGGTTGCTCGCTTTTACCATCGGTGCAGATACCACATGTTGCCCTATCAGCAGGTCGGCATTGCGACCTGATATTAGCGATAGGTATAAAAGTGCATCGGCATATGGTGTCACCTGCGCCGGGCTGCCGGGGAAAAGTACCACGGGTATGTCACTATCCGCCTTAAAGCGTTGTATGCAGGTATCTATCTGGTGCGCCACCACAAGGCTCCCGCCCATCAGCAGGTAATCCACACCCGCATCATTGCACAACTTTGCAAGATGTGGCATATCCGAGGGGGCTATTTTATCAGGGTCTACCAATACAGCAAACCCGCTCTTGCCGTTTCTTTTCAGCTTTACTAGGTCCGCGTAGATTTTTCCTGTCGCCATAAATTGCCTTGTTCATGCAAAAATGCGGATTAATCCCTTAAAAGAATAATATAAAACGTCGATTTAAGATTTCTTTCTCAATTCATCCCTTATCTCGGCAAGTAGCGTTTCGGTAGCCGATGGTGCGGGCGGGGCCGCAGGTGCAGCCTCTTCCTTCTTTTTCATGCTGTTGAACAGCTTGATGAACATGAATATGCAAAATGCTATTATCAGGAAGTCAACAACTGTTTGTATAAAATCACCATAGGCAAACACGTTAGCACCGGCTGTTTTCGCCTCGGCCAATGAGTTAAATACAGTCGCCCCGTCTTTGCCGGGCTTCAGTACCATGAATTTGTCTGTGAACTTCTTGCCATCGCCCACCAGGCCTATGAAGGGCATCACTACATCATCCACCAGTGCCGATACGATCTTGCCGAAAGCACCGCCTATGATAACACCCACGGCCAGGTCCATCACATTACCTTTTAAGGCAAAGGCTTTGAATTCTTTCATTAGTCCCATAACGTATAGTTTTCTTGGCCTAAACATAGCAAAATTATCCGCAACGTCATAGGTCAATGGACTTCACGGGCAACATGTGTTATATGTTTTCTCAATAGGCACTATAGAGATAAAATATACGGAGGAAACGTTTTTTATGAAAAAAGTTTCCATAGTTTTGCCCCGCAATGGATATACTGACAAAAATACTCGGTGCTTCTGTCGAATTGTTCGGCCAATACGGCTTTAAAACAATTACGATGGACGATATCGCGCGCAGGGCGGGTATTTCTAAGAAGACACTATACCAGCACTTCGCCAACAAAGATGAGATCGTTAAGGAAAGTGTGTTATGGCACAAAAATCACATGTTTGGCCAGTGCCAGCAGCAAATGGACGAAGCCGATAACGCTGTCGACGCTATGGTACGGATCATGAATATTATTGATCAGAACTTTACCCGGATCAACCCGATCGCCTTATTTGAACTACAACGTTATTACCCGGATGGCTACGCCACTTTCCGGGAAGGTCTCTTGAAAAACGATGTAGAATCGGTGAAGGAGAACCTCTTGAAGGGAATTGCCGAAGGTTACTATCGCGACGATATGAACGTGGATATTATTGCCAAATTCCATATCGAAAAATCACTGTTGCTGATGCAGCCTAATATGATGGTAACCGACCGCAGTGACATCCGCGAAGTAAACAAGGAAATAATGGAACTGTTTCTATATGGTATCATGACCCCCAAGGGGGAAAAGCTCTACCAGGAATACAAAGAGAAATATTTAAAGAAAGTACCGAAATTATGAGACGATTTAGTTTAAAGCTGGCTTTTATCACCATATTACCTGCACTGGCGCTTCAGGCATCAGCACAGGATGTTACACCTTTAAGCCTTCAGGAGGCTATGGAGTATGCTGTGAAAAATAATGCAGCAGCTAAGAATGCAAGGATTGATGTAGATATACAAAGGGCGCAGGTTAAACAACAATTGTCTGCGGCATACCCGCACATCTCGGGCAAAGCCGAACTGGATGATAATATCTATGTTCCGCAGATTTTTGCCGACGCCAGTACTTTTGATCCCACCGGCACAGTGCCAAAAGGAACTATCCGCTCCTTTTCTTTCTCACTTCCATATGCTGGTTCTGCAGGTATCTCCGCATCGCAAATACTTTTTGATGGCAGCGTATTGGTCGCTTTACAGGCGCGGAATACCGTGATTGAACTTGCACGACAGAACGGGCAGCTGACAGAGGAGGGCGTGAGATACAATGTGCAAAAGGCATATTACGGCCTTGTAATTGCGCACAGGCAGTTTGATGTGGTAAAGAGTTCCCTGGCCAGCGCCCGTGATATAGCGCATGACATCGCAGTGCTGAGACAAAGTGGATTTGCTGAAAAGATTGATGAAGATCGTACAAATGTGCAGGTTAATAACTTGGCTACGGACAGCCTTAAGATCGCAAACCTGCTTACAGTAAGCGAACAGCTATTGAAATACCAGATGGGTATGGATATACATAAGCCCATTGTATTGACCGATACCTCGGTAGAAGATAACCTGGCGGAAAGCGCAGCCTTGTCGGCAAACGAGGTGGATTACACGAAAAGAACCGAATATAACTTGTTGCTCACAAACATGAAATTGAACGAGTTTAATATTCGAAGGTATAAACTCTCGGGCCTGCCGACACTTTCTGTGTTTGGCAATGCAGGGGAAAACTACGGAAGCACCAGGTTGAATGATGTTCTGTCGTTCAGCAATTACAAAGGCAGTTTTTTAGTAGGTCTGCAATTGACTGTTCCGATATTCAGCGGATTCCTGCAGGCTAATTTGCTTAAAGAAGCAAGATTGAATGTACTAAAGACGCAGAATAATCTTGACAATGTAAAACTCACCATCGACTTCCAGGCGGAGCAATCGAAGACAACTTTGAAAAACGACATCCTGCAATTGGAAAGCCAGAAGCGCAATCTTGAACTTGCAAACAGTGTAGTAGATCTCGCCCGTCGCAAATATAAGGCTGGCGTTGGCAGCAACCTTGAGGTGAACCAGGCGCAAACGGAACTATTACAGGCACAAAACAATTATTTCTCCTCGCTGCTCGATGTGGTCAATGCACAGGCCGACCTTAAGAAAGCACTGGGATTATTAAAATAAAAAAAGCACACAACAATATCTGATTATGAAACGCATACCATATATACTAATAGCAGCTATTATACTCGCATCCTGCGGAGGAGACAAATCCAAAAAACAGGAAACGACGACAACAAAGACGGACACCGCCAGGAAAAAGGTCGCTGCCGTTTCAGTAATGGAAGTGCAGCCACAGGACTTTATAGGTTATGTGGAGGTGCAGTCTCAGATAGGTAGCGATGAGAACGTAAATGCAACTGCCCAGGCACCGGGTGTTGTAAGGGATATAGCTGTTCACACCGGCCAGCGGGTCAGCAGGGGCCAGGTGCTTGCTTCTCTTGATGCCGCTGCTATAGAACAGCAGATAAAAGCACAGGATATCCAGGTGAACCTGTACAAGCAACTCTATGATAAGCAACAGGCTCTATGGGCACAGCAAATAGGTACCGAAGTGCAGTTGATGCAGTCGAAAGCACAATATGAAGGTGCTGTGAAAGGCAAAGACGCATTGATAGCACAGCGTAATATGTACCGTATCATTTCACCCATATCAGGTACGGTAGATCAATTGAATATTAAGCTGGGCGATGTTGCCGCTCCGGGCGTAAATGGTATACGTGTGGTTGATATCAATAAAATGAAAGCTGAGGCAAACCTGGGTGAGAATTATCTGGGTAAAGTGCATGCGGGTGACAAGGTTACCCTTGTGTTGCCCGATATCAATGATTCACTGCAAACTAAGCTCAGCTATGTGGCCCAGGCGGTCGACCCGGCTTCCCGCGCTTTCCTTGTACAGGTGAAACTAGGCAACAGTAAAAAACTGCACCCTAATATGTCCTGCAAGATGAAGATAGAAAACTACGAGAACAAGAACGCCCTCGTGATACCTGTGCAGGTAATTCAAAAAACCAGCAGCGGCGATATGGTATATGTTGCTGATGGCAACGTGGCAAAGGCGGTTCTGGTTACCACGGGCCGTAATTCAAATGGTATGGTCGAAGTACTTTCAGGCCTCAAGGCAGGTGATAAAGTGGTGATTCAGGGATTTGCAGAGCTGGACAACGGTCAGCCAATATCGATACAGTAAAAGATAATTCACCAAAAGATTTCGGATGGACCGAACTGATGTGCTTGGATTTAAAGCTTTAGAGTAATTGGGATTGTTGGTTGACTAGATCGTTTAGTCCCGGGAGTTCCATCTGGCAAATAATAAAGACAAAAAACTTTCAGATGAAAGACGTATTTAAAGAGTTTAAACCATCGAGCTGGGCAATCAATAATCGCACAGCCGTGTATATAATTACCGTCCTCATTACCCTTGCGGGTTTGATGACCTATAACAGCCTGCCCAAAGAACAATTCCCGGAAATAAAATTTCCGCAAATAATTGTACAGACGGTATATCCCGGCACCTCTCCCGAGAATATGGAGAACCTGGTTACAAAGCCTATTGAAAAGCAGGTGAAGAACCTCACTGGGGTAAAGAAAGTGACCAGTAATTCTTTCCAGGATTATTCGGTTGTCATCATTGAATTTAATACCGATGTTAAAGTTGATAAGGCCAAGATAGATGTAAAGGATGCGGTGGATAAGGCCAAACAGGACCTTCCGAAGAATTTGCCTAACCAACCCGAGGTAAAGGACATAGACCTTACCGAGTTCCCCATACTGTATGTAAACATCTCCGGCAACTACGATCTGAACAGGCTGAAGAAATATGCGGATAAGGTTAAGGATAATATAGAAGAGCTTAAGGAAATAAAACGTGTAGATATGGTGGGCGCTTTGGATCGCGAGATCCAGATCAATGTCGACCTGTATAAGATGCAGGCGGCCGGTCTCACTTTCGATGATATCGAGCGTTCTATAAGTGGAGAGAACCTTTCACTCACAGCCGGCGAGGTAGCTATGAACGGCCAGAAGCGCATACTCAGTATCCGCAACGAATTCAAGACCGCCGCCCAGATGGGTGACGTAATAGTGCGCAACCAGCAAGGCAAAGCCATCTATATAAAGGACATTGCCGAGGTGAAGGACGATTTTGAAGAGCAGAAGAGCTTTGCCCGCCTCAACGGTAGTAACGTAATAACGCTGAACGTAATTAAAGCCAAAGGCCAGAACCTCATTGACGCATCCGACAAGATACAGGCTCTTATAAAGGACATGAGGGCAAATGAATTGCCCAAAGACCTCGATATAGTGATCACAGGCGATCAGTCGCAAACAACAAGAAATACCCTGCATGATCTGATCAATACCATTATCATCGGCTTCATACTGGTTACAATAATCCTCATGTTCTTCATGGGCGTTACCAATGCCTTGTTCGTGGCCATGTCCGTGCCATTGTCTTGCGCCATAGCATTCCTCGTCATGCCTACACTGGGCTTTACACTCAATATGATCGTGCTGTTCTCATTCCTGCTGGCCCTCGGTATAGTGGTAGATGATGCGATAGTGGTCATAGAGAATACCCACCGCATTTTTGATAATGGTAAAGTGCCTATTGCCCAGGCTGCCAAGTACGCAGCGGGCGAGGTGTTCCTGCCGGTACTTTCAGGTACGGCTACTACATTGATGCCCTTTATACCCCTGGCGTTCTGGAAAGGTGTGATCGGTTCATTCATGTTCTTCCTGCCCATCACGCTCATCATTACCCTTCTTGCCTCGCTGATAGTGGCATACCTCATTAATCCTGTTTTCGCGGTTAGCTTCATGAAGCCCGAAGTGAAAGGTGAGCACAAGGAAAAGCCCCGTTTCAATAAACGAGACCGCATTTTAATGATCATTTTCGGTGCGCTTGCCTTGCTCTGCTATATCAGCAGCTCATGGGCCATGGGTAACTTCCTGATATTCGTCTATGTCTTTATCCTGTTAGAGAAGTTCGTTTTTGAGAAATGGATCCACGCTTTCCAGGACAGGGCATGGCCTGCATTCAGGGAATGGTATACAAAATGGCTGAAACGTGCGCTGCACAGGCCATGGCTGGTAATGATCTCTACTGCAGTGTTGTTTGTAGTTTCCATTGTAGGTTACGGCTTACGCAATCCTCCTTTTGTGTTCTTCCCTTCAGGCGAACCAAATTTTACCTATGTATATCTCAATATGCCTGTAGGTACAGACCAGGCACGCACCAATGAAGTGCTGCAGGACCTTGAGATAAAAGTAAACAAGGCTTTAGGCAATGATCCTACCACGCATAAGCTGAACCCGATAGTGAAATCTGTTATCTCCAATGTTACAGTAGGCGCGGTTGACCCGACCAGCAATGAGATAGGTGACTTCCCTAATAAAGGAAAGATAACCGTTGCATATGTTGAATACGCTGAGCGTCATGGAATATCAAGTACCGCCTACATGGAGAAGATACGCCAGGCGGTGAAGGGCGTCCCGGGTGCTGAGGTTACAGTTGATAAAGAGCAGGGCGGTCCGCCATTGCCTAAGCCCGTTGTTATTGAAATAGTGGGTGATGATCTGGACACCCTTGTAGCAACTTCTGAAAAACTGAAGAAATATCTTGACAAGAAGCAAGTGGCGGGTGTTGAAGAGCTACGCACTGATTTCCAGGCAAACAAACCTGAGATAGTCTTTAGCCTCGACCGGGCGCGCATGAACTCGGAAGGTATATCTACCTATACAATAGCAGGCAATTTGCGTACTGCGGTATTCGGTAAGGAAATATCACGCTTCCGTGATGCGAATGATGATTATCCTATCAACCTGCGCCTGCAGCAGCAGCAGCGTGGCGATATAGATGCGGTGCGCAATATGCCTATCGTTTATCGCGATATGGGCCTGGGTGGCATCATCAGGCAGGTACCTGTGAGCGCTTTTGCCGATGTTAATTATGGCATTACATATGGCGGCATTAAGCGCAAGGACGAGAAGCGTATTATTTCCCTGTCTTCAAACGTAATAACAGGCTTTAATGATAATGATGTAGTGGCCGCAGTGCAAAAAGAGATAAACAACTTCCACGCACCATCAGGGGTTACCATAAAGATGAGCGGCCAGCAGCAGGACCAGGCAGAAACAGGTTCATTCCTTGGTGGGGCTATGCTTACCTCAATAGGCCTGATATTCATGATACTGGTGTTGCAGTTCAATTCGCTGAGCCGTACAGTTATCATTATGAGCGAGGTGTTGTTCAGTATAATAGGTGTGCTTTTAGGCTATGCAATATTTGGCAACACTTTCTCGATGGTAATGAGTGGTATCGGTATAGTAGCGCTCTGCGGTATAGTCGTCCGGAATGGTATACTACTGGTTGAGTTCATGGATATGATGCTCAAAGAAGGCATGAGCGTGTACGACGCGCTTGTAGAAGCGGGCCGCACCCGTATGACACCCGTACTGCTTACCGCCATGGCAGCGATACTGGGCCTCATACCACTGGCCGTTGGCCTGAACATAGACTTTTACGAACTGCTGCGCCACCTGAACCCACATATCTTCTTTGGCGGTGACAGTACAGCCTTCTGGTCGCCACTGGCATGGACCATGATATTCGGTCTCAGCTTCGCAACCTTCCTTACGCTGATAGTAGTGCCGGTAATGTGCTTACTAAGCTTCAGGCTTAAAGCATGGATAGCCCGCAAAAGAGGTAAGCAACCTGAACACGAAGTGTACGCATCAAAAGAAATAAAGCCGGAACAATAGTTTAAGATAGATAGATTGGAATAAGAACAACAGAGTGTAACGCCGCTTCATCCATGGAGCGGCGTTTTGTTATTTTGCAGGCCGTATATCCAGCACTTTTATTTGCAGGCGGGTGTTGCCATTGAACTCGTTCTCGTCGATGGTGTAAACGATATCGAACGGCCCTTTGGTGACCAATGGATATTTCTCGACGAGGCCAAAGCCTATGCCATCTACTACATCTCCATTAGGCTGCGATACCATGAACTTGACATGCTGCTCCTTTACTATTTTAGACATACCCCTGAAGTCTGTTACATTCCTGGTGAGGAATACAGGGCGCAGGTTGTTAGGGCCAAAGGGCTCGAACTGCATTAC
>APMI01007932.1_pt1 | contig 39180 bp, 30 predicted proteins | sample 667938 | NCBI WGS metagenome assembly APMI01 (sample SAMN01084076, study PRJNA167559) | wastewater metagenome | biome: Wastewater | place: Denmark: Ejby Moelle, Odense | collected 2011-11-28
TTTTCCTACCACACCCGGCGTATGGTCGCCCACCAACCTCAGCAACGGAGGTTGCAACCAGGCGGCAGTGAAGATCAACATGAGTTCCGGGCCTGCCGTTGAAGCAGGCATCCGGTCGACTGCGGGCGGTATTGCAAAAGATACCATTTGCACTGCCACCAGTTTGTTCTTTACCGATACTGTTGTTAACGCTAAAAAATATACCTGGAATTTTGGAGATGGGTCTGCTGAAGTAACGGCATACGCACCTTCGAATACTGTTACACATACCTTTAACTTTCCCGGCAGTATCCGGGTAAGACTGGTTGCTGCAGATTCGCTGAGTTGCAACCTGGTTGATACTGTTTACAAAACGATTACGGTGCAGGATTGCACGGGAAGCCAGTTCTGCCAGTCGGAGAATATTTATTTTTCATCAGATACAACTGGCGCTACCTATCAATGGCAATGGATGCGGACCGAATACCCTTATTATGAAACTTCTTTTTCCAATATCAACGATGATGGGTTTACCTTTTTTGGAGCAACCACTGCTATCTTAAGATTAAAGGATGCGCCGCCCTATTGGTATGGCTACCAATTCAGGTGCCTTGTAAATAACACAGCGGGTACAGTATCAACCCTGAAGTTTGTGTCTTACTGGACAGGCGCTGTTAATAACCAATGGGAAAATCCGGGTAACTGGAGTTGCAATAAAGTGCCGGACCTGTTTACCGATGTGTACATCCAAAGTGGCACGCCTGTTTTAAATTCAGATACGGAGATCAGGACGTTAACTGCAGCAGCAGGTGCCTCTGTGCTAATCAACCCGGGATTTAATCTTACCATTATGCATTAGTCGTTTACACATCGCATTGGAACTTTGTAAAAGGTGTGGCACTGGCTTGTGCATCTTTCATACCTGGAGGGTATTTTTTTCCGGTCTGACCTGCGGTACCGACCGGTACTTGCAGCATCTTCTCCTGTATGGTTTGGCTGGTCTGACCTATGGTGTCGACCAGCATTTACAAAATATTTTTGGTGGATCTATTGCTGGTCTGACCTGCGGTACCGTCCAGCATTTAGAGCCCTTTCTTTCCCGGTTGATACCGAAGATCAGGCTGGGCAGCTTTCCGGTCGGCACCGCAGGTCAGACCGGAAACAACCTTCATATTTCCTCCGGTCGGCACCGCAGGTCAGACCGGAAACAACCTTCATATTTCCTCCGGTTGGCACCGTAGGTCAGACCGGCAATAGCATTAGTACAAATACAAGAAAATTCATATCTTAATAGTATAAATAAAGCAGCAGCCCACCCACTTCTTTGATGCTGACTTTCTTTAACCTTTAAAATACGTTGAGATGAATATTATCGCCAACGAGATCTATCATATTTATAACCAGGGGAATAACCGGGAAGACATTTTTACCAGTGATGATGAGTACGTTAAATTTCTCCAGCTCTTCAGAAAGTTTGTGTTACCGCATTGCAAAGTGCTGGCCTATTGCTTAATGCCCAATCATTTTCATTTTGAGATCTATGCTACGGAAGATTCAGCCAACATAAAAAAGGTGGGGAATATCTTCTCCTGTCAGCTTTCCAATGGGTTTCGATTGTTGCAAAGCAACTATGCTCAATGGTTCAATAAAAAGCGAGGCAGAACAGGTTCTTTATTCAGGCAAAAAACAAAAGCAAAGGGCATGAGCGATGGAAGTACCAACCATGGATACATTGCATTTCACTACATCCACCAAAATCCTTTTAGTGCAAACCTTGTTTCAAAACTGGAGGATTGGCCCTATTGTTCTTTCCCCGATTATGCAGGACTAAGAAATGGAAACTTATGCGATAAAGCATTGGCAAATCAACTGATCGGATTCAATGAAAGGGATTTTGTAGTTGAATCATACAAGTTGATCGGTGAAGAGATGAGCAAAAAATTATTTTTTAAAGACGACGGAATATAAAAATCCCCGGTCTGACCTGCGGTACCGACCGGGGAGAACTGATTTACAATTTACCATCCTTTATCTCATCTACCACACCCGGATCGAGCAGCGTTGTAGTATCACCCAAGTTTGCGGTTTCACCTTCTGCGATCTTTCTTAAAATACGGCGCATGATCTTGCCGCTTCGTGTTTTAGGCAAACCGGAAACAAACTGGATCTTATCTGGCTTAGCGATCGGACCAATGATCTTGGAAACCGTCAGGCTGATATCCTGCCTTCTTAAATTTTCATCACCATGATGACCGTTATAAATAACATAGGCATAAATACCCTGTCCTTTAATATCGTGCGGATAGCCCACCACTGCGCTTTCTACCACGCCGGAGTGCATATTGATGGCATTCTCCACTTCAGCCGTGCCAATGCGGTGACCGCTGATATTGAGTACATCATCTACCCTTCCGGTGATGCGGTAGTTCCCTCCTGAATCTTTCAGGGCACCATCGCCGGTGAAATACAAACCGGGATAAGTAGCAAAATAATTGGTACGGCACCGTTCATGATCGCCCCAGGTAGTTCTTAAAATGCCCGGCCACGGCGCTTTGATGCAGAGGTTGCCTTTAAGCATACCCTGTTCATCCCTTTCAGTGATCTCTTTTCCATTTTCGTCTACCAGCAACGGTTGTACGCCGGGCATGGGCAGGGTAGCCCAGCTTGCTTTAGCCGGGGTAACGCCGGCGAGGTTACTGATGAGGCAGGCACCGGTTTCTGTTTGCCACCAGGTATCGATGATCGGGCATTTTTTCTTGCCGATATTTTCATCATACCAATGCCATGCTTCTTCATTGATCGGTTCGCCCACAGTTCCCAATATCTTTAAAGAAGAAAGGTCTTTTCCTTTAATAGGATCAGTACCATAGCTCATTAAACTGCGAATGGCAGTTGGGGCAGTATAAATACAATTCACTTTATGACGGTCAACAATATCCCAGAAGCGTCCGGCATCCGGCCAGGTAGGGATTCCCTCAAACATCATAGACGTAGCGCCTGCGCTCAACGGACCATATACGATATAACTATGCCCTGTGATCCAGCCAATATCGGCCGTACAAAAATGTACATCGCCGGGTTTGTACTGGAATACGTTCACAAAAGTATAGTTGGTCCAGACCATATACCCGGCTGTGGTATGCACGACACCCTTGGGTTTGCCGGTACTGCCTGAAGTGTATAAAATAAACAGCGGATCTTCTGCATCCATCTCTTCGGCCGGAAAAGAAACCACACCATCTTTTTCCACCTGGTGTTCTGCATACTCCATCTCATCTTCCCACCAAACGTCTCTACCCTTGATCATGGATACAGGAGTCCTTGTCCTGGTGTACACAATCACTTTTTTAATGGTGCGGTTGCCGATGAGGGCATCATCGATCACTGATTTTAATGGAATGTCTTTGCCACCGCGGTATGCGCCATCACAGGTAATGATGAACTCTGCCTGGGCATCGTACAAACGATCGGCAATGCTCTGGGCGCTAAAGCCCCCAAAGATCACGCTATGTATGGCGCCGATCCTTGCACAGCCCAGCACTGCATAGGCCAGCTCCGGCACCATGCCCATATAGATACAAACACGGTCGCCTTTTTTAACACCGTTGTTTACGAGCATCTGCGCTACCTGGCAAACACGCTTGTGCAGTCTTGCATAGGTAACCACCCGTACTCTTTCTTCAGGATTGTTAGGCTCCCAAATAATGGCAGGTTTATCGGCCATGGTTTTTAAATGACGGTCGATGCAATTTTCAGTAATATTGAGTTTACCACCTGCGAACCATTCTACTTTTGGATCGGTAAAATTCCAATCCAGTACCTTATCCCATTTTTTCCGCCATTGAAAATTTTCTGCAATGTTGCCCCAGAAGGCTTCGGGGTCATCTACGCTTTTTTGATACTCCTGCTGGTATTGTTCCAGGCTTTTGATCTGATAAGGATATGACATAGCAATCGTTTTTTTTACAGGATAAAAGTAAGAAACAATCACAGCGCACAAACTTAAATATTGCTAAATTGGTATATTTATGCTAAAAAAGTATAGCTCACCCTTTATCTTAGGTGTATGAAACAGATTGCCTGCCCCAAATGCCACAATGAAGACGTTGCCAAAAGTGGCGTCGTTAAAGGAAGACAGCGCTTCCGCTGCAAACATTGCAATTATTTTTTTACCGTAATGAAGGATGGTAAAAACATTGACCCTTATTATGTAATCAAGGCCCTGCAGTTGTATATTGAAGGCGTAACGCTCAGGGAAATTGAAAGGATATTGGGCATCAGCCATGTATCGGTAATGAACTGGGTAAAGAAGTATAATATCAGGGCGCCGGAAAATCATGAGTACCGCCCCACCTACAAAGTGCTGAATCATGCAGAGCTGGTGCAGTTTTTCAGCAATAAGGATTCTTTAAAAAGTGCCGGTTGTATGATCACAGAACTGGGTGACAAGTTTATGCTGATCAAATGGGAGCGCTTTAAAAAAAATAGTTTATAAAAGATATACCATTTAGCATTGCTATACCTGTAAGTTTTCTTCGTGTAAGTTTTAGCCAACATTTGATCTCACATTTTTGCCATCACTAAAACTAAAACGATGAAACGATTGCTTGCTTCACCACAGCGGCTGCTGAGTATGATCTTACTCGTTACAGCAGTTAACAACGCTGCAGCTCAAACGCCTGCCGCAAAGCCTGCAGACCCGGCTCCTGCCTGGGGCATCAAACTTTATGGCTTTGTACGAAACGACATGATGTTCGATTCCCGCCAACTTGTTTCGGCAAGGGAAGGCGAACTGTCATTGTATGCAAAAGACAAAGCGCTGGATGCAAATGGTAAAGACATCAATGCCGCACCAACCTTTCACATGCTTGCCATCACTTCCAGGCTGGGCGGATCCATCACCGGTCCGGATGCATTTGGCGCTAAAACCTCCGCCATACTGGAAGCGGAATTTTTTGGAAACATTGAAGGCGATATCAATGAATTCCGGCTTCGCCACGCCTGGGCAAAACTAGACTGGCCCAAAACGCAACTGGCATTCGGGCAATACTGGCACCCGATGTTTGCTACTGATTGCTATCCTGGTGTAGTTGATTTTAATACCGGCATGCCTTTTCAACCCTTTAACCGAAGCCCACAGGTACGACTAACCCAAAAGCTCGACAAAGCAAATAAACTGTCGTTGTTACTAGCCATCATTTCGCAAAGGGATTTTGCAAGCGTGGCACCAAGTGGTTACAACGCCACTGATCCACTCCGCAACAGTGTAATACCTAACCTGCATGCACAGCTGCAATACAAGGATGATCATTTCGGTGCAGGCGCCGGTATAGATTTTAAATCATTGCGCCCCAAATTAAATGCAGGTACACCTAATATTGTATCGAAGGAAAAAGTGAATAGCGCTTCATTTATTGCTTACGCAAAACTGACCACCAAACCCGTGATTATTAAAGCAGAAGCGGTGATCGGGCAAAATCTTACCGACCACCTGATGATCGGCGGCTACCTTGCTTACGTAGACAGCACCACGAAACTGGAAAAATACAAGGCTACTAAAACAAAATCTTTCTGGTTCGAGATTTCCGGGACCGGTAAAAAACTAGTACCCGGCCTGTTTGTTGGTTACACCAGTAACGATGGCGCCGGCGATGCAGGCAGCATTGCCTATGGAAGAGGCATTGCAGTGACCGGCAGAAGTATTAAAAATATTTTCCGTGTTTCTCCCAGAGTTGAAATTATATCCGGTAAATTTAAAATCGGAACAGAAGTAGAATACACTTCGGCAAAATACGGCAGCACAACAAATAATGGTAAAGTAAACGGCGCTACAGACAATGCAAACAATGTGCGCCTGCTTTTTACAACCAGTTTTTCTTTTTAACAACCTAAACCATCAATACGATCATGAGTAATCAAAACAACACCGAAAAAGGGATGGGCTTTATTATTGGCGCCTCTTCCGTCGGTACACTGATAGAATGGTACGACTTCTATATATTTGGTATGCTTGCTACCATCATCTCCAAACAATTCTTTCCTGAAGACTCCGGCACATCAGCATTACTAAGTACACTGGCCATTTTTGCCGCCGGCTTTATCGTGCGCCCTTTTGGTGCACTGGTATTCGGGCGACTGGGTGATATGATTGGCCGTAAACATACCTTTTTGCTTACGCTGGTTCTAATGGGAGGATCAACCTTTGCGATCGGCTTAGTACCTGGTTTTAAAAGCATTGGCTGGGCAGCACCTATTTTGGTACTGGTACTGCGTTTGGTACAGGGCCTTGCATTGGGTGGTGAATATGGCGGTGCAGCTACTTACGTTGCCGAACATGCGCCTGCAAAGCGCCGTGGATACTGGACCAGCTGGATACAAACCACTGCAACACTTGGATTATTTCTTGCATTGGGCATTATCATTCTTATTCGCCAGGGACAAGGCATTGAAAAATTCTCTTCAGAATGGGGTGGATGGCGTTACCCTTTCTGGATCTCCCTGCTGTTGGTAATTGTGTCCATCATCATCCGCATGCGCATGAGTGAATCGCCTATGTTTGCGAAAGTAAAAGCAGAAGGAAAACACTCTGTTAATCCACTGAAAGAAAGTTTCGGTCACCGTGCAAATTTCAAAATGGTACTGGTAGCCTTGTTTGGTGCTGTAATGGGACAGGGTGTTGTTTGGTATACCGGCCAGTTTTATGCACAAACATTTATTGAGAACATCTGTAAAGTAAACTTTGTCGACTCCAGGAATATCCTGCTCATCGCAATCTTATTTGCGACACCTTTCTTCGTAATATTTGGTTCGCTAAGTGACCGTATTGGCAGGAAATGGATCATGCTGGTGGGAATGTTACTGGCAATATTTTCTTACCGGCCCATCTATCAAACCTTTCTTGACTACACCAATGTTGCATCCAAAAGAGTACTGATCGATGTATCCAAAACTACCAAATCAGGCCCGGTAACAGCGGTTGATGCAAAAGATAAAAAGAAAGCAATAGTGAGCATCAAATACGATTCGGTGTATACCGATGGCGCTGTTTACACGTTCACAAAAACAGACACCCTGCACTTCAGCAGTGACTATTCAGGTAATACAGCATCCATCGCATACATCATTCCCAAAAAAGATGATCCTACTCAAATGGATACGGTGTTAACAAAAGCCAAAGTGGCTGCCGGTGTTAGTTTGCCTGATGGTATCACTTATATCGGTGTAGAAAAGAAATCAGCGAAGGCAGGTGTGGCGATCGAAAAATCATTGGACAGTAATACATTCTGGAAGATGGTGTTCTTAGTTTTTATCCTGATCGTTTTTGTAACCATGGTATATGGCCCTATGGCTGCCTTCCTGGTAGAGTTATTCCCTACCAAGATCCGGTATACCTCCATGTCACTGCCGTATCATATTGGTAACGGTGTATTCGGAGGCCTGGTGCCTTTCCTGGGAACACTGATCGTTGAATTTACCAAAACAAAAGACCTGCCCGGAGGCGATCCGCTGGCAGGCTTATGGTACCCGATCGGTATTGCAGCGCTTTGTTTGATCATCGGCGCCATCTACCTGAGCAACCACATTGACGAAGATGTAATGGATTAATTTTAAACACTATTAAACTTAACTATATGAATGCATTAAAAAAATATTTAGGGATCATCTGGATGCTCCTGTCTCCCTCCATTGTAGCATTCCTGGTATGGCAGGCAAGTGAAAAGATCGGCAATGCAACAGAAGCCACCAGGTCAAATGTAACACTGCAATGGAGCATTATCCTGATCATCTTCTTTCCGATTTGTATCGGACTGTTTATTTTCGGTTACTATGCAGTAAAAGGATATTACGAGCACCTTCCTGAAAGTTCTGCAGAGATCACCGACTATTAAGATCATTACTGCTTGCACGGATAACATAGTTTGCCTACATTCGGTGAACTGTGTTATCCTTTTTATTTTTATACCATGCAAAGTAAATCCAAACGGCAGAAATTAATACTCATCAGCATATTGCTCTTTATTGCCTTTACCTACCCCATTATCTCCATTGCTAACCGGGGCAAATTGATGGGAGGTATTCCAATATTATTTTTATACGTGCTGGTTGTGTGGGTGATCGCCATCATTGCGTTGTACCGGCTGGCAGACAGCAAACCCAAAAAACAAGATGAATAATATTGTTGCCATCATAGCTGCCTTGTGCTACCTGGCAATGTTATTTGCCGTGGCCTATTATGCCGAGTACAGGTTACGACAGGGGAAAAGCCTGATCAATAACGGCTACGTATATGCGTTGTCGCTGGGGGTGTACTGCACCGCCTGGACTTATTATGGAAGTGTAGGACAGGCTTCTACCAGGGGCATCGAATTCTTAGCAGTATATATCGGGCCAACGATCATGGCAGCCTTGTTTTGGCCGGTGTTGCGAAAGATCATCCGCATCTGTAAAACACAGCGCATCAACAGCATTGCCGACCTGATCTCCATCCGCTATGGCAAAAATTTTTCGCTGGCCGTATTGGTTACAATACTATGCATGGTGGGCATCATTCCCTATATCGCCCTGCAACTGAAAGCCATTTCCGGCAGTATGAATATCCTCACAGGCGTCGCTGACGCAGGCACCGGGTTAAATAATATTTTAAGCGACAATACTTTTTACATCGCTGCGGTACTCGCCTTTTTTATCATCCTCTTTGGTACCCGGTCCATCGATGCATCTGAAAAACATGAAGGCCTGGTGGCTGCCATCGCTTTTGAATCGCTGATTAAACTGGTAGCATTTATTGCGGTGGGATTGTTTGTGACCTTCGGGCTGTTCAATGGCTTTGGCGATATCTTTTCAAAGGCAGCCAACAACGAAACCTTAAAAAAACTATTTCAATTCAGTGACAATACCAGTTACACCACCTGGACGGGGCTTATCCTTCTCTCCATGCTGGCCATCGTTTTTCTGCCACGGCAATTTCACATGGGCGTGGTGGAAAATGTAAAAGAGAATCATTTAAAAAAAGCGATCTGGGTGTTTCCGCTCTATTTATTACTCATCACTTTTTTCGTATTGCCCATTGCGTTTGGAGGAACATTACTACTTGGTAAAACTGGCATCAATGCGGATACCTATGTATTGGCATTGCCCATGCAGCATGGCGCAAAGTTCCTCAGCCTGTTCACCTTCATTGGGGGCTTTTCTGCAGCTACCAGTATGATCATTGTGGAAACTATTGCCATCAGCACCATGATGAGCAACAACATCGCAACGCCATTGTTACTGGCATCACAAAAGTTCAAGACGAAGGGAGATGGTCAACTTACCAACCCCATCCTTAACATAAGACGCTTTAGTATTTTACTGATCGTGGCACTCGCACTCTTATACGACAAACTGGTGGCGCAACATTTTACGCTGGTTTCCATCGGCATGGTTTCTTTTGCTGCGGTAGCGCAATTTGCACCGGCGGTGCTGGGTGGTATTTACTGGAAACAGGCTTCTAAGAAAGGTGCCATCGCAGGTATTTCCATCGGGTTCGTGGTTTGGTTCTTTACTGCTGTGATACCATCCATGGCGAGCTCTGGTTTTATCAGCATGCAAATTGTGAACAATGGTTTGTTTGGTTGGTCGTTTCTAAAACCATTATCGTTGTTCGGTATGCAGGGCATGGATTCTGTAACTCATTGCTTTTTCTGGAGCATGCTTTTCAACATCATCGCATTTGTATCCATATCACTAAACAGCAGGCGTTCTGCACAGGAAGTGTACCAGGCGGAGATATTTGTGGACATATTCCGCTATTCGGCTACGCCCGACAGTAATATGATCTGGAAGGGAACTGCTTATCTGCCTGACCTGAATTCGCTGCTGGCAAATTTCCTGGGCAATGAAAGAGCAGAAAAAATCATTGTTACTTATGCGAACAGGCACAAGATTCCCATCGATACAAAAAAAGCTGACCCCAGGCTGGTAGCGTTTGCAGAGAAAGTACTTGGCGGTGTGATCGGTTCTGCTTCGGCACGCATTATGGTGAGCAGTGTAACCAAGGAAGAGGAACTGAAGATAGATGAAGTGCTTAAAATTTTGAGAGAGAGCCAGCAAATGATGGAGTTGAATAAGGAGTTGAGGAAAAGATCCATTGACCTCCAAAAAGCAACCGACCAGTTAATTGCAGCCAACAGGCAATTGCAGGATATCGATAAAACCAAGGACGAATTTTTGTACACCGTTACGCATGAATTAAGAACGCCCATTACTTCCATCAGGGCAATGGCAGAGATCGTACACGACAATACTGACATGGACGAAGAGCAGCGGCAACATTTTTTATCGGCTGTTATCAAAGAAACAGAAAGGCTCAGCCACCTGATCACCCAGGTACTCAACCTGGAGAAATACGAAAGCGGCAAACAGCAACTCAACAGCAGCAGTGTACAAATGAACAGCCTGATTAAAGATGCAGTACAATCCATTCAGCCGCTGGCCAATGAAAAAAAGATCAGTACCGAAATAAAGATACCCGACAGCATGTTCCTGGTACAATGCGATGCAGACCTTATAATGCAGGTACTTACCAATCTTTTATCCAATGCAGTAAAATTTGCGCCCGTGAATGGCAGTGTAACGGTGGCAGTTCACAGCAACAACTACGATGAATTGCAGGTGTGGGTGGAAGACAATGGCAAGGGCATCGACGCCGGGTTGCATGAACTGATCTTTGATAAATTTTTCCAGGCAAAAAATCAAACCCTGCGTAAACCGGAGGGCAGCGGCCTTGGGCTGGCGATCTGTAAAAAGATCATCAACCTGCATGGCGGTAATATCTGGGTAGAGAGTGAACTGAATAAGGGGTCAAAATTCATTTTTACTTTACCTTTGATATAAAATAAGGCAGGATGAGTGCAGTAAAAAAAATATTGGTGGTAGACGATGATCCTTATATACTGATGTCATTGGAATTTTTAATGAAGAAAAATGGCTTTGATGTGATGGTAGCCCGCAATGGAACAGAAGCCCTGGATATTGTTGAAAAACAGTTGCCCGACCTGGTACTGCTCGACATCATGATGCCGGATGTAGATGGCTACGAGATCTGTAAGCACATTAAAAGCAGTAAAAAATTAAAGGACGCCAAAGTGGTTTTCATGAGTGCCAAAAGCAAGGAAGCCGATATTAAAAAAGGCTACGATCTGGGCGCTTCCCTCTATATCACCAAACCATTTTCTACAAGGGAAATGATGAAGCAGATAAAAGAACTGATCGCTTAAATTATGCTTTAACAGGTAAGCTGAAGCTGAATGTGCTTCCGGCTCCTAATGATGATACCACACTGATGGTTCCGCCATGTGCTTCAATAAATTCCTTTGAAATGGCCAGTCCCAGGCCAGAGCCTGATTTTTCTGAAGTACCGGGCACTTTAAAATACCGGTCAAATAATCTTGGCAAATATTTTTCTTCTATCCCTTTGCCATTGTCTTTCACTGCAAAGTTGATCTTGCCTGCCTCTTGTTTTACTATTATCTCAACCACCCCGTTCTCATAGGAATTCTTGATGGCATTGGTGAGGAAATTATTCAGTACCCATACCAGTTTTTCTTCATCGGCAGCGATCAAAGCAAGACCTTCGGTAACGTTTTTTTGTATGCTGACGCTTTTATTCTTAGCAGCATTCAGCACAAACTGTTCTGCTTTTTCAATAATGTTATAGGGAGAGATCTGCTGAACATTCAGTTCAAGCTTACCACTTTCTACCTGCGAAAGATCCAGCAGTTCACTCAATATTTTCAGCAGTCGTTTATTATCTTCTTTCAGGCTTTTAACGAGTTCCTGCTGTTCTTCATTCAATGCACCCACTCTTTCATCTTCCAGCAATTTTAAACTGAAATCGGAAGATGCCAGCGGCGTTTTTAATTCATGGGAGATGGTGGCCATGAAATTTGTTTTGGCAGTATCCAGTTCTTTGAATGGCGTAATATTTTTTAGTACGATCACCATCCCTGCCTTGCCATCCTGCTGCTGAATGTCCATGATCTCCTTGGTAAAATAATTCTCCTTGTTCTCCACAACAATCTTAAAAGGTGCATTCGCCTGCTCTTTCACTAAAAACCGAAACAGGTCGTTCCTGCTTTCCACTTCTTTTTGCGGCTGGCCTACAATGTCCTGTTCTTTTAAATTGAGCAACTGCAATGCCTGGCGGTTCACAAACAGGATGGTTCCCTTATTGTCAATACCAATGCTTGCATCTTTTAGTGTATTGATGACTGTTTCTGCCCGGTGCTTTTCAAATAAGATTTTGGAAAGATTGCTGTGTTCGTATTCATCCAGTCTTTCGGCCATGCTGTTAAAAGCAGTAGCCAGTTCACCAAATTCATCCTGGCGGTTTAAATGTATCCGCTGCCCGTAATTTTTACCAGCGATCGCTTTGATACCCTCCGTTAGTGAAGCGATTGGCCCGGCCACCGAAGAAGGAAAATTATACAGGAAGGTAAACCCAATGAGTAAACAAAAAGTGAGGCAGACGGTGATAATGGTTTTTGCACTTTGAGCGGAGGCCTGTGCGGCCTGGTTCTTTTTATCAATGGCAAGCAGGTTTACCTGCATGATATTGCTGATGTCGTTCCTGGCCAAAATAAGAATGGAATCCACTTTTCCCTTTTCTTTCAGCAGGCTGAAATTTTTACGCAGTGATAGTGTCATTTCCTTTTCACCCGGCTCTGTAATATTTTTCTCCTGCAATACAAGCATCTGGTCAAACCTTTCAAAAGCACTGTCTGAGTGATTGTTCAGCTCCTTCAGCATTTGCCTTGAATAATTCAACGATTCATAATTGTCCTTTACGATTTGCCTTGCCTCTTCTGTAACACGGTTGATGTAATAGAAACTGATGGCACCCACTATCACCAGCAGTACAAACAGGAAGATGCTTCCCGTTGCTACTTTTGTTTTTAACTTCATTGCCATCACGATAAAATTATAAGATCAATGTCCCTGGCCGACAATTGCTTCAGCAGGTGATTGAACACATTGGTCTGCAGGATTACCTGGAACAAATTTAAGTGCGGTTTACCAATACACACCGTAGTTATTTGCTTTTCCTCCACCATTTTCATAATCACTTTGGTAACGTTGCTTTCTTTGATCCTGATCACTTCCGCCCCGAGCTCGGTTGCATTCTTAAAATTATTGATCAGGTGCCGCTGTGCTGCCAGCGATATTTTATCGGCAGATTCCTTTGGCGTTTGCACATACAGCAAATACCATTTGCTGTTATAATACGACGCCAGCCTGGCTGTTTTACGGATGATATTTTGCGCTATGGTATGATTGGAGGATATACACGCTAAAAATCTTTCGTGGCGCCAGGGCCGTTCTCTTGCGGTTACCTCGTAATCTACTTTTCTTTCCACCTGGCCGGCCACTTCTTTCAAAGCGAGCTCTCTTAGCTGCAGGATCTTTTCCGATTGAAAGAAATTTTGCAACGCCTGCTGCACCTTACTGTGGTCATATATTTTACCTTCTTTCAGCCTTGTGATCAGCTCATCAGCGGTAAGGTCAATATTCACCACTTCGTCTGCCAGTTGCAGTAATTTATCAGGCACCCGTTCTGTTACTTCCACACCAGTGATGGCTTTCACATCTTCATTGATACTTTCAATGTGCTGAATATTTACCGCACTTACTACATCAATTCCGGCATCTAAAATATCCAGTACATCCTGCCAGCGCTTTTCATTTTTGCTACCGGGAATATTGGTATGCGCCAGTTCATCAACGATCACCACTTTGGGTTGCAGTAACAAAATGGCCTGCACATCCATTTCTTCCAGTTGCTTGCCTTTATAAAAAACCTGGCGCCTTGGCACAACGGGCAAGCCATCGATCAGTGCCTGGGTTTCCTTCCTGCCATGCGTTTCAACATACCCTATTTTTACATTGACGTCGTTCCGGAGCAAGGTATGCGCCTCCTGCAGCATGCGGTATGTTTTACCCACACCAGCGCTCATACCGATGTATATCTTCAGCTTTCCTTTTTTATCCTGCTGAATTTTTGCTAACCATTTATCTGCTTCGCTGCCTGGCATATTGATTTACCTGGTTTTTAAAAATGATAACAGGCTGCCAGCACAAAACTGCCTGTTGATTTGGTGGTTTCAGTGGCGTTCTTATAAAACACTGCATTGCCGGCATTGTCCAACCGGAATTCAGGAATGATGGTAAGATTATCAATTTTGAAATTGGCTGAAAGCGTTGGAGCAAATACATTTTTGAATCCCAGGTATTCGTCTTTGTCACTGATGTATTCTGCTCTCAATGTAAGTCCAGCCCAATTAACCGGATCATAGTTCAGGTATAGTGCAGCACCAATCCACTTTGAGGTATTAAAAGTTCCGGAACTATCCATATCCAACTTCACAGATTGCAGCGTACCGTTTATTCCAACACTGAATTTACTGTTGACAATGTAGCTTGCCACAACATCACCCTGTATCACTTTTTTATAGTCATTTTGTTTCCCACCCACAAAATTAAAATAGGCTTTTAGCTTATCATCTTTTGATGCCGTAGAGAACTGGGCAATAATTGATTTGGCAGCACCCGAAGCCGACCTGAAATCCGTGGGATTGGAAATTCCCAGCATCAATGCGCTTTTTCCACCGAGGCTTATATCTGCCTTAAGGCCTGTATGCGTAAATGGCCCATTGGTAAACATATAACTCATGCTGTAATTCCTGTTTAAATAAGGATCAAGCATTTCATAACCTACATGTGTAGCCCAGGTGCCCAGTGTGAATTTAACGGCAGTGGAAGGTGCATAAGAAAGGTAAGCCTGTTTTAACGCAAACCTGGTGTTGGCATCATTGTAAGCAAACTCTTCTGCCCTTGTTCCAAATCCCAGGTCGATGGTGGCACTTACTTTTCCAAAGCTGTGGTCAGCCCTTATGGAAGCCATGCCCAGTTCAAATGAATTGCCGGAATGAGTGAAACTAGTAGGGCTGTTATATGGAAAACGCTTTGGGTTGTTGAAATTGAACCTGTAATAGGCATCCACAGAACCGGTGATCGCAAATGATGGCGTAGTTTTTTTTGTTGAGTCGGATTGGGCAAACATTGCCTGGTTTAATATAAACGCTGATGCTATTAAAATGATTTTTTTCATTGTCCTGATTTTTCTTAACCGCCGCCAGGGTTTATAAACCGCTGACGGGGTTGTTACTTATTTTAATTTGTCTAATTCAATATTGATTGCTAATACATTTATTCTTGTTGTGCCCATAACGCCCAATAATGGTTGCCCGATCTGCTTTTCAATCAACCCATCAATGGTTGCTGCATTGATCTTACGAATAGCAGCAATACGCTTCACCTGTACTTTAGCTGCTGCAACAGAAATATCAGGGTCTAATCCACTACCAGATGCTGTGACCAGGTCAGAAGGAATGTCTTCTTTTTTTATTCCTGGATTATGTACCAAAAAACTATCGGCTCTGTCCTGCACCTGTTTTAAATAATCAGGATTTGTTGGGCCCTTGTTACTGCCTGATGAACCGGCTGCGTTGTAAGCAGCTGCCGATGGCCTGCTCCAGAAATATTTATCATCAGAAAAATATTGGCCTTCTAATTTGTAACCAACCACTTTGTTATCTAGTGTTACTGTTTCGCCCTTTCCGTTTGCAGGTGCTATTTGTGCAATTCCCAATATCAATGCAGGATATACAACCATCAGCATCAAAATACTTACTGCTGTTATCCTTATCGAAGGGAGAATATGCTCTTTCATAATACTTAATTTAATTGTTTGTAATTTTTAAAACCAGGTTGATACCAATAGGTCGATCACTTTAATACCGATAAAAGGTATCAGCACACCGCCCAAACCATATATCAATAAATTTCTTCTCAGCAATGCAGAGGCACCAATTGGTTTATAGGCAACACCCCTTAAAGCCAGTGGTATCAGCATGGGAATAATGATCGCATTGAAAATAACTGCGGAAAGTATCGCACTCTCAGGACTGTGCAGCCGCATAATATTCAATGCCTGTAAGCCTGGAATAGATGCAATGAACAATGCAGGAACAATCGCAAAATATTTTGCCACATCATTGGCAATTGAGAAAGTGGTGAGTGTTCCCCTTGTCATTAATAATTGTTTTCCTATCTCCACAATCTCTATCAGCTTGGTTGGGTCGTTATCAAGATCAACCATATTACCGGCTTCTTTTGCAGCTGCTGTACCACTGTTCATTGCAACGCCTACATCAGCCTGTGCCAGTGCCGGTGCATCGTTAGTGCCATCGCCCATCATCGCCACCAGCTTACCGTTTTGCTGTTCTTTTTTGATATAGTTCATTTTATCCTCTGGTTTTGCCTCAGCGATAAAATCATCCACACCAGCTTTTTCAGCAATGTATTTTGCAGTCAGCGGGTTATCGCCTGTTACCATCACTGTCTTCACCCCCATTTTACGCAGGCGTTCAAAACGCTCCTGTATGCCGGGTTTGATGATGTCCTGCAATTCAATCACACCTAACACCTTATTATTTTCACTCACCACCAACGGCGTACCCCCATTGCTTGAGATCAATTTTACTCTCTCCGCAGTTTCTTCAGGGAAAGAATTACCTGCTTTTGTTACCATGTTCCTGATAGCATCAAAAGCGCCTTTACGGATCTTTACACCACCGTGTAAATCGATACCACTGCTTCTTGTTTCTGCGGTGAACTCGATGAACTTTGCATGATCAGTATTTAATTTTCTTGTATCCAGTTTAGCCAGTTCAATAATTGATTTTCCTTCCGGTGTTTCATCTGCTATGGATGACAAAGCAGCAGCTTCTGTAAACGCTCCTTCACTTACACCATTAGCAGGATAAAAATTAGTTGCCTTCCTGTTGCCGATGGTGATGGTTCCGGTTTTATCCAATAACAACGTATCTAAATCACCTGCTGTTTCCACCGCCTTACCGCTCTTTGTAATTACATTGGCACGCAAAGCCCTGTCCATTCCTGCAATTCCAATGGCAGACAACAAACCGCCGATTGTTGTAGGTATCAAACAAACAAACAATGAGATAAATGCTGAAATGGTAATTGGCGTATTGGCATAATCACCAAATGGTTTTAAGGTTACACATACAATGATGAACACCAGTGTGAAACTTGCAAGTAAAATAGTCAACGCAATTTCGTTGGGTGTTTTTTGCCTGGAGGCACCTTCCACCAATGCGATCATTTTATCTAAGAATGATTCGCCGGGTTCTGTTGTTACCCTCACTTTTATTTTATCACTCAATACTTTTGTACCTCCTGTTACAGATGATTTATCACCACCACTTTCACGGATAACGGGAGCCGATTCCCCGGTAATAGCGCTTTCATCTATCGTAGCAATGCCCTGCACGATTTCTCCATCCATTGGTATAATGTCGCCTGCTTCACAAACGAACATATCGCCTTTCTGCAATTCGGCTGATGACACGATCTTTATTTCATTCACATACATATCGCCAACGGTCAGCACTTTTTTTGCAGGTGTGTCTTCCCTTGTTTTACGCAGGCTGTTTGCCTGGGCCTTGCCTCTTGCTTCTGCTATGGCTTCTGCAAAATTGGCAAAGAGCACTGTAAGAAAAAGAATGGCAGTGATGATGATATTGTATGCAAGGCTGCCCTGTGTTTTGTCACCAGTTGCAATCCACACACATACTGCAGCCATTACCAATGTGCCGATGTACACCGTAAACATTACCGGGTTGCGGAACATCGCCCTGGGACTGAGCTTGATAAAAGATTGCTGAATAGATTCCTTCATCAGTGCAGATTCAAATAATTTATTGTTTGTATTTTTTGACATGATCTTTATTTTTTTGTAAATAACAGTGTCACTTTATTCAACATCATTGTGTCACTCACTTGTACTTTTATTTTTTCATGGCAGCAGTTATTGCTCAATAAAGAACTTCTGTACAAGAGTGCGACGCCACTGAAGTTTAAGAATGTTGCAACTGCCCGTTTCATAATTCTCTTTCTTAAAGTCCCATTAGGGATTTAGGGCGTAAAATGTTCTGCTATTGGCCCCAGCGTTAGTGCAGGAAAAAATGCCAATGCCGCAATGATAAAGATGACCGCAAACACCATCAATCCAAAAGTTGCCGTATCTGTTTTTAATGTACCTGCACTTTCAGGAATATATTTTTTGTTGGCCAGTATACCTGCAATGGCAACAGGACCAATGATTGGAAGAAATCTCGCCAGCAACATCACCATGCCACAGGCAATGTTCCAGAACGGTGTGTTATCGCCGAGCCCCTCAAAACCGCTACCATTATTGGCGCTGGAAGAAGTAAACTCATACAGCATTTCACTAAAGCCATGGTTACCGGGATTATTGAGCCAGGCTGCATAGGCCGTGGGGTCGTGTGCGTAAATGTGGCTTGCGATGGCAGTACCTGCAAGGATCAGCAGCGGGTGCAGCAGCGCAATGATGGCAGCAATTTTCATTTCCCTTGCTTCAATCTTTTTACCAAGAAATTCGGGTGTACGACCTACCATTAACCCACTGATGAAAACAGCAATGATGATAAAGATGTAAAAATTCAAAAAGCCTACGCCCACACCACCGTAAAAAGAATTGATCATCATGCCGAGCATGGCGAACATGCCGGAAAGCGGTGTAAAACTATCATGCATTGCATTTACCGACCCATTGGAAGTACAGGTAGTGCTGATGCCCCACATGGCAGAAGCTGCAGAACCAAATCGGACTTCCTTGCCTTCCATACTACCCATTGGCTGACTGATATTCATTTTTGCAATGGCTGCATTGCCGTGCATTTCATTCATCACGGTTGGTATCAGCAGCAGTAAGAAACCAATCGTCATTATGGCGAAAATTGTCCAGGCTAATTTTTTTCTTTTGATGATATAACCCAAAGCAAAAATTAAAGCGATTGGAATTAATATGATGCAGACGTTCTCTATAACATTGGTAAAATAGTTCGGGTTCTCAAAAGGATGAGCAGAGTTGACGCCAAAAAATCCACCACCGTTAGTGCCTAATTGCTTGATGGCAATTTGTGCAGCGGCAGGGCCGCGGCTTACGTTTACAGTGTCGCCCTGCATAGAAACAAACTGGCCCTTTCCTTCCATCGTCATTGGTGTGCCGTTAAAAAGCAGCACCACAGCAACGATGATGGAGAGCGGCAACAGAACTCTTGTTATAGATTTCACAAAGAAGTTATAATAGTTACCCAGTTTATCACTTGCCTTTTCTTTCATTGCCATAAACACTACCGCACAAATAGCCATACCCGCAGCAGCACTGATGAATTGCCAGAGCATTAAGATCATTTGCCCGAGGTAAGACAAACCGCTTTCGCCGGAATAGTGTTGCAGGTTGGTGTTACTGATGAAACTTACGGTGGTGTTAAACGCCAGGTCTGCAGTCATCGAGGGATTACCATCCGGATTAAGTGGTAACCAGCTCATGTTGGTCAACACCAGCATGGATAAAATAAACCACAGCAAATTGATGGTAAGCAGTGCAACGAGGTGCTGCTTCCAGTTCATTTGTCTGGCTGGGTTTACGCCGCCGAGTTTAAAAAATATTTTATCCAGTGGCGATAAGATCTTATCAGCCCAGGTAGCATCGCCGTTATATACTTTGCCAATGTAGCGGCCAAGCGGTATAGCTGATACAACTGCTGCGATGAAGATGAAGATGATACCAAAAATTTCTGAGTTCATAATAATAGCTTTGTGAATTGTAAATAGTGAATTGTGAATGCTCAGTTATTTACAGGCAGTTCACAATCTACCAGGCCGGTTTTAGCGGCCTAAAATTTTTCCGGCTTTACCAATACATAGCACATGTACAGGAAAACGAGGATTGCGATGATGAACAGGATTGTCATGTTGTTAAATTTTTTCGAACCATTTTATAACGTTGAAGAAGAGTGCAAAGCCGGCAATACCTGCCAGCATGAGATAGAGGAATAGCATGATTAGAAGTTTTTAATGATTAATCCAAAAAAGCAACAGCGATACATACACAATGGGAATGATGATATGTAACCCTTGCTTTGATACCCTTGTTAATGATAGTAGTTCCATGTAGCAATTTTTACGGGGATATGCCAAAGCCTGTGCCGGTGAGTTGGATGGGCAGGCGTAGTATGGGAAGAGGCAAGCGGGAAGAGCGTTTGAGAGAATTAAGCGTTCGGGAAATGGGAAGTGAGGGAAAAGAAAAACCCTTCCATTTTGGAAGGGTGTATTGTCAAAATGAAAATTATCCAGACGGAGATTTAGCAGATAGGGAGATTGATATGATTTTTAAAGCAGGCGTCCGTTCAAAAATCAAAGGTTTTTCTGGCAATAGGAGTGGTTTTATTTCATTTTGCTGACTGAATGGTCAATCATCAAAATCACATCAATCTTTTTAAACCCCCGCTCAGGCAATTTTATACTCGTCAATTTTCCTGTACAAAGTCGTCAAGCCAATATTCATCAATCTTGCTGCTTCTGTTTTATTCCCGTTTGTATGATGCAATACCTTTTGGATATGATGTTTCTCTACACCAGCTAAATCAAATGCAGAAAAAGACGAATCATTTGCCAGCTGCAATTCAACGGGCAGGCTTTGCAGTGTAAGTGTATTGCCATCACTTAAAATAACAGACCGCTCAATAACATTTTTTAATTCCCGTATGTTACCGGGCCAGTTGTAATGCTGCAACACTTCCACATATTCCTTTTGAAGAACAGGAATTACTTTATTTGTTTTGGTAGCAAATACAGCAACAAAATAATTCGCCAGTGCAGGGATGTCTTTTACCCGTTCTCTCAGGGCAGGTAATGGAATTTGAAAAACAGACAGGCGGTAAAACAGGTCCGAACGAAAATGGCCGGTCTCAATTTCATTTTGCAGATCCCTGTTGGTAGCAGCAATGATGCGGACGTTCACCTTTAATGTTTTTGTGTCGCCTACTTTTATAAACTCACCGGTTTCGAGTACCCGAAGCAATCTTGCCTGCATTTCAACGGGCATCTCTCCTATTTCGTCTAAAAAAATGCTGCCTTCATGGGCCTCTTCCAGCAAACCTTTTTTGTCTTTAACAGCGCCGGTAAAAGCGCCGGCCTTGTGGCCAAACAATTCACTCTCTAATAACTCCTTGCTAAAAGCACTGCAGTTAACTGCGACAAACGATTTTTTACTACGGCTGCTTTGCTGGTGAATAGACTGTGCGAATACCTCCTTTCCCGTGCCGGTTTCACCCAATAATAAAACCGTGGTATCTGTGGCAGCAACTTTTTCTGCCAATGTGATCGCCTGCTTAATTGCCGGTGATTCGCCGATGATCGTACTGAAAGAATACTTACCGCTGATTTGCTTTTGCAATTGTTCTACTTTTCTTGCCAGTTGAAGTTTGTCAACGGCACGATTCAGCAGTGGAATAATCTTATCATTGTCATCGCCCTTGGTGATGTAATCAAATGCGCCATTCCGCATCGCCTGCACGCCATCAGCAATATTGCCATAAGCTGTAAGCAAAATGATCTCTGTGGATGGATACTGTGCTTTTAGCTCTTTCACCATTTCCACCCCATTGCCATCGGGGAGTTTTACATCGCAGAGAATGATATCGGGTGTTTCTTTTTGCAATAATTTTCTGGCAACTGCAAAACTTCCTGCTTCGCTTACCGTAAACCCTTCGAGGCGGATAATACGGCCGAGCAATTTGCGGAGTTGCTCCTCATCATCTATTAAAAGAATATTCCAGTCCATGTACTTATTTGTTCAAAGCTACAAAACTAAAACGTCCTGTGCAGGTGCAACAGGACGTTTGAAATTTTATAAATATTTCTTTAACTAATGGTCCAGGTTTCATTTCCTTTCAGCAATTTATCCAGGTCGCCGCTTCCTTTTCTTGCGATCACATCTTCAATCTGCAACTGCATACCATCTTCGTAGCAGGCTCTTTCTGTTTCGTAGAACACACCGAACGGCCTTGGTAAATGCCCCTGCAATTTCGGATCATCAAACATTCTTACCAGTATCTGTGCTTTATAAAAATCATGGTCATCATGCACCCACAAATCTTCAAGCGTCGCATCTTTTCCTATTTCAACGATCACCGGGTTAAATCCATCCAGCTTAATGCCTTTATTGGCGGCCGCACCAAATACCAATGGCTTACCCTGTTCCAGGAACAATACCTCTTCTGCCTTGCTTGACTTTTCGGTAAACACCTCAAAAGCGCCATCGTTAAAGATGTTGCAGTTCTGGTATATTTCAAGGAAAGATGCGCCTTTGTGAGCCTGCGCCCTCAGCAACATCGCCTGCAGGTGTTTGGGATCCCTGTCCATCGTACGGGCAATAAAACTGGCATCCGCCCCCATGGCCAAAGCCAATGGATTGAACGGATGATCGATGCTTCCAAAAGGACTGCTCTTGGTAACTTTCTTTTGTTCTGATGTAGGTGAATACTGGCCCTTTGTTAAGCCATATATCTGGTTATTGAACAGCAGCACATTAATGTCGAAATTTCTGCGAAGCAAATGAATGGTGTGGTTGCCCCCGATACTCAAACTATCGCCATCACCTGTTACTACCCACACACTCAACTCCGGCCTCGCCGCTTTTAACCCGCTTGCCACGGCGGTAGCCCTGCCATGGATGCTGTGCATGCCATAAGTGTTCATGTAATACGGAAAACGGCTGCTGCAGCCAATGCCGGAAACGATCACGATGTTTTCTTTGGGAATACCCAGCGTTGGCATCACTTTCTGCACTTGTGCTAAAATGGAATAGTCGCCGCAGCCCGGGCACCAGCGAACTTCCTGGTCGGTAACAAAATCTTTGGAGGTTAATTGTGGAGAGGTAGTTAGTGTATCACTCATATGACTAAGTTATTAGAGGGTAAAGTTACAAATTGGCAGGGAATAATTTGTAAACCCTAAAGCAATATTGTGAAAGATTATGCAATCGATACCCGATTTGTTTCAGTTGTGTGGTAATCTTCACTTTTAAATATTCAACAAGCATTAATCTATTTGTTTCAGACTGTAACAAACAACGGCCAGTATATGGAACACTCCATTTGCCTCCACAGCCGCCCCGATGGCTATCGGGGTGCGTTACCGGAACGGTGCTGTTTTTGCTTCTTTCAAAAAATAAGCTTCGCATTTTTTAAATCCCGCCTTTGGCGGGACCGAACCCAAAAAGGCACCTTATTCGGCAACTGGTAAGAGTGGGCGTAAGCAAAATTGAAGACATACGCTTCGGTAAAATTTCTTTTAGAACTTAATTATTGAACATCTGCACTCAATTCTTCCCAGTACTCCGCCGCTCTTCTTGTATGTGGTATCACAATAGTGCCGCCCACAATATTCGCCACTGCAAATACTTCGTACACCTGTTCAGTGGTTACTTTGAGTTCATGGGCTTTGCCCAAATGGTATTTAATGCAATCATCACAACGCAATACCATACTGGCAACCAGCCCCAACAATTCTTTCGTTTTGGTATCCAGGGCACCCTCGGCATAGGTATTGGTATCCAGATTCCAAAGCCGCTTGATCACAAGATTGTCCTTGTCAAGGATCACATCATTCATTTTGCTGCGGTATTCATTAAATTCCTGGACCAGGTTTGACATAACGGTAATTTTTAGATGATGAATAAAGATAGCGTGTTGCCCGAAGTTCCGCAGGCTGCACGATCAATATCGTCGTTAAGTTTCGCCTTTGGTAAACCTCGTTGCAAAAAAACTACATTTGACTTTAAATACAATCAGATGAAATTAAAAAAGCCATTTGTTGCTGCCCTATTGATATTTTTTTCGCATACCGTAACTGCTCAAACCATTGATGCAAAATATTTCAATGCCATGCAGTGGCGCTGTATCGGGCCGCACCGGGGCGGCAGAACCGTAGGCGCCGTGGGTGTGCCTGCCCAGCCCAACGTTTTTTACATTGGCGTAAACAATGGCGGTGTATGGAAGACCACTGATTTTGGCCGTACGTGGAAACCCATTTTTGATGAGCAGCCCACGGGCAGTATTGGTGATGTGGCAGTAGCTCCATCCAACCCCGATGTGATCTACGTGGGCAGTGGCGAAGGCTTGCAGCGGCCCGATCTTTCTGTGGGTGACGGCGTGTACAAATCAACCGATGGAGGCAAAACATGGAGCAATATGGGTTTGAAAAACGCCCAGCAAATTGGTGGACTTGCGATTGACCCGACCAATGAAAACCGGCTCTTCGTGGCTGCACTCGGCCATCCCTACGGAGCCAATGAAGAACGTGGTGTGTACCGCACCATTGATGGAGGCAAAACATGGGAAAGAGTATTGTACAAAGATGAAAACACCGGCGCCGTGCAGGTGTCCATTGATCCCAACAATCCAGCTATCGTGTATGCCGACCTGTGGGCAGCAAGACAAGGTCCCTGGGAGAACGGTGCCTGGAACGGCAAAGAAAGTGGCTTGTATAAAAGTACAGATGGAGGTGCAACCTGGAAAAAATTAACCAATGGTTTGCCCACAACAGAACAGGGATTGGCAAGGATCGGTTTTTGCATTGCAGCGTCCAATTCAAATCGTTTATACGCCACCGTTGAAGCCGGAAAACAGGGTGGTATTTACCGGAGCGATGATGCCGGGGAAAACTGGCAACTGGCAAATGCGGATGAAAGATTATGGGGCAGGGGGAATGATTTTGCAGAAATAAAAGTGGATCCAAAAAATGCAGATATTGTATACACCGCCGATGTAGTAACCTGGAAAAGTACAGACGGTGGCAAAACATGGAGCGCCTTCAGGGGTGCACCCGGCGGCGATGATTACCACCGCATCTGGATCAATCCCAATAATCCCAACATCATTTTGCTCGCCAGCGACCAGGGTGCTATCATCACCGTAAATGGCGGCGAAACATTTAGTAGCTGGTACAACCAGCCAACGGCACAATTGTATCATGTAAGTGCTGACAATTCTTTTCCTTACAATGTATATGGCGGCCAGCAGGAAAGTGGCAGCGTAGGCATTACATCGAGAGGCAACGACGGGCAGATTAGTTTTCACGACTGGCATCCTGTGGGTGCCGAAGAATATGGCTATGTGGTGGCTGATCCCTCAGACAACAACATCGTTTACGGCGGCAAGATATCCCGCTATGATAAACGCACTGGTCAAACACAAAATATTTCGCCGGAAATTGTACGAAGCGGAAAGGTCCGCTTTTTAAGAACCGCACCAATCGTTGTTAGTCCTGTTAATAAGAAAGAATTATTTTTTGCGGGCAACATGCTGTTTAAAACCTATGATGGCGGCAACAGTTGGCAAACCATCAGCCCCGATCTTACAAGAACAAATTACGATGTACCAACGAACATCGGCGTTTACTCAAACGAGCAAATGAAAACCATGCCGCAGCGTGGCGTGATCTACACCATCGCAGCATCTTATAAAGACAGCAATACCATTTGGATTGGTACCGATGACGGCTTGATACAGCTTACAAAGAATGGAGGCAAAACCTGGACAAATGTTACACCTCCCCAGCTAACAAGCTGGAGCAAGATATCGTTGATGGAAGCCAGCCATACGGATGCAAACACGGCCTATGCTGCAGTAAACAAAATAAGGCTTGATGATATGAAGCCGCATATCTTCAAAACAACCGATGCTGGTAAAACATGGAGGGAGATCGTAAACGGCCTGCCGGATGACCCTATCAACGTGGTAAAAGAAGACCCGGTAAGAAAAGGGTTACTCTTTGCCGGTAGTGAACGGGCTGTGTATTTCTCTGTTGATGATGGAGAACACTGGCAAGGCCTGAGACTGAACATGCCCGCCACTTCTATCCGTGACCTGATAGTAAAAGACGACGATATTGTGGTGGGTACACATGGAAGAAGTTTCTGGATACTCGATAACATTACGCCACTGCGACAATTGAACAAAGAGCAGTTTAACTACCAGCTTAAAAAATTTGCGAAACTGCTGTATACTCCCCAAACCACTTACCGTGTTAGATGGAACATGTACACCGATACACCATTGCCCCAGGAAGAACCCGCAGGACAAAATCCGCCGGACGGCGCTATGATCGATTATTACCTGGACGAAAAGGTCGAAGAGGTAAAGCTAACGATCAGCAATTTTAAAACAGGCGCTTTAATACGCACCTATTCCAGCAGGGATACCTTATACAAAGTTGGAGAAGTGAATATTCCTCCTTACTGGATACGCCCGCAACAATTATTGAGTAATGAGGCCGGCCACCATCGCTTTCTGTGGGATATGCGTTACACGCCATTAAGTGTGCCGCCATCTTATCCTATTTCCGCTATTTACATGAACACTGCCCCGGATGCAACAGCACCATGGGTGACGCCCGGTGAGTATTCGGTACTGCTTACTGTTGGTAAACATTCATTCGCTTCGATACTAACAGTGAAAATGGATCCAAGGATAAAAACAACAACCAAAGGATTGCAACTGCAGCACGACCTGAGTTTGATGTGTTACAACAATATTCAACAATGCACGCAGATGATGAAGGGCCTTGATGTGGCTACAGAAAAAGCCAGATCATTGATAAAATTCAGCAGCCAGTTCAGCGCTGTCCACAATGCATTGCAGGATAGTGACTGGCCACCAACATCACAGATGATCAGCACTGCTAAAAAAACACAGGCCGAGTTCGAAAAATTTTTGAAGGAATTGAAATAAAAATTCTTTAGTCTTTACAACTGTTTAAAAAATCCTTTACACCCAATACGATCTTGTCAACCATTTGTTGCTGGTAGGCAGGATCCAGGATCTTCGCTTCCTCATCCAGGTTACTAAGAAACAGGGTTTCGATCAATGCATTGGGATATTCGATGGGGCTGTTGAGCATAAAATTAAAAGACCCGGTATTGCCGTATTCTTTCAAACCCAGTTCCAGCATACGTTTGTAGATGGCTGCACTTAGTGGTTTAAACCCAATGTAGCGGTAATAGGTACTGGTACCCCCTGCCCTGAAGGGATCTTCAGATGAATTTAAATGCACACTCAGCAAGAGGTCTGGCATACTATCCCGGTAAAAAAGAATGCGTTCTTTATTGTCGAAAAACTGTTCGGAGTTCCTGGTCATGATCACTGTGGCGCCTTCTTTTTCCAGTGCTTTCTGCAGCTTTAACGACAAAGCCAGTGTGAGCTCTTTTTCGTAAATACCTGTTGCGCCAACGGCGCCGTTATTGGTACCGCCATGACCTGCATCTACAGCAATCGCCAGGTTTTTAAGTGAAAGATTTGTCGGCTGTCTTTTTATTTTTATGACAAGACTGTTACCACTGTAATAAAGCAGGTGACCCCAGTGCTGCTGGTGCTTCAATTGAATGCTGATCCGGAAGATGCCATCGCTTAATTGTTCATAATCCGTAGCGGCAATCTCCTTCGTGGTTTGCAATTGCGTGATCCAGTTCGTATTGTTGGTAGCGCCGAAAACATCTACTATAATCTTTGAGGGATCTACCAGTTGAAAAGACTGGTAAGGCAGTTTTGCAAACAATCCAAGTTTCACATAGTCGTATAAACTATCGCCATAAACCGTGATCTTATCGGTAAGTGATTCCGGCGTAAAATTTCCTTTGGGCAACAGGCTTACCAATTCTTCCGGTATATAGGCCGACCTGTTTTTTGTCAACTGCACCCTGTAATGCGTACCCACTTTGCCCGTGATCTTTAGCAGGATATTACTGTCGAGGTAACCGATCTTGGCACCCCCCAGCCGGTCATCGCCCAACCCATATTCAAGGTGAGCCAGCCGGCCTTTGGTGATGGCAATATCAGATGCATAGGGCGACAAAACAGAAAAGCTGTTCTTTGTTTCTTTCGTGATGGTTTTGTCCGAAGAATCGGTGAGTACAACGGAAAACTTCTTCAATAAAAAACTATCGCTTGGTTTTACAACATATTCTCCCTGGTAAATACCGGGCATTCCTTTGGTTGCAGTCAGCGGCATTTCATACAGCACCGTGCCATTATCTGTTTTCAACACTGAACCAGGCAGGGCTTTTACTTTTAACTTGATCCTGTCGCCGGGCTGTAGCAACAGGTCACCATCCGGGAAAGTTTGTATGCTTTCTATAGCCAGTGAACTTACCGGCGCTGCTGGTTTGGGTACGGTATAGCTGTAGCTGATCTTTTTCGTGATGAATTTTGAATTTGATTCTGCCCTGATAATAAAATTGCTGTCGCCGGGCAACAGGTTTAGCTCCAGCGCAAACGCTCCTGTTGAATATACCCTTACCGGTTTATCGTTGATGCTGATGCTGCAGGTTTTACAGGTGCTGCCAATAATAAATTGTTTGGCTGCCACCACTGCATTCGCCGTTTTAAAAGGATTTACCAGCTTGATAAAAGGTTGATTGTCCTGCGAAAAAAGGATCGCTGGCAGCAGTGATAACAGTAATAACAAGGTGCGTTTCATAAAGGCAAGTTAGCAGAAAACATGCTACCAGTTTCACAAAAATACAGTCAGTTTTTGCCTGTTTCAGCAGGGCAGTGTTGAAAAAAAGAAGCTGCAAATCCCGGTGTTAACCTTGCCTGTAAAGATTTTGCCTTATTTTTGATAGCCTAATTTAGCCTTCAACCACATGACCTATCTTCGTTTCTTCCTATTAACTGCGTTGGCAGTCATCACCCGGGTGATGACTATTGCGCAACCTTCGTTTGAATACAAACCGGTACAGGACGATTCCCTCGAATTGCTGAAGTTAAAAACTGCCATCCGGAAACAGTTTGAAAAAGACAGTCTCGCCATCGACGGCGAAAATAAAAAATACATTCTCGCCATTTACAAAGACCGCTTCCGGGAACTGGATGAACTGTTCACAGAGAAAGAACCCATCGCAGCTTCGGATGCGAATACCTATCTCAGCAATATCAGCAACGAGATCATCAATAAAAACCCGGAACTAAAAAAACTGGCGCCCCGGGTAATATTCAGCAGGGCTTACTGGCCCAATGCCTACAGCACCGGCGAGGGCACCATTGTTTTCAACATCGACCTGTTTGTAAAACTGCAGAACGAAAGCCAGGTGGCGTTTGTACTTTGTCATGAGCTGGCGCACCTGTACCTCGACCACAGTAATAAAAAGATCACTAAATACATCAACACAGTTTATTCAGACGATTTTCAGAAAAAATTAAAAGAGCTGAAAAAGCAGCAGTACGATAAAAAATCAGCACTCGACAAACTAGAGATGGGCATCGCTTTTAAAAGTTTTCGCCATAGCCGGGAATTTGAAAGTGAGGCAGATTCGGTTGGGTTGAAATTTTTAAAGAACACCGGTTATGATTGCAGGGAGGCGCTCAATTGCCTGTCATTACTGGATGAGATCGATGAAGAAAAACTTGACTTCAGCGCCACCCTTCCTAAAGTTTTCTCTTTTACAGAATACCCGTTCAGGAAAAGGTGGATCGAAAAAGAAGCTGCTTTTTTTGGCGTAACGGCAGATAACAAAGAAACCAAACCAATCGATGATTCTTTAAAAACGCATCCAGATTGTAAGGTGCGGATAAAGACCATTACGCCGCTGCTCGACCGCCTGCAACTGCAGGGCGGCAAAACATTTGTGCAGGACCAGCAACAATTCAACCTGCTGCAGCGGCAATTTGCTTTTGAAGAAACGAACTATTGTTTTACAAAAAAACATATTTCGAAAAGCCTTTTCAATGCCATTTGCCTGCTGGAAAAAAACCCGGGCAATGCTTACCTGGTAACATTGGCCGGCAAATGCTTCAATGAATTTTACGAAAAGCAAAAGAATCATCACCTGAACAATGTTGTTGACCTGCCATCGCCTTTCAAAGAAAAAAACTATAACACCTTACTGGAGTTTATCAGCAGGTTAACGTTAACCGATATCAGCAGCCTGGGATACAATTTTATGAAACAATACAGCAACACACTTTCAGGCAGCGATGATTTTAAGAAAGTGTTTGAGCAAAGCAAAAAGAACTACGAAGAAGCAACCAAAAATTAATCTTTTTAAAATTAACCAATCAACCAAAATGAACATGAGAAAGAAAACACCCTTCCTTTTACTGGTTTTAATTGCCGGCTGTTTACAACTGCAGGCGCAGAATAAGATCAGTTTTGATAACGTTCGCCAAATCTATATCCGTAACTCCGGCCAGATAATGGATGGTGAAGAGTTGAAAGGATATTTTACGGTATATGTAACCGATAAAAAAGACAGGCATACAAATGCTTATGCGATACAGATCATGGACAACAACCTTAATAAAATCAAGGAGATTGAATTTGAAGATGATAAGGATATCCGCATACTGGAAAGCAGTTACAATGGCAATTCGATCATGTTTCTTTTTTACAACAGCAAAGAAAAAACGCTGGAGTACAGGACCTATGGTTTTGATGGCAAACAAAAAAGCACTTACACCAAAGAACTGAACAACAGGACCAGGTGGCTGATAGAATCAACCTATGGTGGCAAATCAGAAGAAGGGCAGAATGAAGCCATCTTCAGCGTAGGAAATACAGGTTTTACAACAGTCATTCCTGTTAAAGAAGGTAAGTATTACAGCTATGAAGTAAATTTCTTTTTTACCGACCGCAATAAGCAATGGACATTTGAAGCAGCAGAAGAGCAGGAAGATAAAATCTCCAGTGCCCTGTACCTTGGTGCCACAGATTCTTTGGTGGTGTATGAAGTGATCAAGCAAAAAAGACTGATGAGCAAGGAAGCGCATTCCTGGTTACTCGGACTGAATATTTATACCGGTAAAAAGCAGTTTGAAGTTTCAACAGAAGCAGAAGACTATAAGTTTTTCCCAATGAATATCGTTCCGTTAAAAGGTAAATCAGAATTCATGTTATTGGGAACATACTACGAGCCGGATGGCAGGGTGGCAAAAGATGCCAGCCTAGGACTTGCCTCCTGGAGGTTCAATTCTGCCGGGCAGGTGGTGTCAAAAAAATACAATTCCTGGGATGGGCCAATTGGAAAATATTTGCCTTCCGATGCAAAAGGAAAAGTTGCTGATGTGGGATATATTTATTTTCACAAGGTTCTGCAAACCGAAGATGGAAAATTCTTTGCCATAGGTGAAGGATACAAAAAAGTAGTAAGCGGGCTTGGAGTGGCTGCCGGCATACTGGGCGCAATGGGCGGCGGCGGCTCAGGAATAAGCATGATGAAATTAAAAATTACCGACATGCTGCTCTTACAGTTTGATGAGCAGTTCGATATCAAAAATGCAAAGATCTACGAAAAGAACAGCAACTCCGTAGAAATGCCGGCGGGAGCAAGTTACCTCACTCCACATACAATGGCATTGATCGCAAAAAGTTACAGGGCTTTCGACTACGATTTTACGCAGACAGATAAATCACATACCCGTTTTTCCGTTGGTTATGATGATTATGTAAAAGATGATGACTACAAGGGCCGCACTTTCAATACCATTAGTTATGCAGATGGCAAGATCACTACCGACAAGATCAACCTTGCCACTAACAAATCTACCTGGACAAGATTGTTCCAGGCCAAACCAGGCTTTATTATGATCATGGAATATTTTAAGAAATCAAAAACAATTGATGTAAGGTTGGAAAAATTGAACTAATCAAAATAGCCAGCACATAAAAAAGCGTCCCCAAAATATTGGGGACGCTTTCCGTTTCATGGGGAATTATTTTTTTAGAAAGTATATTTTCCTTCAGCGATCAGTTTGTCTGCGATCCTGCGTCTTGCGTCTTTACTGTTGAACGGCGTTGCTTTTGTAAAACGTTTTAAGCCCAGCAGCATCACCCTCAGCTCATCTCCTTCTGCAAATGCATTGATGGCTTCCTTGCCCGCTTTGTTTGTTTTGTCTACCGCATCATTCAGGTAACAACGCAGCAGGTCGGTGTAGATGCTGCTGTTTGCTTGGCCTTTCTTATCCACTATTTTCATTACCCTCAGCAATGTACTTTCTGCCACGAAAGTTTCAATGGCCATATCTGCAATGTTCATCAGTATCTCCTGCTCATCGCTGATCTTCATCATCAATTTTTGCACGGCTGCGCCTGCCACCATCAATATCGCTTTCTTCATATTCACAATGGCTTTCTTTTCCGCAGCAAAATAGCTTTCATCATCGTTACCAAATTCAGGAATGCTCATCAGTTCTTTCGACACTGCCATGGCCGGCCCCATCAGGTCGAGCTTTCCTTTCATTGCTCTTTTAAGGATCATGTCTACGGTAAGCAAACGGTTGATCTCGTTGGTGCCTTCAAAAATGCGGTTGATGCGGCTATCACGATAAGCCCGGCTGATCATGTATTCATCACTAAATCCATTGCCGCCAAATACCTGCACGCCTTCGTCCACCGCATAATCCAGCACTTCGCTGCCATGCACTTTTAAAATAGCACATTCCACGGCGTATTCTTCTGCGGCGATCAGCAGCGCTTCATTAAAAGGCTTGCCCGCATTTACCATTTCCACTTCCTTATCATCGATCCATTTGGCTGTTCTGTACAACGCACTTTCACTGGCAAATATCCTGATGGCCACTTCGGCCAGCTTGTACTTGATGGCACCAAAATTGGCGATCGCAGTTTTAAACTGCTCTCTTGTTTTGGCGTATTCAATCGTACCTCCCAGTGCCATTTTAGAAGCACCTATTACCGCAGCGCCCAATTTCAAACGGCCAATATTTAAGATATTAAAAGCGATGATATGCCCCTTGCCTATTTCACCCAGCAAATTTTCTACCGGCACTTTACAATCCTGGAAATACAACTGCACCGTGGATGAACCCTTGATGCCCATCTTGTGTTCTTCGGGCCCCTGGGTAAAACCCTCAAAGCCACGCTCAACTATAAACGTAGAAAATTTATCGCCGTCAATTTTTGCAAACACGGTGTACACATGCGCAAAACCACCGTTGGTGATCCAGCACTTTTGTCCATTTAAAATATAATGTTTGCCATCAGCACTCAGCACAGCCGTTGTTTTGGCGCCTAATGCATCGCTGCCGCTGTTGGGTTCCGTTAATCCATAAGCGCCTTTCCATTCGCCGGTTGCCAGTTTGGGAATGTATTTTTTCTTTTGTTCTTCGGTACCAAAATACAGGATGGGCAGGGTACCGATGCCGGTATGTGCAGCTACCGCTACACTAAAGGAATAGCCACCGCCAAGCCCTTCATTTATTAAAGTAGAGGTAACAAAATCTTTTCCCAATCCACCCAGTTCCTCCGGTATGGCCGCACCAAGTAGCCCCTGTTCGCCGGCTTTGTCCATCAGAGAAGGCATGAGGCCGGGTTCAGACTGGTCGATCCTTGCAACAATAGGATTGATCTCTGTTGCCAAAAATTGCAGGCACATGTCTTTTACCATCTGCTGCTCTTCAGAAAAATCTTCCGGTGCAAAACTGTCGAAGGCATTGCTTTCTTTGATCAACCATTCGCCTCCTTTAAGAGAGGGCGTGGAGTTTGTTGTTGTATTCATATGAGATCGTTTTGCCCTCATCCCCTGAAGGGGTAATGAGGATTATTATCAATTAAATCGCTTTTCTTTAATCCATTTCTCGTTGAACTGTTTCTAGTTATTTGTTTCTCGTTTGTAAGAGCTTTTAAACCTTTATCACAAAGTAATATGGCAACAGATAAAAGTTATAATCCCTCCAACGGGAAACTAGAAACTTTACCAAAAACACTATCACAATTTCGTTAAGCCCTCAACCTAAAATCCCCCCAACGAGATACAAGAAACTTACTTAAGATTATCATACACTTTCTGCAACACTTCTTTCGCTATCTCTATCTGCCCGTTGGTAACACCTTCCAGCGCTTCGTTCAATGTTTGATTGGCCAGGAAAATGGTTTGTTCCTGTAATTGTTCCGCTTCTTTGGTAAGGTAGATGAGGTTAATGCGGCGATCGTCTTTACTCGGCACCCGTTTTACCAGTTTCAATTTTTCGAGATTATCTACCAGCCTGGTAATACTCGGCTTATCCCTGAAAGTGGCATCACACAACTGCTGCTGGCTCTGCCCATCCTCCTTCCATAAATGATACAGCACACTCCACTGTTCAATGGTTACATCCAGGTTGGCCTGCTTAAAATTCTTTTGTAATCGCCTCGCAATGGCAGTGCTGGCCTTGCCCGTAACAAAGCTGTAGAGCTCCCCTTTTTTAAATTGGTTGTTTGGCATATAGTTGTTTATGCAACTAAACAAAGTTAGTAATTCATTTCACATTTTAAAATTTATTTTTGTGCCGCCGGCAGTAGTGTTTTACAGCTTCCCGTGGAGTTTATCCTGGGCGAAGCCGAAGGAGCACTCACTTGCACGGCATACCTATATGCAGCTTATCATTCTCAGTGTTTCGTGGGTGTTTTTTGTTTTGTATGCTGCGCTGCTGCTGTATTACCGCCAAAGCTGGGTAACAATGCCCGGTTTTATTGCACCAAAAGATTCATCTCCACCTATAAAAATATCGGTGATCATTCCTGCCCGCAATGAGGCGGAGAATATCATTGCCTGTCTTGATGCAGTATGTAACCAGGTTTACCCAACCAACCATTTCGAGGTAATTGTAATAGACGATCACTCAACAGATGCCACTGCCGGCCTGGTACAAAATTACCCTGCCGGCAATGTAAGGCTGCTGTCGCTCAAAGAAATTATGCAGGGCGAACTGCTCAATTCTTATAAAAAGAAGGCCATTGAAATAGCGGTTGCACAAGCCACCGGCGAACTGATCGTTTGCACCGATGCAGATTGCAGCATGCCACCCAACTGGCTGCATACCATTGCGGCTTTTTACCAGCAAACCAATGCCGCTTTTATCGCCATGCCGGTTAGCTACAACAGCAACAATAATTTTTTAGAGATCTTCCAGTCGCTTGATTTCCTTACCCTGCAGGGTATTACCGGCGCATCCGTTTACCGGCGTTTTCACAGCATGTGCAATGGCGCCAATTTGGCCTATACAAAAAAAGCCTTTGAGCAGGTGGGAGGATTTAAGGGCATCGACAATATTGCCAGCGGCGACGATATGCTGCTGATGCATAAAATTTACCGGCTGCATCCCGTCAAAGTGCTGTTCCTTAAATCAAAAGAAGTGATTGTAGAAACCGCCCCCATGAAAACGCTGAAAGATTTTTTTAATCAGCGCATCCGCTGGGCAAGCAAGGCAGACAAATATGATGATAAAAGGATTATTACAGTGCTGCTGCTGGTGTACCTCTTTAATGTGCTGCTGTTGCTGCTCCCTGTTCTTTGTATATTCGGCCATTCAACATTCAAAATACAAAATACAACATTCAACATTCCTGAAGGCTGGCTTTACCTCCTTGTATCCAAAACGATCATCGAAATATTCTTCCTATACCCGGTTGCGAAATTCTTCTCCAGGCAGCAATTGCTTTGGTTCTTCCCGCTGGCGCAACCTTTTCACATATGCTACACTGTTATTGCCGGCTGGCTTGGTAAATTCGGCACTTATCAATGGAAGGACCGTAATGTAAAATGACCGCCTTATTCTTTTTTTAACAAGTTAAGTGCAGCATATTCTTTTACAACATGCTCCTTAGAGTAACCTTAAATTAACCGTTATGAAAAAAACAATCACACTGTCGATTCTTTGCCTGCTTTCATTTTCCGTTTTTGCACAGCTAAAAAAAGGTGCCGCATTAATTGGCGCAGACCTTTCCCTTTCCGGGACAACCAATAACCAGACTTATGGCTCCAGCGAAACAAAAAGTTCGCAAAGTAATTTCAATATTTCCCTGCTGGCCGGCAAGGCTGTTAAAGACAATCTTTTTTTAGGAGGAGCGCTTTCTTTTGCCACTTCCGGCAATAAACAGCAGGGGAGTACCATGCAATCGCTTAAAGTGTATGGCGCTTCTGTATGGCTCCGCAAATATTTCCCTGTTACAAAATCCTTTTATGCATTTGTGAACGGCGCTGTTGGCGGCAGTATAAGCAACAATGATCTCAGCAGCATCGGTACCACCGAAAAAGGATTTGGTGTTGCCATCACCATCTACCCGGGCGTCAGTTACCAGCTTACAAAAAACTGTTACCTGGATGCTTCACTGAATAATCTTGCCAATATCTATTATAATCACGCTTCTTCCAACCGCTCAGATGCCATTGGCAACCCGGTCAAATACACAACAAATAATTATGGCGTAAGTACATCTCTGGGCAATGGCAACAACCCCCTGCAGCTTGGGGTGAGGTGGATCATTCAGAAATAAATGCTGCAGTTGGCTGAAAAGCCCTGATCTTTTTGTTCATGATATAAAACCAAAGGGGCGGCAGTAACGACAGCAGCATGCTGCCCGGGTAACCCGTAGGTAATTGCGGTGTATGATCGTGATGTTTAAGTACCTGGTATTTTCTACTGGCTAAATAATGATGATCGCTGTGGCGGCTGAGTTCAAATAACATCAGTCGCCCCAGCACATGATCACTGTTCCAGCTATGATGCGGCATGGCACGTTCATATTTTCCCGGGGCTGTTTGTTTTCTCTGCAGCCCGTAATGCTCAATGTAATTAACTGTTTCCAGTAACAGGATGCCCAGCAAAGCCGCCCCTAAAAAGTAAACAGTAATTGTAACTCCTGCATTCACCAGTATAAAAGCCAGCAATGCAAATTGAATAATATGCACCTGTATCATTTCATTTTGCCAATGCCAAACAGGAAGACCTTTTTTCTTAATTGCTTCATTGGCAATTTTCCAGGCGGAACAATAAGATTGGGAGATCGTACGCAGGTAAAAAAAATAAACCGGTTCGTTGTACCTGGCACTGCTGGGATCGCCGGGTGTAGCCACGTTTTTATGATGCCCCCTGTTATGCTCAATAAAAAAATGCATATACAGTGAAGTGAGCAGAGAGGCTTTTGCGAGGGTCTGCTCAAAAGCATTTACACGATGCCCTAATTCATGGCCTATATTGATACCGAAAGTTCCGCAGAGCAATCCCATGCTGCAAATTCGGCCGGCCTTATCCCAACCCGATAAATCAACAGATAACTTAAAACTATTTAAGAAAGTATAGAGCGCAACAAATTGTAATAAAACAAAGAGGTAAAGCATGTAATCGTACGTGCGGTCTTTCTTTGCAATTTCTTCTTCCGCAGTGCTCATATTTGTTTCATCCGGCTTTATCAGCAACTCTGCAACGGGCAGTAGTACCCACGCATAAATAGTAGGAAACCAGCATAACAATCCCCGGTTGTTAAAAGCGATGTAGGCCAAAATATATAAGGGAAGGGGCAACAGGTATTTGAAAGCCCTGGTATTCATATCACAAGTTTATGCCAGTGAAAATACAGATAAGTATTTGAAAACACCAATGGATCAATTGGCTGCTAACTCCACGCATGCTATAAACATTCAAAGGCTATCATATCTAAACCTATACCAGTCCTTCCTGTATGGCTACCTTCACCAGGCCGGCAGTATTTTTCACATCTAATTTCTGGAGTAAGTTATTGCGGTGGTTTTCTACCGTACGAAGACTTAAAAATAATTTGTCCGCAATTTCCTGGTTGGTAAATTCATCAACGATCAACTGCAGGATTTCTTTTTCACGCCTGGTAACAATTTGTTTGGCATTGCTGGCTGAAAGACTGCTGAGCAACTGCTGCTTTAATTCTTCCTGTATAAATTGCTCCCCGGCATACACTGTTTCAATGGCAGCAACGATCTTTCCGGGACTGGCGTCTTTTAATAAATATCCCATCACACCCTGTTGCAGTATCTTTTTTATCTGGGCCACTACATCTACATTGGTCAAGGCAATGATCTTGATATTCCTGTAGGTTTTAGTAATGATGGCTGCCAGTTCAATACCGGTTTTACCAGGCATTTGTATATCGAGTAACAAAACATCGGGTTGATTTTTTACAAGACCTTCGAGCAACTCATCGCCGTTATTGTAGATCCCCGTGATCTGGATATTGGGCACATCTGCCAGTATTTTTTGCAGCCCGTTCAAAATAATTACCTGGTCATCTGTTATGGCTAAGCTGATCATACAAGTTGATTTTTTCCTGGTTCAAATTCCATGTACACACTGGTTCCCTTGCCCCTGATACTGTTAATATCAATGCGCCCGTCCAGTTGTTTCACTCTTTCATAAATATTTTTCAATCCCATGCCATTGCTGTTTTTGGCTACCATGTTATCCATTCCCACTCCATCATCTTCTACCGTAATATCAAGACCGCCATCATCATGAAAATTCATTTGAACAACTGCTGTGGCAGCGTTGGCATGTTTGCGGATATTGTGGATCAGTTCCTGCACAATGCGGTACACTGGCTGGTTAAAAGCGGCATCCATGTTTTGGGGTGTTCCCAATGTTTGAAAACTGATCACTGTTCCTCCCTTCCCGGTCATGCGTTCACAAAATGCTTTTACCGCATCACTCAAACCTTCCTGCATCAATATTTCCGGCATAATATTGTGAGCTGTTTCTCTTAAGCCAGAGGCGGTTTCTTCCAGCAATTTGATGCCTTCAATAAAATCAGGGTTGTGCTCATACTGGCTGTTGCGCCGCACCATTTCAAAATTCATTTTGGCTGCTGTGAGCAATGAACCTATCCCGTCATGCAATTCGCCGGCAATCCTGGTACGTTCCTTTTCTTCTCCATCGATCGTTGCATTCAGTCTTTCTATCTCCATCTTTTGCTGCAGGTTGTCAATCCTTTCCTGCTGCAGCCGCTGTTTGTGCATGTTTTTCCTGCGCCACAATACAAAGGCAAAGGCCGTGAAAAATGCGAAAAAAGAAATGCCTGCTATAAAATAATTCCGGCTTCTCACCCTGTTCTCAATCGCTGCAATTTTTAATTTTTGTTCTGCTACTACCTTGTCGTTTTCTACCATGCGATAGCGCATCTCCAGCCGGTTGATCATGTCGATCTTGTCTTTTTTCATCAGGCTGTCATAAAAAGAAATGTATTTATTCTTTTGTACCAGCGCATTTTTATAATCGCCGGAAGCTTCATAACTACCGGCCAGTGTTTTATAAGCATCCAGTAGTTCACCTCTCAAATGGGCGCCTGTTGCTTTCAATTGTTGCAGGGCCTCATTCAGCAGTCTGATGGCATGCGCATATTGCCGCTGCTGGTACAAGGCTTTTGCTTTTAGTAAATTGGTGAACACCCGGTAAAAAGCCAGGTACCTCGTCTGTT
>APMI01008949.1_pt1 | contig 39025 bp, 41 predicted proteins | sample 667938 | NCBI WGS metagenome assembly APMI01 (sample SAMN01084076, study PRJNA167559) | wastewater metagenome | biome: Wastewater | place: Denmark: Ejby Moelle, Odense | collected 2011-11-28
GCCGGGCGCATCGCCGCGGCCTGCACCGGGCACCGCTCCGGCACCCGCCACTCCCGCCACGTCCGGCGCGCAATAGAGGCCCCGCCGATGCCCCGCGCCTATGTTCCCGCCGCCATCGCCCGCCAGCCGTGGCGCGTGCTGCTGCCGCTGGCGATGCTGGTCGTGTTCGGCGGCTTCGTGCTCTATTCGGCGGCAGGTGGGCATCTCCAGCCCTGGGCACTGACCCACGTGCTGCGCTTCTGCGTGTTCCTGGCACTCGCCATGCTGATCGCGCGGGTGCCGCAGGACTGGTTCAAACGCGCCGCCTTGCCGATCTATGCCGGCCTGTGCGTGCTGCTGGTGCTCGTGGAACTGATCGGCGGGATCGGCGGCGGCAGCCAGCGCTGGCTGAATCTGGGCTTCATGACGCTCCAGCCGTCGGAACTGATGAAACCGGGTATCGTGCTGGTGCTGGCGTGGTTCTACAGCGTGCTGCCGGTGGGCGAAACGCGCGGCTGGCGCGCGGTGGCGCCGGCGGCGGTGCTGCTGGGCATTCCCGCCGGCCTCGTCATGCTCCAGCCAGACCTTGGTACCGGGCTGGCCATCAGCTTTGGCGCGGTCGTCACCATGTTCCTTGCCGGCCTGCCGCTGCGCCTGTTCCTGGGCGGCGTCGGCGCCGGGCTGATCGTCGCGCCGCTGGCGTTCTTCACGCTGCTGCACGATTACCAGCGCAAGCGCGTGCTGGTGTTCATGGACCCGGAAAACGATCCGCTGGGATCGGGCTATCACATCACCCAGTCGAAAATCGCGATCGGATCGGGCGGGCTTTTCGGCAAGGGCTTCGGCCACGGTTCGCAAAGCCACCTCGATTACCTGCCCGAAGCGCAGACCGACTTCGTCTTCGCGACCATGGCCGAGGAATGGGGCATGATGGGCGGCCTGTTCGTGCTGGCGATCTTCGCCGTGGTGCTGCGCTGGGGCCTGAAAGTGGCGATGAATGCACCCGACCGCTTTTCGCGCCTGCTGGCGGCGGGCATGACAACCACGATCTTCTTCTATGCCTGCATCAACCTGATGATGGTGATGGGCCTTGCGCCGGTGGTGGGCATCCCCCTGCCCTTCATGAGCCACGGCGGATCGTCGATGATGACCAACATGATCTGTATCGGAACGATCATGGCGGTGGACCGCTGGAGCCGCCGAAGCGGCAGCGGGCTCGCCTGAAAAACACCATTTCAGGGCTTGGCAGCGCGGCAGAAATCGCTATGGGAGCGCTTCCCATACGGGAATGGACGCATAGCTCAGTTGGTAGAGCAGCTGACTCTTAATCAGCGGGTCCTAGGTTCGAGCCCTAGTGCGTCCACCACATTCTCCTTATTTTCCATTCGGTTATCGACCTCGCCGAAACAGGCGACCGAGAGCGTTCTTTCGCTAGGTAGCTCTCTAGGTAGCAGCGCGCTAATTCAGCGCTGCGGCTGCTCAGCCTCCACACATCAGCGTTCACGGTAAAAGATTCATGGCCTACGCTCTGTCCGACTGCGCTTGAGCGAGTCGTCGATACACACGCTGCGATTATCGGACCGTATATGTGCTGGTGGGCCGCGCAGGACGAACAGGTCGGCCAGGGCCGCCAGAACATCCTCGTGCCTGAGCTGGCGTGCAACGATGAGCGCCAGGCATTTGTTGATGGCGGAGTAAAATGCCCCAGAAGTGACATTTGAAAATTCCCCACTTCTTCTCGTTGACCCTGTCCGGGGCGCGCCCCGGACAGGGTCAAATTCCAAAAATCCGGCATAGCTCTCCCGGTGGGAGGCGGTGCTGCGATGAAGAAGCTTGGAGATCTGATGATGATCCTGGATTTGCACCGCCAAGGCGTGAAGATCGCCGCCATCGCCCGGCAAGTCGGCATCGACCGCAAGACAGTCCGCAAATACATCGGCCGCGGCATCGAGGTGCCGACCTATGGCCCTCGCCAACCTCGGGAACGCTTGCTCGATTCCTACATGGATTATCTGCGCGCGCGTCTGGACGCCTACCCCGGGTTAAGCGCACAGCGTCTTGCGCGCGAGCTCGGCGAACGTGGCTATGCCGGTGGCTACAGCACGGTGCGTGACATGGTGCGCACGCTGCGACCAGCTGGCGGAGGCAAGCCCTATGCCGTGCGCTTCGAGACGCCCGCCGGTCAGCAAGCCCAAGTCGACTTCGCACAATTCCGCGTCCGTTTCGCCGACACGCCCGATCAGGTGCAGATCGTCTGGCTGTTCTCCATGGTCCTGGGCTTCTCCAGGTTGATCTGGGGCCGGTTCGTCATGCGCCAGACGATGCCGAGCGTGCTGGCATGTCATCGCGCGGCGTTCGAGGCTGTGAGTGCTGGTCGTAATCTCCGCAAATGTGCTGGTTGAAAATTCCTCAGTTTGAGAACTGCGCGTGATCGTCATGGGGGCATGCCCCCATGACGATCACGCGGCACATTCATCCCTGCTGATGCCGAAGGAAGGGCGCGCGCTGCAGCCATTGCCCCTGGTGCCGTTCGGCGCCGTTCTCAAACTGGAGCGTCGGATCAGCCATGAAGGAATGGTCAGTGTCGGCGGCAACTACTACTCGGTCCCCGACGCAACCCGGCGCCGGGTGGTCGAAGTGCACAGCCTCGCCGACGAAATCCGGATCTTCGAGGATGATCGCCTGATCGCGCGTCACCCCTTGCTGGAAGGGCGGCGGCAGCGTTCGCTGCTCGATGGACACCGGCGCCATCAGCGCCGGAATGACGATCTGCCGTTGCCGCATGGATTTACCGGGCAGCAAGTCGCGCGCCGCTCCCTCGACATCTATGCCGCCATCGGCCAGCAGTTGGCGGGAGCAAGAGCATGAACTCTCTGCTGCCGGACCCATCAGCCTCCCTGCTCGATCGCATCAAATGCAGCATGGTCGGCCTCAAGATGCCGCGCGCGATCGAGGTCGTCGATGACTGCGTATCCCGGCTCGACCGCGGCGAGATCACGGCTCTCGAGGCGGTGGAGCAGTTGTTGCTCGAGGAGCTGACCTTCCGCGAGGAGCGCCGAATCCGCGCGGCACTGCGCATGGGCCGGGTCAACACCGTGAAGACGCTGGCAGGATACGACTTCTCGTTCCAACCCTCGCTCGACAAGGCCTGTGGACCGGCGTGCAAAAGGGACCCCGTTAGCGGGGTGATCGGCGTCTAAAAGGGACCCCTCATTCCGATGGTGTAGCGGGCTGCCTGGTTTTCCAGGTGGCGAGATCGGGATGTTGGTGGTGGAGACAGTCGTGCGGATCCGGCGCGAGCACGCGAACGGGAAGGCGATCAAGGCGATTGCGCGGGATCTGCGGTTGTCTCGCAAGGTGGTGCGCAAGGCGATCCGGGCGCCGGAAGGCGCGTTCGATTACCATCGCACGATCCAACCGCTGCCCCGGCTTGGGCCGTTCCAGGAGCGGCTCGACACGCTGCTGACGGAGAACGAGGCGCGGCACCGGCGCGATCGGCTGCGCATGACGCGGATCCATGATCTGCTGTGCCGCGAGGGGTTCGAGGGATCCTACGATGCGGTCCGGCGCTACGCCCGGCGCTGGGCGGAAGCACGGCGCAAGGATGTGGGTGACGGCGCCCCGGCGTTCATCCCGTTGCTGTTCCAGCCCGGCGAGGCCTACCAGTTCGACTGGAGCCACGAGGATGTGGAGATCGCCGGCAAGCCGATGCGGGTGAAGGTGGCACACATGCGGCTGTGCGCGTCTCGGGCGGTCTACGTCCGGGCCTATCCGCGCGAGACGCAGGAGATGGTGTTCGATGCCCATGCCCGGGGCTTCGCCTTCTTCGGCGGCGTTCCTTTGCGGGGGATCTACGATAACATGAAGACGGCTGTCGCCGCGGTCTTCGTCGGCAAGGAGCGGGTGTTCAACCGCCGGTTTTTGGTCATGGCCGACCATTACATGGTCGAGCCCACGGCCTGCTCGCCGGCAGCGGGGTGGGAGAAGGGTCAGGTCGAGAACCAGGTTCAGACCATCCGTGGGCGCTTCTTCCAGCCCCGCCTGCGCTTTGCCAGCATCGAGGAGCTCAACGGATGGCTGGAGGCCGAGTGTCTGCGCTGGGCCTCGTTGCATCCCCATCCCGAGCAGAAGGAACTGACCGTGGCCGAGGCGCTGGATCTTGAGCGGCCATCTTTGCAGCCGATGCTGGCGCCGTTCGACGGCTTCCACGAGACCGCCCATGCCGTGACCGGCACCTGCCTGATCAGCTTCGACCGCAACCGCTATTCCGTCATGGCCAAGGCCGCACGGCGGGCGGTCCAGGTTCGCGCCTATGCCGACCGGATCGTCGTGCGCCTGGGTGACGAGGTCGTCGCCGAACATGCCCGGCACTTCGGCCGTGACCGGACGATCTACGATCCCTGGCACTACCTGCCGGTTCTGGCCAACAAGCCCGGAGCCTTGCGCAACGGCGCTCCCTTCCAGGGCTGGGACCTGCCGCCGGCACTGGCGCGGCTGCGCCGCAAGCTGGGGAGTGGCGACGAGGCCGATCGGCGCTTCGTCCGGGTGCTGGCGGCCGTGCTGACCGATGGTCTGGACGCGATCGAGGCCGCGATCCGCGAGGCGCTCGACGCCGGTGCCGCCAGCGACGAGGTGATCCTCAACATCCTGGCCCGGTACCGCGATCCACCATCTGACCGGCCTCTCGATGTGGTCGTCGACCTCAAGCTCAGCCATCCGCCAGTGGCGGACTGCGCCCGCTACGACACGGTGCGAGGCCTCGATGCAGCGGCATGAGATGATCGAGGCGATGCGCGGGCTCGGCCTCAGGGGTATGGCCGGCGCGTTCGACGAGGCTGTCACCACGGGGCTGCAGCGCAAGCGCACGACTCACGAGATCCTGACCGACCTGCTGCGGGCAGAAGCGGCGCATCGTCATGCCGCCTCGATCCGCTACCGCATGACCGCGGCGAAGTTGCCCGTGGTCAAGGACCTCGATGCCTTCGTGTTCGAGGGCACGCCGATCAACGAGGGCCTGGTGCGCTCCCTCCATGCCGGCTCGTTCGTGCCCGCACGGCGCAATATCGTGCTCATCGGCGGCACGGGCACCGGCAAGACCCATCTGGCCACCGCGATCACCGCCAGCGTCGTCTGTGCCGGCGCCCGCGGGCGCTACTTCAACACAATCGACCTCGTCACCCGGCTCGAGGAGGAAGCCCGCATCGGCAAGGCCGGCGCCATGGCCGCCCAGCTCAGCCGGCTCGACGTCGTGGTCCTCGACGAACTGGGCTACCTGCCGTTCGCCCGCTCAGGCGGGCAGCTGCTGTTCCACCTGATCAGCAAACTCTACGAGAAGACCTCGGTCATCATCACCACCAACCTGGCCTTCGGCGAGTGGCCTACCGTCTTCGGCGATCCCAAGATGACCACCGCGCTGCTCGACCGCATCACCCACCATTGCGATATCGTCGAGACCGGCAACGACAGCTGGCGCTTCAAACACCGTAGCTGACCACCTCAGAAATCGACTTCGCGCTGCTGCCGCCTCCGGTCGGGCTACGCCCTCCCTACGTCGCCAGCAGCGCGAAACCTGCGCCCAGCATCAATCGTCCCACGCAACCCAAAGGGGGTCCCTTTTGCGCGCCGATAGGGGGTCCCGATTGGACGCCGATTGACACCAAGGCCAGGATCATGGCACTTGCCGAGCTGAACTTCGTCGCTCGCGCCGAGGTGGTCCATCTACTCGGCCCGCCCGGCACCGGTAAAAGCCATCTGGCCAGTGCGCTTGGCCTGGAAGCCGTCAGGGCAGGCAAGAGCGTTAGCTTCATCACCCTTGCCGATCTGATCGGCGCTCTCGCGAAGGCTGAGCGCGAGGGCACATTGCGGGAGCGGCTTCGCTTCTACTGCCGGCCATCGCTCCTGATCGTCGACGAAATCGGATACCTCCCGGTCATACCCGGCGGCGGTAACCTGTTCTTCCAGTTGGTCAATGCACGCTACGAAAGGGGCGCGATGATCCTGACCTCGAACCGCGGCTTTGCCGAGTGGGGCGACATCTTCGGCAGCCCCGTAGTGGCAACAGCCTTGCTCGACCGTCTGCTGCACCACGCCATCGTCATCCAGATCGATGGCTCAAGCTACCGTCTGCGTCGCCATGCCGATCTCTTGCCCGAGCACATCAGGGCAAACGCGCCAATTACACCGCCCGCACTGATCGAACCACGCCGCCGCGGGCGCCCACCCAAAAAAGGAGGCTCGCCACCAACCACCTGACTGCCCAAAACCTGAAGTGGGGAATTTTACTTTGTCACTTCCGGGGATTTTTACAGTGCCGTTGACAGCATTCCCTGCTGGCCTCATCGATGATGGTCAGGATCCGGAACTTGCGGCCCTCATGCGTGCGCCCTTCGACAAAGTGATAGGCCCAGACATGCCCCGGATATTCGGGCCGCAAGCGGATGCACGATCCGTCGTTAAGCCATAGACGCCCGCGTTTTGGCTGGCGCGGCGGCACCTTCAGCCCCTCGCGCCGCCAGATCCGCTCGACCCGCTTATGGTTCACCGTCCACCCCGCATGGCACAGCAACGCCGTCACCCGGCGGTAGCCGTAGCGACCATATTGCTTTGCCAGCGCGATGATGTCCTCGGTCAACGCCTGTTCGTCATCTGCCCCGCGCGGTACCTTGCGCTGTGTCGATCGATGCTGCCCCAGCACCCGACATATCCGTCGCTCGGATACCCAGACTGGCAGATCCCGTCGTACTTGATCGATGCAGCGCCGTCGCCGCGCGGGGCTCAGAAGTTTCCCTTTGCAGCCTCCTGCAGGATCAGCTTGTCCAGCGTCAGGTCGGAGATCGCCCGGCGAAGCCGCTGGTTCTCCTTCTCCAATTCCTTCATCCGCCGCGCCTGGTCGGTCTTCAGGCCACCATATTCCTTGCGCCAGCGATAATAGGTCTGCTCGCTGACCGCGATCCGCCGGCACGCCTCGGCAGTCGAGGCCCCCTGCGCCAACACGATCTCAACTTCACGCAGCTTGCCGATAATCTCTTCCGGCTTGTGCTTCCTGCTCGGCATTCAATGTCCCTTTCGTGGTCCAGACTATCATAGTCTCTGGGCCACTCAGCAGGGGGCAGATCACTCTAACCGTCACGCCCCGCCGAAGCGGGATAGCGCTGTGGATCGGCCACGAACTTGGCCTTGCATCCCGCCGAGCAAAAGACATAGCGCTCGCCCTCATACTCCGCTTCATGGGCCACGGTAGCGGGATCGACCACCATTCCGCACACCGGATCGAGCGTGGTAGAGCGGGAGGCCGTATCATCATCCCGCCCTTCATTGCCATGGAGAGCATGGCCCTGCCCGCCTTCAGTCGCTGGCTCGCTCTCTGGGTCATCGTTGGCCATCCTTCACCTTCCACTGCGCCTGCGGATCCACCTCTCACTCTTTCGAGATCAGGTCGTACTCCTCGAGCAGTTTCGCGATCTCGGTGCCTTCCAGCTTCTTCATCAGCAGCTTGCGCAGGAAGGCCGGCCCCGGCACGTCGATCCCCTTTCCATCACGAAGCGGTGTGACGGCGGCAAGCAGCGTGCGGATATCGTAGGTCGAGTTGAACACTTCGGGTACCCCGCGCTCGACATCCATGAGAGTGTAGACGGCCTCCATTGGTGTCCGGACCGAATATTCGGTCGTGAAGATGCAGTCACGCTGCTTCGACTCCGCAAACTGGCCGATAAAGGCGAAATTGACCGCACCTTCCGGCACGACGTCTGGCCGGTCGCCGGCCTGGCGCGGCATGAAGAAAGCGGTGATGTACGGCATCATCGTCGGCACGGTGCTGGCGCCCTTCGCGGCGAGTTCCGGGATGTCCTCGACAGGCACCCCGAGGTGATAGAGCCACTCCTGCGTGATCTCCTCGCCAGTGCACTCCTGCATCGGCTTCTTCACATAGTCACCGGGCTTGTCCACGAAGAGCGCATAGAACCAGGCGATCATCTGGTCCTTGGGCTGTTTCTTGAAATGCGGTTGGCGATGCACCGTCCAGCTCAACAACCATGCGGAATCCTTCACCGTGACAATGCCGGCCGAGACGATCTTGCCAGTGAACGGGTTACGCTTGGTGATCTTTTCGACATACTCCGCAATGCGGGGATCGGTGGCCGTGATCGACGCCGACGCCCATTTTGTTTCCGGGATATGGGCGCCGAACACATCCGGGCGTCCGAAAGCCGTATCCTTCGCCGCGATGCGCCGCCACAGGTCCCAGGCCGGTGCCGGGCCTTCGTTCAGCTTCGCCGGCGTGTGGTGGTCGCCGTTGTCGGAATTCTCGGTCAGCGACCCGATGGTGATGAAAACGAGGTCATCGGGGCCGAGATCGACACCGCCTTCCTCGCCCTTCTCCTTCCAGTGGATGCGGGTCGCCTGCTTGCGGCCCTCCTGGATATCGAAATCGACATCCGTCACCTCGACGCCATAGCGGAACTTCACGCCCCGTTCCGTCAGCCACTTCACCAGCGGCAGGACCATCGATTCATACTGGTTGTAGCGGTTGAACTTGAGCGAGGAGAAATCCGCCAGATGTGCGATGTGATGGATGAAGCGGTGGATGTAGAGCTTCATCTCCAGCGCCGAATGCCATTCCTCGAAGGCGAACATGGTGCGCCAGTAGAGCCAGAAATTGCTCTTGAGAAAATCTTCGCTGAAGACCTCGTTGATCCGCTTGTTCTCCATTTCCTCGCGGGTCGCGAGGAAGATCGAGATCAGGTCCTTCTGCGCCCGGTCGTTCAGCGTCAGCAAATGCTTGTCTGGAACGTCCTGCCCCTGGTTCTGGGTCGTGCGCTGAAGTGAGAAATTGGGATCGTCCTTGTTGAGCCGATAGAACTCATCGAGAACGCTGGCGTCCTCGATTTCCAGCGAGGGGATGGAGCGATACAGGTCCCACAGGCATTCGAAATGCTCTTCCATTTCGCGGCCGCCGCGGATGACGAAACCCTTGTCCGGCACATCGAGACCATCGAGCGCGCCGCCGGGAATATCCAGCTCTTCGAGGATGGTGATACGCTCACCTGCTATACCGCCGTCGCGGATGAGGAATGCCGCGCCGGCGAGCCCCGCGAGACCCGAGCCGACGAACCAAGCCGTCTTCCTGTCAGCGCCTTCCGGCTTGCGGGGACGGACAAACGCTTCATAGTTTCCGCTGCTATAGTGCATGGCGAACTCCTCTTGTTCTTGTGGTCGGATCAGTCGGCGGGCTTATAGCTGTAGAAGCCTTCGCCCGAGGCGATGCCCAGCTTGCCCTTGTCGATGTAGTTTTCCTTCAGCCATGCGGCGAGCGACCGGGCATGCTTATCGCCGTGGGAAAGAATGTTGTAGGGCGTATTAAGTCCTATCATGTCGTAGATTTGGAACGGCCCCATCGGCGCACCCGTTGCGATCCGCCACACCTTGTCGACGTCATGCGGATTGGCATAACCGCCTTCGGCGAGCTCGGCTGCGGCGTTGAGCAGCGGCACAAGCAGGGAATTGAGGACATAGCCCGCCTTTTCCCTGCGTATGGGGATGGGCACCATGCCGATATCAGAAGCGAATTTGAGAATAGTGTCGATGACCGCCGGATCTGTCTCGGGCGTTCCCATCACCTCGGCCGTATTGAATTTCCAGATGTTGTTGGCGAAGTGCAGCGCCAGGAACCGATCTGGCCGGCCAGTGAAATCCTTTAGATCGCTGGGCAGCAGCGTCGAACTGTTGGTGGCCAAGATCGTGTCCGATGGCGCCAACCTTGCCAGCTTCTCATAAAGCGCCTGCTTGATCGCCAGCACTTCTGGCACGGCTTCGATAACCAGATCGGCATCCGCAACGGCTGCAGCCAGATCGCTTGTCAGTATAATCCTGCCCATTGTGTCGGCTTGCAGGTCCGCCGCGCCGGTCACCTCCTTGCGATAGGTTTCGACCAAAGCTGCGAGCCGCAGCCGCGCCTTCTGCAGGCTCTCGTCACTGATGTCGTATGCGACTACTTCAAAGCCGGTATAGGCCGACTGGAATGCGATCTGGCTGCCCAGCACGCCCGTTCCAAGCACTGCGACTTTTCTGATTTCGGTCATGCGTTCCTCTCCTGCCCTGTGGCATCGCGCAGAAACGGCGCCGCGACTTCAACAGGCACCCGGACCAGCTTGCCAGTCGCTTTTTCGATCAGCGCCCATTGGGAAAGGGCCGACACGAGTACCGTGCCCTTGTTGTCGGTGAAGTCGACGCGGCGCGAATAGCGCGCCCCGCGCGGTCGTCCCTCAACCCAGGTGACCGCGGTTGCATCCTCACCCGCCCGGACATTGCCGCGATAATCGACCTCATGCCTGAGGACCACCGCGACATAGGTGTCGGTATCGCCTGGGCGAGCCGCCGCGAACCAGTGCGCCACCGAGGCATCCTGGAGCCACGTCACCCAGACCGCATTGTTGACATGATCAAGTTCGTCGATGTCGTGTTCCTCGGCTCGGAAGCTGATGTGGAAGCGACATTGTTCGTCGATCTTGCCCGACAGCGGGTCGCCCGCAGCATCGCAACCGATCCGTCGGCGCTTGAGGCCGTCCGAGTTCATGGCTTTGCAGGCTCCAGCACATCGAGCCCCGCCATGGCGCGGAAAAAGCCGACCAGCATCTCGTCGCGCGAGATGGCCCCTTCGACATCACCCTGGACGGCCAGCCCCATCCAAAGCGCATAAAGGCCGATGCCGGCCTGCTCTGCCGGCAAGGCCGGCCGCAGAGAGAAACGCCTGACGAGGTCGGCCACGAGCTCACCGAACATCCGATAGCAAGCCGCCTTGCCCTCCCGGTGTCGCTCGGCAAAGGCCGGATTCCGTCGTGCATGAAGTTGCAGTTCGATCGAAAGCAATGACCATTGAGGTTCTTCGGCCAGCTTCGCGAGACGGTCGGCGAGCACCTCGAGCGTCGCCTCGATATCGTCCCCGACGCACTGCGCAACGATATCGCGCAAGAGCGTGACTTCGTCCTGTATGTGGCTCTGCAGTATGTCGACCAGCAGGTCATCCTTGCTGGCGAAGTTGGAATAGAACGCGCCCTGCGAATGACCCGCCGCGCTGCAGATGTTGCGGATCGACATTGCCGCCACGCCTTCCTCTACGATCGAGGCATGCGCCGCTGCGATCAATCGATCCCGGGTCTGACGCTGTGTTTCCTTGCGCGTAGGTCGCATGACGTTCGCCCTCAAAAACAGCCACGCCTTTGAAACTTTTGCCATCGATCAGCGTTGACCGGAAAACCAGATATCACCTGATATCCCGATTGGATGACAATTTCGAGGCTAAATTGCTCATCCCTCGTCAAATGCTGCCGCAAAGGAGTGGCCTTGGCTGACACCTATATTCTCTACTCCCCTGATGTGGAGACGGTTGGCGATGACGAAGATCGTCTCACCGCCGAAATTCTCGAAATCATGGCTTCGACCAATCGCAGGGCGTTCGAGCGGCACCGGCACGCGGTACGGGACGCCCATGCCAAGAGCCATGGGTTCCTGAAGGCCGAACTTATCGTCCCCGAATTGCAGCGGCATCTGCGCCAAGGCCTGTTTGCGCGACCCGCGACCTATCCGGTGGTGATCCGCCTTTCCTCGGCGCCGGGTGACATTCACTCCGATACCATTCCCGCCCCGCGCGGAATGGCCATCAAGGTCCTCGGCGTCGAGGGCGAACGGCTGCTGCCCGGGGACACTGGACGCAATCAGGATTTTCTACTGGTGAATATTCCAGTCCTGAGCTTCGGCACGATCGGCAAGTACCGCCAGCTCATCGGGCTCCTCGAAAAGAATGCACAGAATCCGGCCTTCCTCCAGCGTGCGATGGCCGGAGTCGCGCGAGGCGTCGAGGCAGCGGTCGAGGCCGTCGGCGTGGAACCGGGCGCGACACTGCGCGGCCTCGCCCGGGACAATGATCATCTCCTGGGTGAGACCTATCACTCGATGGCGGCGATCCGCTTCGGCGATTACATCGCCAAGATCAGCGCGGCGCCGCTGTCCGACAATGTCCGGGCGCTCACGGGCCAGGATGTCGGCACGGTCGAGGATTCCACGATGCGAGACCTGGTGGTCGAGCATTTCCGCGAGCAAGGCGCCGAGTACCAGCTCCGGGCACAACTCTGTGCCGATCTGGACAAGATGCCGGTCGAGGACGCGGCCGTGCTCTGGCCGGATGACCTGTCGCCGCACCAGCCGCTCGCGACGCTGCGCATTCCGCCGCAGGACGCCTATTCGCCCGCACGACGCGTCTATGGCGACGATGTCCTCTCCTTCAACCCGTGGCACGGCATCCGCGAGCATCAGCCGCTCGGCTCGATCATGCGGGTGCGGATCGCCGCATATGAGCGGTCCACCCGCTACCGCCACGAGATGAACGCCCAGCCGCGGGTTGAGCCGACGAGCATCGACGCCATTCCAGACTGAGCCTGCACAAACCTGCCAGATTTCGAGAAAGGAGGCCTGTCATGGCCGATACCGAAGAAGCACCTCAGATCGATGAAACCCGCCTGCAGGCCATCCGCCGCAGGATCGAGGAAGTTGCCGGCGATGCGCCGCAACTCGCCAAACTGGCGCTCGAGCAGATGGTCACCAAACATAATCCTGATCTCAAGGGTACGGCGGGTTCCGCCGGTCGGGTCGGCGCGCAGTCGGGCAATGTCTCGGAACTGACAGCAATCGCCAAACTGAAGCCTGGCGGCGCCGATCGGCTGCGGCGCATTTTCGGCCTGGTCAACGGCAATTTCGACGGTGCCCAGAAAGTGGGCACGCTCCACAATATGCGCTTCGTGTTCTTCGACAACGACACGCGCATTCTGTTCGCGACCGCCTATGATGGCGACTGGGACACCTATATCAACGACTTCGCCACCAAGATCCCGGATTTGATGGACCTGCTCTTCGCCTCGGTCGAGGGCTGGCCCGGCATCGCCAGTCCCAAAGTCAAGGACTTCATCGCCGACCACCAGATCACGGCGGCCGGCTGGTTCGTCGCCAATCCGCAGGTCACCGTCGTCGATGTGCGCCGGCTCCAGCGCATGGAGCACGCCGTCAACGAATTCCTCGACAAGGTGGGCTGACCAATGGCTATCCTTCAAAAGCTGAGAGAGCGTTTCCGTCGCGACAGCGTCACGCTCGATCTCCACGATATCCAGGCGCTGATCCTGCGCAGCCGACCCGAGCCTTATGTCGGCCTCCATGCGATGCTCCACTTCGATGAGGCCGAGGGCGCGCGCGATCTGCTCGGTCGTTTGGCGCCGCATATCGCGTCCGCCGACAATTGGAGTGAGGATCTCGATTTCTGGATCGGCGCGGCGCTGAGCTTCGAGGGCCTCAAGGCGCTCGGCGTCCCCGATGCCCAGCTCAAGACCTTTCCCCTTCCCTTCCAGCAGGGCATGGCCGCACGACGCGAGCAGTTGCGCGATTTCGGCCCGAACGCGCCAGAGCATTGGGAAGAGGTGTTCAAGCCGGGTAACTGCCACATGGCGCTGACCATCTACGCCGTAGACGATGCAGCGCTGGACAAGGCACTGATTGCAGCACGCGTCGAGCTCGACCGGAGCACCGGCGTGACGTTGCTGGGAGAGCATCGTTTCGGCGCGCCGGGCGATGCCAAGAACCCGTTTGGTTTCAGGGACTCCATCTCTCAACCTGCAGTCGAAGGCAGCGGCGTCGATCCCATCCCCGGCGAAGAGCGTCCGATCAAGGCCGGCGAGTTCATCCTGGGTTATGAAAGCGAGAACGGTCAGCCACTTGGCATGCCGGAGCCTGCTGCGCTCGGAAAGAACGGCACCTTCGTCGTCCTGCGCAAGTTCCAGAGCCGGGTCGGCTGCTTCAACGCTTTCCTCAAGGCACATGGCGAGACGTCCGAGGAACGCGAGCTTCTGGCGGCCAAGATGTTCGGCAGGTGGCGCTCCGGTGCACCGCTGACCTTGTCGCCGGATCATGACGATCCGGCACTGGGCGCCGATCCGCTGCGCAACAACGACTTCAATTTCAAGGACGACCCCAAGGGCCGCGTCGTGCCGCTCGGCTGCCATATGCGTCGGCTCAATCCGCGTGATTCCGAGCTCACCCTGCTGACCGACGTCAACATCCATCGGATCATCCGCCGATCTTCGACCTTTGGCCCGGTCTATTCCGAGGACGTCTCGCCCGAGGATGATGCCAAGGGTGATCGCGGCATCTTCTTCATCTTCATCAGCGCGCGCGCCTATGACACGATCGAGTTCATGCAGCAGGAATGGATCAATCGTGGCAACTTCGTTGATCTCGGCGAAGAGCGCGATCCTGTCGTAGGTCTGCATGAGGAGGATAGTCTTTTCACGATTCCCCGTGCGCCGGCCCGCAAGCGCATTGATGGCGTGCAGACGTTCAACGTCATGAAGGGCGGCGAATATCTGTTCATGCCCAGCTTGTCGGCGTTGACCTGGTTATCGAGGGGAAGCTGGCGATCAAGCGGCGTGTGATCGTCGCGCAATTTCCAAGCCTGGGAGAGCAACCCTGCTATGATGATCCCGCTCATCTGGGACGGCACGATGTGCGAAGGAAGCATTTGAGCTTCAAAAGAGAACTCGCCTGATCATGAACGTACTGATCGTTTACGCGCATCCCGAACCCACTCATTTAATGCGGCGCTGAAGCACCGCGCTGTCCAGATTCTTTCCAGATTCGGTCATAGCGTGGTGGTAAGCGACCTTTATGCAATGGGGGTTCAATCCTGTGGCGGGAGTGAACGACTTTGCAGGCGACCGCGCCAGTCTGGAGTTTCTGTCAATTCCGCGCGAGCAGACAAAGGCGTTCGCTCATTGCGATCGCCTGGACGAGTTCGAAAGCTCAGAATATCAGCGCGCGCCGATCAATGTGCTGACGGCGGAAGGTCAGTTGGAGGCATGAATCTATCTCGATGCTGACCAGGCGAGATGAAATACCGATTTGGTTCAGTAGCCGTGCACAACTGACGCGCCTGCGCCACCGCTCCACCCACATAGGCTCACCGCACGCGCGTCCAGTCTTGTGACTTGCACGCGATCCGGCCTACAAGGCAGCCGGAGCCTCGAAGCGTTTTCGCATCAATTGACACAATAGTGCCTGAAAAAGTCTTGGCGATGTCAGGAACGAAAACACGGCCGCGCCAGATTCCGTTCCGATCCTTGGTGAAGTCGCGGAACAGCTGCTGCCCGATCAGATTTGGCGTACCGCCACGCCGAGCATCAGCGATCGCCTTTTCATTGGCCCAGATGACAGTGCCACACATCCGATTGGCGCAAGGTCGCACTTCGACATGCACGCTGTTCTGAGGGTTACGCCATATGCCTCCCGCCCCATCCTGCGGGGCACCGACGCTCGCTGTCGCCATTGACAAGCATATCAGAGCGCTCGAAAGCTTTAGGCCGTGCATGTTCCACCTCACACATAGATCTTCAGCCACTAAGACGGTCTTGGACGTGTTGTGAGCGTCACAGCCGTCCCTCGCCGCTTCTGGCTCGCAGCCCGGGCACACGTCGAGCGCATCTCGCCCGTGACCAGTCAACAGATTATCATTGGCTTCCCGACGGCACCGGCGCCGAAAAGATACGTTGTCGCCTCACGTCCAAGCCTGTGAGACGCCACCAGGCCACTATCCCGTACAGAATTACCAACATGGCGAGGTTGATGACCTCCACCCACTGGTCGATCAGGCTGGCGCCCATCTGGTTTACGCCCACCATCAGATGGATTCCTGGCGTCGTCGGCAGTAGGCGGGCAAGCATTACGAGCCAGGTAGGTGTCTCTTCGGCCGGCCAGGACAGCCCGGCCAGAAAGAAGATGACCAGAGAGGTCCCCATGAGCAACTGCAAGGGGCGCTCTCGGGTCCGGAAGAAACTGGCTAGCGCGAGCGCGGCCGCGACGGTAGCCCCGACAAAGAGGCTGCCTGCTGCCAGCAGCGTAGCGGGCGAGGCTGCAGCTCTGGGGTAATCCTGAAACCAGAAGACGAAGCCTGCGTAATAGGCGATGTCTGCCCAGCCGATAACAAAGAAAGCGAGCGCGACACCGACGAGGCTATGGGCCGAGAAATGAAGCCGGCCCCCGCCATCGCGCATCGTACCTGCAAGCATGGCCAGACCCATCAGCAAGGTCTGATAGATGATGAGGAAGCCGACACCGGGAAAAACGGTACTTCCGTAACCCTCGCGGGTGTTGAAGAGCGGACGCTGGACCAGGGAAAGGGCGGGATTGGCGGGCGCGCCTTGCGCCATCGCTTGATCGACCGCAGCTTCACCACCGATAGCTGCCAATGCGGAACCGACCCCGGCAAGGGCGGTGCTGCTGCGCAGCAGATACGCGCCGTTGCCATAAATGGAAACGATACCCTGCGCGCCATTGAGGATGCGACGCTCGAAACCCTCGGGAATGATGACGATCGCGCCGGCGCCTCGAGTCTGAAGCCAGCTCTGTGCCTGCATTGGGGATGACAATCGTTCGGCAAGATCGACCTGCTGAAGGGCGGAGAGCTTGTGAACCAGCGATCGGCTCGCACCGCTGTTGTCGAGATCGACAACAGCCACCGGAATACGGGTGGCGACCTCCCCAGAATATGCTGACGGGTAGAAGAAGGAATAGAGGATCGTTGAGACGACGATCAGCATGAAGGCCGAACGATCGGTGAAAACCGCGCGGAGGGTTCCAAGGAAGGCGCGGCCGATCATCGTCGCCCCCAGACAGCAGGATTGCTGGAGGCTGCCAGAAGCCGCGGCAAACCGATACACAGGCCGAAAGCGAGAAATCCGCACAGGATGGCGAGCAATTTAGCGGACATGGCGACAGGCGCGCCGATCATCCATTGTTCGGCAACGAGGCGGGCGAACGTGGTATAGGGCAGAAGCGCGCTCCATAGCCGTGCGAAGGCAGAAGAGGACTCGATCGGAAAAATCGCTCCGGCGAACGCGAAGGAAGCGCCCGCATAGAGCGCGGTCATGGACAGTGCCTGCCCCATGGACAGAGTCAGCCCGACGATCAGAACGGCCATGCCGGCATAAGCGAGATACATGGCGAGGTAGCCCGCCATGAGCATCACGACGCTCCCTGCGACGGGCCAGCCGCGTAAGCCCACGAGGTAGGTGGTGGCAAGCGCCGCCCAAAGCATGAACACTGCAAGATAGGGGACCAGCTTGCCGGCGATCGCGGCGATAGCCTCTCGCCTGGATCCCGCCAGCCATGTTCCGATTGTTCCGTCGCGCAGTTCGCGACCCAGCGCACTGACGACCGCGATCATGAACAGCAGATGCAGCAAGGCGGGATGAATCAGGGCGACAAGCTGGAGTTCATAACTGGCTTGTGGATTGTAGAGGATCCGGCTTTGAACAGCGATCGGCGCCGCGCGTACCCGGGCGGGGCCGATGATTGCAGCGGTCTGCTGTGTTGCCAGCACGCGAGCCTGTCCCTGGACGACGGCGCTGACCTCGCGCAGGATCGACCCCGATGGTGTCGAATAGCTGGCGTTGTAGAATACCGACACTTGACCCGTTTCACCGCGCAGCACGGCGCGCTCGAGTCCCTGCGGGATCAATATGACCGCATAAGCGGCGTTGGAACGTACCACATGCTCTGCTTCCAGCATCGAGACCGGACGCGCCGCGACACGCAAGCCCGGAGCCACCTCCAGCCGTCGGACGAGTTCACGCGCAATGCCGCCTCCATCTTCGTCGACCACGGCGACAGGCAGGTCACGCATCACGCCCGACGAGATCTGGATTGCGATCGCCGCCAGCAGCGCCAACGGTAGCCAGCTGATGAGGGCGAGGTCCCAGAAGCTGCCTTGCAGAAACGCAAGTTCGCGGCGGGCACTGACCAGAAAGGCCGCGTTCATTGTGGCCAGTCGAACAATATGGTCATGCCCGGACGCAGTCCGTCGATCGAAGTGACGGGGATGGCGCGCACCTCGAAACTCTTTACATCGAAACCGGTTGATTGCCGGGTCGCGCGCCAGGTCGCAAAATCACCTGCCGGCGCGATGAAGGAGATGCGGAACTGCGCCGTACGGTCACCCAATGCGGGTATCCGCCCGGTCAACGTCTTACCTCGCCGGATGGCGTTGAACTGATCTTCACGCAAAGTGAGAGTGACCCATGGGTTCTGGATGTCAGTAAGGACGAAGACCGGAAAGCCCTGCGGAACCAGCTCACCAACCTGGGCAAGTCGTCGTCCGATTTCGCCTTCCGACGGCGCACTCACGCGTGTTTCCCGTTTTGCCGCCTCGACCTCAGCAACGGCGCCGCGCGCCTGTTGCACCTGGCCCCCGGCCGCCTGTCGGTCCTGCCGTCGGGAGCCGGCGAGCGCGAGATCATATTGTGCGCGCGCCGCGCGGGCTGCTTCGGTTGAAGCAACTGCGTTCGCATGGCTCTCGTCTCGCTTCTGGCCGGCGATCACGCCCTGCTCGAACATCTGCTGCGTGCGCGCATAGGTGGTTTGAGCGAGATCCGCGGCTGCTTGCGCGCGGCGCCACTGGGCCTGTGCTGCCTGGATGTCTTCTGGTCGCGCGCCCTCGTCGGCCTTGTCAGCGGTCGCTTGCGCCGCCGCCAAGGCACCGCCGGCCTGCTCGGAGCGCGCGGCGACTTCAGGGCTGTCGAGCGTATAGAGCAATTGTCCTGCCCGAACCCTCTGCCCTTCTTCCACATGGAAGGCGGCGATCCGGCCGGTCACCTTGCTGGTTACCCGCAGTTCCCGGGCATCCACCATGCCCTGGAGTTGATCGGGCACGGGGCGGTAGCTGAGCCACAAGCCCAGAGCGAGAAAGGCTATCACGAGAAGCGCTACGACCGGCAGCCACTTCCGACCAAGTACAGGCGGGCGCATTTCCTCAGCCTCGTTGGTCGCAGCTGGTTCCCCCTGGGCAGCTGTCATGGCGCGATCCTTTCGCCCCGTTCGATATATTCGGGCATCTTGTCGATTTCTCCGCTGACATGGAGGAGCTGGGCCAGGGCAATCACAAAATCATGCGCTGCCTGGGCGCGTTGGACCCTGGCACGGCCCAAGCCGAGTTGCGCATCGATCACGTCAAGCGAGGTCGTCTGCTGCTGCTGATATCCCACCGCCTGCACGCGAAGATTCTCCTGCGCGGAAGCGATAGCGCTATCCGTCATCAGGAAGCGCCGACGCGCAGCTTCTGTCTCGTTCCATGAGCGGGTGACGCCGATTTCGATCTGGGTGCGTGCCTCCCGCTGACCAGCCTGAGCCTGCGAGACCGTCTCTCGGGCTGCCTGCACGGCCTGGGAGCGACCGGCGCCTGAAAAGATCGTGTAGCGAAGACCTACACCAACGGTCCAGTCCGGATCGGTCAGCAAGGTGTCGCGTCGGTCGAAATTATACTGCGCAAAGCCGTAGACGGTCGGTCGAAGTTTCGAGCGCTGGTTCGTCACCCCCGCTTGCGCGAGCTGTTCCATCGCCTCCAGGCGCTCCAGTTGGGGATGCGCGCGGCGAGCCGCGTCCAGAAAGTCGTCCAGAGGATCCAGCGGGCGGGTGATTACAAAAATCGGCGTCGCAGGAACGACCGGTGAAGAGGATCGAAGCAAACCGGACAGCGTCGCATCGGCGCTTTCGAGATCGGCCTGGGCCTTTTCAAATTCCCTGGCCGCGTCGTCACGGGCCACCTCAGCCTGCAGGCGCTGCGCGCGGCTGATGAAACCCGCCTGTTCGAGTTTGATCGCGTCTGAGACATGGCGCTCCAGCCCACCGAGCACATCGCGACGAACGTCCCTTACTCTGGTGAGCAGTTGCTGCCCGAAATACAGTTGGGTCATCTGCAGTAAGGCGTTATCAATGACGATTTTCCGCTCCGCGCGAGACTGGCCAAGCTGAGCGACGGAACCAGATTGCGCGGCCGAAATCTGACCGCCCGAATAGAGCGGAAGCGTGGCAGTCACGATGGGTCTCGTACTGGTACGCTCTATCTCAAACCGCAACGGATCGCTGATGGCATAATCCTGCGCCACATCCGCCAGAGGCCCGAGGGGAAGATAAAGCGACTTCTGGTAGCGGACCATCTGTCCTTCAAACTCGACGGTCGGCCGTCCCAGCGTCCGCGTCGATCCCGCCTGGGCCTCCTTGCTTCGGACATCAGCATCGGAGCCTTGGATGGCGTCCGACTTTTCCAGCAGTATTGCCTGCGCTTCACGATAATCCAATGGAATGGAACCGATCGATTGAGCGAATGCAGCCGTCGAGGACGTAGCCGTGAGCAGTGCAATCAAAAACCGGCGTCGCAAATCCATGAGGGTATCTCCATTACGCGAAACCTAACATTGACAGAAATATATCTCAATACATATTTGTATCGAATGTCCACGCGAGACCAATCATGAGCCGCAGACCCGCGCGCACCCGGCCGACCAGGGCCCAAACCCGCGAACGCATCATGGACGGCGCGCTTGACGCGTTTGCGGAACGCGGATTTCAAGGCGCGTCCCAGGAAGATATTTGCGAACGCGTGGGGCTTAGCAGGGGCGCGTATAATTCGAGCTTTCAATCGAAAGAGGAGCTTTTCTTCGCGCTTTACGATCGGATTATCGAGCGGCTTCAGGTGCGACTAGAAGCGTCAATGACCGAGGCACTGCTGGCGAGCGGCCCCGTGATAGACAATTTCGTCAAAGCGTTTGTGTCAAACTATAGCTTTGATCGAAAATGGTATCTCCTTCAGGCCGAATTCCGCTTGCATGCGCTGAGAAATCCCGCCGTCGCCTCTCATTATGCAGCGCGTCAGGCGCGCATTCTCACTGTTATCGAACATGCGATCGCCCGCGTAGGCGAACAGAAAAAGCCTGTTGGGCCTGGGAAGCTCAGCCGTATGGCCCGTCTGCTTTTAGCCGTCCATGAAGGCGGTATGTTCCAAGGCTTGCTCGAGCCCACCGAGATCGCCGGCGGAGAGTTGCTCGAGTTTTTTGGCACGTTGGTGATGACACGAGCGCTCGCGGCAAATTAATGCCATAATCCCCGACACACCCAATAGAAGTCGCCAGATTTATCCCACTATTCTGGGCAGCGCCTACCGGCGCCCGAATCCAAGTCTAATTATATAGCACTCTTATGCCAGCACATCGTCGGTCACCCCGAGATAGCAACGAACCTCGATGCGGCCTCATGGGACAACTTCACTTTGCAAGCGGTCAAACATCTGATCGATCCTGGCATAGACATGTTTCGATTCGGGCAGGAATACCGCACTATTGAAGACGTGAAATGCCCCTTTATACTGGCTGACCTGCCCCCCACTGGTCCCGCGGTCATAACGAGAGTCTGCCGGTTTGATATTCGTGCTGCCCGACCGGCACAAGCGCGTCGGGTGTGACGCTTCCATCATGCAGGAACGCCCGACGCGCTTGTGCCGGTGTCCGGTTCCCCAGGGATGAGTGCGGCCGGACGTTGTTTTAGTCGTAGCGCCAGACGGCCAGCTTGCGCCGGGCGTCGGCGAGGCTGTCGAACAGCTCCTCATTCAGGAGCTCGTCGCGCAGCGACCCATTGAACGATTCAATGAACGCATTCTGCTGCGGCTTGCCGGGATCGATGTAGTGCCACTCGACCCGGTTTTCGCTGGCCCACCTCAGGATTGCCTGGCTGGTGAACTCGGTCCCGTTATCGCTGACGATGCAAGCCGGTTTGCCGTAGAGCCGCACCAGCGTGTCGAGTTCGCGCGCGACCCGGACACCGGAGATGCTGGTATCGCCCACGAGGCACAGGTTCTCCCGGCAGGCGTCATCGTTGATCGCCAGGATGCGCAGCCGACGGGAAGCGCCGAACGTGTCAGCCACGAAGTCCATCGACCAGCGATCGTTTGGCCGCAGCGGCACGGGCATCGGCGTCCGGCTGCCACGAGCACGCTTGCGGCCCCGTCGCCGCCGCACAGACAGCCCTTCTTCCCGGTACAACCGGTAGAGCTTCTTGTGGTTCATGACGTGCCCCTTGCGTTCGAGCATCACGCCGACCCGCCGATAACCAAAGCGACGGCGCGTGGCGGCGATCTCGCGCATCTCCTCGCGGATCTTGGCGTGGTCGGGCGGACGTTCTCGCCGGACCGTCTTGGGGTCGACGCCGCACGCAGGCCCGGCGCTGCGAGACCGGCCAGTCTCGCATCACGCCGAGCGCTACGTCCCGTCGCTGGGCCGGCGTCGTCAGACTTTTCCCAACAGGTCCTTCAGGATCGCGTTGTCCAGCACGCTCTCGGCCAGCAGCCGCTTGAGCTTGGCGTTCTCATCCTCGAGCTGCCGCAGACGCCGGGCCTCGGACAACTCCATTCCGCCATACTTGCCCTTCAGCTTGTAGAACGTTGCCGGGCTCAGGCCGTGCTTGCGGCAAACCTCCACCGTCGGCAGGCCCGCCTCCTGCTCCTTGATCATCCCGATGATCTGATCCTCGGAAAAACGGCTCTTCCTCATGCGTCTGCTCCTTCCTTGGGGCAGACTCTACATCAGATCGAGGGAGCCAGCGGGGGGCAGGTCATTTGCAGAGACGAGCATTTTCACTCATGAACAGACCGTGTCACTAACCGTCAGCGTTGGACTGGCTCAAATACCTGCAAAAGCGACGCTTCCTCAGGCAATCAAACTGGCAGATGACGCATTATACGCTGCAAAGGCGGCAGGTCGAAACTGCCTCTCCGTTGCAGCCTGAAGCGCGAAGGGCGATCATTCGGTTAGCGCCGATAAGGGCACAACTCTACGTCTCATAGGAGCGGCCGCAGATCACGCACCTTCATCTCTGGATGCTTTAGCTTTTAAAGCTTTCGACCAACTTCACCGCATCCTCGACCGTCTTGACCCCGCCAACAGCGTCGTCTGGGATTGCTATCTCGAACTCATCCTCAAGCGCCATGACAAGCTCTACTACATCCAGACTATCTGCACCTATATCTTCGTGGAATGAAGCCTCCATCCTCACCTGATCGGGATACACGCCCAAGCTCTTTACGATGATCTCGATGACCCGGTCAGAAATATCGCTCATGGCCTAAACCTCCCAGTGCGTTGGGGAACAAAATCCAAATTAATTTGCTCAGCGCAACGCTTCTGAATTTACTCCCTCGCGCAACTGGTCAGATCAGCTTATTACGCCTTACTCAGCATCTTTTCCGCGCTGGTGCGAACAAAGTCGCCGATCTGTCCCGACATCATCTTCAGGAACATGGGGACAGTTACGTCACCCCGCAGCTTGTCATCATCGACATCCAGTCGGACTGGTATCGTCTGGCCCATGGCGCCGATGGTAAGCTGAAGCGAATGTTCCGAGACCCATGCACTTTTAAGCGAGCCACCCCCTGGGATATGTTGCTCGAGCTTTGGAAGCCCCTGATCAATGCGCCGCTTCGCTTCGGCCTGACCCAGATTATGCGGGATGGTGATTTCCACGGTCGTTATCCTTTAATCGATTATTGGCGCGCCGTTATCAGCAACGTCGATGTAGCAGACGCATAGAGCTTGCCTTGCGCGTCGATCAATTTGGCGTCGGTGTGCGCGACTCTTTTGCCTATTGAGAGAACCTGGCCAATCGCCCTCACCCTTCCGATTTCTTCGGTCAACGGCGCGTGATAGGCTACCTTAAGTTCCAGAGTGACGCAGTTGACCGGCGATGGCGCGGCCGCGTTGGCGGCCACGCCGCAGGCGGAATCCAGCAAAATTGCGGCATAGCCACCATGGGCAATGCCCATGAAATTGTAGCTCTGCCGACCGGGCGAAGCGGAAAAGACCACGCGGCCATGTTCCACCTCGTCCAGGTCGATATCGAACAAAGCCATCATCGGCGGTCGCTCACCAACTGCCATGAGGCTTTTGATCTCGTCGAGACCGGTCATCGCCTAGAGCTTTTCTGCAAGCTCTGGCACAACCTTGAACAGGTCGCCAACCAGGCCGATGTCCGCTACCTGAAAGATCGGGGCATCCTCATCCTTATTGATGGCGATGATGGTCTTTGAGTCTTTCATGCCGGCGAGATGCTGAATCGCGCCGGAGATGCCGACGGCGATATAGACTTCGGGAGCTACGATCTTACCGGTCTGGCCGACCTGATAGTCGTTGGGCACATAGCCTGCATCGACCGCGGCGCGGCTTGCACCAACCGCTGCGCCCAGCTTGTCAGCCAACGGAAAGATAGTCGCTTCGAACGTCTCGCCATCCTTCAACGCACGGCCGCCCGACACGATGATCTTGGCGCTGGTTAGCTCGGGCCGTTCCAGCTTGACGATCTCGGCGCCGACGAAGGAGGAAATACCCTTGTCCCCGGTCGAGTTCACGGCTTCCACCACACCGCTGCCGCTGTCCTTCGACGCCTTGTCAAAGGCCGTGCCGCGAACAGTGATGACCTTCTTGGCGTCCTTCGACCTGACCGTGGCGATGGCATTGCCGGCATAGATTGGACGGGTGAACGTGTCCTCGCTCTCAACCGACAGGATGTCGCTGATCTGCATGACGTCCAGCAGTGCAGCGACGCGCGGCGCGACGTTCTTGCCGTTGCTGGTGGCCGGCGCGACGAACGCGTCATGATGGCCCATCAGTTCGACGATCAGCGGCGCGACATTCTCGGCCAGCGCATGGGCAAAAGCCCCGTCGTCGGCGACATGGACCTTGCCCACGCCGGCGATCCTGGCGGCTTCTGCGGCCACGCCGTCGACGCCTTGGCCGACGACCAGCATATGGACTTCGCCCAGCTTGGCTGCGGCGGTCACGGCAGAAAGGGTCGCATCCTTGACGGCCCCGCCCTCATGTTCGACCCAAACGAGCGTCTTCGTCATGCTGCAACTCCCGCTTTCCGGCGGCTCACGCCGCAACTCCCAGGGCCTTGAGTTTGGCCACCAGTTCATCGACATCGGCAACCTTGATGCCGGCCGAACGCTTGGGCGGCTCGACGACCTTGAGCGTCTCCAGCCGTGGCGCGATATCGACGCCGTAATCAGCTGGCGCCTTGGTCGCGAGCGGCTTGGCCTTGGCCTTCATGATGTTGGGCAGCGAGGCATAGCGCGGCTCGTTGAGGCGCAGGTCGGTGGTGATGATCGCCGGGATGGAGAGCTTCAAAGTCTCCAGGCCGCCATCGACTTCGCGGGTGACATTGACCTTGTCGCTCTCGACCTCGACCTTGCTGGCGAACGTGCCCTGCGGCAGGTTCAGCAGCGCGGCGAGCATCTGGCCGGTCTGGTTGCTGTCGTCGTCGATCGCCTGCTTGCCCAGGATGATCAGGCCAGCGCCTTCCTCTTGCTGCACCTTGGCGAGCAGCTTGGCGACGCCCAGCGGTTCGACATCATCATCGGTCTGGATCAGGATTGCGCGGTCCGCACCCATGGCGAGCGCCGTGCGCAGAGTTTCCTGCGCCTTGGCAACGCCGATCGATACCGCCACGACCTCGCTCGCCGCGCCCTTTTCCTTCAGGCGAATGGCTTCCTCGACGGCGATTTCGTCGAACGGGTTCATGCTCATCTTGACGTTGGCCAAGTCCACGCCCGTGCCATCCGCCTTCACGCGCGGCTTCACATTGTAATCGATAACCCGCTTCACGGGCACAAGGATCTTCATCAGGACATCCTATCTGTCATTGAAGTGTCGCTTCGAATTCATGCTTGAGGTCATCGCACAGCGCGCGCGCGGAGCGCCGCGCCTGCGTCGACCCCACGCCGTGCCCCGCCGACCAGACCGTCTTCCAGGCACGCGCTTCCTCGGAGAGCGAGAGGGCGCCATGCTGCTCGGGAACGCTTGCGGCTGCGAGGCTACGTCCCAGGAAGTTGGCACCGATCCCGGTGACGCGATCGGTGTAGACGATGTCGGCGGCATTCGCTTCGATCATCATATCTTTCTGGTCTCCGCCAGCGAGACTCTCCTCCGCAGCGATGAAGTGCGAGCCGATATAAGCCAGGTCCGCCCCCATCAGACGGGCGGCGGCGATCTGCTGGCCCCGCGTAATGGCGCCTGCCAGCGCCAGCGGCCCCGAAAAGAAGCGGCGTATTTCTTCGACCAGAGCAAAAGGACTTAACGTTCCGCCATGCCCCCCTGCCCCGGCTGCCACCGCGATCAGTCCATCCACGCCGGCAGCTACCGCTTTTTCCGCATGGCGCACGCTAGTAACGTCGTGAAACACGAGACCCCCATAACCCTGCACGACCTGAACCACCTCGGCTGCCGCACCCAGCGAGGTGATGACGAGCGGTACGCGGTGCCGGACCGTCAACTCCAGATCAGCCTCGAGCCTGGGATTGCTTTTGTGAACGATGAGATTGACACCGAAGGGCGCAGCCCCCTCTTCCCCGCAAGCCGTCCCTCTATCTCGTCGAGCCATTCTCCATAGCCTTCGCTGCTACGCTGGTTGAGGACGGGAAAAGTGCCCAGCAACCCTGCCTTGCAGCACTCGACCACCAGGTCCGGACCAGAGACCAGAAACATCGGCGCGACGATGGCCGGGATCGCAAGTCGGTCGCCAAGAAGTGCGGGGAGCGTCAAAAGATCTCATCCTCCAGCGCCATCATCGACTTCTTGCCTGCCTTGATCGACAGGAAGTGCGCGGTCGCCTGCGGCAGGATTCGCTCGAAGAAGAATGTCGCCGTCTTGATCTTGGCGTCGTAGAATCGCTTGTCTTCAGTTCCGAAAAACAGCTGAAATCCGGCGATTTTTGTGGCTTTGGCAAAACAATAGCCCATCGCGACCAGACCGAGCAGACGAAGATAATCTGTCGACGCGGCACCGGCTTCCTCCGGATCCTTCATTGCTCGCTGGGCGACTGTCGCGGTCGAAAGCTGAAGCGCGCCAAATGCCTTGGCAAGCGCCTCGACCATCGGCTTCATCGGCCCGTCGACATTGTTCTCCTCGATGAAGGCCGAAACGGGATGGAAGAAGCTGCGCAGATAACGACCCATATGAGCGCCAAGCTTTCGACCGACGAGGTCAAGTGCCTGAACCCCGTTCGTGCCCTCGTAGATCATGGTGATGCGGGCATCGCGAGCATATTGCTCGACGCCGCTCTCGCGAATGTATCCATGTCCACCATAACATTGGACCGCCAGGTTGGCGCTTTCAAAGGACATGTCGGTGAACATGGCTTTGACGACCGGCGTCATCAGCGCAATGAAATCCGATGCACGCTGCCGCACTTCCGGTTCCGGCGAATGCTTCTCCGCATCGAGCGCGCGAGACACCCAGGCCGACAAGGCGCGACAACCCTCATTATAGGCGCGCATCGTCATCAGCATGCGCCGTACGTCAGGATGCACGATGATGGGATCGGCCGCCTGATCGGGATATTTGGGTCCAGAAAGTGCGCGACCCTGGATCCGGTCTTTCGCATACCATGCCGCCGCCTGATAAGCGGCCTCGCCCACGCCCAGCCCCTGGATGCCTACCGACACGCGCTCGGTATTCATCATCGTGAACATCGCGGCCATGCCCTTATTGGGCTCGCCGACCAGCCAACCGACGGAATCGTCAAAATTCATCTGGCATGTAGCGGATGCCTTGAGGCCCATCTTATGTTCGATGGCCGCGCATTGCACGCCGTTCGATGGTCCCGGAGTGCCATCCTCCTTCGGGAGATATTTGGGCACGAGAAACAGGCTGATGCCCTTCACGCCTTTTGGCGCATCGGGGAGGCGCGCCAGAACCAGATGAATGATATTTTCGGTGAGGTCATGCTCGCCGGCTGAGATGAAGATCTTCGAGCCCGTGACCTTGTAGCTGCCGTCGCCCTGGGGCACGGCGCGCGAACGCAAAAGACCAAGATCGGTACCGCAATGCGGTTCGGTCAAGCACATGGTGCCCGACCACTGGCCACTCACCATCTTGGGCAGATAGGCCTGTTTGAGCGCATCACTGCCATGGCCTTCCACGGCAGTCGTCGCGCCGTGGGTGAGCCCTGGGTAGAGGCCAAAGCTCAGATTAGCCGAACAGATCATTTCCTCCACGAGCTTGTTCACCGTCTCCGGTAGACCCTGACCACCCCATTCCGGATCGGACGCGAGCGAGGTCCAGCCGCCTTCTGCGAACTGGCGATAGGCTTCCGGAAAGCCCTGCGGCGTGCGCACCACGCCATTTTCGAGGTGGCAGCCTTCCTCGTCACCCGATCGGTTGAGCGGCAAGAGCACATCGCGGCAGAAGCGGGCTGCTTCCTCGAGCACCGCATCGGTCAGGTCCGGGGTGAACTCGGACAATGCGGGGATATCCCCGAAACCGTCATCCTGATGGAGCTCGTTGAGGACAAAGCGCATGTCGCGCAGTGGAGCGTCATAGACTTGCATGGTTAAATATCTCCCCGCGGGCCAACGCACCTGACGGCGCACGACCCGCATCTTGTCAGTTGCGAAGCGGCTTGCCGGTCACAAGCATCTGCTCCACGCGCGCCTGCGTACGCGGGTCACGAACGAGCTGCATGAAAGCCTTGCGCTCCAATGCGAGAAGATCGGCTTCGCTGACGATATCGATCAGATCCTTCTCCCCGCCAGACAGCACATCGGCGAGCGCACCCGAGACCACCCCGTCATAGGACGTGGCGAGACCGCGAGCCTGGAAGCCTTCGACGGCGAGTTCGAGGGCCACCTTGCCGCCGGCTCCAGGCAGACGAAATTCCGGCGGAGCGGGCGGCGCATATCCTTCGACCAGTGCCAGAGCCTTCGACTTCGCATCGCTGAGAAGACGATCGCGGTTCATCGTGATGCCGTCGCCGGGTCGCAGGAAGCCATATTCTTTTGCTTCGGCCGCGGATTTGGCGACCGTCGCTGTCGAAACGGTCTCGAAAACCTTTGCGACGGAAGGCATGGGCCCTTTGGGCAAAGCGGGATTCTGCCGCCAGCGATCGAGCATCTCACCGCAGCCACCCCAGCCGGGGATCAGGCCCACCCCACATTCGACGAGGCCGATATAACTTTCGGCATGTGCCTGAACCGCGTCGCTGTTCAGCAGTATTTCACAACCACCGCCCAGAGCCATGCCCGATGGCGCGCTCACCACCGGGAACGGCGCATATTTAAGCGCCTTGTAGGCTTCCTGGCCACCCGCGACGAGCTTTTCGATTTCGCCCCATGCCGCGATATTGAGCGCGAACAGGGCAAGCCCGAGATTCGCGCCGGCCGAGAAGTTGCTGCCTTCATTATAGACGACCAGCGCTTTGTATTTCTCTTGCACCAGCGGGATGGCTTTGCCGATCAGGGCCATGACGTCACCGTCGAGGGCGTTCATCTTGCCGGTGAATTCGAAGGCCACCACACCGTCGCCGATATCCCAGAGTGCGGCCGAACCGTTCTTGATCAGCGGCTGCGAGGAGAGCTTGATGTCCTCGAGCAACAAGACACCTTCGGGCCTGACGACATCATGATAATCGCCATCCAGTCCAAGATATTGCCGTTTGCCATTTTCCACGCGGTAGAAACTGCGATCTCCCGCTAACGTCAGCAGCGCCGGCACCGGACGGCCTTCGGCGGCGAGCCGTTCGGTGAGCTTCGCCGCGCCGATCTTGTCGATGAGTTCGAAGGGCCCGAACTTCCAGTTATACCCAAGCTTCATCGCCGTATCGACGCCAACGATGTCGTCAGCGATTTCCGGCACGAGGCTGGCGGCGTAGGACAGAGTCGCACCGAGGATGGCCCAGGCATAAGCGCCCGCCTCACCGGGTAGAGCGATAAGAGCTGCAAGGTCGCCTTTACCAGCCGCGCCAGAAACAGACGGCGCCTTAATGGCCGGCCGATAGTCGCCGGTCGAAAGATCGATGGCCTCCTTGCGTTTGCCGGCATCTCGGTTCAGGCGGTAAAAGCCGCCTTTGCCCTTGCGGCCGGTATAGCCGTCCGCGATCATCCGGTCGATTAGCGGCGCGGGCCGCGCGATCGCCTGATAGGGATCATCGGCCGGCAGGGTCGAGGTCAGGCTCTTTTGCAGATAGGGCATGAGATCGATGCCTACGAGATCGACAAGCCCGAAAACCCCTGTCTTGGGGACCCCCATGGGCTTTCCCGCGATCGCATCAGCCTGTTCGACCGTGATTCCCAGGTCGAAGGCTGCGTTGAGCGCCGCCTGAATCCAGAAGGTGCCAATGCGATTGGCGATGAAGCCCGGTGTATCCTTTGCGCGAACCACGCTCTTCCCAAGCGTGCGATCTGCGAAGTCAGCGATCCGTTCCACCAGAGCCGTATCGCTCTCGGCTCCTGTCACGATCTCCAGCAGCCGCATATAGCGGGGCGGATTGAAGAAATGGGTGATAAGAAAGTGGCTGCGAAAGCCTTCCGACCGCCCCTCGATCAGTTGCCCCAGCGGGATGGTCGAGGTGTTGGATGACACGGCCGCATCCGGTCTGCGATGCGCCTCGATCTTCTCGTAAAGCCCGTGCTTGAGATCCAGCCGTTCGACAATCGCCTCGACGATCCAGTCACAATCGGCGATTTTCGCCAGATCGTCCTCGATATTGCCAGTTTCGACCAGCTTTGCCGCCGCCTTCGACATGAAAGGAGCCGGGTCCGTCTTGAGCATCTTGGCCACCGCGCCCGCCGCCACGGCGTTGCGATCATCAGGATCGCGCACGATATCGAGGAGGAGAACGGGAATACCGGCATTAGCGACCTGCGCCGCGATGCCCGCACCCATCGTGCCTGCGCCGATGACGCAGACCTTCTTCACGGAAGCAGGGCCGCTCATTCCGCTGCCTCCAGCACCGTCGCGATCCCCTGCCCGCCACCGATGCACTGGGTCGCGAGCGCATATTTGCCACCTTCGCGCTTCAGCAGCGCCGCGGCCTTGCCCACGATGCGCGCGCCGGTCGCTCCCAAAGGATGGCCGATGGCGATCGCGCCACCGTCGACATTGACCTTGTCGACATCGAGCCCAAGATCGGAAATGCAAGCCAGCGACTGGCTGGCGAAAGCCTCGTTCAACTCGACAATATCGAGTTGTCCAACATCGAGGCCTGCACGGCCAAGCGCCTTGCGCGAAGCCTCAACCGGACCGATGCCCATGATCTCGGGCTGACATCCCGAGACCGCGACCGACTTGATCCGCGCCAGAATGGGAAGCCCGTTGGCAAGCGCATAGTCTTCGCTGGCGATGAGAACCGCGCTGGCGCCATCGGTCAAGGGTGAAGATGTGCCTGCGGTTACGGTTCCTTCTTGGGCAAAGGCAGGCTTGAGGCCGGCAAGCGCTTCCACCGTCGTTCCGGGACGCGGCGTGCCGTCCTTGTCGACGATGCCGGCTTTGGTCGGGATCGGGACGATCTCGGCCTCGAGCTTGCCCGCAGCGATGGCGGAGGCGGCCTTGTCCTGGCTCGCGACGGCAAAGGCTTCCTGCTGCGCACGCGAAATCTGATACTTGGTGGCGACGTTTTCAGCAGTGTCGCCCATCCCGAGATAGGCGGCCGTCTTCTTGGCCAGCTCAGCGTTCGGAAGCGGATTGAACCCCATCATCGGTACACGGCTCATCGATTCGACGCCCGCGCAGATAAAGACCTCGCCCGCGCCCAGTTGAATCTGCCCGGCAGCGATGTGCACAGAACTCATCGACGATCCGCAGAAGCGGTTGACCGTCATGCCAGCGACCGAGAGCGGCAGATCAGCCAGAAGGCCGATGAGACGCGCGACGTTGAAGCCTTGCTCCCCCTCGGGGAAGGCGCAACCGAGCACGATATCCTCGATATCCTCGGGCTTTACACCGGTACGTTCAATCAGACCGCGGATGACCTGAGCAGCCAGATCGTCCGGGCGGACGCGCGCAAGCGCGCCCTTGCCAGCCAGATGAAACGGCGAACGGGCATAACCCGCGACAACCACATTACGCATCGATCGAAGCCTCTCCATGGAATCGGGAATCAGAAACACGCTGATGACCTAATGGTGCTAAGATTGACCTATACGTCAACAGAAATGTTTGGCATGGTACGCGGAAGCGGCGCGAGCGAGCACGGGCCATGTGAAGAAGGAGGGTGGCCGTGACAGCAAGGAATGCCTGAAAACCCGCCCCCAGCCCCGACCCAAGCAAACGCTGATGCGTCCGGCAATGCGGCGATCCCGGCCCATCCACAAAGGTAGCGTGCGCCGCGCTGAAGGAGATTCGAAATGCGCCTTCATGAACATGCCTTGCGCCGACAGGTCGTCAACGAAATGCACCTGCGGCGATTTGCGAGACTAGATCCGCCGGCGCTCGCCATACAGACCGTGCGACTGCTCGATGACGAGCAGTGGGAGAAGGAGTGGTCCGTGATCAGCGATCTGCGTGGTGCAGAGCTGCATCGTACCGCGCGACATATGGAAACCGGCTGGAAAGATGCTGTCCGTATCGCTTGGGAAAGGCATAGCGAGGCAATCACAACCACCCTTACATTTGCTACGGAAAATAAAAATCCGGAGTGGAACTTACCCCTGACCGGACCTTCTGCAGAGGCTTTGACCTGGATGGAAGAGCTTCCTGGCAGCGTGATCCGCGCCACGCAGATCGTCGTCGTCACCAGCGACAGCGCTGCCGCCGAGCTTATCGAGAGAGCTGCATTTCACCCTGCCCATTTGGTTTCATGCGTCGTCGACGATGCCATCCGGATCTGGAGCGACTTTCGCATACATGCAGAAGGGTATGGGCGCCTAGTGGTCGCGACCAATGGCGCAAGCGTTGACGAGGTTTCCCGCTGTATCCAGCGCGTGCAGGAACTGGGGAACTATCGGAACCTCGCGCTTCTCGGTTTGCCGACTGCGCGACATGGCTGGAGCGTGCTGGATGAGATCGAGCGCAGTCTGGACGAGACTGGTCGGGCATTGCGCGATTCTTCGCGCACTGATGATAGCCTTCTTGCCTCTCTGTCGTCGCTGACCGCAAGATTGCTAACATTAGCGAGTGAAACGGATTCAAGGCTGAGCGCCACGGCCGCCTATGCTGAGATCGTCGCAGAGCGGCTTACCGATCTCGTTGTATCGCGCCTTCCAGGATTCCAGTCGCTTAGCGACTTCACCGGAAGGCGCTTTAATCCAGCGGTCCGAACATGCCGGGATTTTCAGACGCGCCTAGCCCAGGTCAGCCTTCGAGCCGCACAGTTCACTGCCCTCCTGCGCGCACGGGTCGAGACACACATTGAAAATCAGAATGCGTCGCTGCTTGCTTCAATGGACCGCAGCGTTCGCATGCAGCTTCGCCTCCAACACCTGGTCGAGGGACTCTCAGCGGTTGCCGTGGGCTACTACGCGCTCGGCCTAATCGGATACCCTCTCAAGGCAGCCGAGAAGGCATTCCCCCCCTTTTCCTCCGTTATTGTCCTGGGGGGTTTGGCTCCGCTGGTTGCGGTAATCGCATTTTTCTCAATCGCCTACGCACGTCGCCGAGCCGTCGCCGACGCCTCGGTCAAGTCGATACGTAAAGAAAACCCGGACAGCGGTGGGATGCATCGCCAGCCTCCGGAAGCGGCAAACAGCCACCGGACTAAATCGGAAGAATGATGACGATTTGAGTCCTTGACTTACCTATACGTCAACATGATGGTGAGGGAGAGGCCGATTCGAGCCACTTCGACGCGGTCCAGCAAAGAACAATCGCGTTAGCGGTGCCTCATGGGAGCGGAACGAATGACAATCTTACTGGCAATACTGGCAGCGGCATCGATGCCGGCCGACGCAGCGGTGGGTCGTTGGCAGACCGAAAACCGACATGGCGTGGTCGAGATTGCCAGATGCGGTTCATCCATCTGCGGCACTTTGCTGTCCTCCGACGGCCTTCGGGCGAACCCGCAGTTGCGCGATGAGAAGAACAAGGATGCGCAGCTGCGCAGCCGCCCCCTGAAAGACTTGCGAATCCTGCAGGGCTTCCAATGGAAATCCGGCTCCTGGTCCGGCGGCACCATCTACAACGCCGAGGACGGCGGCACTTACGGCGCGACCGTCACCGTGATCGACAGCGATCATTTGCGCCTGAAGGGCTGCATCGTCTGGCCACTGTGCAAGACCCAGACCTGGATACGTTTACGCTGACATCAACGCATCTGAAATAAATCACGCGAGGGGAGAATAGCATTGAAACACGGCCTGAAACGTCATGTAACCGTAGCTCTTGTCGGAGCGCTGGCAGTGCCGCAGGTTGCACATGCCGGTGGCTTTTATCTTCAGGAACAGTCGGTCAAGGGCGCGGGCCGCGCATTCTCAGGCGAAGTTGCCGATCAGGGAGCGGAATCTCTCTGGTGGAACCCGGCGGCGATCGGGGGCGTGTCAGGCGTCGATAGCCATTTCGCGATCAGCGCGATCCTCCCTAAGGGTAGTATCGACAACGTCAATACGCTCATCGTACGGCCGGGACAGACGCCTGCAGCGGTCGGTGGTGATCAGAGATCGCGTAATCCCATCAACAACGGCATCCTCCCATCAGGAGCGATCGCCTTTGCAGTCAGCCCGAAACTGGCCGTCGGGCTCGCACTGACATCGCCTTACAGCTTTACCACCGACTACGAGGCGACAAGCTGGGTGCGCTACACCACCGATAAGACGAAGTTGCGCACCTACGATATCCAGCCGTCAATCGCGTTTATGCCAACGCCCAACCTCAGCATCGGCGCGGCGCTGAATATCGAATATGCGGACGCTACTCTGTCTAATTATCTGCCCAATCTTTCCCCGCTCCTGGCCGATGGCCATCAGGAACTCAAGGGCGATGGTTGGGATCTGGGCTGGACTGCTGGTCTCCAATATCGCGCAGGTCCCGTCACACTGGGTGCGAGCTACAAGTCCAGCGTGAAGCATGACCTGAAAGGTTCGATCACAACGACCGGGCTGCTTGGACCGCTAGCCGGACAAAATGGCTCGATCGACACCGGCGCGAGTTTCCGCACGCCCTGGCAGGCAACAGTCGGCGCACGCGTAGCGGTGTCTCCCAGGCTGACCTTGAACAGCCAGATTGTCCGCTTCGGATGGTCGGAGTTCGACAGCATCAAGCTGGGGTCTCCGCTCAATACTGCCATCCCGGAAAACTACCGAAACACCTGGAGCTTCGCGGGTGGCATTGATTATTCTGCCTCCCCCCAATGGACCATCCGCGCAGGCGTGCAGCACGATCAAACCCCGACGAGGGACGGCAATCGCGACGCGCGCGTGCCAGATGCGGATCGATGGAACTTCGCGGCGGGCAGCAGCTTTGCTCTTTCCCGCAATTTCACCCTCAATGCCGCCGCCGCTTACATCGCTTTCAAAGACGAGACGATTGATCGGACAACTGCCGCTTATGCTGGAAGTGCCGCGCAGACCCCTATCCTGGTCAACGGCGGGGTGAACGACGCTCATGCCGTCGTGCTGTCCCTTGGTGGTCGGTTGACCTTCTGATGTTCGAGGCTGCCATGGCTGAACCCATTTCAGACATCTTCGACGGACAGCAGGATCCGTCGCTTCCACCCCGATTGATCACCGACCTGCTGGATAACGCGGTTGCGCTCTATCCAGACCGGATAGCGATCGATTTCCTGGGTAGAACCTGGACCTACGGTGAGATCGGCGGCCTCGTGCAGAGGGCAGCCAGGGGCCTGCAGGATCAGGGCTTGAAGAAAGGCGATCGATTCGGCCTTTGCCTGCCCAATTGTCCGTACTTCGTTGTCCTGTATTTTGCCGCACTCCAGGTCGGTGCGATCATCGTGAATTTCAACCCTCTCTACACCGAGCGAGAACTTGAGCATCAAATCCGCGACTCAGGCACGCGGATGATGGCCGTACCGGATCTGAAGGCAATCCATGGGAAAGTGGAGGCGGTTGCAGCAAGCGCCGGCCTGGACAAGATCATTCTATGCGGCATGGTCGACATGTTGCCGCGGATGAAAGGCTTGGGCTTTACCTTGTTCAAGCGCAAGGATCATGCTCGTGTACTGGACGAGAGCATTCACGTCCGTTTGAACAGACTCTTGTCGAGCAATGTTCTCCCGAATCCTGTGCGGCGTGAGCCGGACGACGTTGCGGTGTTGCAATACACCGGCGGAACGACCGGTGTTCCCAAAGGAGCGATGCTCACGCATGCCAACCTCGCCGCCAACAGCGCGCAGATGGTCGTGCATGTTGGGGGGCACAGCTCCCGCCAAGAGCGCACACTCGGCGTTCTGCCCATGTTCCATGTCTTTGCGCTCACCACAGTGCTGAATTTCTCCGTCGAGATCGGTGCGGAGATGGTGCTGCTTCCTCGCTTCGAGATGGACCAGGTCCTCAAAACCATGAAGCGCAAGCCCCCCACCCAGTTCTTCGGCGTGCCCACCATCTATGTGGCTCTCAACGGGCTCGCGGACGACAAGATTCCGAACCTGTCGTCAGTGAGAGCCTGCATATCGGGCGGTGCCCCTCTGCCCCTCGATGTCCGGGAGCGTTTCGAAGAGCGGACCGGGGCAAAAGTCGTTGAAGGCTACGGCCTTTCCGAGACGGCCCCTATCATAGCGTGTAATCCCCTGGACGGCCTCGTGAAAGACAACAGCTGTGGGCCGCGCTTTCCCGGCACCATCCTGGAAATCCGCGATCCGGAGAACCCTACGAGGGCGCTTCCCCAAGGCGAGCGGGGCGAAGTCTGCGCCCGGGGCCCACAGGTCATGAAAGGATATTGGCAGCGCGAAGAAGACACGCAGGCGATATTCGTTGAGGGAGCGCTACGGACTGGGGACATCGGATATCTCGATGAAGATGGCTACCTCTTCCTTGTCGATCGCATCAAGGACGTGATTTTTTGCGGCGGCTATAATGTCTATCCTCGCATCATCGAGGACGCCGCATACCAGCATCCAGCCATCAAGGAGGCAATCGCCATTGGGATTCCGGATCCTTACCGAGGTCAGTCGCCCAAGCTCTTCGTGGCACTACACAAGGATGCAACCGTCACTACGGGCGAACTGAAGGATTTTCTTCGAGAGCGCCTCAGCAAGATCGAGATGCCAAAAGCGATCGAAATTCGCGATAGCCTGCCCAAGACCATGATTGGCAAGCTATCGAAGAAGGAACTTGTCGAGGAGGAGAATAAAAAGCTCGCATGAGCGCCACCGGCCTGCCACTGTCAAACTTTGCTGTTTTGCAACAGGCACCGTGGGATGAGGGTGGCGGACATTGATAGGCGGAGCAAGGCCAACGTGAGACGTGAGCGGATCAAAGCGCCTGTTGATAATAACGGTGCCGGGGCGCGGGATGCGCGTGAATTTACACCCCCACTGCAAGGTATAAATGATGTTGCCCGCGAGTTGGGGGTCACACTGCGAACTCTCCGCTTCTATGAGAAGGAGGGTTTGATCGACCCCCAACGCGTCGGCAATACGCGCATATATTCCAAGCGCGAGATCGGGAGGATGCAACTCATTCTCCGGGGCAAGCGGCTGGGTTTCTCCATTCGAGAGATCAAGGAGTTCCTCGATCTATATGATGCCGACCCGGGACATCATGAGCAGATGGGCAGACTCGTAGAGCGCGTCCGCGAGAGACTTATTGATCTGAAGGGTCAGCGTAGCGCCCTTGATTTAACTATCGAGGAACTGACCAAGATCGAAAATGAGGCTACCACGCACCTCATGCGAAAGCAGAAATAGTCCGCGCCCTAGGATCCTCTTAGCGGCCAAGATCGCCTACGGGAAATTCCAACCCGATTTCCAAGCCATGATCAAACCATGCGCGCTCCACTTTGCCATGCAAAGTCGCAACACTCGCCCTCTCTAAGCGGCGGCCGAAGCCCTCGTCTGACTTGCCCCGGACATTCGCCGGGCGCCGGTCTCGCGCCATGTCATCTTCATGCGCTCACCTGCGATTCCAACTTCAATTCTCAGTTGCCTGTTGATTGCCATTGGAAGCAAACGAATGTCAGTGGACGCTTACGGACAGAAAACCGCTCTTAATCAGCGGGTCCTAGGTTCGAGCCCTAGTGCGTCCACCAAATTCTTTATGAAATACAAAGTCTTAGGGCTATTTGCTGCTGCACTGGACCCATCATTCAGTGCTCTAGGTAGCTCTCTAGGTAGCTGTAAGTCAGGCCCCATCCCTCGCGACTCTGAACCAGGATGGCCGGGTTAGGCATGCAGTTTGGTGGAGACTCTACATCAAATCGAGGGAGCCCGCAGGGGGCAGGTCAGTGGTAAGCGCGATGTCGGCTGAACACGCGCTGCCATCGGAGCAAGACCCGACATTAGATGCAATCGGCGTTCCTCGTTGACGTATGACATGCACAAGCCGTGATCGGGAAGAGGAATGACTGGCTGAACCCGTGGCAAGCGGATGACGCAAAGCTGGAGGGCCACCCGCGGCGTACGGACATGATCCTGCGCCGACAGCAGCCCTCATTTGGGTAAGACGTTCCGGGTGGCCGTCCACATCAGGATGAAGTTCCGCCCTTCCGACCACGTCTGCCCCTCGATGCGGTCGCCTATTAGACAACCGGAGCTGTGGTACGGGCCGGTTCCGTCCTGCGTGCGAAATGCAAAGCATGGACGGCCGTTGGTGGCGCCCACACGTCCACGTTCGATCTGGTGCTCGTAGAAGCGGCCGGTCAGTGTGCCATCGGCCGCGACCGCGAGCGTCATTGCCTTGGGGTAGGCGGGTGCCTGCGGTTCAGGTCGCAGGTCGGCGGTCCAGTTGCCGGCGAGCGTCGACTTGTCCTGCGCGAGCACGGGAACTGTAGCAGCACAAAGCGCGATGCCGAGCAGAGCGGCATGGGCGAGAGGATGCATTGGGTCTTCTCCTTACAGGGTTCAGGGATTGGCCGGGCACAGCGCGGCCGACAGCAGGTCGAAGGTCAGACCCTCGCCCTGCCACACTTCGCCGAATTCGACCGACTGGTCGTTGGTGAACAGGATGACCGCGCGACCAAGCTCAGGGGCGATGATGTTGCGCACCTGCGTGCCCGCGAAGTCGCCGCGCCGTTCCACGATCTGCACCGGCGCAGCGCAACCATCCAGGCGCGCAGGGAACGACCAGACGCCGAGCGCCATGAACCCGAGCTGCGGGTCGCCCTCCCAGGCGGTCGCGCGGGCCTGAGGAGACAATAGACGACCAGCCATCAGCGCGCGGTCGAACTCGGCCAGGTCACGAGCGCTGCCGGTCAGCGCGTGGGACGCGCCGCCCGTGGCGACGTTAACGGCGGCCACGCGCGCCGCCCCGTCATAGCCG